>Ga0247839_1000332_pt1 | contig 83113 bp, 72 predicted proteins | sample LaCruzMarch2015__6_FD_192405 | JGI IMG/M metagenome (GOLD analysis project Ga0247839, IMG submission 192405) | Freshwater microbial communities from meromictic Lake La Cruz, Castile-La Mancha, Spain - LaCruzMarch2015_16m | ecosystem: Environmental > Aquatic > Freshwater > Lake | place: Spain...
ATTGACTGGTGGCGACGTGGCCTGTTTTCATACCAGAGGCGGTCTTGCCGTGACAGCTGGTGCAGCTGCCAGCGGTGACGTTGCTGTGGTTCATGGTGGCTGGTTTCCAGCCAGTGGTTTTATGGCAGGTGTCGCAGGATTGACTGGTGGCGACGTGGCCTGTTTTCATACCAGAGGCGGTCTTGCCGTGACAGCTGGTGCAGCTGCCAGCGGTGACGTTGCTGTGGTTCATGGTGGCTGGTTTCCAGCCAGTGGTTTTATGGCATGTTTCACATTTTTCTGAAGTTGGAATATGTGCTGTAGATTTCCCTATTGCAGTTCTACCGTTATGGCAGGCGTCGCAACCTTTACTTGTATTGTTATGATTAAATTTTGTACCCAAGAATGAATTGGTTTTTGTGTGGCAGGTTTCACAGCTTGCATTGGTTGGAATGTGGCTAGAAGATTTCCCCTTGGCTTTTGATCCATTATGGCAACTGACACAATCCCCTGTTATTCCAACATGGTCAAACTTAATGGCACCCATAAATGATTTAGTAGAGCTGTGGCAACTTTCACAAGCGGCATTTGTTTGAATATGACCTGATGACTTACCTCTTGCCTTTACGCTATCATGACAAGATGCACATCCACCAGAAATGCCTTGATGGTTAAATCCTGTCGCGGGTAGCCATGCTTTGTTTTTATGACAAGAATCGCATGAGGCGCTGGTTTGAATGTGTTGCGGGTGTTTGCCACGCTGGTTAGTATTGTTATGGCAAGTTGAGCAAGTGCCGTCAGTGACGCTATTGTGAACAAAATTTACTGTTTGCCAATTATTCGACTTATGGCAACTGTCGCAGCTTTTGTTTGTTGGTATATGATGACTTGCTTTTGCGGATGCTGATGCACGACCACCTTGCACATGACAACTACTACACTGCTTAGGCGTCCCCTTGAATATACCATTGGTGTGACAACTTTCACAATTTGCTCTAAGGTGAGAGCCGTCAAGAAGATAGCCAGTTTTACTATGGTTAAAATTTATATTTTTCTTGGTTTTAGCGCCCGCTGCTGAAACATCTCCCACAGAGATAGTAAAACTTACCATCAATGCTACTAAAGATAGAAATACCCAACGAAATACAGCCGACATTTGGCTCATTTTTTTTAAAGCTGCTAATTCTGTCGCTGCTGTTAGTATCATTTCAAATCTCCCCAAGGAGTGTCGGCGAGTTCGTTCCAAGCCTGTTAGATTTTGCTAATTAAGACCCCCTCTTAAATAAGCAACAACTTTATTTATTTAATTCCCGCAACTCAATATATTGATGAATCAGGAAATTTTTATGCCAATTTATTGACACTAACGTCAAATTAATGACGTTAGTGCATATTATGTGGGATTATTTCACACGTCAATAGTTTTGTGTAAAAAAATCCCACATAATACGCTTCACATTTTGTATAATTAGTGTATGAATAAAAGTGCTGAAACCTCTTCTGAAAATCCAGTGGCGAAAAAAATGCTCACTGCACTGCAGCGTGTATTAAAACCTCTGATTAGGTTGTCACTTGCTCAGGGCATTAATTACCAAATGTTGCTGGAAACATTAAAGACTGTTTTTGTGCAAGTGGCCGAAGAAGACTTTAAATTACAGCAGCGCGAACAAACGGATAGTCGAATTAGCTTATTGACTGGCTTACATCGCAAAGATGTTCATCGTTTACGCAATCAGCCAAAAACTATACTAAATCAACCTCCACTGATTACTTTAGGTTCTCAACTAGTCGGATTATGGATTAGTGATGCCGACTTTATTGACGCCAATGACCAACCAAAACCCTTACCTAGATTAGCAAGCTCTGGTGGCAGCATTTCTTTTGAACGGCTCGTAGCAAGAGTAAGTAAAGATATTCGCGCAAGACCTGTACTAGATGAATGGCTAAGAGTAGGTATTGTGCATATTGATGAAAATGACTGCGTATGCCTAAATACAGATGCCTTTGTGCCAAGTGCAGATTTTGAGAGCAAACTTTTTTTCTTTCAACAAAATCTTCATGATCATGTTGCTGCCACAGCGCATAACTTAATGAACCTTACGCCATCAATGCTTGAGCGATGCGTATATTACGATGGGATGTCTGCTAATGCAATTAACGAACTAAAAGTGCTCGCCGAAGAACATGGCATGATTGCTTTAAAGGCTATTAATGCACGAGCAATAGAGTTACAGGCAACTTCATTAGATATGAACGAAGCTACACAACGCTTTACTTATGCATTGTACTTTTATCACACCAAAGAAGATGCCGATACTAAGATTGTTCACGAAAACCATCTTAAGAAAAAGCGCCAAATTGATGATGCCGAAAATCAATAATATGCCAATTCAAAATGTCAAACACTTAAATTTGAAGATATTTCAACTAAGGTTAATATGAAAAATTTCATATGCGCTTGCGTTGCAATCTTTATTACCAGTCTACCCATAAAAGCATCAGCCAACCCTTGTGCTGATGGCGGAATAGGTGGCACAGGCATCGTATCTGAACGTGGTATTGGTGGCACTGGCGTTATTCTTAAATCTGGCGGCATAGGTGGGACGGGAATTGTAAATACTGACACACAAGCCCAAAGTGGCATTGGTGGGACAGGCATTTCTGACATTGACGCACAAGTTGACAGCGGCATTGGTGGAACTGGCATCATAGGCGTAATTACAGGCTTCGGCAGTATTTGTGTCAATGGCCTAGAAGTGCATTACTTTAATGACACTCCTGTCGATTTAAATGGAGAACAAATCAGCAGCCAAGAATTGTCAGTTGGTCATGTCGTTTCTATCAAAGCATCAGGCAAAGAACAATCCTTGGTAGCTAATGAAATTCATGCTTTTCATCAAATTTCAGGCCCAATTATAGCTATCAATGCTGCTAGAAAAAAATTAAACGTCATGGGTCAAACAGTTTCCGTGAATGCGGCACAGTTAAAAGGCGCTAAAATCGGCAAATGGATTAATGTCAGCGGTTTACGCAATGCAGATGGTAGTGTCGTGGCCAGTAGAATAGATCCAGCACCGCAAAAAATCGCACGAAGCGTTGGCAATTTATCAAGTAAGGGCAATAAATTGTATTTAGCGGGCACGAATGTCAAAGGAATAGCTAAATCAGTTGGCAACAAAAATACTGACATGCGTTTAACTGGCCTTTGGGATGGCAATTCGCTCAACGTTAAAGATGTTAAATTAGGTCCCGTCAGCGAATTGTTGCAAAAAATTGAAGTTTTCCACTTCCAAGGTCTGGCTTCTGGCGACATCTCAAACGGAAAGCTGAAGTTATCTGGACAACAAATAAGAGTGACGGATCAAACTAAAATTAATGGCAACAATTCGAGCACCTTACTAAAAGGTAGCGCTGTGATTATGCGAGGACAAGTTAAAGATGGCAAACTAATAGCGCGATTTATTGACCTTAAACCGATTAAAAAAGAGGTTGAAATCCAGAACGATCCTGCTCCTATTCAAGTACGTACTAAAAAATCAGAAGAATCTACTGAGAAAACACACACAGTCGAGAAAAATCATCAGAAATCAGCAGATATCGAAACGAAAGTTGGTCATGATAAAGTTAAAAAAGATGCAATTACTGAAGATTTAACTAAACCCGAGAAACTTGAGAAACTTGAGAAACTTGAGAAACTTGAGAAACTTGAGAAACTTGAGAAACTTGAGAAACTTGAGAAACTTGAGAAACTTGAGAAACCTGAAAAACCAGAGAAACCTGAAAAACCAGAGAAACCTGAAAAACCAGAGAAACCAGAGAAACCTGAAAAACCTGAAAAACCTGAAAAACCTGAAAAACCTGAAAAACCTGAAAAACCTGAGCATGATGATTAGCTTGAAAAATTAGCTTTTTATCGCTCAATAGATTAGATTTACGCTATGAACAATAAAATCAAACTATCCGTAACAAGCATTTTTTTAACTGCAATCACTTTTCAAAGCAATCTAGCTCTTGCTGAGGGTGTTCTCAGCCTGACTAGTGGCGTTGATTACAGTACAGGAAAGTACGGTCAGTCAGAATCAACCGATATTACTTACATCCCTTTCCTGGCCAAATATGAAACCGATGATACAACACTAAAAATCACCGTGCCTTGGCTTAAAATTACAGGTCCTGGGGACGTGGTAGGTGGCAATGCACCTATTGTCATAGGAAAGTCGAATCGCCCCATCACAACCCAATCTGGCCTTGGTGACATTGTATTTACTGCCTCACACACCATTGCAAGACTGGGTGAAATCAAACCTCTAACTTTAGATTTAACTGGTAAGGTAAAATTTGCTACTGCATCCGTATCAAAAGGCTTGGGGACCGGTAGGAATGATTATTCTATTGTACTAGATGCTTATAAACCGATTAATAGTAGCGTCACGTTATTTGGCGATGTAGGCTACAAAATAATTGGCAACCCTGACGGAATTAACTTGAATAATGTTTGGTTTGGTACTGCTGGTTTATCTTACAAAATCAGCCCAACTTCTAGTGCGGGATTTATGGCTGACACCCGCCAAGCTACACAAAATAAATCAGCCCCATTGCGTGAGCTCTCAATATTTTTAATGCATAAGTTTAACGAACAATACAAATTACAAAGCTACATTACCCATGGCTACTCCGATGCTAGTACCGATTGGGGTGGTGGCATAATGCTTGGTAGGATATTCTAGATTCAATCAATATCTCTCGCCTTAACTTACCACGAGTTAAAGATTCAGCAAGCTTAGAGCACCTTACCTTACCTATAAAATCCTGCGCCAGCCTTTAGCTCTGACCAAGTATTTGATACGTGACAGCGCTCACATTGTCGTCCAAAGCTTCCATCATGAACGTCGTCAGATGAATGGCAATCACCACAGGATATAGAAGTCACTAGATTTTTACCTTTAGATGGGGTCTTATGACATTCATAACACCCAATACCTTTATGGCCACCTTCAAGTTTAAATTTGGTCTTTTGGTCATGATTGAAATCCCAAATTTTCCAATCACGAGCATTATGACAAACCTCACATTGCGAGCCTAATTTAAGCTTATGAACATCATCTTTCACATGGCAACTGACACATTCTGACTTCGCATCTTTAAACATAGGTGTCAAGTGGCACTTTTTACACTCAACCTTGTAATGCTTGCCCAGTAATGGGAATTTTGATTTATTATGATCAAACTTAGCTTCATTCCAAGATTTCGCATTATGACAATCCTCGCACTTATCGCCCTCTTGCCCCTTATGCTTGTCGTCACCTTTGTGACAACTAATACAAGTACTTTTAACCTTATCTTTGTACAAATGCGCTTTATGGCAAGAATCACATTTAACTGCTTTATGTTTATCCAGTAATTTATATTTGGTGTCACGATTATGGTCAAATTTATTAGTCTTTTTCCAGTCATTTTCGGTATGACAAACGTCACACTTCTGGTCGTAGCGACCTTTATGCCCCTTATTATCGTCATCTTTCTTATGACAAGAATAGCAATCCATCTTTAAATTTTGATCGTAAAGCTTACCTTTATGACAATCAATACATTTTGTAGTAATGTGTTTTTCGCGTAACTTATATTTTGTGTCACGATCATGGCTAAACTTAATGGAATTTTTCCAATCTTTTGCAGTGTGGCAACTCTCGCATTTATTACCAAAATTCCCTTTGTGGCCTTTAGCATCATCATCTTTCTTATGACATTCACTACACTCTATTGGCAACTTTTCTGTCAAGTTAACCTTATGACATAACTTGCAATTAGTATCTTGATGCTTGTCAAGCAGCGGGAACTTAGTTTTATCATGATCAAAACCAGGCGTAGTAGACCAGTTCTTTTCGATATGACATTTCTCACAACGGTCACCTAATGTACCTTCGTGTTTATCATCTTTTTTATGACAAGAAATACAACTAGTTGCGATTTTAAGCGTTGAAGCAGAAACCTTATGACATGCATCACACTTAAGTGGTTGATGTTTGCCACGTAAATCAAACTTGGTATCCTTATTGTGATCGAATGTGTCTTCTTTCCAATCTTTGGCAGTGTGGCAATTTGCACATTTTTGGCCTAAAGTACCTTTGTGTTTATCATCTTTTTTATGGCATGAATAGCAGTCTTTAGGTGCTTCTTTATATTTCTTAGTTTTGTGGCATTCGTCACATTTAACATCAGCATGTTTGCCTTCTAACGCAAAATCTGATTTGTTATGGTCAAATCTTTCTCGAGTTTCTTTCCAGCTTTTCTCGTTGTGGCAGCTTTCACAATCTACACCAAGTGTACCTTCATGCTTATCATCTTTTTTATGGCAAGTATTACATGCGTTTGGCGCATCACGATATTTGAATTTAGGTTTGTGACATTCTTTACATTCTATTTTTGTAGTGTCAGCATGTGCGCCTTTAAGATCAAAATCAGTTTGCGAGTGCTTGAACGTTTTTTCATTGATAGGCGCTATTTGTGAATTACGACCCTTATGCTCGGTGTGACACTCCACACAATTACGCGATTCTTTTAGCTTTCCGTGAAAACCTTTCTTTTGCGCAACATCTTTATTAATATCCTTGTGACAATCTTTACAAAGTTGATTCTGACCTTCTTTATCAAACTTTTTATGGCACTGCTTACAATCATCTTCCCACTTAAGATGGCCCTGAATAACCTTGCCTGGCATCATTACTGACTCAAGCGTATCAGCTCCTGCATTGAACGATAGTAAAAAAGCGAGTGCAAACAGAGTAATAAAACGCAACATGTAAGATTAGCTTAGTTAGTACATATGTACATAAATAACATGGAATATTGCAGTGGCCACCATCATATACATCAACGGTATATGTAAAACATGCCACGCAGAAAATATCTGCTCGAACTTCTTAAATTGAGCAACAGTTTGAATCTGAATCAAGTACTGACTGACTAATTTAGATGCTTCTTTTGCGACATCGTGCATACGGTCAGGGCCCATTTTTTTGTATATATAGCGTTTACATTGCCAAGCAATATACATACGACGCACATCAAAGGTAAGGAAAAACCAAATACCTTCAAAAAAATTACGTTTTTTCTCTAAGGCTAAATATTCAAAATATGTAATTTTCTTTTCCACCTTGGGGAGAAAGTGTAATTTAGACTTCACATCACCAGAACTACCAGCGAGTTCTTCACGAGCCTCTTTCAAGCTAGATCGGCTACCGTATAGCCCTCTATGAATTCGCGTATAGGCGAATTTACCAATTAATCCGCTACTAGCTACCACAACCATGCAATAAAAAGCGATGGTTGCATTCATCGAACCTAAACGAAATGTAGTATGAAATATCACCAATACTGGTCCTAACACTCCTAAAATCATGTGTACTCGAAACCAATATTTAAGCTTTCCCAACCCCTGCATGAACTTAACATGCTTGCGAAAAGAATACATTAACAAGATCAACATCATCAGGCCACCTACTAGGCCCAAGTTATAACCTAAGCCAACCCCAGGCTTATAGTATCTGCCATTTGCCACTTCAAATCCAAGCCAGACTAATACAGCCAATATCAGTAGCATGGCAATTAGCTTCGTAACGTATTTAATCCTAGTCAGCAATCTATTTCCTTTTTCTCTTTGTCAACAAAGTGTTCTTCTAAATTTTTGAATAAGCAAAATTAATTGGAAATTTATGTGTGAAATTTTCACACATATTATAGCTAATAATTACTAATAGTCATATGATGTCATTTACATTCTCCTAAAGTAATAAAAATGCGATAAATATGTAAGTGAAATATATGGCAAATGTTATAAAAATACGATACTAAGCATGCAAACCAAAACACTATTAATATATCTAGCGCCTTTTCTTATTATCTTGTCGCTCTACATTCTTCGACAAAAACGCGCAAATCGGCGAGGCTATGAGCGCTTACATGAGGCTAAAGAAGCGGGGCTCACCGAGCCAGCATCGATTCATCCACTCATTAACCTGAGTCGTTGCTGTGGCTCAGGTTCCTGCGTTAAAGCATGTCCAGAAAAAGCACTCAGTCTAATCAATGGCAAAGCCGTGCTTACAGATCCAACACACTGCATTGGCCACGGTGCATGCGTAGTAGCTTGTCCTGTAGATGCTATTCAATTGGTTTTTGGTACTGAAAAGCGCGGCATGGACATTCCTTTTGTTAATCCCACCTTCGAAACCAATGTGTCAAACATATTTATCGCTGGCGAATTGGGCGGCATGGGCTTGATTCGTAAAGCTGCCGAACAAGGAAAACAAGCCATAGATTCTATTTTAGATAAAAGAAATAATGGCAACGAGCTCGATGTGCTTATTATCGGCGCAGGTCCAGCAGGTCTTTCAGCTACGCTAGCAGCCAAGGAACAAAAGCTTAAGTACCTCACAATTGAACAAGAATCCTCACTAGGTGGCGCCATTTTCAAGTATCCACGAAACAAAGTTGCCATGACTCAGCCTGTTACGCTGCCAATAATTGGAAAGGTTGAAATGTACGACATCAGCAAAGAAGAGCTACTAGGCTTCTGGCTTCGCGTACTAAGAGAGCAGGAATTAAATGTTAATTTTCATGAGCGCATGGAATCTGTCATTAAAACTGAGAGAGGCTATGAGGTAAAAACCTCGAAAGCCACTTATCAAACAGCAAATGTATTGTTAGCCATTGGTCGGCAAGGGACGCCACGAAGATTAGATGTTGCAGGAGAAGACCAATCCAAAGTAGTCTACCGGCTGATTGATCCAGAGCAGTATCATGGCAAGCATGTATTAGTTGTGGGTGGAGGTGACAGCGCGCTTGAAGCGGCTCTGGCAATAGCTGACCAGCCTGATACTACAGTAACACTTTCATATCGCAGTGAATCATTTGGTCGTGTCAAAGCAAAAAATCGTGATCGTCTGGCGCAGGCAGAAGCCTCAAAAAAAATTACCGTACAACTTAAATCGAATGTCAAAGAAATTCGCCTAGAAACTGTAGTCATAGAATTAGCCGACAAGGATATTATAGAAATTCCAAATATTGCCGTCATCATTTGTGCTGGTGGTATTTTACCGACTCCTTTTCTGAAAGACATTGGCGTCATGGTGGAAACTCATTATGGCAAAGCTCAGGCTAGTTAATGCATACTAACCAAATATCAATCGCATAAATCTACTGGTAAAAGAGTATATGAAAGCAATCATTATCACTATTTTCTACTTTTTTAGCATACTCAACTATACATTCGCTAATGCAATGAGTGAAATAGAAGTCGGAAGTAAGCTTCGCGATGTGCCAATGAATAGCTTTACTGGAAGCATCAGAAAGTTCTCTGAATACCGCGGAAAACCACTCATAATTAATGTTTGGGCGAGTTGGTGCGGACCATGTAGAGATGAAATGGCTTCACTTGAACGGCTTTCTCGGCGCTTTGGTGGCAAACAGTTCAATGTTATCGGCATTTCAACGGATGATGACGCAAATGCTGCCGATGCCGCTATCAAACAATCCAAACTGACTTTTACAAACTATCTTGATCATCATGTGATATTAGAAAGTATGTTAGGCGCCAATACTATTCCACTTACTATTCTGGTGGATGCAAATGGACTCGTAGTCAGAAAAATTCGCGGTTCGAAAAAATGGGATAGCTCTGAATCATTAAAGCTCATTGGGCAAAGCTTTCACATAAAGCTTAAATAGCGATTACTTAATAGTTTTAAAAGCAGCTTTAACCTGCAACTTTTTTCTAAAGGTAAAATGCTCTCAGTGAAGATTCACTCTGCAGAAATACGTAAAGCCGCAGCCGTTGCCAAGGGCGCCAATACTAGTGCTAAAAGTGAACATGCCGCCAATAATGAAAGGTGCGCTTGCGCGCTCATACCATGCTGACTAGCAGCCACTGCACCTGCCCCAAATATGAGTGCTGGAATATACAAAGGCAATACTAACAAGGCTACTAATAAGCCGCTTCCACGAACACCTAGCGTAAGTGCTGCGCCAATGGCGCCGATTAAACTTAACGCTGGCGTTCCAAGTAATAACGAATACACCAACATCAAAATTGCATCATTTGGCAATGCGTACTGCAAGCCAATGAATGGCGCTAACAACACAACAGGTAAGCCACATACAAGCCAATGCGCAAAAATTTTGGCTGTCACCAATAATGCTAAAGACTGAGGTGCAAGTAACATTTGCTCTAAACTACCATCGGCAAAATCTGCTGCGAATAATCGAGAAAGAGAAATCATGCCAGCCAATAATGCTGCTACCCATAGCACACCTGGCGCGATACTGCTTAACACAGCAGGCTCAGGGCCGATACCTAGTGGGAAGAGGCTAGAGACAATAACAAAGAAGAATAAAGTGGTAGCAATATCCGACTGCCTTCGCAAAGCAAGCAAAAGATCACGCTTTAAGACTGTAAGCCAAGCGGATTTCAATTGCCAAGCCTTAATGTTTGGGTCGATGTAGCACCGATCAAAACATCTTGATGCGTAGTAACAATGGTCATTCCACCGTTAGCCATATGCTCGCCAAGCCGAGATGCCAATACTTCCGTTGAAGCAGTATCTAGCGCAGCAAACGGCTCATCTAAAATCCATAGTTTACTTTGTGTTATCCAAAGCGTAGCGAGTGCCACACGTCTTTTTTGACCTTGCGAAAGTACGCGCGCTGGCAAGTTTGCGCAACGTGCAATGCCTATAGCCGTTAAAGCTGCCAATGTTTTTTTCTCACTTGCATCATTGCCAGCTAAGCGAGCTGCAATTTGTAAATTCTCAAGCGCGGTAAGATCATCTTTAAGACCATTTAAATGGCCAATATATGTTAAATTAGGCAGATAGTTTTCAGCGTTTTCTTTAACTTTTTTACTATCCCAAAAAATCACACCCTCTTCAGGCATCAAAAGACCGCATAACATTCTTAATAAACTACTTTTACCACTACCATTCTCTCCAAGCACATAAAGCAAACCACCCGAATTAAGCTCAAATCCGACATTTTTAAATAACAAGCGATCTCCACGCAAGCAAGCTAAGCCCTGCGCTGTCAGCATATTAAGAATTCTGGAAAGAACGGGTAAATTTGAAATCCTTAGTCATACGATAATAGCCATTTATTAAGAAATACTTAGATATCGGCTTCATAAAAAAATTTATTACTTAATATTTGCACCTTAGAGCATATTAAAGATTCGTTAAGATGCATACCTAAATTATTTTACTCCTTTTCCCCCAGTCGTAGTCTACGGAAATTCAGCCCAGAGAAGAATAACCGCTCCTATTTTCGAAAGGAAAACCATAATTGCGCCTCAGAAACACTTCACTTGCAGCGCTATAAATCTTTGTGTGCTTAAAGGATACCACTTTAAAAGTTGGCTATCAATTTTCCCATAATTTAGTAATCGATGTTGAACTACGCCAAGTAGCTTCGAATTGGCCAATAGATATTTAGCATTAGGATTATGATAGACATCCATCCCCTTAATCCAGCTCTCGTTATATGAAGTTCGAGTTTACGTTTATCTGGGCAAACAATTGCTACTACGCTTGGGCTACTATAATATTAGACTATGATCACACAAGAGAACATGCCGCTTAAATCTTTAAACAAAAACTCCACTACAATTAATAGGCTGTTTGCAATAGTATTTTTTATAGTAACCATAGTCGCCTCATTACTTATTTACAGCGTCTATCTTAATCAGCGTGATGCTGTTGCCGCTAAAGTAGGCTTGGTTGAAGCGCACCAAACTGCTGGGCTTCTTTATGAACATCTATATTCGGTGATGCGGAAAGGTTGGACTCGCCAAGAAATTGATGAACTATTACACCATGTAGGTAAGCGTTTACCTTACTATCAAATCGATGTAGTGCGTAGCGAAACCGTTGCCAAGCAATTTGGTGAAGTTCCTGGAGATACTGAAAAACGTAGTAGCAACCCTATCGTGGTAGAAGTCATTAAGAAACGTGAAGATGTAGTTTTAACAGAAAACGATCATCTACATTATGGTTTTGCCGTAAAAATGAAAGCAGAATGTTCTGGTTGCCATACATCAGCCAAAGCTGGTGACATTAATGGCGTCATTCTTGTCACCATCCCCTACTCGCAATTAAGGCAACCTATAGAAGACGCTGTAAAACCCATGGCCACAATGCTCGGCACCATTATGCTCATATTATTCGGTACAATTTTTTGGGTTATACGTGCTCGTGTCATTAACCCTATTCAGGACTTTAATGAAAATGTAAGTGAATGCAGTGAAAACCATTCCGAAAAACGTATTTCAACTATGGCTCACTGGCCAACTGAAGTTATTTCACTCACAAAAAGTTTTAATTTTCTGATGGATAGAATTCAGGATGATAAGAAGTTACTTGAAGAACAATCTCAACGAGATGCACTAACTGGCCTATCTAATCGACGTCACTTTGATGATTTTTTACTACAAACCAAAAAAGATGCTGACAATGGCGCAGACATTTTTACCGTTCTATTGCTTGATTTAGATGAGTTCAAACCAATTAATGACTTACATGGTCACGCCGCTGGTGATGCTATTTTAGTTGCTGTTGCCCATGCCATACGCAACACAGCACGTGAGGCTGACCTAGCTTCTCGCATTGGAGGTGATGAATTTGCAGTCATAGCAGTATCGACCAATGCTGATGTTGCTAAAGAAGTTATGGAAAGAATTCGTTCTGCCATTTCTGCAGTTAAAGTACGTTTCGGACACCTTACTCTGTCAGTTTCTTGTAGTATTGGTGCGGAAACTTATCATTCAAATGCAAAAACAGCATCCGACCTTCTAAAAGCTGCTGATGCAGCCATGTATAAGGATAAAGCTTCACGCAAAGCAAAACATTGAGCTTCATCATTTAGGCGGGGAATAAAACGATTTAATTTGCTTTAAGTGATGCCTTTGCTCAAACACCCAAAATTATCGAGTTTAAGTTCAAGGCCAGTTAAGTGGATATTGGGGCCGGAAAGTCTTAATTCTCGACTGTCTCAGAAGTGCTATAAATACTCATTGATGTCGCACAACTGTGTGCCTGGCTTGCACCCACCTAGTAGACATTCAGTAAAAAATTTAGATGAAAAATTTGGTTGTAAGCGAAAATGTCGCTTAGCTAGCCTACTATACGACTACTAGAAATAAATAATTGACGCGATATCACGTAACACATTTATTTTATTGGTAGGGCGTGCGAGGTTCGAACTCGCGACAAACGGATTATGAGTCCGCTGCTCTACCAGCTGAGCTAACACCCCAATTTCTTCAATCTTCAAATCAGCATTCCAAACTACTTAGCACTTAAATACTTTATGTAAATTCTAAACTATCCATCAGGACATTATATCAAATATCGGTAACGTCTAAAATGAATTCTCATACATATGCATATACCAAAGGTTAAATAAAAACATTTAATCTAATTGTTCCCATACCTGTTAATAAATGGACTAAGTCCGTGGGTATAACTATATAAATTAGCACTTTATGTGGCTGATAAAATTAATCTTATTTACAAAATACAGCCTCTCAAGCCATTGGATAATATAATAATTTATGGCATTATCTAAAATGTTTAGTTAATAAAATTTATAGTGTAATTATATTAAGTAAAATATGTATCAAGAAAACATCCTAACACTGAACAATTTTAGATTCCTTAAATGGTCGCTAGCGCTCATTTTAGTGTGCATAGGGTTTTACCTATCCGATTCACCTCAAGGCCAAGCTGGAGGTGGGACTTGGCTTGGCTACACACTAGGCACTATTGGCGCCATATTGATTATTTGGCTCATGTGTTTTGGTCTAAGAAAACGTGCCTATAGCGCAAATATTGGCTCTGTAAAAATGTGGCTGTCGGCACATGTTTATTTAGGTTTTTCCCTGCTAATTATAGCCACCCTACATTCTGGATTTCATTTTGGAATAAATGTTCAAACCTTGACATACGCACTCACCGTCATCGTCATTTTCTCTGGGATATGGGGCGTTAGCCTCTACTTGAGCAAACCTGCCCAACTACACAGCTTTTTAAATGGAAAAACTGTTGAAGAATCCGGAGAAGCACTTTTAGAAATTGACAGTCAGAGCGAAAATATTGCCCGCCAATTAACACCTCCTATTCAAGAAATCATAAAAGCTTCTGCAAACACAAAAATATTTACGCATTTTTGGCAACGGTATTTTGGGAAAAATGCCAATTGCAAAACAGCTGCAGCCACAAAAAAAATTACAGCACTCTATGCAAGCAGTGAGCGCAATAGCCTGATTGAAGAGCTTTATATACTTCAGTTACGCAGAGAGTTGCAACTTAACCAAATTCGAGGTTATTTGCGACTCAAAGGATGGAATGAAATTTGGCTTGTGCTACACGTAGCATTTTCATTCGGTCTCCTTGCTGCGTTAATTGCGCATGTAGTGGCTGTATTTTTTTACTGGTAAGTCATGAAATCGATCAAAGAGAAAAAAACAGCCTTAACCCAGTTGAGCAAATTAAACGCCCCTATTAAAGGGCGTAGAGTACTGTCATGGGCGTTATTTCTAAGTGTACTAGTTGTCGCATTAATTATGCCCCTTACCGCCTCTATTGCGCCTGAAAAAATTGCTGATTTAGTTTCAAAATCTCCCATTATTGGAAAAATTCTAAATTATCTACCGCATGCCTATACAGTGAAAGAATATTCATCTGAATTTCAAACAGCAAGCAATACTAAGCTATTGAATATCACTGCAGATGTTACTGGATGGCACAATGAAAGAAAAACAACACCTACTTACCTAGGGCTTGATCAAATTTGGCGCCCAGGAAATTCTCTGCAAATGGCTCATCAACCTTGGGCGGCTGACTGCAAGGCTTGTCACAGTCAACCTTTCAAAAAAGTACAAGATAGCGACTGTAAATCTTGTCACAAGAACGCAGGCAATCATGTGGGCCAAGATAAATTTCAAACTCCAGCACAAAGCCAAGTTAAATGCACGGACTGTCACAAAGAGCACCAAGGTGAAGATGGTCTCAGCAAACAGAATAAGCACTTTATGAGCAAAAACTGTAGCGAATGTCACGCCAACATTAAATCCAACTTCAAGGATATAAAAACTGAGAATGTCAGTGACTTCGGGAAAAATCATCCCGATTTTAATTATCAAATAGCTCAAAGCGCCAACGCTGGCGACATGAAAAACTTTCGCATTTCTGACAACGGAAAATTAGTTGAAAAAACAACGTTAAAATTTCCACATTCGACTCACCTTGATAAACTTGGAATTAAAAGCCCTAAGGGTAAAGTAAAAATGAAGTGCGCAGACTGCCACGAGCCTAGAGCAGGCGGCACTGGATTTCAACCTGTCACAATGAAACAGCACTGCCAATCTTGCCATGATTTAAGATTTGAACCTGCCGCATCTAATCGCGAAGTACCGCATGGCTCAATAGAGCAAGTATTGTCAACACTAAGAGAGTTTTATAGTTATCTTCAAGTCAATCGTGTGCCTGTAGACTTAAAACCTTCAAATGTCGGCATTGACATATTAAGACCTGGGGCAACTGCCACTCCCACTGCTAGCTTTGTCACATCGGGCGGGAGTGCCCATACAAAAGCATCAAGAGCAGCAACATCTCTTTTTGAAAAAACCACTTGTAAGACTTGTCATCAAGTAACAAGATCATCAAAACTTGGTAAATCTGGAACGCCTGGGCGCGACCTACCCCAATGGGAAATCAGCAAGATTACACCTGAACATCCTTGGTTAAAAGGCTCTCCGTTCAACCACGCCAAACATGAACTATCTTCATGTCAAGATTGCCATGATGCAACCTCATCTAAAAAGGCTGAGGAAGTTCTGATGCCTTCAATAAAGGTTTGTCGGGATTGCCATACAGGAAAATCGCACGAATCTAACAAAATCGTATCTGATTGTGGGCTATGCCATGGATTCCATCGAGCGCCTAATGCTGAAAAGGCACAAAACTTATCAAACCAAATTAATTTAGAGTTGGCGAAATAAGATGATGAAGTGCTCAATATTTTGGCTAAGCATATTACTGTGTTTGTTCAGCGTCAATTCATTGAAAGCGCAATCGAACACCATGGGCTCAAATAGTTGCGCTTCAAGCACCTGCCATGGAGGCATCGTGCCTTGGGAAGGATCAAATATATTGGGAAATGAGTTTATTACTTGGTCACGCCTAGATAAACATAGAAATGCTTACCAACTTCTATTAAGTGACAAAGCTAAATCTATCAGGCAAAAATTAGGTCTCGAAAAACCTGCACATCACACCGCATCTTGTCTTAACTGCCATGCAAAAAATCCATCTTTAAATACAGCAAATACATTTGAGGGCATTAGTTGTGAGAGCTGTCATGGTCCAGCAGCAAACTGGATCAATTCACACAAAAATAGTAGTCATAAGGATAATATTAAGCGTGGTATGTCTCCAACCAACAATCCTGGATTTCAAGCTAAGCTTTGCCTATCTTGCCACCTAGGTAAAAAAAATCAGTTTGTCACACATCGTATGATGGCGGCTGGGCATCCCCGCCTTAATTTTGAACTATCGACATTCACTGCCATTCAGCCGCCACACTTCCAAGTTGATCAAGATTGGCATCAACGCAAAGGCGAGTATAGTCCAACAAAATCGTGGGCTATTGGCCAAGTTATCGCCTCACAGTTCATATTAAACTCATTTAATGATCCAGAAATCGGACACGACGGGATTTTTCCTGAACTTGTTTTGTTTGACTGCCATGCATGCCACCGCCTAATTAGTGAAAAAAGAGGTGATCCCAGATGGGGAATGGGATCTGGACGCATTCGCCTCAATGACAGCCATTTTCTGATGTTAAGGGCTATTCTGCGCGTATTAGACATAGATGCTTTCAATGAATTTAATCAAAATATATCTGATCTTCAAACTGCTGTTTCTGCTGACTATGACTCAGAGTCAGTATCGCCACAAATTACCGCAAAAAATGTTGCTGAGTCTTTGAATAAATATGTTGCAATTATTAATAAACAAGCATTCAGTAAAGAGCAACAAAAAAGCATTTTCTTAGCATTAATCGAAGATGCATCTAACGGCCAGTTTTCAGACCCTTCCGGTGCCGAGCAGGCTTACATGGCCATTTCTAATCTTGCATCTTCACTCAGTAAAACTGGGGTACTTAAATCAATCAAATTGGTTAATTTAACTTTGTCCGAGATGCGCCAGAACTTAGCAAATGATGAGCGATACCAATCAGAAATTTTTGCTCTCCAATTAGCAAATCTGAAAAAAACAGTATCAGAGGAGAAGTAATTTATGAGCCAATCATTTATTCGTTATGGTTCGTCTATAAGTGAACATAATAAGATGATGTTTTCTGGTGTCGAGGCGGAATATGACATCATTATTATTGGCTCAGGCCCTGCAGGCTTATCTGCAGCAACTCATGCAAAATCTCTCAACGCAAAACATATTTTATTGGAAAGCAAAAGCTATCTTGCTGATACCATTTTTAAGTTTCAAAAAGGCAAGCATGTCATGGCCGAGCCCAGCATTCTTCCTCTTAGAAGCGACCTTGAGTTCTCAGCAGGTTTACGTGAGAACGTATTAGAAAACTGGAATAGGGACATAGAAAAAAATAAAGTGAATGTGGCGTTTAGTAAATGTATCAGCCATATTCAAAAAGACGTTCAATCAGAAGTTTTTACAGTCCGATGCACTGACGGAACTGAATTTACTAGTCGCACAGTTATTCTAGGCATTGGCTTACAGGGAAATTTAAGAAAACTTGGTGTGCCTGGTGAAGATCTTCCTAACGTCCAATACACCTTGACAGATCCTGATGAATTTAAAAATGAAACGGTTATCGTTATTGGCGCAGGCGATGCTGGTATTGAGAATGCCTTAGCACTTATGACACATAACAAAGTTGTGTTAATGAATCGACAAACAGAATTTGCTCAATGTAAAGAAGGAAACCGTGTACTAATCACTAAAGCGGAGAAATCGGGGCAAATTGAAGTTTGTTATAGTGCTAACACCGTAAAAGTTGAACTCACAGGTAGCGAGCCTCCTATGAGTTTTACCTACACGGGCAATCAAGGTGAGCTGTCAATTCCCTGCCATCGGGTCATTGCCAGACTAGGAGCTATTCCACCACGCAAACTTGTTGAAAGTTTTGGTGTTAACTTTCCTAATCCTAATCCATCTTCTGTCCCCGTTCTTTCCGAAAAATATGAATCCAACGTGCCAGGACTCTTTATTGTAGGTGCATTAGGTGGCTATCCACTTATAAAACAGGCAATGAATCAGGGCTACGAAGTCGTTGAGACTATTCTTGGACGTCAAATTGATCCTGTTGATGAACCTTTCCTAAAAGAAAAAATAAAAAAATGGAAACCTAACCTAAGCACATCTGATTCATTAGCACTTGTACTTGAGAGAGTTCCGTTATTTCAAGAGATGTCGAAGCTACAACTTAGAGAGCTGTTTCTTGAATCTCAGATGTTAAAACCATTTGAAAATGACGTCATATTCAAGAAGCTTGACTACACCAACACCTTCTTTTCGATCATCGAAGGCGAAGCGAAAGTTGAAATCGAAAATAAAGAAGGGGAATTAAGCTACATTACACTTAAAGAAGGTGCTTTTTTTGGAGAGATGGGCTTAATCTCAGGTCGGCGCAGAACTGCAACGGTCTATGCTGGTAAAAACTGTGTTCTACTCGAAACGCCAAGGAATGCAATGCTTAGATTAATTGCATCGGTTGATGATGTCAGGAAAAAACTAGATAACGCATTTTTGAAAAATGCTATTTTAACCTACATCGGGCCAGTATTAGATACTGAAACCGTCAACAAGTTAATTGAAAGTGGTGTTGAGAAAAAACAATTTAAAACAAATCAAATATTATTTTCAGAAGGTGACAAAGCGGATGGCCTGTATTTAGTAAGGAGCGGGTCGGTCTCTATTTCAAAAAATATAAGGAATGAAGTCAAGATTCTTTCTTATCTATCTGCAGGTAATTACGTTGGCGAGATGGCCTTAGTTAACGATACATTACGAAGTGCAACCGTTACAGCAACTACTTTCACCGAAATACTCGTTCTTAAATCTGATATATTTAAAAAGCAACTAGCCCTTAATCCAGAATGGCAAGCTTCAATCCAAAGCCTAATGGCTGAACGCATTCGCTCAAACATTATTCAAGAAGAGCATGGTGGAAAAAATACCGATATTATCCAGTTTTTATTAAACCAAGGAGTTGGCGAAGCATCAGATGTACTGCTCATTAATGAATCAATGTGCATACAATGTAACAACTGTGAAACTGCATGTGCGGAAACGCACCAAGGGGTGTCAAGACTTAGCCGTGAAGCTGGGCCTTCATTCGCCAATTATCACTTGCCTGTTGCATGCAGACATTGTGAAAATCCAAGTTGCATGAAAGACTGTCCGCCAGATGCTATCCATCGTAACAAAGATGGTGAAATCACCATCAGCGACGCATGTATTGGCTGTGGCAATTGCGAGCGAAACTGCCCCTACGAGGTGATACAAATGGCTGTTCAAAAGCCACCTAAAAGTGGAGCGAATCTAATGTGGCTCTTGTTTGGGATAGGTAAAGCCCCAGGGGATAGAGCGCCAGATTATGACCATAATGCACAAAAGAAAGCCGTAAAATGTGATTTATGTAAAGACCAAAATGGTGGGCCAGCTTGTGTACGCGCTTGTCCAACTGGCGCAGCATCTAGAATGTCTCCTGAACAAATATTAAAACCTATTCAAATGATAGGTCACTGATTATATTTGATAATAATGGCTAACGCTTTGTCAAACCACATTAAATAATGCAAAATACAACACTATAAGACACTGGTAATGGTAAATGCTTAACAACATGAAACTGACAATGATTTATATTCTCCCGATCACCTTGTTGATGGCTACATTTTCATTCGCGCATGCTACAAACGCTGAAAATAATTCTCAACCATCTCAAGCGATTAAACAACCTATTGGTGAAGTCGACCCACATGCAGATGTCTTTGCAGAAACAAACTATCCTTCAGCAACCACCTGTGCATCATGCCACCCAAAAGTTTACTGGGAATGGGCTGCCTCTAACCATGCCTACGCATCTGTATCTCCTATGTTTCATAAATTTGAACAAGCTGTGAATGACTTGACATCAGGTACGATGGGGACTTTTTGTGTTAGATGCCACCAACAAGTTGGCACGCAACGCGGAGAGCCTAGAGAACAGCCGCTTTGGGAAAGATCAGCTACAAGCAGAGAAGGCGTAACCTGCGTGACCTGCCATAGGGTTGGTCAAGAGTTTGGTAAAGTTAATGGTGAGCGCCATATTTCACCAGGAAGCTCTTATGCCCCAGTCTATAACTCAGGAAAAGGGACAGTTGCGGGCTTAGTCGTGGGTGATAACGAGTATTATCGAGTTTCAACCAAGCCTGGGGAACCAGGCAGAAAGATTCATCTAGGTGCAATCAGGTTTGATCAAATCAACAAATCAGAATTCTGCGTATCCTGCCATCAAGTACAAGTCAACTTAGGTATTAAACTTGAAGTAGTTTGGGATCAATACAGGGATTCGCCAGCAGCAAAGAAAGGCGTAACTTGCCAAGAGTGTCATATGGGTAAAGTGCCAGGACATGCCAGTGGTTATGAAACTTGGCCTATTGCAATTGTGAATGGACGAGTTGTTGGTGATACCAACTCAAAACATTCTAACCATATGTTCTATGGCCCAGGCTACCCTATTGCCCACCCAGGCATTTTCCCCTTTAACCAGCGTGCGCTTAAGTGGTCAATTGAAGATTGGCTAAAATTTAACTATCGCTCTGCATGGGGGGAAATAGCTTGGGAAGAAAAACTAAAACGGGGTGAAATAGAAAAGCAAACTTTTCCTGACCCATGGAAAAAGTCTGAAGATCGCATCTCAGCTAGAAATGTTGTTGATCAAAATCTAAAATTGCTTAAAGATAAACGTAAAACACGCCTGCAAGTAATGGAAAATGGCAGTCGTCTTGACGGCCCCTATTTTATGCAAAAACCTAAATATGGCAGTCCATTAACCTTTAACTACAAAGTAACGAATATTGATGAAGGGCATAACCTGCCATCTGGCTCTTTAGGCGCTCAGCCAGAAATATGGCTAAATGTTGCGTTAATTGATCCCGATGGAAAACGAGTGTGGGAGAGCGGTTACGTAGATAGCAAAGGGGACATGGCGGACATTCACTCTTTAGATGTTGCGCAAAAGAAAATCAAACATGATGATCAATTATTCAATCTCCAAACAAAGTTTTTGACTACCAATATTAAAGGAACCGATCGTGAAATGTATTTACCGATCAACTTTGATGTTGATCAGTTGCCTATGTTGCGTCCAGCCGATAAGCCCACTTCTGTGCTAAATCATCCACCAAATGTTCGCATGGAAGGCCGAAGTATTCCGCCTGAAGGTTCAAGAGAAGCCCAGTATAAAATACCAGCTAATCTGATGAAGAAACCTGGTAAGTATAAATTACAAGCACGGCTAAGAAGTCGAGCAGAACCCATTTACTTTATGGAATTTGTCGGCGCTACTGAAGATATGAAGCGATCAATTAATGATTGGATGATTGATATTCATCCGCAAGCTAGCGAATTTGTCGTCAATTAATGACTATATTCGTTACAAAAGGAGATAGAGTACTTTGAATTCATTCATCAAAAATAGTGCGACGCTGTTTACTGTTGTTACTTTATCAGCAACGCTTGCAAACGTGGCTAATGCCGAGGTTTTAAGACGCCCTGATATTATTCCAGAAAAGACCGATCCAGTAGAAACTGACTATTACCACCAAGCCCCCCCTGAAATGTCAACGGAGGCTAGTCCTGCTGCGATTAAGCTAGAAGATTTTGGCGCAGATCCAATATATGAAGAAAGTGCTTATGATGCTGCGGCTCAATATGCAATATACGGCAACAAAAGAGCAGTAGACATAGTGCATCCATTAATTGAACTTGGTCAACCGCTATATGGTGATGGTCCTTTAAACAAAAGCTATAACGTCGTTGGCTCAAAAAATCTTGTTTCACCACAGCTATATGTTTATGGTGATTGGAGAACAGTCGTAGCATCAAATAAAAATGGTAATAATAGATTAGAGCAAATTGTAACCCGACCCAGTTTCGAGGTAGACCTAAAACTGACAGCGACTGAGCGTTTACATGCTCTACTCAGACCTTTAGAAGATAACGGACAATTCACACGTTATGAATTATCTGGCAAAAATAAAGGTTTTGAAAAAGAAACTAATTTTAAACCTGCCACTTTTTTCTTTGAGGGTGACTTGGGTGCTATTACAGCGGGTATTAAAGACGATTATGTCAAATGGGATTTGCCGTTCACATTTGGCATCATTCCCCTATTCTACCAAAATGGTATCTGGCTAGATGATGCTTTTTTAGGTGCTGCAGCTACAATTCCATCACTAAATAGCAAAAAACTGGATATTTCCAATATGGATTTCACGTTCTTTGCTAGTACTAATTTAGTCTCTAGCGGTGCCATTAGAAAAGATAATGGTGCACTGGATAAAAGTGGTGCAGATATATATGGGGTCACAACCTTTGTTGAAACGCGCTCAGGTTATTTCGAAGCTGGGTATGGCTTCACCTCAGACACCCGCGCGAATAAAGATTTTAGTTACCACAATGCAACAGCATCTTTCACTAAACGTTATGGTGGATTTTTATCTAACAGTACTAGGGCAATTGTAAACTTTGGGCAAAATCCTTTAAACGGTGCCGAAAGAACAGCTGATGGCTATTTATTAATATCTGAAAACTCACTCATTACAAGTCTTCCGTATACGCTTATTCCCTATGCAAATTTTTATTATGGCAGAGGTAAACCACAATCACTAGCACGCGCTGCTGCAGCAGGTGGCGCCTTGAAAAACATTGGCCTCAATTTCGAAACTGATGGACTAACAGGATTTCCCAAGCTTGAAGATACTGGAAATAACACCTATGGTGGTGCGCTTGGACTGGAATATCTATTTGCACTTAACCAACAAATTGTTGTTGAGCTTGCAACTGTACAAGTTATCGGTGATAAAAACAGTAACGATAGAATTGCTAAAGGAGATCAATATGCAGTCGGTGCTAGGTACCAACTACCTCTAAATAATGCATGGATATTTCGAGCAGACGCTATTGCTGCAGACTTGAAAAATGCCCCAGACTTGCTAGGCTTCCGTTTAGAGCTAAGACGTAAATTTTAAACATGATACATAAATTTACATTTCATCTAAATCAAACGAGGCTATCTCTACTGCATTACAGTAAATTTGCCATGCGATTTTTATATTTCATTAGCATCATCTCTATATTTTCCTTTATATCTCCAGTTTATGCTGGCGCATTACCTAGCGAAAATGGCCATAAAAGTTTAGGTAATGTGACCTGTGGAAATTCCTTTTGTCACGAAGCTAAAGTGCCGTGGAAAACCTCGGCTATACCACAAAATGAATTTATTACTTGGTCATCAAAAGATTCGCATCAAAAAGCCTATGAAGCACTTTCAAGCGATAAAGGTAAATTAATCGCAAAAAAACTTGGGTTGAAGAAACCAGCTCAACAAGAAAGTAAATGTCTTGATTGCCACTCAAACAATGTCCCACTAGCACAACGCACTCGAACCTTTAACATTGAGGACGGTGTCAGCTGCGAGTCATGCCACGGTGGTGCAGACCAGTGGCTAGAAACTCACGTTTCTGGTGCCGGAGATCACAAAGATAATTTATTGGCAGGCATGTTTCCAACCGAAGAACCTGTGAGTCGCGCGACTTTGTGCATGTCTTGCCATATAGGTAATAATAAAAAATTTGTTACTCATAGAATGATTGCCGCTGGACACCCTCGATTAGTGTTTGAATTAGACACATACACTGCATCAGAGCCAGCACATTATGTCGTCAATGACGAATACAAAAAAAGAAAAATTACATCAAGTGCTATTCAAACTTGGGCGATAGGTCAGGCGATGAGCGTAAAATTGTTGATGGATGGCATAACGAATGCTTCTAGGTTTAGGAAGTCAGCCTATCCCGAACTGTCTTTTTTTGATTGTAACTCTTGTCATCACAAAATGTCAGATAAGCGATGGTTGCCAAGAAAAGAAACTCAAACGGGTCCAGGAGTACCTAGATTAAATACAGCTAATTTAGTGATGCTACAAATCATTGCAAAGCATATAGAACCAAATGCTGGAAACCGCCTTAAGCAAGAAATGCTAGATTTACATCAGTCAACCACTAAAAATAATAGCCAGACCGAGTTTGCAGCTAAGGCGATTAGCACTACAGCAACAAAGTTGATAACTACTTTTTCACAATACTCTTTTAGTCACCATGACTTAATTGCAATGCTAAAAGCTCTTGTAGATGAAAGCTCAGGAAATGCATATTTAGATTATGTTGCGGCAGAGCAGTCAACATTAGCTTTATCAACCATCCTTGCAGGCCTACATCGTACAGAAGGTATTAATGAAGCAGACTTTAAAAAGTTAGATAAGGCGATGGATCCAATATATAAGTCTGTTGCATCTGATGAGCAATATCAGCCAAATAATTTCAAATCCGCTTTAATTGATTTTCAGACTGCCACGCAAGACATTAAGTAACAAGCTTATTTGTACTGGATTCGTCCTTTCTTTTCGCAAGGCTTTAAATTCTAATCGATTTGAATTTAAAGCCTTGATGCAGCGACAGCAGAACCTAGCAAGCCAACATTTTGGTTCATGATGACTTTGACTGGCATAGCTTTTAACAAGGCCTGCATGCGTTGATCTTTATCATTAAAAGCATGAATGAATGATCCATCTTTGAGTTTATCAATAATTTTGGGCGCAACACCTCCCGCAACATAAACGCCACCAGTCGACAACCCTATCAGAGCAAGATTGCCAGTTTGAGCGCCATAAAGAGCAACTAACATTTCTAGAGCTTTTACTGCAGTTAAATCAGACTTTGCCATACCGAAGCTACTTATCACAGCGGCATGATCACTTTCTTTTAATGCCTCAATCAGTGATACATTCAACGCTGCATAATTACGCGCCACTAGAAATTCAAAGATATTAACGAGACCTCGGCCTGATACAGCTCTTTCCCATGTTGCCCATACATATCGCTCTTGTAAATACTTGAGTAACTCGATTTGCAAATCATCAGTTGGGGCTAGATTAGAATGCCCTCCTTCAGAAGCCACAACCTCATAATGATCTTCTTGCCATATTAAAAAACCTTGACCTAACCCTGTACCAGCTCCGATAATTACCCTTGTCCCATGTGGCACCTCAGACCCCTGCTGAAGGGTAACGATGTCATTTTCCCTAAGCACCTCAACGCCGTAGCCCACAGATTGAAAGTCGTTAATTAGGCGAACTTTATTTATTCTCAGCACAGATTCTAAAACATCAGCATCAATACTCCATGGCAAGTTAGTCGTCTGCGCCTTCCGACCATTCACCGGCCCAGCCACACCAAAACAGGCCTTGCAAGCGCGAGCTCCTGTCAATTTATATGATTCTTCTACAAAGTTAGAAACTAATGAAAGAAAATCTCCATAGTCTGCACTTGCATATCGCTTTTCATTAAGCACTTCCATCCCCGCTTCGGTAACACGAGATAACTGAAGCATTGTCTTTGTTCCACCGATGTCACCAGCCAGTACTATCATTTCTATATTCTCCAATACAACTATTGCCGCCATTCATCAATTAACGAAGCTACAAGCGCAGTCCAGCCTGTTTGATGCGTAGCACCCAGCCCCTTTCCTGTATCGCCATCAAAATACTCGCCAAAAGCAATATAATCTCGCCAATGCGGGTCATTTTGAAATTTATTAATATTGCCAAATACAGGACGATTTCCATCATAACCGCGAGTAAATATTGAAATGAGTGAATCAGCAAAATACTTGGCCATTTCACCAACGGCCACTTCATTTCCCTCAGTATCTTTGATATTAAGTGCATCGCCATATGCTTTATCAAGCTTGCGTAGTGACTCTATCATCAGGAATGTCGTTGGGAACCAAATAGGGCCTCTCCAGTTAGAGTTTCCTCCCTTAATCTTACATTCAGCTTCGGCAGGGTCATATCGAACAACACTTTCACCCAAAACATATGGATGCGCTTTATGAAATTTAGATAGACTTCTTAAGCCAAATTCCGATCTAAATTCTTCAGTATCCCAAACGCGTTGCATGATATGGTTTAGTTGATCGGGTGAGACAATAGTAAGAATGAGCGTTTTTTCATTACCCCGAACGGCCGTATTGACACAATGAGAAACAATATCCTGCCGATTATTGACAAACCAATCTAGTCTAGAAGTGAATGCCTCAAAGGGCTTAATCCATGAATATTCCAGCCGTTCAACTGCAAAAAGAGGGATTAAACCAACCAAAGAACGGACTCTAAGCTTTTCAAAACTGCCATCGGGATAGCGAATAATATCGTAAAAAAATCCATCTTTCTCATCCCATAAATTTTGATCCCCATGCTCACCCATACGCTTCATTGCAGCGCCAATATGAACATAATGCTGGAAAAATTTGGTGGCCAACCCTTCATAAACGGGATTAGTTTTGGCTAGTTCCAGAGAGATCCGCATAAGGTTCTGGCAAAACATTGCCATCCATCCCGTTGCATCAGACTGCTGGAGAATTGCTCCGCCCGGCAGTTCTTTTGATCGATCGAACAGCGTTATATTATCTAAACCAAGAAACCCACCCTCAAAAATATTGTTGCCCACTGAGTCGACTTTGTTAACCCACCAAGCAAAATTAATCAAGAGCTTATGAAAGCATTTTTCAAGAAACTCAAGATCAGCCTTGCCAGAGCGCACACGATCCATATTGTACACTCGCCATACTGCCCATGCATGTACAGGTGGATTTAGATCGCTAAACTCCCATTCATATGCAGGTATTTGTCCATTGGGATGCTGAAACTGCTCAAACAACATAAACCACAGCTGCTTCTTGGCAAAACTTGGATCTATCAGCGCAATAGGAACTGTGTGAAAGGCAAGATCCCAAGCTGCGAACCATGGATATTCCCATTTATCAGGCATGGAAATAATGCGTTGTGAATTTAGATGGCGCCATTGCTGATTTCTAATATGCTGGCGGGATTCTGGTGGCGGCGATTTTGGGTTATCTCCCACCAGCCATTTATTAACATCAAAAATATAATTCTGCTTTCCCCACATCAGGCCTGCAAAAGCCTGTCTCTGAATTAAGCGTTCATCAGCACTTGCCTTGATTGGATGAATGGAATCATAAAATTCATCTGCTTCTTTTTTACGAATTTCGAAAATGGCATTGGTGTCTGCAAATGGCATTTTCAAATGCTCAGCAGTCATTCGCAGATCTATATTGACAGATTTCCCAGCAGGAACGATTTTTTCATAGTTTACACAAGCCTTCGTACCCGTCATTTGCGGATTAACGCTTGGCTCTCCATTGATAATATGTCTATGAAAAGCATCTTTAAAATAGACTTTGCCATTTGAATCAGACACCCCGTACAACTTCGCATCATTTGATTCGTTGTCGGTAAATATTGGAGCACCACCTGACTGGCAATAGATGTAGCGGCGACCTAGCTGATACTTGAAAGGTAAATTTTTTAGACCCGTTGCATTTGTATCATCCGCAAGAAAACATAAATGACTTTGTGTGCTTTCAATCAGATTTATCACTGGCTCAGTCTCTTGCTCTTTACTCCATGACCAAGTATTACGAAACCAAATATTGGGGATAATATGTATTGGAGCATCTTCTGGACCACGATTATGAACTTCAATACGAATGCAAATATCCTCAGAGGAAGCTTTTGCATAGTTTACAAATACATCAAAATATCGATCCTCATCAAAAATTCCAGTGTCAACTAGCTCATATTCAGGTCCACTCCCATTTCTCGCTTGGTTTTCATCAATTAATTTTTGATAAGGAAATTCAGATTGTGGGTACTTATATAAATACCGCATGTAACTATGGGTTGGTGTACTATCTAAATAGAAATAGTAGTCTTTTAAGTCTTCCCCATGATTCCCTTGAGAATGCGACAATCCAAAAGCACGCTCTTTAAGTATAGGATCTTTTTTATTCCAAAGAGCCAAGCCAAAGCATAACAACTGGTATCGATCACAAAAACCACCTAACCCATCCTCGCCCCAACGATATGCTTTACTTCTTGCCATATCATGGGTAAGAAAGTCCCAAGCCTCGCCATCAGCACTATAGTCTTCCCTAACAGTTCCCCATGATCGCTCACTTAGGTAAGGACCCCATTTCTTCCAAGCAATGGGTTTGGATTTTTCCGTTTCATCAAGTCTTTTACCTTCTTGAGTTAGCTTAAATTCTTTTTTTGACATTGAATACCTCAGCTACAAAAAGGTTCTAGTAAGAGTTAATGATTATTGAATTAACAACTTGTTCAGTAATATTACACCGTTCGTTTTAGTCTGCAAGGTGATAACCCCTAACTATAGGAATTTATTCGACTCTTACATGGCACTAATAGATCCTTATTAAATGGGCATCCGTATACCGTAACTGAGGCAAGCAATTTTAAGAAATATGATTATGTAATTAAAAGTCTCATCGATTTTTTTAAGTGAACGTCAACAAAAATAACTGGTCCATAGGTGTTGTACTACTGGACTTTTTAACTAGAGATATTTTATGAAAATTTCACAACTTACATTAATGGCTGTTTTGGCATTAGCATTAGGCTTATCGCAAACAGCATACGCTAACCATCATGGTAAAGATGGCATGCATTGTGACCGCAAACATACCATGCAAGATGCTGACACCGATAAAGACGGCGCTTTGAGCCATGATGAATTTAATGCACACTATCAAAAAATGGCTGATGATCTTTTTATTAAAATGGACGCTAATAAAGATGGTAAAGTTGACCAAACCGAGCGAGATGGCATTAAGAATAAAATGGGTAAGAAATGTAATATGAAGAATCACAAAATAGATGAATCAATTAAATAATTAGCGCTTTTAAACAATCATAAAGCCACGTCAAGAATTGTGGCTTTATGCTTTTAATGGTGGATAATTTGTCTTCTATTCACATAAGGATTTTGTTATGGACTCACCTTACCAAATATTAATTACTGGATCCAATCGTGGCATTGGATTGGAGCTCGCAAAGCAATATGCTCAGGATGGTTGGAACGTTTTGGCTTGTTGCAGGGATACTCAACATGCAAATGCTTTACAAGCCATATCGAAAGTCCATACTAACATTAGATTAATGAGTTTAGATGTTGCAAATTTTGCGCAAATTGATGCACTAGCAATGCAACTGAAAGATGAGAAGATTGATGTACTAATCAATAATGCGGGCATTTACCCTGAGAGTAGCTTGGGCGATGCAGATACAGATGATTGGATAGAGGCGTTTAAAGTTAATAGCATTGCTCCACTAAAAATGGCGACAGCGTTTACCGTACCTATTGCAAATAGTACGCTTAAAAAAATTGCCACCTTATCTAGCAAAATGGGCAGCATGAGCGACAATTCAAGTGGTGGGAGTTATATTTACCGTAGTAGCAAAACCGCAGTAAATATGGTGATGAAAAGCCTATCAATTGACTTGCAACCCGCAGGCATTGCTGTGGTAACTTTGCATCCCGGTTGGGTATTAACGGACATGGGTGGCAGTAATGCGCTGCTAGATACGCAAACCAGCGTGGCCGGCTTGCGAAATGTAATTGCTAATTTAAACATGAGCAATACTGGGAAATTTATTGCTTACGATGGTAAAGAGATTGCTTGGTAAAATATTAAGACTGTTTTACTTTGAATGGTGCACGCTCTTCTAACTCATTAGTATAAGCAGCAATACCTTGCGACTCTTGAATGACCAACTCCGCAAACGCACGTGCAAAATCTGGATGTGCAATTTTATGAAATGAGCAAGTTGGACGTGGATTAAAACCTCGCGCCAGCTTATGCTCACCTTGTGCACCACCTTCAAAATATTGAATTTTTTCAGCAATACAAAATTCTTGAGCCTGGTAATAACAAAGCTCAAAGTGAAGATTAGGCACATAGCGCAATGCCCCCCAATAGCGTCCATAAAGTGTGGTTTGATGATAAATGTTCAGCGCAGCTGCAATCGGTTCATCATCTAAATATGCTAGTATCAACAGAATATTCTGAGGCATACTCAGACTAATATTCTTAAAAAATGCGTAGGTTAAATAAGGTGTAGAGCGATGCTCAATATAAGTATTTTCATAACATTTATAGAAAAAATACCATTGTTCCGGCGTAATATCAGCACCTTTAATACGCTTGCAAACCACACCTGCTGAGAAGACTTTCTTGCGTTCTTGATGAATTTTTTTACGTTTATCGTGATTGAGAGTTCTTAAAAAATCTTCAAAATTGATAAAGTTTTCATTTTCCCATCTAAATTGCACTCCATTTCGTTTTAGCCAACCAGCATGCTGCATCTGCCTCGCAGAATCATCATCCGGAAAAAGTACATGCGCGGAAGATAAATGATGCTTACCCATGGTTTCAGCAAGGGCTTCTAACATTAAAGCTCGCACTTTTTCACTTCTAGCAATCAATCTCTGGCTTGTAATAGGTGTAAACGGAATGGCCGAAACTAATTTTGGGTAATAATTAATGCCGTTGCGCTGATAAGCATCAGCCAATACCCAATCAAAAACATATTCACCATAAGAATGGCTTTTAATATATAGCGGCATTGCTCCGACTAGCTTGCCGTCTTCATACACCAACATTGGATAAGGTTGCCACCCAGTGTCCACACCTATCGATTTTGAATCTTCTAACGCCCATAAAAATGCATAACTTAATAAAGGCATATCCCCGACTAAAATATTCCATTCATTTTCATCTACTTGCTGAATGCTGTCGGTTATTTCTAAGGTCAAGCACATGTAATGATTTTTTTAATAAATCTTTAAAGAGAAATTACATTTGAAATAAGAGCTCAGGGGAAACTGAAGCTATATGGACAATCGAATTAAGTATCTGATGACTAAAATACCGAATAACTAAAGCGAACGCTTTTTTAAGTTGTTAGCAGTTTGTTTGCCTTTAGGTTTGCTTGTCGGCGTCACTTCTGCTGCATTGGCTGCTGCTTCTGCAGCTTGTACTTTTTCTGCTTCAATTGCATCTTCGGCTACTTTTCTTCGCTCTAGTATTTTGGCTTGCGCTTCTTCAAGCTCATCAAGTGAAATCAAGCCGTCTTGATTAATATCTACTTGATTAAAATGTCTCGCGATTTGTGGAAGCTTTTCGGTTGCCTCTTGTCGATCAATCATGCCATCACCATCGTTATCAGCATCCAGAAAACGTGCTTCTAAGCTTTCCTTCATAGCGCGGCGACGATCTTCAATTCGGTCATGATCGCTATCTATAGAACGCGCATAATCATCGAGGGCCTTACGAAGTTTTTCTCTACCTTCTGGGCTAAAATTAAGATTAAGTGTCTGGCGAATACCATCATCCACCTCTGTCTCTTCTGTAGCAGGTTTAGCATTTCTACCCATGTTTCCTAAATTAGATTTATCACCCGCATCAACGTTTAAGGAAAAACCAAAGCCAACACACAGTGCGACGCAGGCATGCTTGGCAATAGATAATTGTTTTGACGTGAGTTGAATCAAAGTCTGAATTTTAAATATTCTACGTTAAATTTAGAGACATTATCATGAAGTAGGATTGTTAACGGAATGTTTCATTTTTCATGGATAATTGTAAGTAATTGTAAGTAATTGTAAGTAATTAAATGACGTTATTTTGACAGGTAAAATTGAATTTGGTTTGCTCAACAACAAATCTATTTAGCTTTAAAAATTATTAAATGAATAGCGTTATTTGAAATAAAACAAAATTAGCATACACTAACATTAACTTAGATTTCACTCTATGTTTAATCTAAACGTAATGATTCCTAGAATTCATTTTATAAATCAAAAAAACACGAGCTTAAACTAAATGATGACAAATCAAAATAAGAAAATATTGGTCGTTGATGATGATGTTCGCTTGCGTGATTTGCTGCAGCGCTACCTTACAGAGCAAGGTTACACGATTAAAGTTGCAGCAGACTCCAAAGAAATGGATGCGGTGCTCGCAACAGAAACAATTGATTTACTTGTATTAGATTTAATGTTGCCCGGTGAAGATGGCCTAGCAATTTGTCGCAGAATTCGTGGAACTGGCACGATGTTGCCCATTATTATGCTGACCGCGCGAGGCGATGAAGTTGATCGGATTATTGGTCTAGAGATGGGTGCCGATGACTACTTACCAAAACCATTTAATCCTCGTGAATTATTAGCACGAATCAATGCCGTAATGCGAAGGCATGAACGCTTACAGCCAAGCGCGCCAGCCATCAACACTGACAATGTCAGCATCGGTGATTTCGTGTTCAGTTCATCCACCCGCTCACTTAGCAAAAATGGTGTTTCTATCACCATTACCAGTGGCGAATTTGCTTTACTGAAAGTATTTGTAGATCACCCTCGCCAACCTTTATCTCGCGACAGACTGATGCAACTAGCGCGTGGGCGTGAATTAGATGTATTTGACCGAAGCATTGATGTACAAGTATCACGTTTACGCAAACTAATAGAACCCGATGTAGCGCATCCACGTTATCTACAAACCATGTGGGGCTTTGGTTATGTATTTATTCCTGATGGCAATGTGGATGAGTAAGATTGTTCAAAAATGTATGTTTATCAACATACATTATTTATCTAAACAAGGTTTAAATGAACTAATTAATTTAAATTACATTCTCCACCAATCTGCTAGTTAAAACCACCAACTTTTTCCCTTATTCATTAAACTTAATATACCCCATCTTGAAACTGCGCCTTTTACCCACTACCTTACTCGCTAGAGTGATGTTGCTGATTGCTGTGTTACTGGTGGTTGCGCAACTTGCCTCATTACAGATTTTTGAATACTTTGAAAGGGTGCCGCGTGCAGAAGCAACTGCATTGCAAGCTGTCACAGTTGTTAATTACACGCGCGCGTCACTCATTGCCTCTCAGGAAAATCTTCGTTTGGCATTACTTTCTGAGATTACTGGCAAAGAAGGTGTGCGCATTTATTATGCCGATTTTATGGAAGAAATCGAGCCGTTGCCAGAAGACCCCTTCATCAACTTGGTTGCAGCAAAAATCCGTGAACGCCTTGGTGTAGAAACCATTATCACCGTCAATCATTACGGTATACAAGGACTTTGGATTAGTTTTAACATTGGTCAAGATGACTATTGGGTGGTAATTCCGCGCGTACATGTGGAACGCCCCTTCCCTTGGCAATGGCTAGGCTGGGCAGCTTTAGTGCTTGTACTATCATTAGGCGCTGGTTACTTTATTGCAGCGCGTATTAACCGACCATTGCACTTATTGATGAATGCTGCTGACAGACTACGTAATGGCGAACAACCTGAAAAACTTCCAGAGGGTAGTTTTGCTGAATTACGTGAAGTAAACAATACTTTTAATAAAATGGCCGACTCATTAGCCGAGTTAGATGCTGAGCGCACGCTTATTTTAGCGGGGGTTTCACATGACATACGCACGCCGTTGGCAAGGATTCGCCTTGCAGTAGAGATGTTGCCAGAAAACGGCTGCACCAGCTTAAAAAGTGGCATGATTGAAGATATTGCTGATATGGACAATATCATTCACCAATTTCTAGATTTTGTGAAAGGGGTAGAGGGCGAACCCACAGAATTGACTGACATCAACACGCTATTACAAGCTATTCACGATAGGCAACTCCGCGCTGGGCGTGACATTGTAGTGCAGTTAGCACCCACTTACGCGTTACATGTAAGACCATTAGCCATGCAACGTTTGCTAGATAACCTAGTTGGTAATGCATATGCTTATGGACATGGCCAAGTACGCGTGGCGAGCAAAATAACTCCCGAATCTATTATTATCAGCGTGTTTGATAATGGCCCAGGCATCCCTGAAACACATGTTGAAAAACTATTGCGCCCCTTTGAACGACTAGATACCGCACGAAGCAATGCAGGCGGCAGTGGGCTAGGTTTAGCGATTGCAGACCGCATTGCTAAACTACATCACGGTAAAATTCAATTAATTAATCGCCCAGAAGGTGGCTTAGAAGCTCGGCTGAGTTTGCCTCTAAACACTGCCTCTAAAAAGTAAGGATTAAACCGAGATTGTCAATTAGATGAGAAAGGGTATAAGACACCGTTCGTCCTAAACTTATCGAAGGGTAATTCATGGTTCGACAAGCTCATCACGACCGGAATTTGCGTATAGGACAATCCGTGATTAAATTTTAGCTTCAGGCTCAAACCAGCTTAGCTTCTCACGCAACTTTACAACTTCACCAATGATTGTTAGGCAAGGGGCTTTAACTTTGGCTTCACTGACTTTAGTCGCCAAATCTATTAGTGTTGCAGTTACCACGCGTTGGCGTGGCGTTGTACCTTGCTGCACAACGGCGGCAGGCATATCGGGCGACACGCCATGTGCTATTAGTTGCTGACAAATCTGCGCTAAGCTGACCAACCCCATGTAAATTACTACTGTTTGTCGTGGGCGAGACATGGCCACCCAATCTAAATCAAGCGCACCGCCTTTTAAGTGACCTGTAATGAATAAACAAGCCTGTGCGTAATCTCTATGTGTGAGCGGAATACCTGCGTAGCTAGAAACACCATTGGCTGCGGTAATGCCAGGTACAACTTGAAACGGAACGCCGTGTTGCATCAAAGTTTCAATTTCCTCTCCACCTCTGCCAAAAATAAACGGGTCTCCACCTTTCAAACGTAATACACGCTTACCTTCTAGTGCCAACCTAGCTAATAAAGCATTAATTTCTTCTTGTGGCAGTGTATGCTGATCGCGCGATTTACCTACATAAATTAATTCTGCATCACGACGTACCAACTCCATCACCTCGGTGCTGACTAACTTATCGTACACGCAGACATCACATTGTTGCATAAGGCGTAACGCTCTAAAAGTTAACAAATCTGGGTCACCTGGACCGCCACCGACTAAATAAACCTCTCCGTGATGTTTAGATTCGTTTGCATCCGACAAGATTTCATCTAAGGAATTTCTTGCTGCGGCTTCTTGCCCAGATAAAATTTGTTCTATAATTGGTCCTTGCAAAACACCTTCCCAAAAAATTCGACGTGTTTGGCTAGTGGTAAATTTTGCTTTTACCTTATCCCTAAATTCCCCTGCAATGGCAGCAATGCGACCGTAACCTGCTGGCAACATAGTTTCAATTTTGGTACGAATATATCGCGCAAGTACAGGCGCATTACCTTCACTGGAAATCGCAATAACGATAGGTGATCTTTCGACAATAGAGGCCATGGTGAAAGTACATAAAGCGGGGGAATCGACCACATTCACCGGTATATTGTGCATTTTTGCCGCTGTTGATACGGCAATATTGACTAACTCATTATCCGTTGCGGCAATCACCAAACAAGCACCTATTAGCTGATCCTCTTCAAAATTAGCGTTAATGTAAGTAATTTTTCCAGTATCAGCTAAATCTTTTAGCGCATCACAAATGTCAGGGGAATACAAAGTAATAGCCGCATTTGCTTTTAACAGCATTGCCACCTTGCGTGATGCAACTTCGCCACCGCCAATGACAATACACGGGCGGCAAGTAATATTCATAAAAATCGGGAGTGCTAGCATATTTAACAAAGCTGACAATGTAGACTTATTTTACCTTGCATTAAGTAACTTTGCGTGAAGCGAATAGCCAAATGCGTTAAAATTACTCTTTATCCATTTGCTACGACACTTTGAAATCAAAAGAACAAAAATCAGCCCCCGCCAATGCCACTTCATCGGCACCAAAAAAAGTATTTATTAAAACTTTTGGCTGTCAAATGAACGAGTATGATTCTTCACGTATGGCAGATATGCTTAATGCGACTGATGGCATGGTGGAAACACTTACACCAGAAGATGCTGATGTGATCCTGCTCAACACCTGCTCGGTTCGTGAAAAATCTGAAGATAAAGTATTTAGCCATCTTGGACGATTTATACCACTTAAAAAAGCCAATCCAAATTTAGTAATTGGCGTGGGCGGCTGTGTTGCTAGTCAAGAAGGTGACAACATCATCAAGCGTGCACCTTATGTAGATGTGGTATTTGGCCCACAAACGCTACATCGTTTGCCTGACATGATTAAAAGCAGCCAATCTAGCGGTGTTTCTCAGGTAGATATTAGCTTTCCTGAAATTGAGAAATTCGACCATTTACCACCTCCACGCATAGAAGGCGCCAGTGCGTTTTTAAGCATTATGGAAGGTTGCAGTAAATATTGTAGTTTCTGCGTTGTACCTTACACTCGTGGTGAAGAAGTCTCGCGCCCATTTGAAGCTATTTTGACGGAGGCCGCACAACTGGCTGAACAAGGCGTGAAAGAAATTACCTTACTTGGACAAAACGTAAATGCCTACCGCGCACAATACAAAGACTTAGAAGCGGATTTAGCCATGTTAATCGAATACATCGCTGAGATTCCGCAAGTCAAACGCATTCGCTTTACCACTAGCCATCCAAATGAAATGAATCAGCGATTAATTGATTGTTTCGCTAATATTCCGAAACTAGCCGTGCAGTTACACTTACCTGTGCAAGCTGGTAGCGACCGCATATTAATGGCTATGAAGCGCAACTACACGGCGTTGCAGTTCAAATCTACCATACGCAAACTGCGCATGGCCAACCCAAACCTTACCTTCACATCAGACTTTATCGTAGGTTTTCCTGGCGAAACAGATGCGGATTTTGAAGCCACAGTCAAACTGATGAAAGATGTAGGCTTTGATGCTAGCTTTAGCTTTTTATATAGCCCGCGCCCTGGTACGCCAGCAGCCTTTCTACAGGACAGTACACCTGAAGAAGTTAAATTAGTACGCTTAACAAAACTACAAGAAATTAACGAAGCACAAGCTAAAGCCATTTCTGAAGCCATGTTAGGCACTACTCAACGTGTGCTGATTGAAGGTGCTTCATGGAAAGATGCCGATTTGTTAGCAGGCAAAACCGATAATAACCGTGTAGTGGACATCGCTGGCGAACCCAACCTCATCCATCAGTTTGTGAATGTAAGAATTACTGACGTGTCTAACCCGCGCCGTTTAACAGGCAAAATTCTGAGCTAATCCCCAATGAAACTTTTTGATTTAGAAAAAGCACACAATTTCAGCCATGAGAAACCAAATCTTTTGTGGCTTTCTTGGTCATTTATTTTTGCCATCATTCACCTCTGTTTATTGTTTTTTATCAAAGGTCTTTTGAATGACCATCTTCCTTTATTTACTACTCATCAACACTAAACCTTAAAATGGAAATCAACCTAACCCCTGAAGACAACACGCGATTAGCCAATTTATGCGGCGTGCTTGATGAGAATATCAAGCAAATTGAAGATGCACTTGAAGTGCAAATTGCAAGGCGTGGCGCGCACATGCGCTTAACGGGTGATGTGCACAATATGCGTTTAGCCGCACAGTTGATTGAAAATTTTTATATTCGAGCCAAAAATCCAATTTGTCTTGATGAGGTTCAGCTAGGCTTAGTAGAAATCAATAAACTAAAACCTGAAGACGTTGCCACGTCAAACGCGCCAGTCCTAATGACACGTCGCACCGAGTTGCATGGCCGCACGCCTAGGCAAATCGCTTATTTGCAGCAGATTCAAGACCATGACATTACCTTTGGCATAGGCCCAGCAGGTACAGGTAAAACTTACTTAGCTGTTGCCAGTGCAGTGGATGCAATGAGCCGTGACCGTGTAAAACGCATCGTTTTAGTACGCCCAGCTGTGGAAGCTGGTGAAAAACTAGGCTTTTTACCGGGCGATTTGAACCAGAAAGTGGACCCTTATTTACGGCCTTTATACGATGCCCTGTATGATTTAGCAGGCTATGACACAGTGAATAAAATGTTTGAGCGTGGCGCGATTGAGGTCGCACCTTTAGCTTACATGAGAGGCCGTACGCTTAACCAAAGCTTTATTATTTTGGATGAAGCGCAAAACACCACTCCTGAACAAATGAAAATGTTTTTAACGCGTATTGGTTTTGGCACAAAGGCTGTGATTACAGGTGATGTCACACAAATTGACCTGCAAAAACATCAAAAAAGCGGCTTAGTAGAAGCGCAAAAAGTATTAAAAGACATTAAAGGCATCGCCATGACACATTTTTTATCAGCGGACGTGGTTCGTCACCCTTTAGTGCAAAAAATTGTCAATGCCTATGAAGAATATGAAAAAAATAACGAAAAATAATGCATATTTATGACATAAATCATTTACACATAGGTTTTTAAATATAAATATAGAAAAACATTAGTTAGAAAAGGAATTCTCATGGTGACACAAAAAAAACTTGATATCGTCGCAAAAACCCCAAGAAAAATTTCCAGCGTGCGTCGCGTAACAAAAGGTGACATTCCACCAAATAATAGTGCCACTGGTATACAAAACTTCTCCATCAATGAGAAAGTCAACGCTGCCCGTGAATCTAAATCAGTTGCAGTGCAAGATATCATCAATCGTATCGCAACTGGTAATGACATTGCGACGTTGCCAGAAGCCTTACAAGCGATTCTAGATGGAGCATCTCCTGACGACGCAGCAGCCTTAAGCAAAGCTATTGCGAACATGCCAAATATCGGAAGTTCAAAAGCAAATGCTCACGCCGATGACGAGCTTGCCCGTGACTGGCGTGATGGCGCTTATCCTTACAAAAATTTATTATCGCGTCGTAGCTACGAGAAACAAAAATACCATTTGCAAGTTGAGTTATTAAAGCTACAAGCATGGGTAAAAGAAACAGGACAGCGTGTTGTCATTTTATTTGAAGGTAGAGATGCCGCTGGTAAGGGAGGCACCATTCGTCGCTTCATGGAACATTTAAACCCTCGTGGCGCGCGTGTTGTGGCGCTAGAAAAACCTAGCGAAGTTGAGCGTGGTCAGTGGTATTTTCAGCGTTATGTTTCACAATTGCCGACCGCGGGTGAAATCGCTTTATTTGACCGTTCTTGGTACAACCGTGCTGGGGTGGAACGGGTCATGGGCTTTTGCAACAATGACGAATATCTTGAGTTTATGCGACAAGCGCCTGAATTTGAGCGCAATCTAACACGCAGTGGTATTCACATCATTAAATTCTGGTTCTCCGTCAGTCGTGAAGAGCAACGTCGCCGCTTCAAAGAACGTAAAATGCATCCGCTAAAACAATGGAAACTCAGCCCGATTGACTTAGCTTCTTTAGACAAATGGGATGATTACACCAAAGCCAAAGAAGCGATGTTTTTCCATACAGATACCGCAGATTCGCCTTGGACTGTCATTAAGTCAGATTGCAAAAAACGTGCAAGGCTAAATGCCATGCGTTATGTATTGCACAAACTGCCATATGCGAATAAGGATTTAGCTGCAATTGGTCCACTAGATCCTTTGTTAGTTGGTCGTGCGCATATTGTTTATGAGCGCGGCGAGCACGATAACCAAGCCGTTTTATAACTAGCTGATTTTGAGTCATGTATAATTGCTTATCTATTTGACGACTTAGGTTTAACATGACACCAAATAAATTTAGCAAGTTGATGCAGCGAGGTCTTGGCATAGTTGGTCAAGCTGTGCTTATTGTTATTGCCGTTGCAACGGTTTTAGCCGTATTTCAGGCAGTTATGCACATATGGCAAGCGCGCACAATCACTGTTGGTGATTTGCTTCTGCTATTTTTGTATCTAGAAGTCATGTCCATGCTTAATCATTATCTTGGCACCGGCAATCTGCCAGTCAGATATCCTCTGTATATTGGTATTATTGCCTTGGCGCGCTTTCTAGTGTTAGACATCCATGAATTAGATGCTTTGCGGATGTTTGCGCTTTCCAGCTCAATACTCTTAATTGCCCTAGCAATTCTGGTGGTACGTTTTGGACATGTGCGTTTTCCCTATGTGGACTGTCCCACCCAGCAAACTGATAACAACTAGCTGCCTTAGATATACCAACCGTTTAGTTAAAGATATGCCTACAATTTATTTGTCAGTTCAATACGCATCAACTCAAACGAATCTGCCGACTAGAGCCCAGTTTCTTCAATGGGCTAAAGCCGCGATTCGGGTTGAGACTGAGGCGACCATCAGAATTGTGGATGAAGCTGAAGGACGCGAGCTAAATAACACTTATCGCGACAAAGAATATGCAACGAATGTACTAACATTTCCGCTTACTGAAGAACCTTATCTCATGGGCGACATTATCATTTGCGCACCAGTGGTTGCCGCAGAGGCTCTCGCACAAAACAAGTCGCTTGAAGCACATTATGCGCATTTAACTGTACATGGCATTTTACATTTACATGGTTATGACCATGAAATCGAAGCACAAGCTGAGCTCATGGAGAGTTTAGAGACTGCAATTATCACAAAATTAGGGTATGCTAATCCCTATCTCATTACATAGGACGCCTCTAATGGCCTCTGAGTCGGAAAAACAAAGTAACAAACCCTCTTTATTAGAACGTCTCAGTCACTTTTTATTACGTGAACCTGAAGATCGCGAGCAGCTTGTAACACTTCTACACGGTGCTTACGAAAATAGCTTAATGGATGCAGACTCTCTAGCTATGATTGAGGGCGTGCTACAAGTGAGTGAAATGCAAGTTCGCGACATCATGATTCCTCGCTCACAAATGGATGTCATCGATATCACAGACCCTCCTGAAACTTTTATTCCGCACGTAATTGAAACAGCCCACTCGCGCTTCCCAGTGATTGAAGATGATAAAAATGATGTCATCGGCATACTGCTCGCCAAGGATTTATTGCGTTATTACGCGGGGGAAGATTTTGAGGTGCGCGATATGTTGCGGCCTGCAGTATTTATCCCTGAATCTAAGCGATTGAATGTATTACTAAAAGAGTTCCGTAGCAACAGAAACCATATTGCCATTGTAGTCGATGAATACGGAGGCGTAGCTGGAATGGTGACGATTGAGGATGTACTTGAGCAAATCGTTGGCGACATAGAAGATGAATACGATTATGACGAAGATGAAGACAACATCATTCAAAATGCTGATGGGCAGTATCGGGTAAAGGCTTTAACGGAAATTTCAGACTTTAATGAAATTATGGGTACTGCGCTAAGCGATGAAGAGTTTTCAACCATTGGTGGATTGGTGGTGCATCAATTCGGGCATTTACCAAAGCGTGATGATGAAATTACCCTCAATGACTTACGTTTCAGAGTACTTCGCGCCGACAGTCGTCGATTACATAGCATGATAGTAGAAGTATTACCGGAAATAACAACTTCAGATTAAACCTAAAATTACTTAAAAAAAGGGGCTAAGACCCCTTTTTTTGAGTCAATTCAGTCAATTATTTTTTCAGTGAATCACGAATTTCACGTAATAGCAAAATATCATCTGGTGTTGGTGCTGGCGCAGCAGCTGCCTCAGCCTTTTTCATTCTATTCATTAATTTAACCATTTGAAAAATAACAAAAGCCAAAATCAGGAAGTTAATTGTGATTGTTAAAAAGTTACCATAAGCCAGTACTGAACCTAGTTTTTTAGCCTCGACTAATGGCAAGCCTGCAGTCTGACCACTAAACGCTACATACATATTTGAAAAATCAACATTGCCAATGATTTTGCCAACAATAGGCATAATAATATCTCCCACCATTGAATCAATAATCTTACCAAAAGCACCGCCGATAATCACACCAACAGCTAAATCCATTACGTTGCCTTTTAAGGCAAATTCTTTAAACTCAGATGCCATGCTCATACTTTTCTCCCATAAAATCAATGCCACTAAATTAAGAAAACCATTATTACAGGGCACAATATAGGTGCTAAACGCATTTCGTGTCAATCAACACACCATTTTTACAGCGTTTACATTGTAAATTTTTGTTATCTGGCGCTATCAAGCTACAATTCAAACCATGCAAATAATCACCAAAAATAAATATATTAATTCACTCACACTATTTTTACTTGGCGCCTTATGTGTGCTGGGTTTTGCGCCATTCTATTTTTACCCCGCCAGCATTTTATCGCTAATTGGTTTATTTTACTTTTGGCATCAGGATTACACACCAAAGCAAGCTGCTACTAAAGGCTTTATATATGGCTTAGGGCTTTTCACTACTGGCATTTATTGGATTTACATTAGCCTGCATGACTTTGGCAACATGCCTGCTTTTGCGGCAGGCTTAGCTACATTTTTGCTGTGTGCATTTATGGCCTTATTTACCGCTTTAGTCGGCGCATTAAGTGTCAAAATTTCAAAAGCTCAATCTTCACAATTACTAATCAGCATTCCCATTTTATGGGCATTGGCAGATTGGACGCGCAGTTGGATTTTTACTGGATTTCCATGGCTTACCATGGGTTATAGCCAAGTGCCTAATAGCCCGTTAGCGGGTTATGTACCGATTTTTGGCATATATGGCGTTTCTATGATTACCGTATTCATTGCCAGTTTAATCGGTTATTGGCTTGCCAAAAAACCTACCTCTATTAATTGGAACCGAAACAGTATTGCACTTCTAGTGCTCATCTGGATTGCTGGTAGCGCTTTAAAACTGGTTGAATGGACAACGCCAACTTCCAAGCCAATCACAGTGGCTTTATTGCAAGGCAATATCTCGCAGGACTTAAAATGGAATCCAGAAATCGCTAATCACACGATCAATAAATACTTGCAAATGGCCGAGGCTAGTCAAGCCAAGCTGATTATCATGCCAGAAACTGCCATGCCTATTCTTTCCAGCGAGTTGCCAAGCGAGCTTACTACTAGATTTCAACTTCTATCGACACGCAATCAAGGCGCCGTTTTAGCGGGGATGATAGAACGAGAAAATGGCGAATACTTCAACAGCATGTTAAATATCGGCGACGCAAAAACTCAAGCCTATCGCAAATCACACTTAGTTCCTTTTGGTGAGTTCATCCCATTAAAAGTAGCTTTCGGGTGGATTTACCGTGATTTACTCAATATGCCGCTCAGCGACTTGTCGCGCGGCAGCATTCATCAACAACCGATGAATATCGCTGGCGAAAAAGTCGCTATTAACATTTGTTATGAAGATGTTTTTGGTGAAGAAATCATCCGCCAACTACCTGCCGCTACAATCTTAGTGAACGCCAGTAACGATGCATGGTATGGGCAATCCAACGCTGCATATCAACACATGCAATTCTCACAAGCACGTGCTTTAGAAACTGGCCGCACCGTTTTACGTGCAACCAATACTGGGGCAACCGCCATCATCGACCCGCATGGCAACATATTAGCCCACGCACCACACTTTACCGAAACCACGCTAAATGGCATGGCACAAGGTTATAGCGGCATTACGCCATATGTAAGATGGGGCAACTGGTTGTTTCTGATTGTTTGCTTGATTGGCCTCACTACCATCTGTTTGCCCAATTTTTTGGCAAGCCGACGTAAAACAAAGTAAAATCTAACTTTTCGAAATTATCAATTTAAATCATAGATGTGAAAACATGGCGCTAAGCTTTCAACAAATCATTCTTACCCTGCAAAACTACTGGAGCGATAAAGGTTGTGCATTATTACAATCTTACGACATGGAAGTCGGCGCAGGCACTTCACACACAGCAACTTTCTTACGTTCATTAGGCCCTGAACCTTGGAAAGCGGCATATGTACAACCAAGCCGTAGGCCAAAAGATGGTCGTTATGGTGAAAACCCAAACCGCTTGCAACATTACTACCAGTTTCAAGTAGTGTTAAAGCCAGCACCCGCGGATATTTTAGAGTTGTATTTAGGTTCACTTGAAGCGCTTGGTTTCGACCTTAAAAAGAATGACATCCGTTTTGTTGAAGATGACTGGGAAAACCCAACGCTAGGCGCATGGGGCTTGGGCTGGGAGGTCTGGCTAAACGGTATGGAAGTCACGCAATTTACCTATTTTCAGCAAGTGGGCGGTATTAACTGCAAACCCATTACAGGCGAAATTACCTACGGTTTAGAGCGTTTGGCAATGTATCTACAAGGCGTAGATAACGTTTACGACTTAACTTGGACTGACGGCTTAAGTTACGGTGACGTGTATCTGCAAAATGAAAAAGAACAATCGACCTATAACTTTGAACACTCGGATGCCGACTTTTTGTTTACCGCATTCACTGCACATGAAAAACAAGCTTTGCATCTTATTGAAGCCAAACTAGCATTACCCGCTTACGAGCAAGTGCTAAAAGCCGCACATACTTTCAACTTACTAGATGCACGTGGCGCGATTTCTGTTACTGAACGCGCAGGTTATATTGGTCGCATTCGTAACCTAGCCCGTTCAGTCGCCGCGAGTTACTTGGATAGCCGCGCCAGACTTGGCTTCCCAATGGCACCAAAAGAATGGGCAGATGAAGTATTAACAGAATTAGCTAAGAAAGCCGCAGCATGAGTACACAAAATTTATTAGTAGAATTATTTGTAGAAGAACTGCCACCGAAAGCCTTGAATAAACTTGGCGAAGCTTTTTCAAGCGTTTTGTTTGAAACACTTAAATCACAAGGCTTAGCAACTGACGGCTCTGCAGTGACAGCTTATGCTTCACCTCGTCGCCTTGCTGTGCATGCTACAAACATCCTTGCTGTTGCACCTGATAAAACTTCTACGCAAAAACTGATGCCTGTGAGCGTGGGTTTAGATGCAAGCGGCAATGCAACGCCAGCCTTAATCAAACGCCTAAGTAGTATGGGCTTAGATGAAAGCGCGGTTAAAAATTTAACTAAGCAAGCTGATGGCAAAAATGAAGCTTTGTTTTTAGATGTATTGCAAAAAGGTGTTTCGCTTAAAGATGGCTTGCAAAGCTCATTGAATGAAGCAATCTCAAAATTGCCGATTCCAAAAGTGATGACTTACCAATTAGCCGATGGTTGGAACAGCGTAAACTTTGTGCGCCCTGCGCATAGCTTGGTCGCTATGCATGGCGATGAAGTAGTTGCTGTCACTACACTTGGTTTAACATCTGGCAACCAAACGCAAGGCCACCGATTTGAAGCTGCGGTTTCACCTGTTGTGTTTAAGAATGCAGATACTTATGCAGAGCAATTAAAAACTGAAGGCGCTGTTATTGCGAGTTTTGCAGAACGTCGCGCAGAAATTGTGCGCCAATTAAATGTAGCCGCTGCCAAACAAAACCTAAAACCGATTGAAGACGAAGCGCTACTCGATGAAGTAACAGCACTTGTTGAGCGCCCAAATGTATTGCTCGGCCAGTTTGAAGAAATTTACCTTGAAGTACCGCAAGAATGTTTGATTTTGACCATGAAGGCAAATCAAAAGTACTTTCCACTTCTCGATGCAAGCGGGAAACTAACTAATAAATTTTTAATCGTTTCCAACATCAGCCCAGATGATGCCAGTGCAGTCATTGGAGGTAATGAGCGTGTGGTGCGCCCTCGCCTAGCGGATGCTAAATTCTTCTTTGACCAAGACCGAAAGAAAACGCTTGAAAGCCGCTTAGAATGTTTAAATAAAGTGGTTTATCACAACAAGCTTGGTTCACAAGGTGAGCGTAATTTGCGTGTAGTAAAAATTGCTGCAGAAATTGCCAAGCAATTAGGCGATGCTAATTTTGTCTCTAAAGTTGAAAAAGCTGCTCGCTTATCTAAAACAGATTTAGTCACTGATATGGTGGGTGAGTTTCCTGAGTTACAAGGCATCATGGGGCGCTACTATGCGCAACATGAAGGTTTAGATGATGACGTCGCTTTTGCGATTGAAGACCACTACAAACCGCGCTTCGCAGGTGATACTTTACCGCGCAACCAAGTGGGCGTTTGTGTGGCATTAGCAGACAAATTAGAAACCTTGGTTGGCCTATTTAGTATTGGCGAGAAACCAACGGGCGACAAAGATCCGTTCGGGTTGCGCCGCCAAGCGCTTGGCGTAATTCGCATGCTAATAGATAGCCAATTACCAATTCAGTTTAATGCGCTTATTCAAATGGTGTTATCACAATTTAATGGCGACAACTCTGCTGCACAAGCAGTTCAAGAATTTAGCTTAGACAGACTAGCAGTTAATCTAAAAGAGCAAGGTGCTAGCCCACAAGAAGTAGATGCTGTACTAGCACTTAACCCTCAATTACTGAGCGAAATTCCACAACGACTATCTGCTGTTCGCGCATTCTCTTCATTAGATGAAGCTCCTGCCCTAGCCGCCGCCAATAAACGTGTAGGCAATATTCTGAAAAAAGCAGAAGGCGAAATCACGGGCATTGTGGACACCAGTTTATTACAAGAACCTGCTGAAAAAGCTTTATTCGACGCGCTGCAAAAAGTGAACCCGCAAGCGGATAAATTGTTTGAAAGTGGCGACTATACAAATTCACTCAAATCACTCGCTGCGTTAAAAGCACCTGTAGATGACTTTTTTGATAACGTGATGGTAAATGCAGAAAATATTGATTTAAAAAACAATCGCTTAGCCTTGCTTAAAAAGCTGCACGTAGGCATGAACCGCGTGGCAGATTTATCAAAGCTGGCAAATTGATAGCTGTTAATTCAAATTAATTATGGAACTTTGGCCCGAAAATGATCCGACAACTCGCTTAAAACACAATGGTATTATTGTTTTAGCAACATTATTTTTGGCTACGCTTTTAGTGGGTAAGTACTTGGAAGCTTTTCCTCCTCTAATGACACTTCCTATCACAGCAAAACTATCCTCAGTGTCATATTTTTTTATTTTTTTATTTATCTTATTAGGGTTGGGAATAAAGTGCCTCTCTGAAGATAGCAAAGATGAGACTATAAAGTATGGGTTAGGATTTTATGGTTTTTTTATCTTTGCTTGGTTATTATGGGCAGGGTTTAAGCTAATGAATGTTAAAGCTGATACTAGCTCTCCACAAAAACTAGAAGTGATTGTTATTGGAAAGCACGTAAATGTTGGCAAAGATGGTTCTTCTGAATACCTTGATGATGTTGTCGCAAATAGCAAAACAATAAGGTACCGTTTTAGAGTAACTAGCAGTGTTTACTTTAAATCTAAAGTCAAAGACAAGTTTAATCTCTGGTTTAAGAAAAGGCATTTCAACAAACCTTGGGTGCTATCTTATAAAAATTTGGAAAAATTAGCATGAAATTAGTGATTTTAGATAGAGACGGTGTCATCAACCAAGACTCCGTGAATTTCATCAAAAATCCAAATGAGTGGATTCCTCTATCAGGTAGTCTCGATGCGATTGCTTTGTTGCACCAATCTGGATTCAGAGTGGCGGTTGCTACTAACCAATCTGGTGTGAGTCGTGGTTTGTTTGATATGGCAACACTCAATAGCATTCATGAAAAAATGAACCGCGAATTAGCCTTGGTAGGCGGTCGTATTGATGCTATATTTTATTGCCCTCATGCGGCAGATGAACATTGCCATTGTCGAAAACCAGATACTGGAATGATAGAAGAAATAGGTAGACGCTTTTCAATGGAGTTGGTCGGCGTACCTGCAGTGGGTGATGCATTACGGGATTTACAAGCCTTTGCAGCATCGGGGTGTCAGCCAATTTTAGTGCTTACAGGCAAAGGAGAAGCAACTTTGACAGCTTCAAAACAATCTTCAGAAAAAGCATTGCCCGCAAATACATGGGTGTGCAAAGATTTAGCTGAAGCTGTACAGTGCATTATTGCTCCAAAAGATTAAGCCTCTTCCAGATTAACTCAAGGTTCAGCATGTTATTTTTTCGTTCATCTTTGTTTTTTGTGGGTCAACTCATCACAGCTCCAATATTCACTTTTATCGCATTACTCTCTTTACCACTTAACCCAATCACTCGTAATAATCTAATCTCTGGTTGGGCACGTAGCATGCTGTGGTGGCTAAAAGTCACTTGCAACATTAGTCATGAAATTACAGGTATTGAAAATATGCCTGACACTCCTTGTATTATCCTCAGCAAGCATCAATCAACTTGGGAGACCTTTGCTTTTCAGGCAATTTTTCCAACTCAAGTTTATGTGCTAAAGCGTGAATTATTATGGATTCCAATATTTGGTTGGGGGTTGGCAATGTCTTCTCCAATTGCTATTAATCGTGCCGCTGGGCGTGAGGCACTAAAACAACTGGTGGAAAAGGGTAAAGATAGATTAGCTAAAGGTTTATGGGTAGTGATTTTTCCTGAAGGAACCCGAATAGCTCCGGGGAAACGAGGGAAATATCACATTGGTGGTGCGTGGTTAGCCACACATACTAAAACCCAAGTATTGCCCGTCGCGCACAACGCTGGTAGTTTCTGGCCAAAAGGCTTTATTAAAATCCCAGGCGTGATTAAAATCCATATTGGCAAGCCAATTCAAACTGCTCAAGTAAAAACAGATGTCCTGAACCAGCAAGTGGAAAGTTGGATCGAGGCTGAAATGGCAATCATTAGCGCATCATGAGTCACTTACTGACGTTACCCTCTGGCGACCAACTGGAATATCAGTTAGAACGCCGTCAACGTCGCACGGTAGGCTTAAAAGTTACCAGTACAGGCTTGGTCATACATGCACCTAAACGTATTTCTCAATCACACCTTGAAAGCATTATCGTGCTAAAAGCCGATTGGATACGCAGAAAATTAGCATCTCTGACAGCCAATAAAATTCCAGAGATACAATGGCAGCATGGTGAACAATTACTATTTTTAGGGAACTCAATCACATTAACCATAGAACATAACCCCCGTTCTAAGTCTGTTGAATATGAACCTGGAGTTTTACAATTGGCCTTGCCTGCTCACGACAACCAAATCCTAGTCGCACGTAAAGTAATACAGTGGTATAAAAAACAGGCTTTGAGCGACTTTACAAGGCGCTTAGAAATATTCTCTAGCAAGCTAGGCGTAAGTTTTGCTTCGCTGAGTTTATCTAACGCGAATTCTCGCTGGGGTAGCTGTAATTCAAAAAAGGAAATTCGGCTCAATTGGCGCCTATTGCAGGCACCTCCGCATATTATTAACTACGTTGTGTGTCATGAGCTTGCTCACTTAATAGAAATGAATCATTCTGCTAAGTTTTGGGCAACTGTTGCTAGTATTTTCCCTGAATACAAATCAGCAGAAAAAGAATTAAAAGAACTTTCAGCAACATTGCACCGATTCTGAAATACGGTTTTTACAATTAATTATATTTAATATTACTAACATGCTAGTATTTTGTTCACCACAACATTCAGGGGATTAATATGGATTTTCAAACTGCAGTAAAAGCATGTTTTCAGAAATACGCTGACTTTAATGGTCGCGCGAAATTGCCAGAGTTTTGGTGGTTCTTTTTGTTCTGCTTCGCTGGCGCTGTGATTTTGGAGTTTGTAAGTAGCTATATTTCATGGGCGTTCTCACTGGCAACATTCTTGCCTTCTATTGCTGTTGGTTCTCGTCGTTTACATGACACCAACAAAAGTGGCTGGTTCCAATTACTTTGGATTGTGCCAATACTTGGCTGGATTGCCATGATTTACCTGCTAGTACAACCAAGTGATGCCTCTGACAATCAATTTGGCGCGCCATCCGCTGACTAAATCGTATAAATCACGTTTATATAAAAGGGGCCAAAAATTTCGGCCCTTTTTATTAATCTTAAGTCAACAGAAACTGGCGACTAATTCTAAAATGCTGGTTTTACTTTTGCATTATTGTAATTTTCAACACCATCTAAAATTTCTTTTTTCGCTTGTTCAATATCACCCCAACCATTAATTTTGACCCATTTACCTTTATCTAAATCTTTATAGTGTTCAAAAAAGTGTGCAATCATATCTAAACGCCATGCTGAAATATCTGTATGGCAGTTTAGATGACCATATAAGCCACACACTTTGTCTACAGGCACGGCCAGAACCTTTGCATCAAGTCCAGCCTCATCTTCCATCAACAACACACCTAGCGGACGACAACGTACCACCACGCCAGGAATAAGAGGCACAGGAGTCATCACTAACACATCTACAGGATCACCATCATCGGCAAGTGTATGCGGCACATAGCCGTAATTTGTTGGATATTGCATCGCAGTACCCATAAAGCGATCTACAAAAATCGCGCCACTATCTTTATCCACTTCATATTTTACTGGGTCACCTTGCATTGGGATTTCAATGATGACATTAAAATCATTGGGGACATCTCTGCCGGTTGGCACTTGGTTTAACGACATTGCTTATTCCTAACTAATAAAATTGATAGATTAATTTTTACGATTTAATTTTTGAACCTTGATTATAGCAAGGTGATGGTTGGAACGTACTAAAAGCTTGTAACTAAATTGTGTCTTTAGTCTGCTCTCGACAGGTCTGAATAACATCTTTTGGAATAAATAATAACGCGATATAAACAAAAAGTGGAATAATCACCACATCGTCCAACTGTCCCAATACTGGAATAAAGTCAGGAATTAAATCAAATGGTAACAATAAATAACCAACAGCTAAACCTAAGAATACTTTAGATATCCATGGTGTTTTGGGATGCTTAAGTACCAAACGATAAACTGCAAATTCTTGCTTAAGATGCTTGGAAACAGATTTTAATTTTTCAATCAAGATATTTTCTAAAAAGAAGACTTCTGATTAGATTTAATCAACATAAAGCGGTTGACCAGTCAATCGCTCAAATGCTTCCATATATTTTTCACTTGTTTTTTGCGCAACATCTTCTGGCAAAGCTGGGGCTGGAGCTTTTTTATTCCATCCAGTACTTTCTAACCAATCCCGCACAAACTGTTTATCGTAACTTGGTGGATTGCTCCCTACCACATAACTATCAGCAGGCCAAAAGCGTGATGAGTCTGGTGTTAAGACTTCATCCATGACGTGTAACACACCATTTTTGTCTAGTCCAAACTCAAATTTTGTATCTGCAATAATAATGCCGCGAGTAATAGCATACTCTGCAGCCTTTGTATAAAGAGCAATGGCAATTTTTTCAACTTGTGATGCCATGTCTTCGCCAATCAAATCCGCACATTGTTGCAATGTGATGTTTTCGTCATGTTCGCCTATAGCCGCTTTACTTGAAGGTGTAAATATCGGCACTGGCAACTTTGATGCCTCTTGTAACCCAGCAGGCAGTAGAATTCCACACACAGTGCCCTTAGTTTTATATTCTTTCCAACCACTACCAACCAAATATCCACGTACAATTGCTTCAATAGGCAGGGCTTTCAATTTTTTAACTACCACTGCACGAGAGCCAAGCTGAGCTTGCTCCACTTGATTAGCAACTACACTATTAGGGCTAATCCCGGTTAAATGATTAGGCACAATATCTTTCAGCTTTTCAAACCAAAAGTTAGCCATCTGAGTCAGCATAGCGCCTTTATTAGTGATGCCAGTTGGCAATATTACATCGAATGCGGATAACCTGTCTGTACTGACTAAAAGCATGGTATCCGCATCAATATCATAAATATCTCGGACTTTACCTTGATGAATACGATTAAGACTTTGTATGCTAGTTTGTAATAAAGGTTTACTCATGATTGTTTACCTATCATCTTACTAGACATTAATTGTGAATATATATTATAAATGCCTAGTGAATACCAAGCAAAACTAAATCTAAGCTTTTGTAGACTCAAAGGCAGCTACGGCTTGCTGAGATTGCCTATTTTCACCAATTTTAACAATTTTAAGTGTATTTGTTCCCCCTGGACTGCCTATAGGCTCACCAAAAGTAAGTAAAACCAAATCCCCCAAATTTACCATTTTTTGTTGCAGCAACACTTGCTCCATTTCATGCAAAACTTCATCTTTATGCTTACCGCCTTGTTCAATTGGGAATGGATATACTCCTCGATGCAAGGTCAATTTCCTACGTGCATATTTGTCTGGAGATAGTGCATAAATAGGTACTTCAGCATCTGCGCGTGAAAGCCATTGTGCAGCGTTACCAGACTGAGTCAGTGCTGCAATAGCTTTTACTTTAAAATGCTTTGCTGTATATATGGCTGCAGCTGCAATCGTTTCATCTGTTTTTAAATACACTTGGTCTGCTTTTTGTGCATGATATTGGTTGATATATTCTTTTTCAGCCTCCATTACCACTCGGTGCACTGCCTGAACAGTTTCTAATGGAAACTGACCAGCGGCAGTTTCAGCAGATAACATAACTGCATCAGTACCATCAAGCACTGCGTTAGCTACATCTGAAACTTCAGCTCGAGTTGGAATCGGACTGGTAATCATCGACTCCATCATCTGCGTGGCCGTAATGACCAACTTATTTTGTGCTCGCGCCATGCGAATCATCCGCTTTTGCAGGCCTGGCACTGCCGCATCTCCAACCTCCACACCTAAATCTCCACGCGCCACCATGATTGCATCTGATGCTTCAATAATTGACTCTAAATTTTCAATCGCTTCAGCACGTTCTATTTTTGCAATAATGCTCGCAGTGCCACCCGCTTTTTTAACTAAAGTACGTGCAAGCTCAACATCTACAGCGCTTTTAGGAAACGACATCGCTATATAATCAGCTTCAAGTGCAACGGCTGTTTTAATGTCCTCTCGATCTTTTTTTGTTAACGCATCGGCAGACAAACCGCCACCTTGACGGTTAATCCCTTTATTGTTTGATAAAACACCACCACTTAGAACCACGCAGTGAATCTGGTTACCTTTTACTCGGCTCACTTGCATAGTAATGCGCCCATCATCCAGCAATAACACCACATCTTCTCTCACCTCTTGTGGCAAGGTTTTGTAATCCAAACCCACATGATCTTGATTGCCTAATTCACAATCAGCATCAAGAATAAATAAATCGCCTGTTTTTAATGTTATTTTGCCGAATTCAAATTTTCCAATACGGATTTTTGGTCCCTGCAAATCACACAATACGCCAATGGGTCTATTTAACTTTGCTGCAATTGCTCGCACGATTTCTGCACGCTTAATATGCTCTTCTGCACTACCATGCGAAAAGTTAAGTCGTACAACATTAACACCCGCCATAATCATACGTGCCAGCATCTCCTCACTATTTGAGGAAGGGCCGAGTGTTGCAACAATTTTTGTTTTACGTAACGTCAATCTTTGAGCCTTTTCAACTTTATATTACTTATTAAATATCTAAATTTTAAATTCAAATAAAAATGGGGCTATTTGCCCCATTTTAATGGTGATACTAATTTGATACTTTTAGTTACCTGTGGGCACGCTGCTCAAGTATATCAACAGCTGGTAACTTTTTCCCTTCTAAGAATTCTAGAAATGCACCACCAGCTGTAGAAATATAATCTATCTTGTCCTCAATACCATATTTTTGGATTGCAGCGATAGTGTCACCACCACCAGCTAATGTGAACGCATTTGTACTTGCTATTGCAAGCGCAATCGTTTTTGTACCTTCGCCAAACTGATCAAATTCAAAAACGCCCACTGGACCATTCCATACAACAGTGCCTGCATTTTTAATGATCTCTGCTATTTCATTAGCAGATTTCGAGCCAATATCAAAAATCATATCATCAGCTTCCACTGCAGCCACGTCCTTCTTGATTGCTGGTTCGTTTGCGTCAAATTTCTTGCCACATACCACATCTACAGCAATCGGTATTGTCGCTCCTCTTTGGGTCATTTTGTCCATTAAGGTGCGCGCAACTGGCACTAAATCATCTTCACAAAGTGACTTACCCACTTCACTCCCTGCAGCTTTCAAAAAAGTATTTGCGATGCCACCACCAACCACCATTTGGTCTACCTTTTCTGACAAACTTTCAAGTACTGTCAGCTTTGTAGAAACTTTACTTCCTCCAACAATAGCTACCATTGGGCGGGCAGGACTGAGTAATGCTTTTGTCAGAGCTTCAAGCTCATTCACCAACAAAATACCTGCAACGGCAACTGGTGCAAATTTTGCTATGCCATGCGTTGAAGCCTCAGCGCGATGCGCTGTACCAAAAGCGTCCATTACAAATATATCGCAAAGTTTTGCGTATTTTTGTGACAATTCATCAATGTTTTTTTTCTCGCCCTTATTAAATCTGCAGTTTTCTAAAATGACTAATTCTCCAGTAGCCACTTCAAAACCGCCGTCAACCCAATGTTTAAGTAAGCGCACTGGCTTACCCAATTTGGCGGAAATGACATCTACGACGGGCTTTAGAGAGTTTTCTTCAGAATAAACACCTTCTTCAGGCCGACCTAAGTGTGAGGTCACCATCACCTTAGCACCTGCCTTTAATGCATATTCTATGGTTGCCATTGAGGCAGTAATGCGAGCATCAGACGTAACCTTCCCATCAGTAACTGGTACGTTTAAGTCTGCACGAATCAGTACTCGCTTGCCATTTAAATCTAAATCCGTCATTTTAAATACGTTCATCGTTGCAACTCCCAAAAATGTTTCTATGACTACCAACAAATATTATTATTTATGATTTTATCCAGTAAAACTCAACTTCATTTTTTTCACCTATGGCTTTTTCTATAATTGTTGCTAGGTGAATATCAGCCCCTCGAGCTTTTAGCATTTCTAAAGAATCACGACTTACCCAATAATCCTGATCTTCTTTATGCTCTTTCACTAACTCTTCGCTCAAAAACTTTAATTGAGCATAGCTAATTTGGCCTAGCCAACGATTATTGCTTTTATCTTTCAGCGTAATCATTTATTCCCTTAACTTTTCAGTTCGAAATCAAACAGAAATAGGCAAGAATCAGACTATTTCTTATTATTTTTTCTTATAAAAACACTATTTAGCTATATGTTGCACTAAACGCATCAAGTTGCAGGTATATCCATATTCATTGTCGTACCAAGCTACGATTTTCACAAAGGTTGGGTCCAGTAAGATACCTGCATCTGCATCGAATACCGATGGACAAGTTTCACCACGAAAATCAGTAGAAACCACTTTCTCATTTGTGTAGCCAAGTACTCCTTTTAATTCACCTTCAGAAGCTTTTTTCATGGCCTGACAAATAGCCTCGTAAGTCGCTTCATTGTTCAATTCACAAGTTAAATCAACTACTGAAACATCTGAAGTAGGAACGCGAAATGCCATACCAGTCAGTTTTTTATTGAGTGAAGGAATCACGACACCAACTGCTTTAGCCGCACCAGTGCTTGATGGAATGATATTCTCCAAAATACCGCGACCTCCACGCCAGTCTTTGTTCGATGGGCCATCTACTGTTTTTTGCGTTGCTGTAGCAGCATGAATCGTCGTCATCAAACCACGTTTAATACCAAATGCGTCATTCAAAACTTTAACTACTGGTGCTAATCCATTAGTTGTACATGAAGCAGCTGAAACAATCGCCTCACCTTTATATTCTTTATGGTTCACGCCGTAAACAAACATTGGCGTATTATCTTTACCTGGAGCTGATTGCACGACCTTTTTAGCACCTGCATCAATGTGCTTTTGGCAAGTTTCTTGAGTTAAGAAAAACCCAGTACATTCAATAACGATGTCAGCATTCACTTCATCCCACTTCAAATTAGCTGGATCTTTTTCTGCTGTCAGGCGAATAGTCTTGCCATTCACCACCAAATGATTACCTGTGACTTCCACATCACCCTTGAAGCGACCATGTACAGAGTCATATTTAAGCATATATGCCAAATAATCCGGCTCTAATAAATCATTAATTGCGACTATTTCAATGTCCGTAAAGTCTTTGACTGCCGCGCGAAAAACCATGCGACCGATACGACCGAAACCATTAATTGCTACGCGAATTGCCATGATAATTCCTATTATTTAATTGAATAATCGCCATATAAACTAAAGAAAAATGATTACATGACCTAAAGAAAATCTAAATCTATAAACAAATAGGGCACCTCATTCATGAGGTGCCCTATTAAATTTAGCTGCCAATTAAATTGCAGCGCTTAAAATTAAAGCACCTTAAATTACAGCACCGATTTAACAGTTGCTACTACATTTTCAACTGTGAAACCGAAGTGTTTCAACAATACGCCACCTGGGGCTGATTCACCGAAAGTATCGATACCAACCACAGCACCTTCTAAACCAACATATTTACGCCAGAAGTCAGTGACACCAGCTTCAACAGCTACGCGTTTAACACCTTTAGTTAATACGCTGTCTTTATATGCTTGATCTTGGCGATCAAATACATTTGTTGATGGCATTGAAACTACGCGAACTTTAGTGCCTGCAGCGTTCAGCTCAGCTGCGGCTTTAACAGCCAACTCAAGCTCAGAACCGTTAGCAATAATGATGACTTGTGCACCAGCAACGTCTGACAACACGTAACCACCTTTGCGCATTAAATCAAATTGTGATGCATCATGTTTCATGCCTGGCACGTTTTGACGGCTTAACACTAAGCTACTAGGTCCATTTTTACGCTCAACAGCTGCAACCCAAGCTACAGCAGTTTCAGTTGAATTGCCTGGACGCCATACATCCATGTTTGGAATTAAGCGTAATCCAGCGGTATTTTCGATTGGTTGGTGAGTTGGACCATCTTCACCTTGACCAATAGAGTCATGTGTCAATACAGCAATTGTTCGTTGTTTCATCAATGCCGCCATACGCAATGCGCTCTTCGCATAGTCAGAGAACATATGGAATGTACCACCGAATGGAATTAAACCACCGTGCAATGCCATACCGTTCATGATTGCGAACATACCGAATTCACGTACACCGTATGAAATATAGTTACCTGGTTTTTTCGCATCAACGTGCACAAAACTAGCGCATGAAGTTAAGTTAGAACCAGTTAAGTCAGCAGAACCACCTAAGAATTCTGGTAATAATGGAGCTAATGCACCGATTACGTTTTGTGAAGCTTTACGTGTTGCAACGCCTTCAGCTTTTTCGTTGGTAGCCGCTATAATTGCATCTGTGGCTGATTTCCAGTTAGCTGGCAAATCACCTGCCATACGACGTGTGTATTCAGCCGCTTCAGCTGGGAATGCAGCTTTGTAAGCTGCAAATTTAGCATTCCAAGCACTTTCGGCAACAGCACCTTTAGCTGTTGCATCCCAGCCAGCATATACATCTGCAGGGATTACGAATGGTTCATGCGGCCATCCGATGTTTGCACGAGTCGCTGCGACTTCTTCTAAACCTAAAGCAGATCCGTGGCAATCGTGTGAACCAGATTTGTTTGGTGAACCCATACCAATCACTGTTTTACAGCAGATCAATGAAGGTTTGTCTGTTACTTTTTTAGCTGCAGCAATAGCAGCGCCAATAGCAGCCACATCATGACCATCTACTGACTGAACATGCCAGCCATATGATTCAAAACGTTTAGCAGTATCATCTGTGTACCAACCTTCAATATGACCATCGATAGAAATGCCATTGTCATCCCAAAATGCTGTTAGTTTACCCAAACCCCAAGTTCCAGCTAAAGCACAAGCTTCGTGAGAAACGCCTTCCATCATGCAACCATCGCCCAAGAACACATAAGTGCTATGGTCAACAACATTGTGGCCTGGCTTGTTGAATTGGTCAGCAAGCAATTTTTCAGCCATTGCGAAACCAACACCATTTGCAATACCTTGGCCTAATGGACCTGTGGTTGTTTCAACACCTGGCGCATATCCGTACTCTGGGTGACCAGCACATTTTGAATGTAATTGACGGAATGTTTTTAATTCGTCCATTGGTAATGCGTAACCTGTCAGGTGAAGTAATGAATAAATCAACATAGATCCATGACCATTAGAAAGCACGAAACGGTCACGATTTGACCAGTTCGGGTTTTTTGGGTTATGGCTTAAATGGTTGTTCCAAAGCTCTTCAGCGATTTCCGCCATACCCATAGGCGCGCCAGGGTGACCAGAGTTAGCTTTTTGTACCGCATCCATCGATAACGCACGGATTGCGTTGGCGAGGTCTTTACGTGTTGCCATAGTTTTCTCCCTAATGATTAACTTGAAGTTTTATGACTCTATGTTGACCCAAACTTTTGATTTTTACTAAATTTTGAGTCTTACAGATAATCAGATAAAACCTTGATTGAATTCTTCAAAAAGTCAGTTAAATTCACTGCTTTTTGTAAAGATTAAATTATTGCTTAATTAGCCTTTTTCAGCAAGGGTTTAGACTGCAATTGACGAGGAGAAAATTGAATTTATTTTAAATTTCATTCAAAACCATCTCAATCGCCTGATAGTTTGCCTTTGCATCCTGAAAAGTTAAATATGGCACCTTATCGTTCAACACACAGTCACTGAAGTGCTCAATTTCCAGCGTAAAATGATTACTTGGTGCAAAGCGCTCTTCGGCATATTTACCATCTTCTAACGCCCAACTTATAACTGGCACGTCGTTTTGAAAAACCCATGCAGCATGGCATTTAACCCAACCTTTGGTGCCGATAATTTCATATTCTGATTTACGACTGCGCTCAAAGCTGATGTCAAAATGACCAAAGCGCGCTCGTCCTTCTAAATCCAGCCCAAAATCCAGCACGCCACTGGTAACCATATCAGCACCATGTTCATTGAGTTTCGCGTGTGCGATTACCGACTTTGGCTCTAAAAGCTCACCCTTTTTCAGAAAGCACCAACGTAGCGAATGGATTGCATAGGGTCCTATATCCCACATCGCGCCGCCACCATCAGCTACACTTCGATTAATGCGATACATTCGTGCTTGCTTCATTAAAAACGAAAAAGAAGCACGTGCAGAGAGCACATCGCCAATCAAACCAGAATCAACAATTTCTTTTACACGCGCGTGTTGGGGATGGAAGCGATACATAAAACCCTCCATCACTTTTACCTTATATTGAATCGCCGCCTGCTCAATGGCTTCAATATCTTTCAACTTAGTTGCCATTGGCTTTTCTATCAATACATGCTTGCCAGCACTAATAGCTTTTAGTGCCCATTCTGCATGCTCTTCATTTGCCATTGGGCAGTAAATAGCCTCAACATTAGGATCGTTAATTAGACCATCTAAATCGTTATAACAAATGGCAGCGCCTACAAAGCTTGCCGCATATTTTTCTAAAGTGGCTTTTGCTGCTCCTTCGCGGCGACTAGCAATAGCTACAAGCTGAGAATTTGACGCCTCAATAATTGCGGGAAGCAATCGTTCATTCACGCGTGCCGCGCCGAGAATACCCCATTTAAGTTTTCTCATACAACGCTCCACTTAATACTACAACCAATGCTAGCAATTTGTTCACGCGGTCCTTTGGTAGTTAATGAAATCTGCTTCATCGCATTGAACAAATCTCGCGTACTATTTGGGGTTGCCTCTTTACGACTTTCATCAAATCGACCACGGTATTGCAGCTCACCTTGATTGTTAAAACCAAAGAAATCTGGAGTACATACTGCATTATAAGCCTTAGCTATTAGTTGTGATTTATCTAACAAATATGGAAATGGAAAATCCATTTCTTTTGCGATTTTTTGCATATTTTCAAAACTGTCTTCTTGATAGTCTTTAGTGTCATTAGACATGATGGCGACGGTATTAATGCCGAGCATTTTAAGTTCACGGCAATCTTCCACCAAGCGAGGAAGAATGGCTTTCACATATGGACAGTGATTGCAAATAAACATCACCAACAAGCCATTTTTGCCCATTATTAAGTCGCGAGAAATCTTATTGCCATCAATATTTTGCAAATTAAAATCGGGAGCTTGCCAGCCAAAATCGCAAACAGGTGGGTTTAAACTTGCCATGTAGACCTCCAAAAAACTTTATAATTAAATCTTATCACTTTAACTTGCTTTAATTATGACTAACTCTCGTTTTGCTAATCCTCGTTTTTTTAGTGCTGAAAACTTAGTCACTGGTTTACCAGTAAAATTGGCTGACAACGCTGCCGCGCATGCTACACGCGTATTGCGCTTAAATGTAGGTGACGCAATTACTCTGTTTAATGGTAATGGCTTTGATTATGCATGCGAGTTGCTTAGCGTAAAAAAAAATGAAGTACTTGCTCAGGTTAATGCTAGTAAAGCCATTGAAAATGAATCGCCTCTTCACATCACTTTGCTTCAAGGCATTTCGAGTGGCGATCGCATGGATTACACTATACAAAAAGCCGTAGAACTTGGTGTTTCATGCATTCAGCCAATATCTACCGAACGTAGCGTAGTCAAGCTTACTAGAGAGCGTGCACACAAACGCATAGAACACTGGCAAAATGTGGTAATTTCCGCCTGCGAACAATGTGGGCGAGCGAAGATTCCCTCAGTTTTAACTCCAATCGACTTATTGTCATGGCTAGCAAACAATCCACATGATAACGCTGCACGCATTCTGTTAAACCCAGTTGGTGCAAAGCGCCTAGTAGAATTGCCATCACCAACAAAAAATATTCAGGCCAGCATTCAACTGCTTATTGGCGCGGAGGGCGGCTTAACAAATACTGAAATTAAAGCTGCGCTTGACCATGGTTTTCAGTCTATTCTTTTAGGGCCGCGTATTTTACGAACTGAAACCGCCGCGTTGACAGCCATTTCTGCGATACAAGCACTTTGGGGCGATTTTTAAATAAAAAAATATTTGCATTTTTTACAAACTTATTTTAAAATTTTGTAAAATTAACAAAATAATGAGTCTCAGGTTAGCTTTTAACTAACAATACCAACATGTCACTTGCTAATTCCATTCGTCATCGGCGCAAATCGCTAAATATTACATTACAAACGCTTGCAGCGCAGGTGGGATCAGATGCGGGCAATTTATCGCGTATTGAGCGTGGAGCATTAGGCATTAGCGAAAACATGTTGCGCAAAGTTGCTGCTGCCCTAGATTGCTCGCCAGCTTACTTGTATACTCTAAGTGATGCGTCGCAATCAAATTTAGGTGTTAATGAAGGTCGCGCTTCTTATCTTGCCAATTCAAGTCTTATCAATCCAAACCAAAATTTAAACCACAGCTTCGCTAAAGAGTTTGTGCAGTGGTTTCGCTCCGCCACACCCTATATTCACGCGTTTGGCGGGCGCACTTTTGTCATTGCTTTCGGCGGCGAAGTGGTTGACGAAAAACAATTCATTGCCTTATCACACGACTTAAATCTACTTGCCAGTCTAGAAGTGAGATTGGTATTGGTGCATGGCGCCCGTCCACAAATTGAACGTCGCTTAAGGCGCGACAAACTAGCGCCTAAATTTGTCAACGGCTTGCGTGTAACGGATGATGCAGCAATGGAAGCGGTTAAAGAAGCCAATGGTGCTATTCGTGTGGAAATAGAAGCGTTGCTTTCTATGGGCTTAGTCAACTCACCAATGGCAGGTGCAGACATTCGGGTTGCAAGTGGCAATTTTGTCACTGCAAAGCCTATGGGGGTGCGCAACGGCGTAGATTTACAACATACTGGCGAAGTACGTCGCATAGATGCTATTGCCATGCAAAAGCGCCTAGATGATGGTGAATTAGTCTTGCTATCACCACTAGGCTATTCACCCACGGGCGAAGCTTTTAATTTAAGCTTAGAAGATGTAGCCGTAAGCGCGGCAATTGCTTTAGATGCAGAAAAGCTTATTTTTCTGATGGATTCAGAAGGCGTGCATAATTTACGTGGTGAATTATTGCGTGAAATGACTGCGGTAAAAGCTAAAAATTTACTTCGCAATCTAAGTGAAAATGAGCAAGTAATCAATGTTTCGGAAGACGTAAACTTCTACCTACCCGCAGCAGTGCGGGCTTGCGAACATGGTGTTGCACGAACACATCTTATTTCACGCCATATTGATGGTGCAATTATTCAAGAGCTATTTACACTTGATGGCATTGGCACAATGGTGACTGAGCAAAGCTTAGAAAGCATGCGCCAAGCTAATATTAATGATGTCGGGGGCATTTTAAAACTGATAGAACCACTAGAAGCAGAAGGCTTTTTGGTGCGGCGTGGGCGTGAACATATTGAAATAGAAATTAATCATTTTTACGTCATGGAACATGACGGCCGTGTCATTGGCTGCGCAGCGCTCTACCCATTTGTTGCAGAGCAAACTGCAGAGTTTGCATGTCTAGCAATTGACCCTGCTTATAGAGGTGCTGGTCGTGGTGATAAATTATTTTACTATTGCGCCAATCAAGCTAAGGCCTTGGGATTTAAAAGTTTATTCTGCCTGACCACACGCACTGAGCATTGGTTTTTAGAGCGTGGATTTAATGAGAAAAGTGTAGAAAAGCTGCCTGCAGAAAAACAAAAACTTTATAACTTTCAGCGTAAATCTAAAGTTTTTAGCAAAGCCTTATAAACAAAATTTAGATACAATGACGCAAGCTCGTCATGTCATACAAACTAACTAACTACTTGCCAAATTTTAAGCTCACAGGAAACTTATGTTAAGCCAAACCACTGCTGCTAAAAAAGCTCGCACCCTTGCGGAGGCGCTGCCTTATATTAAACGTTTTTTTGATAAAACCATCGTCATCAAATACGGCGGCAACGCCATGACGGACGAGCATCTTAAGCAATGTTTCGCACAAGATGTCGTATTACTTAAGCTTGTAGGCATGAACCCTGTCGTAGTTCATGGTGGAGGTCCGCAAATCAACGAAATGCTGGATAAGCTCGGTAAAAAAGGTGAGTTCATTCAAGGCATGCGAGTGACCGATGCAGAAACAATGGATGTCGTTGAAATGGTGTTGGGTGGACAAGTCAATAAAGAAATCGTCAACCTAATTAATCGCCATGGCGGCAAGGCGGTAGGGCTAACTGGGCAAGACGGCAACTTTATTCATGCGCATAAGCTGTTAATGGCAGATTTAAACGATCCAAGTAAAATGATAGATGTAGGCCAAGTCGGTGAAATCAGCGCAATTGACCCAAGCATTATCAACTTTTTAGATAGTGGAGATTTTATTCCTGTCGTTGCTCCTATTGGTGTGGGGAAAGATGGTGAAACTTATAATATTAATGCCGACGTGGTCGCAGGAAAATTAGCAGAAATCTTAAATGCCGAAAAGTTGATTTTACTCACTAACACACCAGGCGTTCTGGACAAAAATGGCGAACTTCTTACTGGGTTAACACCTAAGCAAATTGATGATTTAGTTGCTGATGGTACACTCTCAGGCGGCATGTTACCTAAAATTAGTTCCGCTTTAGATGCAGCGCGGAGCGGTGTAAAAGCTGTACATATCATTGATGGTCGCGTGGAACATGCGTTACTACTAGAAGTATTAACGGATGAAGGTGTAGGAACTTTGATTAAGGCAAAATAAGTTGCACAACACTCCATATCCCATTCGTCATTCTGAGCAAAGCGAAGAATCCAGTGCTTTTATACTGCCGCTGAATTCTTCGCTTTGCTCAGAATGACGACTGAAAAAGTTTACGTTTAGTATGTCTGACAGAATCTGGATTTTTGACCTAGACGATACCCTACACAACGCCACTGCACAGATTTTTCCCGTGATGAATCGGACTATGACGCAGTATATGATGCATTCACTCAACTTAGATGAATCTTCTGCACATAGATTGCGACAACATTATTGGCGCGTTTATGGCGCAACACTCAAAGGCTTGATGCGCCATCACGGCACTAACCCCCATCACTTTCTACAAGAAACACACCAGCTTACAAACTTGTTAGACATGGTCGTTCAAGTAAAGCGCTTGCGGCATATGTTACAAAGCCTTTCAGGGCGTAAGTTAGTATTCACAAATGCACCACGTGATTATGCTTTACGTATACTACAGATTTTGGGTATTTCTGATTGTTTTGAATTAGTTTTTAGTGTTGAATCCGCCAAATTTCACGGCAAACCTTCCGTTCGTGGCTTTCAGATGCTACTTAGAACAATCAAAGTAAAAGCTAGTGATTGTATCATGCTGGAAGATAGCCTGCCCGCGCTGATGACTGCTAAAAGATTGGGAATGAAAACAATTTGGATTACCAAAACACTGCAAAAGCCAAGTTTTGTTGATCATCGATTAAGTGAAGTGTTAGCACTCACTCACATTAAGTTATAATTTCTTATATTAATCGATATGTTTTTCAGGAGAAAAAGTGATGACGGGTGAACGCAAACAGCAGATTTTAGAAACGTTAGCAAAAATGCTTGAATCACCAAAACGCGAGAAAATCACAACAGCGTCGCTCGCTGCAAAGCTGGAAGTTTCTGAGGCCGCTCTGTACCGACACTTTGCCAATAAAGCACAAATGTTTGAAGGTCTAATAACCTTTACAGAAGAAACTATTTTTGGTCTAATCAACAAAATATGCACTGAAGAAACTGACGGTCAAAAACAACTCCAACGCATTATTTCTATGTTGCTCGCCTTTGCGGAAAAGAATCCAGGCATGACTCGCGTACTGATTGGTGATGCATTAGTGAATGAAGATGAAAAGCTGCAACTTCGCATAAATAAAATGAACGATAGAATAGAAGTCTCACTCAAACAAAGCCTAAGAATTATAGAAGCCCAGACTGGCAATAAGGGTGATGCAGAAGCACTGGCTAACTTGATGGCATGTTATGTACAAGGACGCTGGCAACAGTATGTGAAAAGTGGATTTAAGCGTAAACCGATGGAATTTATACAACAGCAATTGACATCGCTAATTAACAGTTAGTTATTAACTTTAGCGATATTGGAGATAGACTTTGCAAGGCACAATATTTGGCTTTACTGAAGCGCAGATCACCGAATTCGGCATGACCTATGGTGTCAGCGGCCTAATGCTTCTCATGATATTTATTGTTGGTCACCTAGCATGGGAATCTAAAGTAGGTAAATTTGGTACGTTTATTTTGTTTTTAGGACTGACATTCGGCATGGTCGGTTACGTGGCTAAATACTTAATTCAGATTTACATGAAAGTCTAACCAAGTGTGCTGCGGTTGAACGCAGTAATTGACTGATGCACAAGTAAATTAGATTATCCAAACTGTGTTCACAAAACCTGCTTAACCGCTTTTAACCTTGTCTCAAATACTGCTACTTTAATTTTTTCAGGTTCGCTAAATTTACTTGCCACCTCACCTGCATCAATACTTGATGCAGCTTCAAGCACTTTTAACATTAAATCTGATTCAGATAAGGTGCAGTTTTCATAGCCGGTTCTACCACGCAAATCAGCTTCGCAGGCTTTTAAGAAATCTTTAAATCTATCTGGTTGGCGAATAGCATCTAGTTCGATTAAAAATTCCAATAATGTGTTCGGCCGCATTTGATGCACTTGATGTAATTTTCCATGAAATTTAGCAACTATCAGCGCCAACTCTTTGCAATCATTTGGTACTCTTAAGCGCTTAGTCATGTCTTTTAGCAAACTAACACTTCGCAACTCATGGCCAATATGTTGTGGCAAAGCATCCGTAGGCGTTGTACCTTTACCCAAGTCGTGCGTTAAAGCAGCAAAACGAACCGGTAAACTAAAGCTTTGTTTCGCAGTGTAATCAATCGCCATCATAATATGCACCCCTGTATCAATCTCTGGGTGATGTTGAGCAGGTTGCGGTATGCCCCATAGTTTATCCAGTTCAGGAAGTATTTTTTCTAGTGCGCCACATGCACGTAACGAATCAAACATGCGACTTGGCCTGATTTCCATTAGGCCTTTTGCAAGCTCCTGCCATACGCGCTCTGCAACAAGAGCGTCAACTTCACCTGCCTTCACCATCGTCTGCATTAGTTGATTTGTTTCTGGTGCTATCGAAAAATCAGGATACCTACTGGCAAATCGTGCTGTACGCAAAATTCTGACGGGATCTTCTGAAAAGGCATCGCTGACATGGCGCAGGGTTTTAGATTGAATATCTGCCAAGCCGTTGTATGGGTCAATCAATTGTCCGTCATCACTCTTGGCAATGGCGTTCACAGTCAAATCACGGCGAGCAAGGTCTTCTTCAAGGGTAACATCAGCCGCAGTGTGCACCACAAAACCCTTATAACCACTGCCAGTTTTTCGTTCTGTGCGTGCTAGAGCGTATTCATCGTGAGTCTTAGGGTGTAAAAAAACTGGAAAATCTTTCCCAACTGGCTTAAAACCAGCGCTTATCATCGCTGCAGGTGTGCTGCCAACCACTACAAAATCTTTATCTTTAACCGAAAAACCTAGTAATTCATCACGTACTGCACCACCCACCATATAAATTTTCATGGCGATGGGCTTTGTTACCTAGCAGCAGTACGGCGAAATCGATCATAAGCACCACGTGGCGTTTGGTCAGCCAAGTATTGTGGCATGATGGTTTCTAGCGAAGTAGGAATTAAATTGAATATAGCGGGGAATGACTCGTTGCTTACGCTATCTACATCCATTGAGCGTATGTTGTCGCGTGACATCAGCTTAATCGGCAATAGCTCCATCATCAATGCTTGCGCATAAGATAGGCTATCATTTAAACCAATAATAGGGCGTTGAATTTCTAGCGTCTGCATCACCGCCTGCAATAATTCTCGAAATGTGTAAACTTTAGGTCCGACTAACTCATAGGTTTGGCCATAGCTAGCTGTATTTTCTACGCACGCCACAAAACAGCTGGCAACATCTTCAACCCAGATTGGCTGAAATTTAGCATTCGGTTTAGCTAGAAATATGACTGGGAATACTTTAAGCATCGTTGCGAATAAGTTAATAAATTTATCTTCACGACCAAAAATAATAGATGGTTTGAATATAGTGATATTTAATTGATCATGATGCGTAGCAAGTGCTTCCTCACCTGCACCCTTAGAACGCAAATATTGGCTAGGAGCATTTTTATCAGCCCGCAAACTACTCATATGAATTAGGCGCTTAATGTTTAGATCCATACAGATTTTGGCCAATTGAACTGGCAACTGATGATGTACGGCATTGAAGCCCAGACGGCGACTTTGATGCAAAATACCCAGCAGATTAATTACAGCATCAGCACCTCTTAACGCAGCGTTCAATGCCTGATAATCCAGTACATTGCATTCCAAAACTTGCACGTTAGGCAACAAAAGCAAATTCTTCGCCACATCTCTACGGCGTGTTAAGACCTTTACCGCATAACCGGCTGTTGTTAGTTTTGCAACAATTGCACTGCCAACAAAGCCTGAACCTCCCAAGACACATATTTCTTTTAATAAGCCTGATGTTCTAAACATTTGCATCCTAAATTTTTTAAATTAATATTTTATTGGTAGTATCTAGCGATTATTGTAAACGCATTTATTCCAGAACAGGAACATCTTCACTAATGTCCTCTGGCTTACCACTTCCTGGAATTACCCCTAAACGTGACTTTAAAGTTTGAATCTTAATATTCTTATTTTCAGAAAGTAGTCGTGGCGCATAAATTTGTGCATTAGCCATAACTTTTTGCACATAGTTTCTAGTTTCAAGAAAAGGAATACACTCAATATAAATAGCAGCTTCCAATGGCTCAGTTGCCATCCAACGTTTTGCTCTGCTTGGCCCAGCATTATAGCCTGCTGTTGCCATCACGGCTTGACCACCCATTAAGTCTAATGCGTAGCGCATATAGTAGGTGCCAAATTTAATGTTCGTACTTAACTCGTGAATCATGTTATGGCTATAATCATTCAAACCCATCCGCTTAGCTACCCATTTTGCTGTTGCTGGCATTAATTGCATTAATCCTGACGCACCTACACCAGACTTAGCTTGGTGCATAAATCGGCTTTCCTGACGAGTGATCCCATATACCCAAGCTTCATCCAAACCAACATCTGTGGCAGATGAGCGGAAAAGATCTCGATAAGGTGTTGGATAACGCAAATCAAAGTTATGCGTCACCTTGGTGTTATCAGCCGTACTAATTGCAATGTCATACCATTTTTGCCGCAAGGCATATTCAGCGGCTGCGAGTAATTGCTTATCATCAAAATTACGCGTTGCCAAAACCCATTCTGCTTTTGCTTCCCAGCGCATTTCTAAACGCTGTAGCTCCAATGCACGTTTAATCGCTGGCTGACTGGCTATTGTAGTGACTTCTAAGTCGGTTACCTTATACTCAACCGCAGTGTTACTCATAACACTTTCCAACTCTTCGGCAGCAAGCCAACCATAATAGTGACGTTCTGTTGAAAGTTTGCTAAATATTGAATTAGATTCTACTAATTTAGCGTGTTCTTTTATTGCAACATCTTTTTGCGCAAGCTCTTTTAACGCCCTGGCTTTCCAATAGCGCCATGCGCCTTCCTCTAATTGTTTAGCTTGCATGGCATTTATTGCACCTAGCACTGTTTTCCAATCTTGAACACGCAAGGCTGCGCGCACTTTCCATGCGAGTTGTTCATTATTCAATGCAGCGCTTTCTGCCAAAAAGTAATAACTCAGCGCCTGCGGATGATGACTGCGCGCAGCATGATAAGCAATCCGCCCCCAACCAACTGCACGATTGTCGATATCGAACAAGTCTTGCACTTTACTATAAGTGGTAATTGCAGCATCCAATTTCGTACGCGCCAACCGGTCAAGTGCGTATAAATTAAGCTCTACACCAAAACGCGTTTTAAATGATGCAGTTTTTTTATCCAAAATGAGTTGTGGTGATTGATAAGCGCGATCTAGCAGCTTAAGTGTAGTAGGTTCAACATTAGGCAAGCGAGTGATAACACTTTTAGCTAAACTTAATTTACCGTCTTGCAACGCAAGTCTGAATCTAGCCCAAACATCATCGTTTGATAACTGACCCTTGCTTTTTAATACGTCAAATAATTGAGTACAATTACTTGGCAAATCAACTGTAGTCATCCACAAGTCTCTTGCATGTGACGCAATTTCAGCATTGCCTAATTGCAGATGGCCCAACAAGGCATAGCACTGTATCGCAGTATCCTCACGCTTAAAAAATGCTAGTTCATCAAAAAATGAACCCCAGTTTTGTTGCTTTGCCATTTTTTTTAACCACTCACCGCGTAAGCGATCAGCAAAAGGCATGTCACCATATTGGGCTAGGAAATTCTGCACTTCCTCATCCCTAGCTTGCTCTAATTTGAGTAGCATCAACCAATAATCTGCATAAGGCGCTAATAAATACTGCTGTGTTTTTAACTGACTCACATCTTCAGTTAGAGCGATTTCATTTTTTGCAGCGTAAGACTCACGAGCATGTTGAAACAAGGATTCATCTGATAAGGCGAAAACCTTAGTGGAAAATGTGATAGCGGCTAGCGCTAATAGTAGGCGAATAGAATTCATGTTACGCCCTTTTAGGTTACCGGCGCCAAATAGCCAGCCAAAATAAATGAATAAAAATTAATAGATAGGTTCAGGAAACACTGGCATTTCTAGCATTGAGAAGGCATTAGGTGCATCCTCTTGCTTTTCAAAAGTCACATATTCCCAAGCCGATTCATCTAGCATCAAGGCTCTAATCAACTGGTTATTGAGCGCATGGCCAGATTTATAAGCATAAAAAGCACCTAAAATAGAGTGCCCTAACATATACAAATCACCAATAGCATCTAAAACTTTGTGCTTTACAAACTCATCTTCATAACGCAAACCGTCTATATTCAGAACACGATACTCGTCTAAAACAATCGCATTGTCTAAACTACCGCCACGCGCCAAGCCATTTGACCGCAAATACTCAACTTCATGCATAAATCCGAAGGTGCGGGCACGGCTAATTTCTTTATTGTAAGAATCCGTTGCAAAGTCAATTTGCACATTGTTACCAGAACTTTCAAATACCGGGTGATTAAATTGAATGGTGAAATCAATCTTAAATCCATGATATGGCTCAAAACGAACCCATTTATCAGCATCAATGACTTCGACCATTTTTTTAATGCGGATGAATTTTTTGGCTGCGGCTTGTTCAACTAACCCTGCTTCTTGTAATAAAAATACAAAAGGGCCAGAGCTTCCATCCATAATAGGAATTTCAGAAGCGTCAACATCAATGTAAATGTTATCGACACCTAAGCCTGCAAGCGCGGACATGATATGTTCAACGGTAGCAACTCGCGCACCATTAGCCTCTAACGCAGAGCATAAACGTGTGTCATGCACTGCGCTAGGTGTAGCTAAAATCTCATTGGGTTGAGGCAGATCAACCCGTTTGAAAATAATGCCTGTATTGGGTGCAGCAGGGCGCAGGGTAAGAGTAACCTTCTCCCCGTTATGCAAACCAACACCAGTGGCGCTAATTGCTTTCTTTAATGTGCGTTGCTTTAACATTAATGTTTCAACATTTCCATATGGACTTCAAATACAAAACTTCAAATACAAAAACTTAAAGTTACTTTAAAAATATTATTTACCTTACCAATTCAGAAAATATTAGCATATTTAAACTACTAGCAGCTACGCATTAGCTGAATAGTATTAAACTTGCTTGGTTAGACTTGAAAGTTTTTGACATATTTTATATCAATCACTAATCCGCCTGTTTACGTAAAAATGCAGGAATATCATACTCTTCAACACCTGACATTTTCATCGCTTCAACTTGCGCACGACGACTATTTGAGCCAAACACTTGTGGCACTTCATCTGTCACAGAGCTTTCAAATCCTGCGCTTCCACCAATAAACATAGGTTGATTTGTTGTGCCAGTACGTAATACTTCTTGCGGCATTACACGTAAAACAGGTTGACGACGTTGAGCGCCTGTTAAACCAGTTGCAACCATCGTTACGCGTAAGCCGTCACCCATGTTTTCATCAAACACATTACCAACTATTACAGTGGCATCATCTGCAGTAAAGGCTTTAATAGTATTCATTACATCGTAGTACTCTTTCATTTTGAAAGAGGCTGAAGTAGTGATGTTTACTAGAACGCCACGCGCATTTGCCAAGTTGACATCCTCAAGCAACGGACTTGCAACAGCCTGTTCTGCCGCAATACGCGCACGATCTGGACCAGAAGCAATCGCTGAACCCATCATCGCCATACCCATTTCGCTCATTACTGTGCGTACATCGGCAAAGTCAACGTTAACTAAACCTGGGCAATTGATTATTTCTGCAATACCAGAAACCGCATTGTGCAATACATCGTTTGCTGCTCTGAAAGCTTCCAAAAATGGTACATCTTCACCCAAAACTTCCATGAGCTTTTCGTTAGGAATCACGATTAATGAGTCAACATACTTTGATAATTCCTCTAGACCTTCCGTGGCCACTTTAGTGCGTTTACCTTCAAAAGAGAAAGGTTTAGTCACTACAGCTACCGTTAAAATACCCATTTCTTTTGCTATTTGTGCAATCACAGGAGCCGCACCAGTACCTGTACCACCACCCATACCTGCAGTAATAAATAGCATATCAGCACCATCAATTAGCTCGGCAATTGCATCCCGATCTTCGACCGCTGCTTCACGTCCAATCTCTGGTTTAGCACCTGCTCCCAAGCCTTTGGTCATGGCAATACCCATTTGCAATACCGTTTTAGCTTGACTCTTTTTCAGTGCCTGCATATCTGTATTGGCACAAATAAACTCAACGCCACCGACGTTTTTTTCTATCATATGCGCCACAGCGTTACCACCACAACCACCTACCCCAATCACCTTAATAACGGCTTCTTGAGAACTTTTTTCCATAATTTCAAACATTGTGTATCTCCTCTTTTTTTGAAAATAGTTATTAGCTGATGCTCGCAACTAACAACTGCTAACTAACTCTAAAACTGCCTGCCCTAACTAACTACTAATGATTTCAAACTAACGTCTTTTACTAAAAATTTCCTGCAAACCAACTCTTCATTTTGTCCAATATCCGCCCAAATGAACTAGATTCCATTTGTCCACTAATATGCCTTTCTAATTGTTGCTTGCCCATCAAGACTAAGCCAACCCCTGTTGCATAACGAGGATTGCTGACCACTTCGGATAAACCACCTACATAGCGTGGCAAACCCATACGCACTGGCATGTGAAAAACTTCTTCTCCTAACTCCACCATGCCGCGCATCATGGCTGACCCCCCTGTAATAACAATGCCTGATGCAATCATTTCTTCCATGCCACTACGACGTAATTCATTGAGCACTAACTCGTATAGCTCAACCACTCGTGGCTCTAATACTTCAGCTAGCGTTTGTACTGATAATTGACGAGGCTCACGTCCATCAACGCCTGGCACCTCTACGACTTCACGAGGGTCGGCTAGTTGACGAAGTGCACAACCGTGTTTGACTTTAATGTCTTCTGCAGATTGTGTTGGTGTTCGAAATGCCACCGCGACATCATTAGTCATTTGATCGCCAGCAATTGGAACCACTGCGGTATGACGAATAGCGCCTTGTTTAAACACAGCAATGTCCGTTGTGCCACCACCAATATCCACTAAGCAAACACCCAACTCTTTTTCATCTTCAGTAAGTACTGCTAAACTTGAAGCTAACGGCTGAAGAATGAGGTCATTCACTTCAATACCGCAACGTTTGATGCACTTAACAATATTCTGTGCCGCAGCCACTGCGCCAGTCACGATGTGCACTTTAACCTCAAGCTTCATACCACTCATGCCTAACGGCTCGCGCACATCTTCTTGGCCGTCAATAATAAATTCTTGGGTTAAGATATGTAGAATTTGCTGATCTGCCGGCAATGCGATTGCACGAGCTGTTTCAATCACGCGATCTACATCCATTTGCGAGACTTCGGCATCTTTAATTTTCACCATACCGTGTGAATTCAAGCTCTTGATATGGCTACCAGCAATGCCTGTATACACATTATTAATTTTACAATCCGCCATCAGTTCAGCTTCTTCAAGCGCTCTCTGTATTGACTGCATGGTTGATTCAATATTAATCACCACACCTTTCTTTAGACCTCTTGATAGATGTTGCCCTAACCCGATGACTTTAACCGTGCCTTCTGGTTGCAATTCAGCAACGATGGCGACAATCTTAGATGTGCCTATATCCAGACCTACGATTAAATTCTTATCTTCTTTTGCTCTACTCATGGCTTGCTCCCTCCGTGTTTATGCACGGCTTATGGCTGTACTGTTCAATTTAATTTCACTGCTTACTTTAATGTCACTTTTTTTCTTAATCTCAACTGGTTTTTCTTCTAAAGTTTTAGCTTCCTCTGGATTAATCCGTACTGAAGTTGCTGCGATAGGTCTGCGTACCGCAAATCCGTTTGGATAACGTAAATCTGCATAAGTCACTTTCATATTTAACCCAGCAATCGTGTGGCTATATACACTGGCAAATTTAGCCAGTCTGGCTTGCATTTCTATCCGGCCAAGCTCAATCACCATGTCATTTGTCGTGGAAATCTTCCATGCTCGTCTTGGTGTGAGGGTTAAATTTGCCACCTTTAAGTTTGCATTCTTTAATGTTTTACTTATCTCAATATACTGTGATGCAACTTCTATAACACCATCGCCTGGGCCAAAAAAGACTGGTAAATCGCTGTTTGATGCCGCATGAAACAACTCACCGTGTGTATTCACCAATGCAATACTGCCCCACCTTGCCAATGCTTGATGCTCCTCAACCACCACTTCCAATTTATCAGGCCAACGACGACGTACACTCACTTTGCGTGCCCATGGTAATTTCTCAAATGCATTTCTTGCTTTAATGAGGTCTAACGTAAAAAAATTACCTTTTAAATGTTTCGCCACAATCAACTTCACTTGCTCACGACTAACATGATTTAACTGACCATTAACGGCCACCTCGCGAAGCGGGAATATAGGCAAATGCACCACTGCAAATAGCACCGCGTAGAGCATAGCAACCATACTCACTGCAAATAGCAGATTGGCAATCCAATTGAGCAATGTAGGCTTATCCCACATCTGCTGACTCCAAAATACGTACAACTAATTCTTCAAAACTAATACCTGCCGCTTTTGCTGCCATTGGCACTAAACTATGGTCGGTCATGCCAGGACTGGTATTTAACTCTAAAAAATAATGTGCTTCTGCTTCGTCCATTAAAAAGTCTACGCGCCCCCAACCTTTGCAACCAACTGCTTTAAATGCGAGCAATGCCTCTGTCTGAATTTGTATTTCCTTTTCAACACCTAAGCCACAAGGACAGAGATACTCAGTATCGTTACGTAGATATTTCGCCTCATAATCATAAAATTCATTTTTTGGCACGATACGAATAATAGGTAATGCAATATAATCACCCTTACCATCAGAAATAATGCCGACGGTATACTCGCCACCTCCCACAAATTTCTCTGCAATCACTAATGGATCAGATTGAGCCGCTAACTGGTAGGCCACTTTCAATGTTCCAGCTTCTTTTACTTTACTGATACCAATACTCGACCCCTCATTAGCGGGTTTCACAAACAATGGCAAGCCTAATTTTTTCTCTATTGCAGCAAAGTCACTTGTTACTGTTACTAATTCAAAATCTGGCGTAATAACATTCATTGCCCGCCATAAAAGTTTTGTGCGCCATTTATCCATACCTATGGCTGAAGCCATAACACCGCTACCAGTGTATGGAATGTGCAACATTTCAAGTGCCCCTTGAATGCATCCATCTTCACCAAAGCGGCCGTGCAAATTGATAAAAACGCGGTCAAAAGCCTCTAGGTCATGTAATGGCTTATCACGTGGGTCAAACCCATGCGCATCTATGCCTTGCGCTTGGAGAGCAGTTAGCACAGCAGCACCACTTTTAAGTGAAACCTCACGCTCATCTGAATTGCCACCTAATAACACAGCCACTCGACCGAATTTTCTTTCTATAGTTTTAGTGTTTTTCATATTCACCAATCACTTTTACCTCTTGTTGCAATGCAACACCATTTTTTGCCAGTACAGTTTCGCGCATATGTTTAATCAGCAATTCAATATCAAGTGCATTTGCATTTCCGATATTCACAATAAAGTTGGCATGCTTATCTGAAACCTGCGCACCGCCAATGATGTATCCTTTTAATCCGCTCGCCTCTATCAATCTCGCGGCGTAATCACCTAGAGGATTTCTAAACGTAGAGCCAGCACTAGGTAAATTGAGCGGCTGAGAAGCCAGCCGAGTTGCTAATAAATCTTTAATTTTTTGTGCTGACTCTTGCGCGTCTCCAACCTTTAAATTCAGCCAAGCCGAGACAAACCACTCTCCGGCAACAGGCATATCTACATGGCGATAACTTGCAATAAATGTGCTTGCTTCACGCTTATTCAATTCACCTAATCTGTTAATGGTGGTGACACTATTCACTACATTCCAAGTTTCAGTCCCATAACAACCTGCATTCATCGCAAGTGCGCCACCTAATGTGCCGGGTATTCCAGCAAAAAATTCTGCACCTTGTTTAGATTCTCTTGCACAAAATTTTGCCAATTTTCCACAAGTCACTCCAGCCTCGGCATACACAAGGTCACCATCCATTTTCATTTCGATTAGCACGTTATGCATCAATATGACCGTGCCACGCACACCGCCATCACGAACTAATAAATTTGAACCTAGGCCAATAAAATAAATAGGTTGATCCACATCTAAACTTTGCAAAAATAGGCGCAAATCATCTAGCCCAGCTGGAATATATAACTGTTCAGCAGGCCCACCTACGCGCCAGCTGGTATAACGTGCCATTGACTCGTTTAATAGCAACTTGCCTGCAAACTGGTGAGACGCAGTTGTCACTTTTAGTTCGACTCCGTTAAAGCTAAGGCTCTAGTTTTTTCTGCCACATGACCAATAGAACCAGCGCCCATTACAATCACAACATCATTTTTTTTCACCATATTCGAAATAGCTTCTGGTAATTCACCTGTGGTTTCTACAAACAACGGCTCAACTTTTCCCACTACGCGAATAGCTCGAATCAGTGAGCGTGTATCTGCAGCAATAATTGGTGATTCGCCTGCCGAGTAAACTTCAGTGAGCAATACGGCATCTGCACTTGATAAGACACGAACAAAGTCTTCGAAGCAATCACGTGTCCGTGTATAGCGATGCGGTTGAAAAGCCATAACCAATCGACGGTTTGGGAAGGCTGCACGCGCTGCAGCAATAACCGCCTGCATTTCTACAGGATGATGGCCATAATCGTCTATCAAGGTAAATGTGCCACCAGTACTACAAGGTATTTCACCATAACGCTCGAAGCGTCTGCCTACGCCCTTGAATTCTTTTAGCGCTTTAATTATTGCCACATCTGGTACATCTAACTCACTAGCAATGGCAATAGCAGCAAGCGCGTTCAGCACATAGTGGTTGCCTGGTAGATTTAAAGTAACATCGAACTCTGTTATCACACCATTGACGCGTTGGACCGTGAAATGCATTTTTCCGTCATCCGCCCGTACATTGACTGCACGAACTTTTGCACTTTCACTAAAACCATAAGTCATTACTGGTTTAGTAACGCGAGGAAGAATCTCACGTACATTGGCATCATCAATGCAAACCACTGCCATCCCCCAAAAAGGCAGTTGCTGTAAAAATTCTACGAATGCACTTTTAAGTTTATCGAAGTTATGTTCATAAGTATCCATGTGATCTTGGTCTATATTGGTGACCACCGCCATTACTGGTGTGAGATGCAAGAAAGAAGCATCTGATTCATCAGCTTCTGCTACTATGTATTCACCTGTACCAAGCTTGGCATTAGCATTAGCAGCCTCCAATTTACCGCCAATCACAAATGTAGGATCCATGCCTGCTTCCGCCAAAATACTAGCGATTAGACTGGTGGTAGTCGTTTTTCCATGCGTACCAGCAACAGCAATACCCTGCCTAAAGCGCATCAACTCTGCCAACATTAGCGCACGCGGTACGACTGGAATATTCTTAGCTCTAGCGGCTTTCACTTCTGGGTTTTCTTCATTGACCGCGCTTGATACCACCACAACGTCAGCATTGCCTAGATTTTCAGCCGCGTGCCCTTGGGACACTGTTGCGCCAAAGGCTGTTAAACGTTGCGTAGTAGCATTGACTGCTAAATCTGAGCCACTCACGGTAAAGTCTAAATTGATGAGCACCTCAGCAATGCCGCTCATACCGGAGCCACCAATGCCAACAAAATGTATATTTTTGACCTTATGTTTCATGCTATTACGCTAAAGCGCTACCTCCATACAGATTTTTGCGACGTCTGTCGTGGCATTAGGCTTACCTAGACCTTTTGCTTTAATTGCCATAGACAAGCATTCTTCACGATTTAATCCGCCAATGATTCCCGCTATAGCTTCTACTGTTAACTCTTTTTGCTGCACTAAAAATGCCGCACCGCTTTCAACCAAATACAAAGCATTGGTCGTTTGATGGTCATCAACTGCATATGGAAATGGCACCATTAGCGAACCTAAACCTAGTGCTGAGACCTCCGCGACAGTCAATGCGCCAGCTCTGCAAATCACAAAATCTGCCCACGCGTAGATTGATGCCATATCATTGATAAATGCACGTGTATCAGCTGTTACACCAGCTTTTTGATAGTTCTCATTTAAAGCATCAATATGCTTAACACCTGCTTGGTGAATAATTTGCGGGCGTTTTTTTTCAGGCAGCCTTGCGACGGCCTGCGGGATAAATTCATTCAAAGCTTGCGCACCCAAACTTCCGCCAACAACCAATAAACGCAAGGCGCCAGTGCGTTCAGCAAAGCGGCTTTCTGGCGAAGGCAGCGAAACAATATCTGCTCTTACTGGGTTGCCTACAATCTGTGCTTTGTTGCCAAACGCTACTGGAAAAGCAGCCAATACTTGCGTTGCAAATTTTGCTAAGACTTTATTGGTTAAGCCAGCAACTGAATTTTGCTCATGTATCACCAGTGGTTTTCCTAACAACTTTGCCATCAATCCACCTGGAAATGCGGCGAAGCCACCCATACCAAGCACTACATTTGGCTGATGCAGACTTATGGCGCTTTTGCTCTGGTTAAAAGCTTTTGTCAATTTCACAGGTAATAACAGCCAACCTAGCAAGCCTTTACCGCGAACACCGTGCATGGTTATCATGGCTTTGCTATAACCCTTATTTTCTATTAGGCGATTTTCCATGCCACCCTGTGTGCAAAGCCATACAATGTTCCAGCCCATATCTTTTAAATGGTCAGCCACAGCCATAGCTGGGTAAACATGGCCACCAGTTCCGCCAGCCATCACCATTAAGGTTTTTGTGGGCATATTTACAGATGTACTCATGCTGGCAAACCTTTCTGCAGACGCCTATTCTCAAAATCAATTCTGAGTACAATCGCCATAGCAATACAATTTGCCAAAATTCCACTGCCCCCAAAAGACATTAAAGGCAAGGTCAAGCCTTTTGTAGGCAACAAACCCATGTTCACGCCCATGTTGATAATGCCTTGTACTCCAATCCAAACGCCTAGACCTTGTGCCAGCAAAGCGGCAAAATAGCGTTCATTTGCAATCGACTCTTTTGCTATGCCAAATGAACGAATAACTATCCATAAAAATAGGCCAATGACAGTTAATACGCCAACAAAACCTAACTCTTCTGCGATTACTGCTAACAGAAAATCAGTGTGTGCTTCAGGTAAATATAGCAATTTCTCCACACTGGCACCCAAGCCCACACCAAACCATTCACCACGACCAAATGCAATGAGAGCATGTGACAACTGATATCCTTTGCCATAAGGATCAGCCCAAGGATCCATAAAACCAACCACACGCTCTAAACGATAAGGTGAGCTCCAAATCAAGAATACAAAACCCATTACCAATAAAATAATCAAGCCCACAAAAATACGACCGTTGATTCCTCCTAGCCATAAAATTGAAATTGAAATTGCGGCAATCACAGCGAATGCGCCAAAGTCTGGTTCAAGTAATAACAAGCCCCCAACTAATAGCATTACTGCAAGCATTGGCATAAATCCTTTTGCGAAGCTATCCATTACTGCTGCTTTTCGTACTGTGTAATCTGCCACGTACATTGCTGCAAATAGTTTCATAAATTCTGAAGGTTGCGGGTTTATGACAAACAGTCTCAACCAGCGACGGCTTCCGCCCGCCTTAATTCCAATTCCTGGAATCAGCACTAAAACTAGCAAGGCTAAGCCAATTAAAAACAAATAGGGTGCCATTTTTTGCCACCATGCAATGGGGATATTGAAAGCGACAAATGCAGCGCTTAACGCTACAACCATGAATATGGCTTGATGTACCAAATAATAGCTACTGTTATGGCCTACGCCTTTATCAGCTTCAGCAATGGCAATAGACGATGAATACACCATCACCAAGCCTATGCCTAATAAACACAATACGGCCCATAAAAAACCTTGGTCGTAACTAGGTGAGTTTATGCGTTCGCGATTAAGCATGGCTGCAATCATGCTAATTCCTTAATATTCGCTTTTAATGTAGATACTGCATCTACGAATACTTTGGCTCTATGCACATAATTTTTGAACATATCGAAACTGGCACATGCTGGCGATAACATTACTGCATCACCTATTTCGGCAAGTTTCTTGGCCATATTGACCGCTTCAGGCAAATCTATCGCACGATATAAAGGGATCCCCGTTGCTAATAATGTAGCTTCTATTAATGGGGCATCACGACCAATTAAAACTACGGCTCGCGCATTTGCGGTAACGGCTTCAATTAAAGGTGTAAAATCTTGACCTTTTCCATCACCACCAGCAATCAACACTACTTTTTGCGACAGGCCTTTAAGCGCTGCACAAGTCGCACCTACATTAGTGCCTTTTGAATCGTCGTAATAATCCACTTCGTCAATATTAGCGACCCATTCCACGCGGTGCGGCAAGCCTTTAAAGTTATACAAGGTTTGAATGATGGGCGCGTAATCAACTCCAATAGCGCGACACAATGCAACGGCGGCTAGCGCATTAGCCGCATTATGCAGTCCAACTATTTTCAAATCTAATAAATTGATGAGCTCTTTTTCGCCTTCACAAAGCCATGTTTCGCCATCGACTGATTTTAATCCATACGAATTCTCTTGATTGCTTTCATCTGACAATCCAAATGTTACCTGCGCTAATTTTGGCCGCGCCATCATCATGCTCCAAGCATCATCTCGGTTAAGCACTTGCATACTTGCGTTGTAAAAAATGTGCGCTTTTGCAATGGCGTAATCTTGCAAACTGTCATATCGATCCATGTGATCTTCAGATAAGTTCAACATTGTAGCTGCGTCAACTTTTAAGGTATTTGTGGTCTCAAGCTGAAAACTCGACAGCTCCAACACGTATACATCTGGTGCTCCCATACTCAATGTATCTAGTACAGCTAAACCAATATTGCCAGCTACGATAGTTTTTAAGCCCGCCGCTTTGCACATTTCACCCACCAAAGTCGTCACAGTGGTTTTGCCATTAGCACCAGTAATTGCGATTACTTTTGCATCGGTCGGCCTATATTGTGCAAATAACTCAACATCACCAATTACACTTATACCTCGCTTAATAGCCGCTTGAATTTCAGGCTCGCTGACTGGCACGCCTGGACTTGCCACAATTAAATCTACATCTCTAAATATTTTTTCAGTAAAGGCACCAATATGAATGTTCACTTCTGACAATTCAGCCGTAAGCGCATCAATACCTGGTGGATTTTCGCGTGTATCTGCCACAGTCAATTGCGCACCTTGTAGGTTTAACCAACGCAAGGCTGACAACCCTGTTTCACCAAGGCCTAGCACTAGTACTTTTTTGTCTTTTAACGCGATTTTCATGTTTTATAGTTTGCTTCTTCAATAGCCTACTTACTTATCTCAGCTTCAAACTGGCCAAGCCAATCAATACCAAGATCATGCTGATAATCCAAAAACGCACAACCACTTGTGTTTCTTTCCAGCCTTTTTCTTCATAGTGATGGTGCAATGGCGCCATTAAAAAGATACGTTTACCAATCCCTGTTTTATATTTTGTATATTTGAAATATAGAACCTGCGCCGCTACTGAAAAAGTCTCAATAACAAATACACCACCCATAATGAATAATATGATTTCTTGCCGCACAATCACCGCCACGATGCCCAGCGCAGCACCCAGTGCCAACGCGCCAACATCGCCCATAAAGACCTCAGCTGGGTAAGCGTTAAACCATAAAAATCCTAAACCAGCACCTGCCATAGCAGCGCAGAACACCATCAGTTCACCAGCTCCCGCCACATATGGCACGCCTAAATATTTTGAGAAATACAAATGCCCTGCTACGTAAGCAAAAATACCCAATGCACCAGCCACCATCACAGTGGGTAAAATGGCTAAGCCATCTAGCCCGTCTGTCAAATTCACCGCATTACTGCTGCCAACCACTACCAAATAAGTAAGAACCATAAATCCAGCCGCGCTTAACGGCAGCACAAGATGCTTAAAGAATGGGACTATTAATGTGGTTTCAACAGGACTTGTATGTGTTTTATATAAAAATGCCGCAACAACAATACCAATCAGACTTTGCCAAAAAAACTTGGCTTTTGCAGACAAACCTTTAGGATTTTTATAAACCACTTTACGATAATCATCTACCCAGCCAATAGCACCAAAACCTAAAGTAGTGAACAACACCACCCAAACAAAACGGTTGCTTAAATCTGCCCAAAGCAATGTGGATACGGCAATGGCGACTAAAATCAATGCCCCGCCCATGGTTGGCGTTCCGGTCTTAATGAGATGCGTTTGTGGACCATCATCACGCACGGCTTGCCCGACTTTGTATTGTGTCAGTTTACGTATCATGGCCGGGCCAGCAATAAATGAAATCGCTAATGCAGTCAGAGTAGCCATGACTGCACGCAAGGTGATGTAGTTGAACACATTAAATCCACGAATATCGTGTGCCAAAAATCGAGCAAGTTCTAATAACATTACATATTCTCCATAAGGACACCCATTTCTAATTTTTCGTTAGTTTGCTCTTCGAGCAAATCAACCACTCGCTCCATCCTCATAAAGCGCGAGCCCTTTATTAAGACTGTTGTATCACCATTTAATAAAGGCTTAATATTTTCTGAAATTGCCGTTGGCGTCGCATAATTTTGAGACCCTTCACCAAAGCCACGACCCATTTCAATACTTAATTCACCCAAGCAGTAAAGTTTAGTAAGCCCCACAGCTTTAGCATAAGCTCCAATTTCTTCATGCATACGTTTTGCATCCACACCCAACTCACCCATATCACCTAACACTAATATTTTTTCACCCGCCTGATTTGCTAACACGTCAATGGCCGCTTTCATTGAATCTGGATTGGCGTTATAAGTGTCGTCAATTAGTATCGACTGATGAAGTCCACGCTTTCTTTGCAAGCGACCCTTTACACCAGAAAAACTCTCTAGGCCGAGTGCGATATCAGCGTTTGATATTCCCAGCGCAAAAGCTGCTGCACTTGCTGCCAGCGCATTGCTGATGTTATGCACGCCTAATACATTCAACTTAATGCTAATTACACCCTCTGGTGTCTTTAAGTGCAGGTGAGTTAAGCCACTTTCTTCCACATAAGTCGCACTGATTTCTGCTTGCTGTTTTGAATCAACTAGTTTTAGGCCAAATGTAATGATTTTCTTACCAATATTGAGTGACTTCCAATAAGCAGCATAATTATCATCCGCATTGATTATCGCCACACCACTGTCATTTAATCCGGAAAAAATTTCACCTTTAGCTTTTGCAATATTGTCGCGTGAGCCTACTTCTCCAATATGTGCTGTCCCGGCGTTGTTAATCAGGGCGACAGTCGGTTTTGTGATTTTGGCTAAATAATCAATTTCACCTAAATGATTCATGCCCATTTCAATCACAGAGTACTGATGCGTATCACTTAATTTAAGTAAAGTAAGCGGCAGGCCAATATGATTATTAAAATTGCCCACCGTGGCATGTATCGAATTAACGCTTCCTACTTTAGCTGCCAAAATCGCCGTGATCATTTCTTTTACTGTAGTTTTGCCGTTACTACCTGTGATAGCAACCACTGGAATTGCAAACTTCTCACGCCAATATGCCGCCAACACACCCAGTGCTTGATAAGTATTTTCAACTACAATCGCTGACGCAATGCCTAGATTAGGATTTGAAATTATTACCGCCGCCGCGCCTTGTGCAATCGCTTGCGCCGCAAAATCATGCCCATCAAAATGATCGCCCTTTAACGCAACAAATAACTGCACCTT
>Ga0247839_1000341_pt1 | contig 81685 bp, 86 predicted proteins | sample LaCruzMarch2015__6_FD_192405 | JGI IMG/M metagenome (GOLD analysis project Ga0247839, IMG submission 192405) | Freshwater microbial communities from meromictic Lake La Cruz, Castile-La Mancha, Spain - LaCruzMarch2015_16m | ecosystem: Environmental > Aquatic > Freshwater > Lake | place: Spain...
CTGTCAAAGGGCGGATGCCGTTTTTGACGACGGCGGTGGAGTGGCAGTGGGGACAATTCATCGGGGCAAAAAGGCCATATTATAGCCTATTGACTTTTTTCAAATCATGACAATTGCAGGACTACCCCTTGTTGTTAAGTTTTTTAACCTTACTACAAAAGTCTGAAAAAATAAATTTGTCGGGTTAGGTGGGTGATTTGCTGCCCTACTGACCCGATTTTCATTGCCATTACATTATTCACGAGTGTTACTCAAAAAATTAGCAATGTAAGTCGTTTGTCCGGCGGAATCTAATTTCGTGAATCCACTGACGTCAAGTTCTTATATTTGGCAGGTTTTGCTTCTGGAATTAAAAATCCATTTCCCACTTGTTTTTTCCTAAAACCTGAAAATTAAGGTGATTTTTTGTTTATTGATTTCCACTGTGGTTATTGCCAATAAAAAGCATGTCCATATTTTTGATCGCCTAATATAAATCCACTGGATCGACATCTAATGACCAACGTAGGTTTTGTTTAGTTTTAAGCTTCTCCATTTCCGGTACCAATTCATCTAACACACAATGCAAAGCCTGCCGGTTGTTGCTTTGCATCAGCAATTGATAACGATAAAGCCCTGCGCGTTTAGCCATTGGTGCGGCCACCGGGCCTAGCACTTCCACCTTGTTTTGTACCTGTTTCTGCAATAACGCCTTAACTCTATTCAAAAAATTGATTGGCGCGTCTTCAAAAGCACCCTGCGCCCGCACAAGCACTTGATAGCTATATGGTGGCAAGCCCGCATTTTGCCGTTCTGCCAATACGGTTTGCGCAAAGCTGTGGTAGCCAGAATTAATCAACGCTAGCAATAAAGGATGTTCAGGGCGGCGGGTTTGCATGATGACTTTGCCCGGCTTGTCGGCGCGTCCGGCACGGCCTGACACTTGGACGACCAACTGCGCGAGTTTTTCAGTGGCGTGAAAGTCAATGCTGAACAAGCCGCTATCGACATCAACAATCGCCACTAGCGTGACATTGGCAAAATGATGGCCTTTGGCGAGCATTTGCGTACCGAGGATAATATCGGCGTGGCCAGCGTGAATCTGTTCCAGGTACTCCTCTAGCGAGCCTTTGAGTTGCGTGGAGTCCCGGTCAAGACGGATCACGGTTTTATCGGGGAAATGTCCGTTTAATACCTGTTCGATACGTTCCGTGCCTAAACCCAAGGCCGTTAATTCGCCAGTTTTACAGGCCGGACATTGGCGCGGCAAAACTTGTTCGCTGGCACAATGATGGCAGCGCAAACGCTGGTCCCGTCGGTGCATGACCAGGTTGGCGTCGCAGCGTTGGCAGCGCGCCACCCAGCCGCAACTATGGCAAATCAAAGTCGGTGCAAAACCGCGTCGGTTTAAGAACAGCAAGACTTGCTCGTTTTTCGCCAGTGTGGTTTTGATTTCTGTCAGCAACACTTCAGACAAGCCTTCCGTCACGCGTTTATTTCTGATGTCGAGCAACTGCAAAACTGGAGGTATCGCCGAACCGGCGCGGTTTGGCAGAGCCAGCCGTTGGTAACGTTTTTGCATGACGTTGTAAAGGCTTTCCATCGACGGGGTGGCGGAGCCAAGCAACACCGGAATATCCAACAGCTTGCCGCGCATCACGGCAACATCGCGGGCGGAAAAACGGAAACCTTCCTGTTGTTTGAATGACGCATCGTGTTCTTCGTCGAGAATGATCAGCCCCAGTTTCTTAAACGGCGTGAACAAGGCCGAGCGAGTCCCCAGCAAAATTGCCGATTCGCCTTGTTGCACTTGTAGCCAAGCAATTTGCCGCTGGTTGTCGGTCAAGCGGGAATGCGACAAGGCAATGGGGATGGTGAAGCGTTGCCGGAAACGGTCAGCCAGTTGGGGGGTGAGGGTTATTTCCGGCACCAGCACTAATACCTGTAAACCCTGCGTCAGCACTTCGGCAATCAATTGCATGTAGACTTCAGTCTTGCCGCTACCGGTCACGCCGTCCAGCAAAAATACCCCGAATTTACCAAGTTGTCCGCTCACTGCGGTAATCGCAGCTTGCTGGTCACTATTGCAAAATAAGCCAACGGGCTTGCAGTATGTTTTCGTTAAAGAGGCTTCGGTTAAAAGTGTCGTCATTTCCAGCCATTGCCGCTGGATTAGTGCCTTGATTGTTGTGCGCCATTGGCTATGCCATAACGACAGCTCGGTTTCCGACAATGCCGTTGCTTGCTGCTGGAACATCTCCAATAAACTTTGTTGGCGTGGGGCGCGATTTAACTCCGTACTATTGGCCTGCTTGCCGGATTCGGTGAGCGCGTAATATTTTTTTGTGGGTAAAACCGCCGCCTTGCCTTGTCGCAATCCCGCTGGAAACGCGCTGCTGACTACCATGCCTAAGGGATGATGATAATAACGGCTAACCCACTGCAACAAAGCCATATCCGTCGCTGACAACAAAGGTTGGTCATCAATAAGGCGCACAATTGGTTTTAATTTTTCCACAGCCAACGTGCTTTCATTTGTAATTTCGACCAATACCCCGATTTTATTGCCTTTACGGAACGGCACTTCCAGCCGCATACCTGGGTTGATTGAACAATCATCAATAACCTGATAATCAAACAAGCTAAACACGGGCACAGGCAAAGCCACTCGGATAATCCGTTTAGGCGCGTTGGGGGATACAGGCATTGACAGAAAATTATGGATTAGGACTAAACATGAACACAGATAACATCCTCAAGCGATGTTATCTGTAACAACGGGATTTTCAAAAGCGCAAGTTTTAAATGCTGCAACAAGGTTCGATTTTACTTGATACAGTTTTCGAGCAGGTCGCTGAATAGGGTCGGGAATCCTCATGTAAGTACAGTATGCTTTGTTTGCGCCTTACACTTAAATTATTCGTAATCTATTTTTTAAACACAATTACCTGAATTATTTTATTCAATCGTATTTGATATATTTAAACCGTTGGTCATCGGGCGTGCCGGTTAATGCGCCGCCTTCTTTTCCAGGTTGCCACATGACCACGTCTTCAATTTTATGCGCCAGCTCAAAGTCTTTGTTGGTAATGCCTTTGGCGGCGTGATTTACCAGCTTAACAATAACAAACGCATAGGATACGCTGAGGTCGGGATGGTGGAACGCCGCCTCGGCGAGGTGTCCGATTGTATTAACCACCATCAATGTCCCTTTCCAGCCGCTAGTTTTGTATTTACGTCGAATCCAGCCATTTTCCAGAAACCAGTGCGGCAGCTCTTCTTTAAGCCTTTCTTCAACTTCGGTATCGGTATAGGTTTCTTCGTGTTTGCGTTCTCTCCAGCCCATAATTATTAACCTCTTGGTTATGTCAAATACAAAAACTTGCCCCAAACCAACCAAAATCTGTTGGGAGGGAGTGGATATCAACCGAAGAGTGGCCACAAGCATAATTTGAACATCTGGCTTGGAAGTAAAAATCCGGTTGAGAATTTATCGGCTTTCCAACATCTGATTTATGGCTAGCTTGCGGGGTTTTTATCGGTATTCCAAATTTGCAACAAACTTAATGCCGCTAAAAACAAAAATGCCACCAACGTCCACGCAGGCATACTTAAGCCTAAAAGCTGCCAATTCACTTCTGCACAATCTCCCGAACCATTCAGCATCAATTTAATGGTCGCGGACAGTGGGAAATTCTGGAAAACATATTCCAATCCCGGCCCACATTCAGGTACTTTATCCGGTGGCAAATGCTGTATATAAATGTGGCGTGACGACACTGCACCGCCACATAAGGCAAACACGGCACCGAGTATCGAATATATTTTGATGCCGAATGTTTGCGGATTGTGTATGGCTGCCGCCAAAAAACATAAGCCGGTCAACAAAATGCCTATGCGTTGGGTAATACATAATGGGCAAGGCTCCAAGCCACCAACAAATTGAAAATACGCGCCCATGCCGAGCAAACACACACAAGCTAAAAAGCCCAAAAAAAACCAAATTCGGGGATTAAACTTTATAGATTCCAACATTTCACGCTACCTTTTTTTATTTTAGGATTAAACCCACGTTGACAAATGCAAATAGTGTAACATCGACTAGAAAATGGCACATCGCCAGATGTTGCCAATCCGTTTGATTTTGACATTAAAATAACAAGTAATTTTCACAATGCCAGATTCTGAACATTTTAAATGAAACAAATTCCCTTGCTCGAACCCCTATTAGGCCGCTTGAGCCATCATGAATTACTGGCATCGTTGTTGGTTTTATTTGCCGATAGCCCAGTTTATTGTGTAGATAATCAGCAGGTTATACTTTATTGGAGTGCGGCAATGGAGCGCATGACGGGTTTGTCAGCGCATGCCGTTGTTGGCAAACCCTGTTTGCCGGACTATGAGATTATTAATGACAGCTTTGATGATGACATACAAGATGAAAACCATCAGGTAGTCAACCTAATTTGCAAAGATGGCGACCATGTCTGCATGAAAAAAACGGTGCAGATGTTACGTGACCCGCACGGTGAAATTATTGGCGGTATTGGTTTACTGGCTGCATGCGGTGAGATTGGCCGTAAGGAAAACCCAGCAAAAATCGAAAAAAATTCCAAGCAAAATTTTTACGGCATAATCAGCCGTTCACCTGCGATGCAGGCCGTGTTCCAGATTATCGAAAACGCCGCCGAAACGACGGCAACGGTATTGGTCAGGGGTGAAAGCGGCTCCGGTAAAGAATTGGTTGCTAGGGCGATCCATCAACTGAGTGCCCGTAACAAAGCGCCGTTTTTGGCGATCAATTGCGCAGCACTTTCGAGTAGTTTGTTGGAGAGTGAATTATTCGGGCATGTGCGCGGCGCTTTTACCGGGGCGATTAAAGACCACAGTGGTTTGTTCCAACGTGCGCATGGCGGTACTTTGTTTCTTGATGAAGTCGCCGAGTTGCCATTAGATTTGCAGGCGAAACTGTTGCGGGTGATACAGGAACGAAATTTTATTCCCGTTGGCGGTGACCGTTCGGTCAATGTCGATGTGCGCTTGGTTGCCGCATCCCACCGTTCTTTGCGCGAACAAGTCAAAAAAGGTGAGTTCCGTGAGGATTTGATGTATAGGCTGAGAGTTGTACCTATTTTTCTTCCGTCCTTGCGCGAACGTCGCGAGGACATTAGCCTATTACTATGGCATTTTATCCAACTGCATAACGCTGAGAATTTTCGTAAGATTGATAGGATAGACCCGTTGGCTATGCGAATGTTGCTGGATTATCAATGGCCTGGCAATGTACGGGAATTGCATAATGTCATTGAATATGCCTTTGCGGTTGGGCGCGGCACGACGTTGCGGCTGTCAGAATTGCCGCCTGAATTTCGCGAGCCTGCCAATCCAGTCCCTATTGAGGCTTCGGCAATGGTTGCTAAATTGCGATTTTCCGCCGAAGATGAAGCCTCTGCGATACGCGACGCCTTACAACAAAGCAATGGTTCTGTCAGTCATGCGGGAAATTTACTGGGCATGAGCCGCGCTACGTTTTGGCGCAAACGTAAGCAGTATGGAGTGTGATGTTTTGTCTGCACGTTATTCTTCAAAGTTGTTAATGTTGTGTTAGTAAGTAATTCTATAAAAGTTTACGGTACAAAACGACTGCCTGTCCTCTAGGGACAGGCAGTCGCAGCTTGTTTTTATACCACGTAACTTATGTCAAATGACTTAACAGCAATAAAGTTTGGAAAAATTTACAGATATCCGTTACCGTTCTAAGCAGGTAAAGTTTGTAAAAGCTATAAATGATTCAATCTTTGTTTCATATTATCTATTGTGATTCATTAACATGTTTCAATAATGAACATCTGAAACGTTTTTTGCTTGCAATGTTTAGCCAAAAATATAAGCAATTTCCTGTTTAAACATCATCCCCTAATAATTCCTGTGTTCCATGCTAGAGAATAAACCCTTATCAGTTAGGTGCGGGACGTCTCAGTGATCATCAAAAGTAAGTTTTCCGTATTAACAACCCTTACTAATTTAGATTTTAGCAGGTAGTGGCATTTGTTTTGCTTGAATGCTTAAGAGCCATTCACAATTGAATGCAAATTTGGCCTACCCTAATTTTAAATTAACGTCACCAATTAACCAACTGAGACAATACCATGATATTTAAGCAATTATTCGATACAGAAACCTGGACATACACTTATCTGATTGCCGATCAAGTCAATAAAGAAGCAATATTTATTGATCCGGTCAACACGCACATCGATGATTACATCGCATTGCTGGAAGAGCTGGGTTTACAACTGAAATACACATTAGAAACACATGTCCACGCTGACCATATCACTGCGGGTGGCTTATTACGTCAACGTCTGGGCACACAAACGGCGGTCAGCGAATTGTGTGGCGCAAAAACTGCCGACATTCAAATTCAAGATGGTGATGTTTTTTGTTTTGGCGATGCTGAGCAGATTAAGGTGATTGCAACACCAGGGCATACACCAGGTAGCTTATCGTTTTTGTGGCGTGATCGAGTGTTTACTGGCGACTCCTTATTTATAGGTGGTTGCGGGCGCACCGATTTCCAAGGCGGTGATGCTGGAGCGTTGTACGATTGCATTACCCAGCGATTGTTTACGTTGCCTAACGAAACCTTAGTTTATCCGGGTCATGATTATCAAGGCCGCTGGGTTAGCAGCATCATCCAAGAGCGCATCACAAATCCGCGTTTGGCTGGCAAATCCCGCGAACAATTTATTGAAATTATGGCAAATCTCAATCTGCCTAAACCGCGCTTGATAGACGAAGCTGTACCAGCCAACCGTTATTGTGGATTGGATGAAAATGAGCGTCAGGATGCAGTTGCCGTGCGTGACACCAGCACACCTGCCAGACAAGAATTGACAGCACAAGATTTAGTTGCAATGGCTAAACAAATGATTGCCGAAGTGACGGTTGAAACTGCTAACCAATTGATTAAGGAAGGTAATCTGGTTGTTGTTGATGTCCGCGAAGAAAGTGAATACGCGGCAGGCCATTTGGATGGGGCGGTATTGCTTCCACGTGGCGTGCTGGAGTTTAAAATGGGTGCCGTTCCTGAGTTGGCGAATAAAGCCAAAGCGGTGCTGATTTATTGCCGAACTGGCGGACGTTCGGCGTTGGCGGCGCAAACTATGCAGCAATTGGGTTATAAAAATGTCTTGTCGATGGCGGGAGGATTTGAGGCTTGGCAAAAAAGTATGGGGCTGTAATTTTGTCTGGTCTGGTTCAAAATATTTCCAATTTGAAGAAAAATCAATCGGATTTACGCTTGGCGAGAATTCGTGACTTAAAGGAAATTTAGCCGATTCTTGTAATTTTTATTACGCAAACGTGAAATACTGACGCTGATAATGCTTATCATAATTCAAAGCTTAATCACGGAATATGCTCATGACTATAGACAAATCATTGTTGGCTAGTTTTTTACCAATTATTGGTTGGCTAAAAACGTATCATCGCAAAGATTTTAATGATGATTTGTTTGCAGGTCTCATTACCGCCATTTTATTGGTGCCCCAGGGAATTGCCTACGCACTTCTTGCAGGCTTGCCGCCGCAACTTGGTTTGTATGGCAGTATTTTGCCGCCAGTGATTTATGCGCTATTGGGGACTAGCTGCACCTTATCAGTCGGGCCAGTATCGATTGCCGCGATTATGGTCGCCAGCGCGCTGACAACACCTGAAATTAGCGCGTTGGGTAGTACTGTGCAAAGTGCTTTGATTATTTCTGCGGAAAGTGGCTTGATTATGTTGGTCATGGCAGTTTTGCGTATGGGCGGGCTGGTCAATTTTATCAGCCATCCTGTATTGGCAGGTTTCACCAGCGGGGCGGCTTTATTGATTATCGGTAGCCAATTGCCGCAAGTGTTAGGCGTAAAAATATTGGCATGTGCATTGGATTTGGACTGTTACGCGCAAACCATGCAAAATTTTTCTGCAGCGACCCTGATTATTAGCGCATCCGCGTTAATATTGTTAGTATTTTTTGGTTCGCCACTGACCAGTTTGTTAAAAAAAGTGCACGTGAATCTGTCAGTGGTCACGGCCGTTAGTAAATGCGGGCCATTATTAGCAGTTCTCTTTACAACGATAGCTGTGACTCATTTTCATTTGACTGAAAATGGGGTTGCGGTCGTCGGTGCCATACCTTCAGGTTTTCCATTACCGAAAATAGACTTCATCTACTTAGAAAAATGGCGGTTATTATTGCCTTACTCTGGATTTATTGCCCTGATAGCTTATGTCGAAAGTGTTGCTATTGCTAAGGTTACGGCAAATCTTAGAGGTGAAAAAATTGTTCCCAATCAAGAGCTGATTGCTTTGGGTAGCGCTAATTTAGTGTCGGCAGTATTTGGAGGTATGCCAGTTGCCGGAGGCTTTAGCCGGACGATGGTTAATTTTTCGGCCGGGGCGCGTACCCAAATGGCGATGATAATTGCCGCGCTTGTCCTCGCCTTAGCGGTAATTTTTTTAAGCACCTGGTTTGAGAATATTCCCAAAGCCGTACTGGCAGCGATTATTTTGGTTGCTATTTTTCGGCTGGTTCGGATTAAACATATTTACCATACGTGGCAATATGACCGCGGTGATGGAATGGCGGAACTAGCGACCTTGCTAGGTGTGTTGATATTGGGTATCGAGCAAGGGATAACCTTAGGGATTGTCCTAACTATTGCGAGCCATTTGCGTAAAACCAGCCAGCCGCATATCGCCGTGGTCGGACGCGTGCCCGACACTGAACATTTTCGCAACATCAAACGCCACAGTGTCGAAACTTGGCATCATCTACTGCTGGTGCGCATGGATGAGAGTATCACCTATGCCAATATTAGTTATTTTGAGGACTATCTTGCCGAAGAATTAAGGCGACAACCTAATACCAAACATGTCGTTTTGATTTTAAATTCCGTAAATGACATTGATGCCACGGCATTAGAGTCGTTGGAGATTTTCAACCAGACTTTGAAAGCATCGGGGAGAACCTTAAACTTATCAGAAACTAAAGGGCCAGTATCTGATAAGCTATTGAAAACTGATTTTATTGAACAGATCAAGCCTGGCAAAGTGTTTTTCAGGACGGAAGATGCAGTTAGGGAGTTGGGATAAAAAATTGTTCAAGTCCAGTAAAGTGACTTTAAAAGAATCCGATAACCAAAAATCTGTAAATGACATTTCCCCGACCTGTACGACATTTTTCGTAAAACCTACAAAACACTACTTATCAAACGCCTAACATATTTATAATTGACCGCAAAATCAACCCATGGGTAATAAATACACACAGGTTAACGTATCTAATGATCTAAATATCGCTGAGACCTGATAAGCCATCGATGGTCCAATTATCAAAGTCAGAAACGCCGTCTTGATTATCACCATTGTTGTAAGTGATTCTACAAGCGTACTTCTTTATTCCTGAAACTGATGGGTCGGAAGATATGGTTATTTCGGCATTAATGACATATTGATAATTACCTAAACTCCAAGCGTTGATTGGTTTGTCTGGATAGATAATTGCAATGCTAGGATCAAGTTTTGATTTGATATAGGTATTACAATGAGCGAAGGCCAACTCTGTTAATTGGGTTGATATTGGTAATTGGCTCGCTTTGTCGTTACTATCGACCAGAAATGCATCTGATTTTATTACTTCATAAACTAAAGGCATGACAACTTTTTGTTGGATCAGCAAAAGTGCGGCAAGACCAAAGAGAAGCGTTACTATAGGATGTTTTTTGATGAAGTTTTTCATAATGTTAGTGATTGGAGTCGATGAATATTTTATTCCATTAATTGAATTTTAACAGACATCAATATCTTAAGAGCTAGTATATTTTTAGCAAATGTTTTTGTTAAGTTGGAATCTAAGTTTTAGCGATATTTGAGCTTGACAAGGAAAGCTGAACTGGTAGACTGATTACTCACCAAATAGAGTTGGTGTCTTTCTTAATAGTTGCACTATTGAGATTGGGCAAGAGGGAATTGTTACTATCAGTTCTTGGGTAAAACCAAGATTTTAATATTTTTTAGGAGATAGAAATGGCAGCTACAACTGAATCAGTGAAAGCTGATGCTGCGGAAGCACCGCTGTTAAATAAAAGAAACATGTTCCTAGGCGCGGCACTATACGTAGTGTTTTACGGCTGGGTACGCTGGTATGAAGGTGTCTATGGCTGGTCTGCTGGTCTTGACTCATTCGCGCCAGAATTCGAAACTTACTGGATGAACTTCCTTTACATCGAGTTTGTTTTAGAAGCATCTACTGCAGGTATCCTGTGGGGTTACATTTGGAAAACTCGTGACCGTAAAGTCATGTCCATCACTCCAAGAGAAGAATTGAGAAGACATTTTACTCATTGGACTTGGTTGGTAATGTATGCAATCGCTATTTATTATGGTGCTAGCTATTTCACCGAACAAGATGGTACTTGGCATCAAACTATCGTTCGTGACACTGACTTTACTCCAAGTCACATCATTGAATTTTATTTGAGCTACCCAATTTACATCATCACTGGTGTATCTGCATTTTTGTATGCAAAAACTAGATTGCCACACTATCAACAAGGTTTGTCATTACAATATATGGTTTCTGTAATTGGACCATTTATGATTTTGCCAAATGTTGGTTTAAATGAGTGGGGTCATACTTTCTGGTTTATGGAAGAATTGTTCGTTGCTCCTTTACACTATGGTTTCGTATTCTTCGGATGGGCTGCCTTAGGTGTAATGGGTGTTGTAAACACTGAAATTCAAGCACTTTCAAAGCTTCTGAAAAAAGACTTGGCCTAAATTTTAGCCCAGTTTGGAATAAGTAAACATATCTATCTCTTGAAGAGTCGTCAACTTTTTAAAAGAAATTTTTGGTTGGCGATAATTAGATGATGGTATCTATAAAAATAATTTAAATCCTTTTAGGAGGTAAGCTAATGAGCGCATCTCAATCAGCTGTACGTTCACGCGCTGAAGCAGTAAAAGCTTCACGTACGTTCGATTGGCTAATTTGTTTTACATTGTTCTTCGTTGTTCTTGGTGGTTATCATATCCATTATATGTTGACTGGCGGTGACTGGGATTTTTGGTCTGATTGGAAAGATAGACGTTTATGGGTAACTGTAGCACCTATCGTATCAATCACCTTCCCAGCTGCAGTTCAATCAATGTTGTGGTGGCGTTATCGTTTGCCATTTGGCGCAGTATTGTGCGTTTTGGGCTTGCTGTTAGGTGAATGGGTCAACAGATATTTGAATTTCTGGGGTTGGACTTATTTCCCAGTTAATTTCTGCTTCCCATCAAATCTTATGCCAGGTGCAATTGTTCTTGATGTTGTTTTGATGTTGACAGGAAGTATGACAGCCACTGCAGTTATTGGCGGTATGGCATGGGGTTTGTTGTTCTACCCAGGTAACTGGCCAATTATTGCTCCATTACACGTACCTGTTGAGTACAATGGAATGATGATGACATTGGCTGATTTACAAGGTTATCATTATGTTAGAACTGGTACACCTGAATACATCAGAATGGTTGAAAAAGGCACACTGAGAACTTTCGGTAAAGACGTTGCTCCAGTTTCAGCGTTCTTCTCTGCATTCGTGAGTATCTTAATTTACTTTTTGTGGCATTTCTTCGGTCAGTGGTTCAATAAAACTGACTTCGTTAAAGCTGCATAAAGAATCACAAAAATAATGACCTAGTTGCTTATAAAATAAATTATCAGCTCTAGATACTTACAATCTATAGATTCTCTATTATAGAGGAGGATATATGAAATTATTAAAAGACAAAGTTGCAAAGCTATCCTTTGTCGCACTGCTGGCTACTGTAACAGCATCGATGTTTTACACACCTACGGCTTCTGCACACGGTGAAAAGTCACAAGCTGCTTTCATGCGTATGCGTACTATTCACTGGTTCGACTTGAACTGGTCAAAAGATGAAGTAGCTGTAAATGACACAATGACAATTTCTGGTAAATTCTTTGTTTTTTCAGGATGGCCAGAAACTGTTGATAAACCAGAAGTTTCATTTTTGAATATCGGCATTCCAGGTCCTGTTTTTATTAGAGCAGGGTCTTGGATTGGTGGTCAATTAGTACCTCGTTCAGTTTCTTTAGAACTTGGTGAAACCTACGATTTCAAAGTGTTGTTGAAAGCACGTCGTCCTGGCGATTGGCATGTTCATACAATGTTGAACGTTAAAGGCGGTGGTCCAATTATCGGTCCTGGTAAATGGGTTACAGTAACTGGATCAATGAGCGATTTTGTGAATCCAATCACTACTTTGACTGGTGAAACAATCGATCTTGAAGATTACAACTTAGAAAATACTTATTTCTGGCATGCTTTCTGGTATGCGTTAGGTTTGGCTTGGTTGGTATATTGGATGCGTAAGCCAATGTTCATCCCTCGTTCAATCGCTGTTGAATCTGGTAAAGCTGATTCTTTGATTTCTGGCACTGATAAAAAAGTTGCGATGGGTTTTGCCGCTGGCACCATGGCAATTGTAGCTATAGCAATGGGTAATGCTAACGAGCAGTATCCTGTTACTACTCCATTACAAGCTGGTTTATTACGTGGTATTAAATCAATCGAATTACCGGTGTCAACAGTAGCAGTTAAAGTTGAAGATGCAACTTATCGTGTTCCTGGTCGTGCAATGCAAATGACTTTAACCATTACGAACAACGGTGACTCTTCTGTTCGTTTGGGAGAATTCAATACTGCAGGTGTTCGTTTCATGGATGCTAATGTTGCTCAAGATGAAACAGGTTATCCTGATGACTTATTGGCTGAAGAAGGTTTGACTGTTAGTGATAACAGCCCATTAGCTCCTGGCCAATCAAGAACTGTTCAGGTTACCGCTTCTGATGCTGCATGGGAAGTTTATCGTTTAGCTGACTTGATTTATGATCCTGATAGCCGTTTTGCTGGATTGTTATTCTTCTGGGATGAATCTGGAAAACGTCAAATGGTAACAGTTGATGCTCCATTGATCCCATCATTTATTTAAATTATAAATATTTGATAAATAATTAAAAAATTTTGTTAAACAATTAAAGCCGCCCCCCTAATAATAGGGGGGCGGCTTTTTTTTCTCTAAAATTATTTTGAATTTATTAAAAGGTAACACCTTAGTAAATCAAGTTGATAGGAAAACACACCCCGCCTTTTTACAATTTATTCCCATGCTTAATTTTAAAAATATATCTTTGCGTCGTGGCGTACGCATTTTGTTTGCAAACACATCATTTACAATACATAAAAGCCAGAAGGTTGGATTTACGGGTGTCAATGGTGCGGGTAAATCTAGCTTCTTTTCAATGGTATTAAATGAAATCCATCCTGATCAAGGAGATTTCTCAATGCCTCCAAATTTAGAAATCGCCCATGTAGCACAAGAAACACCAGCGGTTGTAAGATCAGCGATTGACTATGTAATTGATGGTGATATTGGACTAAGGAAACTGGAACAACAGATTTCCACAAATATACTCGCAAACGATGGTTTAAAGTTGGCTGAAAATTACACAGAGTTGGAAATAATCGATGGATACACAGCACAAGCCCGTGCCTCTCGACTAATGAATGGATTAGGATTTAAATCCGATCAAGAGAATAATCTTGTTAGCTCATTTTCTGGTGGTTGGAGAATGCGGCTTAACTTGGCTCAAGCTTTAATGTCCCGCTCTGATATATTGCTATTGGATGAGCCGACTAATCACCTAGACTTAGACGCCGTTATTTGGTTACAAGATTGGCTAAGCAAATACCCAGGAACTTTATTGCTGATTTCACATGATCGGGATTTTCTGGACGTGATTACAGATCATATTGTGCATATTGAACAGAATAAGGCAGAAATGTACACGGGGAATTATTCAGCATTTGAAAAAATGCGTGCAGAAAAATTAGCGCAAAAACAATCTGAATTTTTAAAACAACAACGAGAAATCGCTCATATCCAGAGTTTTGTCGAGCGCTTTAAGGCTCAGGCAACCAAAGCCAAGCAAGCACAAAGCAGGATAAAAGCATTGGAACGAATGGAGATTATTGCCCAAGCACATATTGATTCTCCATTTGAATTTAGTTTCCTAAAAGTTGGTAGGATGCCCAATCCATTGCTTAAATTGGATAAAGTAAATATTGGCTATAGTGAATCCATTGTAATAAAGCAAGCAACATTATCAATTAGCCCTGGAGATAGGATAGGTTTATTAGGACCAAACGGGGCGGGTAAATCTTCTTTAATAAAAGTATTATCCGGCGATTTGCAACCGCAATCAGGAACACGCTTGGAAGCCGATGATTTAAAAATTGGTTATTTTGCCCAGCATCAACTTGAGCAATTGCATCTAGATGAAAATCCATTATGGCATTTACAACAAATAAATAAACAAGCAACTGAAAAAGATTTGCGTAATTTCTTGGGGGGATTTGATTTTAGAGGCGATAAAGTGCTTGAAAAAATAGAGCCATTTTCTGGCGGAGAAAAAGCGCGACTAGTTCTCGCCTTGATAGTTTTCCAAAATCCAAATTTGTTGTTATTGGATGAGCCAACTAATCATCTGGATTTGGAAATGCGCCATGCTTTAAGCATTGCTTTACAAGATTTTGATGGTGCGATAGTAGTTGTTTCGCATGACCGTCATTTATTGCGTTCTGTGACGGATCAATTATTGTTGGTCGCAGACGGAAAAATACAAAGCTTTGATGGCGACCTTGACGATTATCGTAACTGGTTAGGAGAGCAGAAAAAAAACGATGAGAAAATAACACCAGGTAATGTAGCTTATGTATCGCGGAAAGATCAGCGAAAATTAGAAGCTGAACGCAGGCAACGCCATAAGCCATTGTATGAGGAATTAAAAAGGGCTGAATTGGCAGTAGAAAAATATCATCAGGAACAACAAGAATTAGAAAAGCTGCTTACTGATCACTTGCTTTATGATGAATCACAGAAAACACGTTTGAAAGAACTATTAGATCGTAAGGTTAAGATTGACAAAGCTTTGGATGCAGCTGAATTGGTTTGGTTGGATGTAGAAGAAAAAATAGAGATATTAAATAGTAGCGATCAATAAGAACCATAAAAAAAGCCTTAATGACCAAATTTATTCCCGAGTAATAAATGCTAATTTATTGATCCCTGCTTTGTGGGCAACCGCTATGACCTCGGCAACTTTACCATAAGATACATTGGTGTCTGCTTGTAATTGCACAATCAATTCAGGGTCAGCAGTATATAAATTCTGCAATTGTTTCTGAAGGATAGTAATGACTTGTGGTTTATCATTGAGCGTAATATTGCCTAGCGCATCTATGGTTATGATCGCCAAATGGTCATCTGGTGCCGGGTCGGTCTTTTCGGTTTTCGGTAATTCAACATGGACAGCCTGTGTCAACAAAGGTGCTGTGACAATAAAAACCACCAACAATACCAGCATGACATCTACCAGTGGTGTTACGTTAATTTCGCTCATTACCTCGCGGTCTGAAGAAGAATCCGTTTTAAACGCCATAGTTAATCTCCTGTGTGGGTCTCAAGCCGGCTTTTACTGCTAGGTTAAGAAAATCGGTTGCAAAATATTCCAATTCCGCTTCACACAACTTAATCGTTCTGATAAAAAAATTATACGCTAAGACCGCAGGAATTGCCGCGGCAATGCCTATGGCTGTTGTAATTAACGCTTCACCAATTGGTCCGGCCACGACATCTAAACTGGCCGATTTCGCTTGGCTGATAGATTGAAGTGCATGCATGATTCCCCAAACGGTACCAAATAAACCAACAAAAGGTGATGTGCTGCCAATACTGGCTAATATCGACAGCCATTGTTCAAGTGTTTTGCGTTCCTTGCTAATTTGTTGGCGTAATGAACGTTCCAATACCAACTGGATATCGCCACTCAATTCAAGCATGGGCGTTACATTGTTATGAACGTCACTAAGGGCATGAAAACCAGCGCCTGCAATGCGCCCTAATGCACTATTATTATGATTCAGCTTTGCGGCAGTCATTAGATTATCTGCATTCCAAAATTGTTGGGCATAAGCTTTGTTATAGCGGTTAATTGTCCAGATCATCCAGCTTTTTAAAAAGATAATAGTCCAAGTGATAACCGAAAATCCGATTAGTATCCATAATGTTAATTGAACGATATTGGCGGAAGAAATATTTATCATGAAGTTTCCTTTAATGTTTAAATTTGAATGAAATTGGTACTCTGACCCAGTCATTTATAGTTTTATTGCCTCTGTGTGCCGGTACAAAATGCCAAGATTTAACTTGTTCGATAGCCGATTCATCAAGAATATCGTGGCCACTTCTGCGTACAATTTTAACCTCTCCAGCAGTACCATTTGCAAACACCCAAACATCTAAGACCACAGTTCCCTCCCATTGGCGCATTTGGGCGATACGTGGATAACGGGTAGGTGGGTTGTTTAGTCCTGGAGCAGAATAAGCGGCCTTGACCAAAGGTTCTGACATAGAGGATGCTTCAGGTTTTGGATTGCTTTTGGCCGTCGTTGGAGTACTTATGGGTTGTGGATTTTGAACAGTTGAAACCGATTCAGTGACCGAAGTTGGCTGCGTTTTTTGCTTTGTTGGCGCAGGGGCTTTTTGGGGCTCTGTGGGTTTCACCAATGGCTTAGGTTTAGCAGGTATTTTCGGCTTTTCCCGTTTTTTGGTAAATTTTTTATTTTCAAAAGGAACTGGTGCGGAAAGTTGAGCATTTGGTTTAGTAACAGGCACAGGGGTAAAGGCTTGTTTGCTTGGTGCAGTAGTAAGGGCGACTTCAAAGATCAGCGGTGGTTTATCATTCGGTAGGGGATCAGTTGCTATGTCTTGCCATAAATACCAAATCATGGTGTGCAGGGCAAATGAAGTAAGGCAAGCGATTAAAAAAGGCTTGACTGGGAAGCGTCTTATTGAATTTGAAGATGCAATAATTACCGGAGGCATCAGTGTGATTCTAAATTTCGAACATAATATCGGTTACGCTTGAAGCCCAGTAGATGTTCGTAAATAAATTGATTTAATGGCTTGAGATGGGTTTTAGGAAGCAAAAGCTTGAATAAAAAATGGATTTTAGCACAATCACTTAGACAGAAAATGGGAAATGCTAGGAAACAATAAGAATTATCGCGAGACTTATAATGAAAAAATTATAGCGGATGGTTAGCTTTGGTAAATTTCCCGAAAGTGCTTTTGTATAATCCCAACAAGTTTTGCGACGGGGTCTGGCGGGATATATGACCAAGGTTCAAACTTATCGGTCAGCAACCTTGCCGCACCGTAGTCAATCAGTCTACCGATAATTTCCCGATGATAGCATTCGGTAGCAGAACTATTTAAATCAACCAAAACGGGTTTGCCTGTAAAAGCGGCTTCAGAACACATCGATAAGGAATCGCCAGAGACAACAAAGATATTAGCGTGGGCGAGGATGGCATGGTAAAAGTGCTTTTCAATTTTTTGCCAGTCGAAAAAATAAAAAGTTAAGCCAGTAAGTTCGTCTAGCAGCGAGACGAGCGAAGAAGGTGGTGTTCGGCGACTGTTGGAAACCAAAACACAACCACCTAATTCCTTACTGATATTGAAGACGCGTCTGGCAAATTGCCGCGCATGGTCTTCAGTGAAGCCATTGCAATATCGGGTGTTACCACCGACTAACACGGCAATGATGGGTTTTGGCAAGTCTTTGAAATAGGACTCATATTGTTGGTATGCGTCGGCTAGACCTACGCGGGTCAATTGATGAGGGACACTAGGCATGGTGTAGATATTGCAGCCGGACAATTGTGGTGAGGCGACCAGATCATATTCTGCAAGGCGTGGATGGCGTTCATCCGGTAAAATCGAAGCGAGATAAACATTGTACAATTGGCCATTAAACAGGCTACGCAAATCAGCAATTTCAGCCGTGGTTTCCTCTCCCGTGCCGCTGATGACCAATAGTGGCGGTTGGTTGTTCCCTTGTTGTAGGTAAAGTGATTGCAGATATTTTTGGTAATTTTGAGTATTTCCGTTGGGTATTGGAATCAATTGATAACCATAACCCAAACGCTCCGCCAAACCGATACGAGCGTGCAATTCACCAGTATATTCGCTGTCTACAACCCAAACCAACGGTGAAGATTTGTAATAAACTCCAGTCATTCTTCTACACCCATTTACTTATATCCTGTGCGGCAATTGCCCCTTCGGCGATGGCATTGACGACGGACTGGTGTTTTGAATTCGCTACATCGCCTATTGCATAGATACAAGGTATTGAAGTACGTTTGCAAGCATCCGTTTTGATATAACCTTCTTGTTTTGTAATACCGTCAAAAATTGCAAATGTATCAAGAAATTCAATATTAGCGGCAAAGCCTAAACGGGCAAAAATCTTGTCCACAACAATTGTGCCCTTGTCCTGTAATCGAATTTCAATGTCATTATGGTATTGCTGGAAGGTGTCGGCTTGTGTGCCGACATGTTCGATGATTCGGCCATCGTTGACCAATTCTAAAACTTCTTGACGGATACTAGATCGGGCTTTGGGTTGGCTGCGTATCAGCAGATGGACTTGAGCACCTGCTAGAGCCGCATCTTTTGCGGTGAAATATGCATTATCCCCACCGCCAATTACCGCCACGGACTTACCCGCCAACATTGGTAGCTGTTCTAAATGATCGGTAGGGAAGAAAGAAATGTTACCAGTTTGATAACACGATGGAAATCCAGGTAAATCTGCGAATATTTCCGGCCCCAAAATCCTAGCTCCGCTGGCAATCACCAACGCTTTCATCTGGTAAAAGTGGCTAGTTCCGGCCTGTTCAACTTCTACCGAAAATCCAGTCGCCGTAGCGGTGACGGCAATCAGGCGGGTTTGGAAAATAATATCAACGGCAATTTGCCTTATGTGCTCGGCGTAAATTATGGCGAGCTGAACACTGGTTTGCTGCGCAGAACCAAGCACCCATCTGTTAATCCGATCCAATTGCAATAATTGTCCGCCCAGCTTGCAGGATTTTTCAAGAATTATCGGTATGTAACCAAGCTGTTTTAACCATAATGCACATGACATTCCGGCAACGCCGCCACCGATAATTCCGATCATGATTGGCTTTCTGGGAGAATTGCCCATAAAGGTTAGGTAATATATTTTGCGGATAGGATAGTAATTTATTTATCGGCCCCAATAAAATGGAGCAAATATTTTATAAAAAGCAACTGCCAGCTTTCATGATCCAACAGTCAAAATAATTTACCTTAAAATTACTGGTAAGCAAATGAAACCGTCTATCTATGCAGGTCAAAAGCAAATTTGAATAATCAATGGGTTACATAGTTCTGGTATGAAGCATCTTACTAATCAGGTAATTAAATAACTACAGGGCAGATTTACCTACCCGCCGTTGTAGTGATTTATCTTTTGGCATCGCCGTCCATAATTGGCCATAACTTACATCCAAGACTGGGTGTTTTAACAATGGTGCGATTTCAGCTAAGGGTTCCAGCACAAAGGCATATTGTTCAATATCCACGCGTGGGATTTGCAAACTGCCGTCATTGATAATCTCGTCACCAAACAATAATAAATCCAAATCCAAGGTGCGGGCGGTAAATTTCTTGCTGTCTAGAGGGCGGCCTTGGGAAAATTCTATTTGCCGTAATTGTTGGGCAATAGTTTTGGCTTTTAGCACAGAATCAAACCCCACGACAAGGTTATAAAACGGTTCACCAGAAAAACCGACGGGTTCTGTTTCATAAACACTAGATACGATAAGTTCGCCAAATGCCTGGTGCAATGCCTCCATGCCGGCGGCAATATTTTTATTCCGGTCAATATTGCTGCCGATGCTGATAAATCCCCGGGTCATGCGCTTTTATCCCCGCGTTCGATGGTTATGCCCACATCAATACCGTTACCAATAGCACCTTTTTTGTTTAAAGTGATTTTCACCCAAGTTACATTAAATTCATGGCGGATAAGCTCGGCAATTTCTGAGATTAACCGCTCGACCAGAAAAAATTCGCTGGTTTTTACAAAACTAATGATGCGGTCGGAAACAGTTTTATAATCTAGCGCGTATTGAATATCGTCGGTATCCGCTGCCTTTTTGATGTCAAAAGCCATTTCAATATCTAAAATGACATTTTGCCTTTGCTGGCGTTCCCAATCGTAAATACCGATTATGGTGTCTATCTCAAGACCGCCTAAAAAAATAATATCCATGTCAGTCTGCTGCTTTGTATTTTTAAAAATGATAAGTATCGGGGAAATTAAGAAGGCTTACAAGGTTTCTGTGTGCGTGGGTCGTTAAGTGATAAATATTTAATATTACTTGGCTGGATTCTCTGATATGGTTTATGGGCATCAGGGCAAGCCTAGTCTACAGGTTTGCCAATTTACCCCTAACAAAAGAGAAAACAATATGTTACACGAAATCATCAACTGGCTGGTCGAGACTATTGGCAGTATGGGTTATATCGGTATTTTTTTGCTAATGGCGATGGAAAGTTCGATTATCCCCATCCCTAGTGAAATTATTATGCCGCCCGCTGGTTATTTGGTGCATGAAGGCAAAATGAATATGGCCTTGGTGATTTTAAGCGGGACTTTGGGCAGTTTGTTTGGGGCATACGTCAATTATTTTGCTGCACATTATTTGGGCAGGCCGTTTTTGCTGAAATATGGCCATTATGTTTTGATTGGTGAGGAAACGTTTTTGCGTGTGGAAAAATATTTTAACGAACACGGCGAAATTTCCACGTTCATAGGCCGTTTGTTGCCCGTCATCCGGCATTTGATTTCCATTCCCGCCGGATTGGCAGGCATGAATCATGTCAAATTTTCCCTTTATACCTTAATCGGCGCATTTTTCTGGGTGTCCATTTTGACTTTGATCGGCTATTTTCTTGGCCAAAACAAAGAGTTGATAACAGAATACTCCCATCAATTAGTGATTGGTCTGATTATTTTTAGTTTGGTGTTGGTGGCGGTTTATGTGAAGGTTAAGCCGAAATTATAGGTAATATCTTCACTTTGATTTTTTAGCTTTAAAATTTAAATAAAAACAAGATGGTAGGATACGTAGTCACTCGGTAATGGGGGGGCTAGTTTAAACTACCGCTTCGGTGGAAACTCAATCTTAGGGGAATGATTTATGCACTCGTACTTTGCCATAATTCAAAATGCAGTTGGTGGCGTTGTTGTGCCAATGTATTACGTCGCGGCTTTGCTGATAGCTAGTTTCGCATTGTGTTTTTTGATACGGCGACGTTATCGGGTCAAATTAGATAAATTGGGCAATCAAATAGTCCAGGCACAAATGGCATATGAACAGCTTAATGCTAAGTTAGAGGAGTTGCAGCAATCGGAAGAAGGATTACGGCAGTTCAAAACTCAAGCGGAACAAACCCATCAACAAGTAGAATCATTTCTAGAAACAGTCATTAAGGAATGGGCAATTGCTTATGATCAGGAGTTGGTTACGGACAATGACGGGCCAATCTGGCAAAAGCAGGAATATGTAGTAAGGCAATTGATAAACCGATTAAAGGAAATGCAAACTAACCAGCAAGATTGGGATGAGCAGCTTGAAGTGTTAAACAACACCTTTGCGGAACAACAAGCTGTGCAAATTAAAATGGAGGATATGCTGGCAAATCTCCAGACAAAGAATCAAGCACTTAAGGCTTATAGCGCAAAATTGGAAACGGACAGGATGAAGGTGTTTAACGATTTGAATTTGTCGGCACAAAAAATCCGCCAGTTGACCTTCGAACTTCAAACTGAGCAATACAAAAACAATGTTGAAGTGGCAAAACTTAATGAACAACAACGCGAATATAAGCTGCAGCTTGAGAAGTTGGAATGGGATCGCATTAAGATTTTTGACGATTTAAACGTGGCATTGCAAAAAATCCGCGAATTGGAAGTTGTCTTACAAAATAAAGAAGAACCCGTCGTCGAGACACTGATCCCTGTTTGGGCTTCAGAAACAGCGGTACCGACACTTTTCCAAGAGGAAGACGTTATGTTTCCTGAAGTAATAGACCCTGTATTGGCTGTAACGATTGATCCACCAGGTCAATCGCAACCCTTATTTGCCAAGTTAATTAACAGTTTAAAAGCTGATTTCGGTTTGGGCAAAAAGCTATCACTGTCTATGGTCAAGATTGGAGAGCACCAAGACGCGACCGACGAACAACCAACTTTGCGAGAGCAAACGGCACTTGAACGTGATGTTGAAGCAAAAGTCTGGTTGGAGAAGGAAAGTCGCCCAACGACCATTAGCGAAAATCAGGTGGCCGGTAGCGTGAAAAAGCAAGCAAACAAGTCACAATGGTTTAACCCGTTTAAAAAGTCGCTTAAGGAAAAAGAACCCGCATCACCACCGGAATCCGTTCATCAAACACCAGTGCCGGCTCTTGATGAGGCCGTGGTTGTGAAAGAAACCGAGCAACCGATACCAGGGCAATTAAAAAATTTATACCAGAGAATAGCCAGTTTTGGAGGAAAACCAGTCGGGCAAGAACCCGTAATGACACAAGAAGCGGTCCATCAGGCACCAGTGTCGCCCGCAGTTGAAACCGTGGATGTGAAAGTAACCGGGCAACCGATTCCAGGACAATTGAAAAGTGTTTATCAGAAAATAATCCGCTTTACAGGGAAAAAAGAAAATTGAAATTCGGTAGGCTCAATTTACCCTGCCAGTTGTGACATAATTCCCTGTATTCAGGGGCTTGCCGATAATTAAGGCTTGGTTTTGAGAGTTAAGCGTTTTTGGGCAATTTGCTGTGCTGCCCATATTGCAAATATCGCCTTAACAAATCCAAAGCCAATAATGCGGCTTGGTTTTGTTTGCGTTTGATGCTTCCTGCCAAGGTATGTGTCGAGTCATGAAAAGTTTTATCCGCAAGCAAAACAGTGTACAGCGTAGCGATTTGGTTCTTGTCGGTCAAAGCCGTTTTTCCGCCAGCATAAACCTGCACTAGGGCAAATTTACATTGGTTGTGTTTTTGGAGTTCCAGTGCTAATTGCTTGGCGACTTCTAAATCTGATAGCTTTACGCCATCCATCACGGTATCTATATTTTGTGCAAGCCGTTCTAGCGATTGTACATAGCGTGATTCCAGCAACCAATCCACACCGATACAAAAGCTAGCCAACAAGCCTTGGCTGGCGGTTTCAATAACCGCTAAGGTATGATTGCCCTTGTCCATTAATTGGTTGACAACACCTGCTAAATCCATCGAATCTTCATTTCCCTCTTCCACCACATAAACATAGTCATCTAATAGTCTGCTGACATCATCAATTAACGCAGTCTTTGCCGATTCGGGATAAGCGTGGGGAAACAATAGCTTAGTTTGGACATCATGGAGGCTGGCACGAAAGCCCAGTTGTACCGAAGCCGGAATGTCACACCCGTTCATGCGTTGTTGAATATCAGACTCGCCTATTCCAAATGTTTTGATGGTGACCAACTGACTGGGATACAAAGCAAAACGTTTCGGCAATTCCGGCAGAATTTTTTCCAGAAAAATAGGCCGCATTTCTGAAGGTACTCCAGGAAGAAAAAACAGCCAGCAACGGCCTTGCTGCACTGCAAAGCCGGGTGCCGTGCCCCATTCGTTATCAAGCCGCAATGCGCCTTGTGGCAACATCGCCTGCTTGCGGTTCGATTCCGGCATAGGCCGGTTACGATGGCTGAAAAACTGTTCGATATGGGCGAGTGCATTGGCGTCGAACACTAGTGGTAATCCAAAGGCTTTGGCAACGGCTTCGGTGGTTAAATCATCCTGAGTAGGACCTAAGCCGCCCGTACAAATACAACAATCCGCCCGCCCAGCTATTTCCCGTAATAAAGCCACCAACTCCTCAAGCTTGTCACCGACGGCGGTATGCCGCGTGACCCTAAAGCCTAGGTTTATCGCCTGTTGTGACAGCCAAGCGGCATTCGTGTCCACCGTTTGTCCGGTGACAATTTCTTCGCCTTGCGAGAAGATTTCTAGCGTTGGGTTCATTTGAGTGTCCATTTGTTGAGTCGATTTAACAAAGACTGTACGGTATCGGTTCAATGTCTAATAATAGGCCTTTTTTCATTGTTTGCTGCAAACCTGATGAAGATAGAACAACACTGGTTGACCGAGGCCATCCGCAGACCAACACCCAATTGTGACCAACGGGTTGATCCAAACGATATTTCATTGTTGGTCATCCATTGCATTAGCTTGCCGCCCGGTGAATTTAGCAATGATTATATCGACCAGTTGTTTGCCAATCAGCTCAATCCAAATGACCACCCGTATTTTAAAGAAATTTACCAACTTAAGGTATCCGCGCATTTATTGATCAAACGCGATGGCGGCCTGGTGCAGTATGTGCCATTTGACCAGCGCGCTTGGCATGCAGGGGTGTCTAATTACCAAGGGCGTGAGCGTTGTAATGATTTTTCTATCGGAATCGAGCTGGAAGGATGCGGGCAGGTGGAATATACCGACGGCCAATATCAGCAACTGGCGTTGGTTATTCAGGTTTTGTTGGCAAATTATCCAAATTTGTCGACCAAACGCATTACTGGTCATAGCGATATTTCGCCTGGCCGCAAAACTGATCCGGGTGACTCGTTTGATTGGCAGCGGTTGTTTAGGTTATTGGCTTAATAACAAGGCCTTAAACCCAACAACTACTCGTGTTCGTCACCGTGTTCTTCTTTATGGATGGCTTGTAGTGACAAGCCGCTGGCTGAACTCTCACCGGCAACTGGGGATTTGGAACCCAAACCTTCACTTAAACTGATTTTCAGCTTTAGGTTGTTCGGTGAATCGGAGTTTTGCAAAGCATCTTCCAGTGAAATAATGCCGTCTTTATACAAGCGCATCAAATGGCTATCAAAAGTTTGCATACCAACATTTTCCGATTTTTCCATCGCTTCCTTGATGTCTTGGATTTCCCCTTTCAAAATCAAATCCCGCACCAATTGTGAAGTCAATAGAATTTCAATCGCCGCGACACGCTTGCCTTCAATGGTCGGTACTAGGCGTTGGGAAATAAACGCTTTCATATTCAACGACAAATCCAGTAATAACTGGCTATGGCGCTCTTCGGGGAAGAAATTGAGGATGCGGTCTAGGGCTTGGTTGGAGTTGTTTGCGTGTAGCGTGGACAAGCACAAATGTCCGGTTTCGGCAAAAGCCAACGCGTGTTCCATCGTTTCGCGGCTACGGATTTCACCGATCAAAATCACATCGGGTGCTTGGCGCAAAGTATTTTTCAGCGCATCTTCATAACTCATCGTGTCAACGCCCACTTCACGCTGGTTGACCAAGGATTTTTTGTGCGGATGGATGAATTCGATGGGGTCTTCAATGGTGATGATATGGCCCGATGAATTGGCATTCCGGTGGTCTATTAATGCCGCCAAGGACGTTGATTTTCCAGAACCCGTGCCACCGACAAACAAAATCAGGCCACGTTTTTCCATGATTACTTTTTTTAGTATTTCCGGCAATCCCAATTTGTCGGCATTGGGGATATCCACTTTGATGTTGCGGATGACCAAGGCAAAATTATTGCGTTGTTTAAAAATATTCACCCGAAAACGTCCTATGCCGGGTTCTGAAATCGCTAGGTTCATTTCCGGTGTCACTTCAAACGCTTTTTTCTGGTCGTCATCCATCAAACCGAAGGCAATTTCTTTGAGTTTGTCATTTGACAGCTTGATATTTTCCAACGGTTTAAGCGTCCCCTGAAATTTGGCGGCGGGGGTGGCGTCTACGGTCAGATAAAGGTCGGAACCGTCGTGACGGACTAGAATGGTCAAATAATCTTTAAATTCCATAAGAAGCTCGTTAGGGGATGTTGATAACGGGGTAAAGTTTAGCAAACTGGGAAGAGGACGCCAGAATATAAAATATCCGCGTATAATGCCGATGTTTTTTATTTGCTTCAAACGACTATCAAAATCACTTTTCAGGACATGAATCAGCAAAGAAAAGCAGTGGCGCTCATTTCCGGTGGGTTGGATTCCATGCTTGCCGCCAAAACTGTCATGGAGCAGGGCATCCATGTCGAAGGCATCAATTTTTTCACCGGATTTTGCGTCGAAGGCCACACCCATGCCATCCGTGATAAAGACAATGCCAAGCCTAAGCGTAATAACGCCCTGTGGGTTGCCGAGCAACTGGGCATCAAATTGCATATCGTCGATGTCATCGAAGAATACAAAAAAGTGCTGATCAATCCCAAACACGGTTATGGCGCACATCTAAACCCTTGCTTAGACTGCAAAATCTTCATGGTCAACCGCGCCAAACAGTGGCTGGCGGAGAATCATTTTGATTTTATCATTACTGGCGAAGTCATCGGCCAGCGTCCCATGTCGCAACGCAAAAGCACTATGCCGATTATCGCCAAACAATCCGGCGCAGATGATTTGTTGCTACGCCCCTTGTGCGCCAAAAACCTCCCCGAAACCCTGCCGGAGCGTGAAGGTTGGGTGGACAGGGAAAAATTGCACGACATCACCGGACGCTCGCGCAAGCCGCAAATGGCGATGGCAGAGCAGTTTAGTATTGACGGTTACTCGCAACCCGCAGGCGGCTGCTGTTTTTTGGTGGATAAATTTTACACCGCCAAACTGGTCGATTTATGGCAAGCCCAAGGCACAAAAGACTACGAGCTGGATGATGTGATGCTGTTAAAAGTTGGCCGCCACATCCGCCCCGCGCCAAATTTTAAACTGATTGTGGCGCGTGAAGAAGGCGAAGGGCGGTTTTTGCAAGGCTATAAAAATGACTATATCAGCCTGCTGTCCGTCAGCCATAACGGGCCATTGGTGTTGCTGGACGGCGAAGCCTCGGCGGAAGATTTGTTCCTCGCCGCACGCATCACCGCCCGTTTTGGACAAGGCCGCGAAGCTAGGCAAGTGGATGTCGCCATTTCCGACAAGGCGGGTTTGGAGCGGGTCGTTACCGTCACACCGTTGCCTAAGGCTGAAATTCCAAAAAGTTGGTACATTTAGATAGCTGGGGACGGAGTCAGCGTAAAACCCCATTGATATAAATTTAGTCTGAACCTCATACTCAGTCATTCTTGTGTTGTCAGCTGAAAGTAAATCCGTTCGTTTTAAGCCTGTCGAAGGATGGACGGATTTACGTTCGGCTAAACAGTGTAAATACGACCTAGGAATAAGCATGAAATAATGTAGGCAATGGCACGCTAGACCTTTCAGGTTTTAAAAACCTGAAAGGTCTTACTGACGAACTTATTCCATGCGCATTCCCTATCAAGAGTGACTGACTTCTAAATGTTTCCTACATAACGGTAAGTTGAAACCCGTCCCGCTCAATATGCCATCAATCTTGCTGATTTGATCCATACCCATACCCACACCCACACCTAAGGATTTGGCCATTAATAAATTCCCGATATTTAGACCTGCCAGGTTTTTGAAACCTGTCAGGTCTGGTTTCAAGAATGGTTTAGGGAATCTATTTTTAGCCAAATCCTAAGCTATTTTGCCAATCGCCACTTTGTAAACAGATTAACTTTGTTTAACCGACTAACAACCATTATAACCATCATAGGTTGAATGTCGGGGCTTCCCCCACCGGCCATAAAACCGAAACCCAGCAACGCCTCTGAATTAGGAAATTACCCAGTTACCTTGATATTGTTACCGTCTCTGCCTGTAAATTTCACACATACAAGCCTGCCAACTTTTTTGTATTCTGTACCCGCAGTAACCACTAACCATCAAAAAAACTTGGAGCGTATCTTATGATCACCTTTAAAAGAAAACTTGTATCCAGCTTATGTTTGCTGACCCTCAGTGCCGTATCCTTGCCCAACGCCGTGGCGGCGGATCGGGAAATTGGCGGCTATGTTGACCGTGCAGAAAGCCGTTTTGTCCGCAATGTCTGGAACTTCGTCAAAAACTTCCAAACTTGGCAAACTATCGGCGGCAACCGTTATAAAGAAGTCCAATATTTTTGGGCGGAACCCTATATGTTCGACGGCTCACATCAAAATTATGTCGACAAAATGGATGTCGCTTACGTCGCCGGACATGGCAACGACTATTACATCCAAACCAACCAAAGCTTAGGCCAAGGCGTTGATTTGCGCACCGTCCCAGCTTATGGCGATCTGGCCAATAAAGGCGATATGGAATTTATGATTATCGAATCTTGCTACACCGTCGCCTCCAGACCCGAAACCGCAACCTGGTGGAAACCTTATGAAAAAATGTTCCAAGGCCTGCACCAGCTAGTGGGCTTTCACACCCTAAGCAATTCTGACAATGGCATCCCCAACAACTACGCCAATAAATTAAAAGCCAATGGCGGGGTGTGGCAATCCTGGTTCGCCGCCGTGAATGAAGAACGCTATTGGGTTGGCAATCCGACCAATACAGACGGTTCACCTTACCCAGGCCTTGCCAGTGCGATTATGTACACCTCGACTGAAAATGACCGCTTGGGCGCGTATGGCGCTGATCCAGCGGGTGGCTCGGCAGGTATGAAAACCTGGTGGCAATATTAATCTTAACTTTTAATAGGACATTATCATGAACATGAAAAAAATACTTTCAGCCCTGCTTTTATTGGCAGGCAACGCAGGCCTGTTAAGCACTCAAGCCATCTCCGCAACCCTTCCTGAAAAAGTGTTGCTGTACCGTTTTGAAGAAACTAAACCTTTCACAGTGGATGATTCAGTAGCTTACATGAAGCAATTTATGGCCGATGATGCGACTGACAGACTAGTGCCATCCATCGATAACATAGTGCGTTATGTCTCCCCTAAAGACCCTAATACGACTTTTGAACACAATTTGTTGACTGGCGATTTACGTTTCCACCGTAATTTTGCCCGTTATTTGGGTGATTACAAACCTGCCCTGCCCACCACAGAAGAAGCGGTAAACGCCGCAGTGGTTTTTTTGGAAGAAAACAAACTCTTGCCTGCCGTAAAAACCGAATTAAAAATTGCCCATATTGGCGGTTTACGGGCAACCTCTTTTATCAGCGGCAAACGCTCCGGGCCAGTTATCGATAAACTCATCACCTTGAACTATGCACGGGAAATTGATGGCCTGCCAGTCATAGGCCCTGGCTCAAAAATGGTTATCGACATTGGCGAAAAAGCGGAAATCATCAGCTTGACTCGGCATTGGCGGGAGCTGTCACCTAAGTCCACTGAACTCAGCCCGTCAGAACTGTTTACTTTAACGGACGCTAACCGACTGCTTAAAAAACTGATCTTGACAGAGTTTGGTGATAAAGCGAAGTTTGAAACCCTGCAAACCCACATGGCGTATTTCGATAATAATGGCCCTACCTTGCAACCGGTATTTGCCTTCCAAACCAAAGTGTTCTTGCCCGACCAACAAGCGGCATCATTTGATTACATGGGTATTGTCCCCGCTATGCGCAAATCACCCGAAGCTTTGAATTTAACCAAAACCAACCCGCTGGCGTTACGTGCCATCCAAAACGCCGATACCACATTGCCAGGCGGCAGCACAAAACGTCCTGATTAAACAGGGTGTGACATTTCATCCTTAAGGATTAGTGGAAAAACACTTATCCCTTCATCAAATACAAACATCGGCAAATGCTTACGTGTTTACCGATGTTTGTGCATAAATTCACTTTTGTAACTCCCGTTAAACAAGGTTCGGTCAAGTATACGGTTTCTTGAATTTATCCCAAGAATGATTGAGATCAGAGCATGCGTAAATATTTGCAATTACTCAATTTCTGCCAATAGTGTTTTTAAGAGGCGGCGTAACGCGTTTGTAATTATAAATTCATCAAGCTAGCTTATCCTTTTCATTCCCTAAATATGTTATAAGGCAATTACAATGAAATTAAGTAAAATTGTACTCGGTATCTGCTTGGCTTCCAGCGTCGCACCCACCGCCCAAGCGCGTTTTCCCAACGGCATTTCCAGTGGCGACACGACTCAAACCTCCACCGTTTTGTGGGCGCGTACTTCTAAGGCCGGTTCTGTCCATTTCTCCGTCAAAGATGCGGCTGACCAATTGGTTGCTGAAAGCAATGTGTTAGTCACCGATCCGCAAGTACCCGCCAAATTTGCCGTCACCAATCTGTTGGCCGGACAATCTTACAGTTACGAAGTGGCTGATTTTAACGCCATGTTGATAGGATCATTCAAAACGGCTGCGGCCGAAAATGTTGTGGAATTGAGTTTTGGTGTGACGGGCGACTGGCGCGGCGAATTGGCCCCTTACCAAGCTTTACAAAATGTCATTGGCAAAAATTTGGATTTTTTCGTGAAATTGGGCGATACCATTTATGCCGATTATCCAACGCCAGACGTTCCTGCCGAACAGGCCAAAACTTTAACCGAATACCGTTTGAAGCATAGCGAAGTGTATTCAAGACATTTTGACAAAAATAAGTTTGCCCGATTGCAACAAAATGTCTCTATCTTTTCCATGATTGACGACCACGAAGTCATTAATGACTTTTCCGGTGGCGCCTTGGCCAGCACTGACCCACGTTTTGGTGAAACTACAGGCTTGATTAACGAAACGGAGCTATATAAAAATGGCTTGCAAGCGTTTGTTGAATACAATGCTATTGCCGACAAACGTTATGGTAATGACGGCGATACCTTGACCGATGGCCGCCCTGATTTATACCGTGCCCAACGGTATGGCTCAACCGCTGCTTTCTATATGCTTGATGCCCGCTCGTTCCGTGATGAAGAATTGCCTGGCGTGACCGACATCACCAGCCCAGTCCAAATAGGCGGCTTTATCGCCAATTCGTTTGACATCGGTAAACCTAGCACCCGGACGATGCTGGGTAAAAAGCAAATAGACCGTTTGAAAGCCGATTTGCTTGCAGCGCAACAAGATAACGTGATTTGGAAATTTATCGCCGTGCCTGAGCCTATCCAAAACTTGGGCGTGTTTGGCGCGTCTGACCGTTTTGAAGGCTACGCCTCCGAGCGTTCTGAACTGCTGCAATTCATTGACGACAATAACATCAAGAATGTTGTGTTCATCGCTGCTGACATCCACGGCACACTCATCAATGATTTGACCTATCAACGCCGTAGTGACGTGTTAAAGGCCATTTTAGAAACAGGTAACCCATTGGCCGCCCCGCAAATCAAAACCTCAGCGTTTGAAATCAGCACCGGTTCTGTGGCTTTTGATGCACCCTTCGGCGATTCCATTATTGAATTGTTAGGTCAAATCCCCAACGGTGATATTCTATTGGCGCAATTGTTAGCTGCTGTCGGTGTCGCTGACGTTGCACAATTCAACCAATTGCCGATGATTTTCAAAGACCTCGCCCTCAAAGGTTTAGTCGATAACCAATTGGTAACTTTAGGCTACACGCCCATCGGTTTACAAGACAATCCGCGCATCAACGCCAAAGTCACTCAAGGCAACAACGTCGCGTTATTTTCTTATGGCTGGAGCCGTTTTGACATCGTCAAAAACCAAGCGCTAAAAATCACCACTTATGGTATTGCTCCGTACACGGCAAAAGACATGGCCGACAATAGTGCCGAAATCCTTACCCGCACACCTGCCATCCTGAGCCAAATCGTCGTTAAACCACAGCTGTAAACGACTTAACTTCTAAACCGCAAAATGCCGGAGTCCAAAACTTATTTTGGGCTCCGGTTTCGCGCGGCATCAGACATTCGCAAAACGAAATACGCATAAACCCCGTCCTTTCTACGGTCTTTTTTTGGTAAAGGATTCACGGTTATCCAAGCAAACTTCAAAAGCTTTACAAAAAACTCCTTTGTTTCCTGCCTGTACTTCAAACGGATGAATTTTCGGTTGTTAATACCCGTTTACCAATCTCCAAGCACCAAACACCAAACACCAAACACCAAAAACTTGACCGTTTAGAGTATATCTTCATCACCAAACAGTTCAGTTGGGTAAGGTATGCGCATGGAAGAAGTCCGTAGATTAAGACCTGTCAGGTTTTAAAAACCTGACAGGTCTGGCGGCTATTGTCTAAATTATTTCATGCCCATTCCTAAGTGATATTGCCCTGTTGCCAAGGTTAATCCATTCAAAAATAACGCTACTATTGAAACCTGGGCGGGCTTGCGAAACCCTGTACCGCAGGGCAATTGCGGGCAGGATGCCCGCGCTCCAGAGGCCGAACCATGGTCAAGGTCATCTGGCAAAAAGCCAAATCACCGTCCGCTACGCACTAACCGGACAGAATGGTAGTTGCGCTTATCGTACCAACCGTCGAAGCCATAGCTGAAACTGACGACCCACGCGCCGTAGCTACTGTCGGCGACAGGCGAGGAAGACCAATACCCACTCGTTTTGCTAGTAAAACTAATGGGAAATACATCAAGGTTAATGACCGGAAAATCACATTGTTCCTCAACCAAAGTCCGCAATTCCTGAATATTGGGCAAGCGCCAATCTTTGTGGCCGGCAAAGCCGACGCTGTTGACCGCTTGAGCGTGTTGCAACGCCTGTTGCCATTTATATGGGGTTGGGCTTCCGGTGGCGCAATCCTCGCCACTTAGTCCTTCGCTGCAGCGTTTCCACATCAGCCCGGTGTCTTTGTCGGTGACCGTACCGTTAGTTTTGATGATGAAACGGCTAGTGGGCGTGGTGGCGGGGATGCTTTCTGGTTTGCAGGTTTGGGCGTTAAGGGCGGGGCTTAACAAGAAGGCCAAAGGCCAAAACAAATAACGGGTTTTCATAAGGTGTTCCTTGTGGGGGAAGGGGATAGGGTTAGGCCAGCGCGTCTTTCAAGGACGGCCTGGCCTGATGTGGGGTTAAATTTAAAAACGGTACGGCTTCTGACTATCCCTACTGGGGACATCAGTCCAAGCCAAAGGCAAAATCACTGTCCGCTACGCACTAACCGGACACAACGGTCGTCGTACTTATCGTTCCACATGCCGTGGCCATAGTCGAAATGGACGACCCACGCGGTGTCTCTATTGTGGGCTACAGGCGAGGAAGACCAATGATAACTGAATGACGTGTTGGGGAAATAGGCGGTATCAATCACAGGACCAAAGCGGTTTAGGCTGACAATGCTAAGCAATTCCATGCGGGTGGGTAAGCGCCAATCCCTGTGGCCACACCAGCTTGCTTTGTTGACGGCACTGACATAGCCATAAGTGTCACAGGCTCTACCTTTGCAAGAGCCGCCGTTTCGCGTACCTGCTGCACCGCCATTTTTGCTGGCAACCGGTTCGTACCAGGTATACCTCCAATCCTTGTCATGCAAACCGCCATCATCGGTTTTCATTTCCCACATCAACCCGGTCACGTTGTCCCTGACACAGTCCCATGCCGTGGCACTGGCGGGCAAGGCTTGGCCGCTGGCACTAATTTTAGTGAAGCTGAACCCGGCATGGCCGTTGGTTTTTTTATTTTGCGTGACATCACGGCCCCAATCGCCGTCTTGGCCAGGATAGTTCCCCAACGGGCAGCGTTTGTCTACTTCCCCCTTAGTGGCACAGCGGGTGATACCGGTGTCATTAAGGGCTTGCGCCCTGGGGATGGACAGACGGTCGCCGCTGTCCGCCACCGTGTTGCCTGACGCATCCACGGCGACTGCCCGCAGGTGGTAAGCCACACCGTTGGTTAATTTGGTGAACCCTATGGCTCTGCGGGTGGTGTCCTTAGGCAAACCGCCGCCGGTATAGCTGGCGCAGAGCTTAGGGTCGGCTATGGCTACCGTGGCGATGCAGACCAAGTAATGGTCGGCATTGGCAACGGCATCCCAAGATATTGTAATTTTTCGGAAAGTCGGATCGACAGTGACCTGCCAAGTGGCGGCACCCGCCGGACTGAATGCAGATGCGGCCAGCACCAAGGCGGCCAGGGGTAAGGTTAGGCTAGGAAACAAGCGCATAGGAGTAGCTCCTTTAGGTAAATGTTAGGCTGAACCCAGACACTAAACCAAAAGCCGCCGGTTGGCAAGTGCAGGCATCATTAAATTATGGGGTATTTTTTATTTGACTTGGAAATACTGAGAACGCCGATATTTACGTTTTTGGAGCGCGGGCATCCTGCCCGCAACTGGCAGGCACGATGCCTTTAAGCCCCAAAGTGAACGAACTCCTTCGCATTAAAAAACCAAATCTTGTCTGTTGAAGTTAAGGTAGGGCAACTACAATTTGTTACCCGACAGTAAAGTATCCGATATTGGAAAACTGTAACCAAACCCATTCCGACATTTTCATAGGCTTGAGTGTTAGGCATAAACCCGTGTTTGACTTATCTGGCTCAAGTATAATGAAGACAGTAAGGAATGCGCATGGAATAAGTTCGTCAGTTAAGACCTTTCAGGTTTTTAAAACCTGAAAGGTCTAGCGTGCCATTGCCTACATTATTTCATGCTTATTCCTAAATCGACCAGACATTAAACAAGGAAACAACAAAAACCTAATGTCCCAACATACCCTAAACACCCGCCGTTTGCTCTGTCCTTTGCCCGTAATCCGAACCCAAGACAAGGTCAAACAATTACAAGCAGGTGATGTACTGCAAGTGGTGGGTACTGATCCTGGCATTATGCAGGACATTCCGGCTTGGTGCCGCATCAACGGACACAAGGTGTTGCAGACTATGTCCGGCGGTCATGAATACACGATTGTCCTGGAGGTAGGTGGGTAATGGCGGAACAGCTAGATCAGGCAAAAATTGCCAAACTGAAAGCCCGTGCCAGTTACGTCGGTGCGGCGGTTAATATTTTGCAAACGGCAATCAAACTGACGTTTGGCATTTTGGGGCAATCGGCGGCGTTGATTGCCGATGGCATCCATTCGCTGTCGGATTTGCTCAGTGATTTTTTGGTGATTATTGCGGTCAGGTACGGCAGCCGCGAAGCCGATGGCGACCATCCTTACGGTCATCGTCGGTTTGAAACCATTGCCACGGTGATTTTGGGTGTCAGTTTGATCGGTATCGGTGCGGGTATTGTCTGGCATGTTTTGGAACGCGTGTCGGCACCGGAAACTTTATTAGTTCCTGATGCCAATATTTTAGGGATAGCCGCGTTGTCGATTTTGCTGAACGAATGGCTTTATCACTATACTAAGCGCATTGCCAAAATCACACGGTCAAAATTATTGCTTGCAAATGCTTGGCATCAACGTAGTGACGCGCTGTCGTCGTTAGTGGTGTTATGCGGCATCAGCGGTGTGTTGCTGGGTTATCCTTTCGCTGATGCTTTAGGTGCGGTGGTAGTGGCCTTGATGGTAGCCAAAATGGGTGCTGGATTGGTGTTCGATAGTATTAAAGAGTTGGTGGACACTGCATTGCCTTTGCCGCTGGTCGCCGAGATTCGGTCGGTCATCCTGAGTGTAGACGGCGTCCAAGGTATCCATTTGTTGCGTACCCGGCGTATGGGTGAAGATGCCTATATTGACGCGCATATTGTTGTTGATCCGCGCATCACGGTTTCGGAAGGGCATTGTATCGGTGATACGGTCAGGGATTTGTTAATCAACCGTTTCGATGATGTGCAGGATGTTCTGGTGCATGTCGATCCTGAAGATGACCAAGAGCTGGACGGTTGCAAGCAACCCTTGTCCCGCTCGGACGTGCAAGGCTTGATTGATGGTTATCTGACCGAAATCAAATCCGGTGTCGCCGAATTCCGGTTGCATTATTTGGACGGCAAAACGGAAGTGGAAATACTGTTGCCGATGGCTTTTAGTGAGCCCCCTGAACAGTTGGCGAAAATCAAAAAGCAATGCCAGTTGTTGCAAGCTGACATCCAGCAACTGGATAATGTCGTAGTGTTTTTCAAGATGTAGCTTTGGGTGTGCTAAAGCTTTTTACTAACAAGAACGAGGATAATTATGGCAGTCAATCCAGGCGAGTTTCCCGCCATGCCTTCAGTTGCCGGCATCGCCTTAGGCACGGCGTGTGCCGGTATCAAACAAACGGTTAAAGATGATCTGTTGCTGATCGCCATGCCAGAACAGGCAAGTTGTGCCGCCGTGTTTACGCAAAATGCCTTTTGTGCAGCCCCTGTAGTGGTTGCCAGAGCCCATTTGCCGCAATCACCACGCTGGTTGCTGGTCAATTCCGGTAATGCCAATGCCGGTACCGGAGAGCAAGGGATGCAAGACGCGCTGGCGAGCTGTGCGGAAGTCGCCGGAGTAGTCGGCGGTACGACGCAGCAAGTCTTACCCTTTTCGACTGGCGTGATCGGTCAACCCTTGCCGATGGCAAAAATCACTGCGGCCTTGCCCGCCACGGCGGCGGATTTGTCTGAGACCCATTGGGATAAGGCGGCGCGGGCGATTATGACCACCGACACCTTTCCGAAAGGCGTGAGCAAAGTGTTGATGTTGGACGGACAGGTTGTGACTATCAACGGTATCGCCAAAGGTGCGGGCATGATCCATCCAAATATGGCTACCTTACTGGCTTTCATCGCAACCGATGCGCGTATCAGCCAAACCCTGTTGCAAGATTGCCTAACTGCGGCGGTGGAACACTCGTTTAACCGCATCACGGTGGATGGCGACACATCCACCAATGATGCTTGTGTGCTGCTGGCGAGCGGCTGTTCGACTGCGCCGGAAATTCTTGCAGGGACAGGGCAATACCAACAATTTGCCGCTGCGGTGATGGCGGTTTGTAAGCATTTGGCCGAATTGATCATACGGGATGGCGAAGGTGCGACCAAGCTGATGCGTATCGTCGTCAGCGAAGCGGCTAGTGATGAAGAAGCGGTGCGGGTTGCCAAAACCATTGCCCATTCACCCTTGGTGAAAACCGCCTTTTTTGCCAGCGACCCGAATTGGGGCCGGATACTTGCGGCGGTGGGGCGTGCTGGTGTCGAAAATATGGTGTTGGAAGATGTGCAGATTTATTTAGGCGATGTTTGTATCGTCAAAAATGGTAGCCGGGCCTTGGGTTACACCGAGGAAGCCGGGCAAGCCGTGATGGACAAGGAAGAAATCACCATTACCGTGAAATTAGGCCGTGGTAAGGTTGTGCAAGAAGTGTTGACTTGTGATTTTTCTTACGACTACGTCAAAATTAACGCCGAATATCGGACATGATGGGGTAAGACCTCAGGTTTCTTTTATAAACCTGAAAGGCTTGGGTAAATATAAGGGATGCGCATGGAAAATAATCAGTTGCAAGTTGCCGTGGGGGTTGTCAAAAATGCGGCAGGCCAGATTTTGATAGCTTTGCGAGATGAAGCTTTGCATCAAGGCGGTTTATGGGAGTTCCCTGGCGGCAAGCTTGAAGCGGGTGAAACGGCACTGCAAGCATTGGTGCGTGAGTTGCAAGAAGAATTGGCGATAACAGTCAATTCAGCAAGCCCGTTAATTACCATCAAGCACCAATACCCTGATTTGGCGGTGCAGTTGCTGGTATTTGAAGTGACAGACTTTTCCGGTGTGGCACAGGGTAATGAAGGCCAGCCCTTGCAATGGGTGGCTGAGGATACTTTGCTGGATTACGCGTTTCCGGCGGCAAACCAGCCGATTATTGCCGCTGCCCAGTTGCCCCCTTTTTATGCAATTTTGGAAGCGGATGATGAAGCGCAGTTATTGGGGAATCTACAAAAAATTCTTGCCAACGGTGTCAAGCTGATTCAAATCCGCTTGAAAAATTTACCTAGCCAAGATGTCGATAAATTTGTCGAAAAATTTCTTAGGCAGGCTTATCCTTTGTGCCAGCAACACGATGCTTGTTTATTGGGAAATTCCGCCTTGGCACACTCTGGGCATCCGGCTTTTCATGGTATCCATTTGACTAGCCGTGATTTGCTGGCCTTGGACAAACGCCATGAAAATAGCCGTTGGCTGGCGGCGTCATGCCATAATTTAGAGCAATTGCAACACGCAGAAAGGATAGGCGTTGATTTTGCCGTCCTTGCCCCAGTATTGCCGACTTTGACTCATCCAAATGCTGCTGCACTCGGTTGGGAGCAGTTTGCAGCATGGGTGGCGGAAGTCAATATTCCAGTTTATGCCTTGGGAGGTATGGCGTTGCCTTTGCTTAAGAAAGCGCGTGAGGCGGGGGCGCAAGGCATTGCGTCAATTAGGGCGTTTCTGGTTTAAGGTAAGCCGCAAAAAATAAATCACCATAGATTCGCAACATAACTTAATTAATTCACTAAAAGCATTGTGTCCACGAAAGACACGAAAGACACGAAAGACACGAAAGACACGAAAATAAACACCACAACACGATACTTTTGATTATTTTTTCGTGGACGATGTTTTTTGTTCCAGAGAAATTGTTTATTGGGAGTTGCCTAAGAATGCCACAGAGGCTGGTCGCCGCTGTCTTCTTCGTCTGTCACCAAGGATTCACCTGCAATCCTTTTTTCTTCCATCGCCCATTCCCCCAGATCAATCAATTTACAGCGTTCAGAACAAAAAGGCCTGAATAGCTGTTCAGGTAGCCAAGCAACTTGGGTTTTGCAGGTTGGACATTGTACGGTCAGTGGTTTGCTGCTAGCTGACATTAAAATAAACAGCAAGTCAGTTCAAAAGGGATGTTATCAGGGCTTTGGGTCGGGCGTTTGTCATCGTCAGGTGGAATCATAAACCGGATAGTGCAACGGTGTTTGCCGCCACTGATTTCAGCGAAACATGGTAGGGATTTATCAATGCTGACTTTGAGCAACTGGAAAGTTTGGTTTCGGTCAGGGGTAAATTGGAAGAAACCGGCAACGGCAAGTTCTTGGGAGGGAGAGTTGCTGGTTCGGATTAAATTAAGGATCAATTCGATGGCTGTGCGGATGTCATTGAACGGGCTGCTCCATAATTCCAAGTCTTTTTTAGACAAGGCGTCATCTTGTTCCAGCCAGTGATGGTATTCTGGCAAGTCAAAAGAACAAGTGCCACCAGGAATGGAACTGCGCTGGGTGATACTTTGGAATAAGTCGCTTTCCATGACGTTCATGCCAATTTTTCCGTTCACGGCATAAAGATTCTTGCTGATTTGGGTCAGTTCAGCCAATATTCTGTCTAGTATTTTTGAGTCAACTTGTTGGTTATCAGCTATTTTTCCTAGGGTTTTGGCGTTGCGGTCAAGTTCTTTTAAAATTTCTGATTTAAGGTCGTTACGCCTAAAAATGGACATAATGTCGAGCAATGCACTGATCGCCGCGCGTTTGTCAGAGACAGTGCTGCCTGCCGAGAAATGGCTGAATTGTTGAAAGAGCTGTTCTAACCTAATGAATACGCGGATACGTTCGTTGAGAGGGAATTCATAGGTAATGGTGTTGTTCACAGACAAGTTAATCCTGACAGTGGCTGATGGAAAGATATAAATTGTGCAGTTTTTTGACCTGTTCTGCAAGCCTGTCGTTGGTTTCTGTGTTTTCGATCAAATCGTCTGCGTGGGTGGTTCTGAAGTCGCGCGTTACCTGAGTGTCAATAATCGCCAGTATCTGTTCGCGGGATAATTGGTCACGGAGTTTGACCCGCATTATTTGGGTTTCCGTTGGGCAATCGATAACGAGTACGCGATCCACCAAAGAAGTCATGCTGGTTTCAAATAGCAAGGGGATGCTGATTAGGCAGTAATCGGCAGTAACATTTTCAATAGCCGTTTGTATATCCCGAAAAACTAATGGATGTAGGAGGGATTCAAGTTTATGTTTCGCATCCGGGCAAGCGAAAATGAGGTCGCGGAGTCTGGCTCTATCTAATGTTCCATCTTCCTTGAGTATTACCTGGCCCCAGATTTGCGTTATTTCCGCGAGTGTTGGCTGGCCTTGCTGTACTAGGGCATGGGCTATGGTATCGGCGTCAATGATAGGTACGCCGTGTTGGGCAAATAACAAGGCGACCGTGGTTTTGCCGCAACCTATGCCGCCAGTGAGTCCGACTTTTAACATCGGTTTAAAGTCCGATGGAATTCAGATACAGCTTGTTGATTTCCGCTCCCCAGATCAGGGCTATCCAACCTGCTACGGCTAAATATGGCCCGAAAGGGATAGGGACAGTATGGTCTCGTTTGGCGACGATGATGATGGTGATGCTGATGATCGTGCCAACTAATGAAGACAATAATATGATCAGCGGCAATACTTGCCAACCCAGCCATGCACCGAACATCGCCAATAATTTGAAATCCCCAAAGCCCATGCCTTCTTTGCCAGTGGCAAGCTTAAACAAATGATAAACTGTCCATAATGCCAGATAGCCTGAAACTGCCCCGATAATACTGGCATGGCTATCGGTGTAGAAATCAAAAACATTCAGCAGCAAACCCAGCCATAGCATAGGAAGGGTTATCGAGTCAGGTAACAGATGATGGTCAATATCAATAAAGCTTAAGGCGATTAAAGACCAAGTAAGGAATAGGGCAAACAAAGTTTGCGGGTTACAGCCAAAATGCCAAGCGACTATCATGGACAGGATGGCAGTCAAGGTTTCTATCAGAGGGTAGCGTACTGAAATTGGGTCGTTGCAAGTGGCACATTTACCTTGTAAAGCGAGGTAACTGATCACAGGAATGTTTTGGTAAGGCTTGATCGGCGTTGCACAGGATGGGCAACGCGATAAGGGCAAGACCAAATTAAAAGGTTCTGCTGAAGTTTCTGCGGGCAGCTCTAGGTATTCTAGGCTGTCTTTTCGCCAGTTGCGATGCATCATCACTGGCAATCGGTAAATGACCACGTTCAGGAAGCTGCCGACCAATAACCCGACAATTCCGGCCAATGTTGCACAAAGCATGGGTGAGCTTTGCAAAATATCCACTAATTGCATCATTATGAGCCGTTGAAAATTGATTGTTTCGTGGTTAGCTGCCGCCGACCGCCGCACCCAGTTTGAAAATTGGCAAGTACATCGCGACAATCAAGCCGCCAACCAATATTCCCAATATAACCATGATGATGGGTTCCATCAAGCTACTGAGGTTGTCAACTAAGTTATCAACTTCTTCTTCATAGAAATCCGCAACTTTAGATAGCATAGCATCCATAGAGCCGGATTCTTCACCAATTGCGACCATTTGTTGCACCATGTGTGGCCACATGCCCACTTGGCTCATCGCAAATTGCAAGCGTTGGCCATTGGCCACGTCTTCGCGCATTTTTAACACGGCTTCGCCGTAAATGATGTTGCCACAAGCTCCGGCTACCGATTCCAAGGCTTCAACCAGGGGCACACCGGCGGCTGACATCGTTGATAATGTCCTAGCAAAGCGGGCAATTGCCGATTTGTTGATGATCAGGCCCACCACCGGTATCTGCAACAACATCCTGTCCAGAAAATGATTGAAGGCTTTTGAACGTTTCTTAAAAAAGTCAAAGACATAATAAGCACCAACTAAAATGCCAACGATGATGTACCACCATTCCTGCAACCATTGTGACATATTGATGACCATGCGCGTGAATGAAGGCAAATCCGCACCGAAACTTTTGAACAAGTCTTCAAAAACGGGCACGACAAACAAAAGTAAAATCGCGGTGACTAAGAAGGCAACGACTAAAACCGCAATCGGGTAAGTCAAGGCTTTCTTGATTTTCTTTTTCATCGATTCTGATTTTTCCTTGTAAGTGGCGACTTTGTCCAGCAAAGTTTCCAACACCCCGGCACGTTCCCCAGCTTCCACCAAGTTACAAAACAATTCATCGAAATAAACGGGATTTCTTTTCAAAGCTTCGGCCAGCGTGTCACCGCCCTCAATGTCAGTTTTGATGCTCATCAATAGTTTTTGCATACTGGGGTTTTCGTGCCCCTTGCCGACAATATCAATGGCCTGAACTAAAGGTAAACCCGCCGCCATCATAGTCGCCAACTGACGGGCAAAAATGGCAATATCGCCAGCAGTAATAGGTTTGGGTCGGGCGGCAAACAGCGGTTTGCCTTTTTTCTTGATGTTGGTGACACGAAAACCTTGCCGCCTTAATTCAGCTTTGGCGACAATTTCACTGATTGCCGCAATTTCGCCTTTGGTTTTGTTCTTCGCTTTATCTAAACCTTGCCAAAGGTACTCGATTTGTTCAGTTTTTTCTGCCATGGTTATTCCTTGGTTACACGATCAATTTCTTCTAGGCTAGTAATGCCCATGCGTACTTTATTTAAACCGGATGCCCGTAAGTCGTTAATGCCTTCCGCCTTTGCCAATTGGGTCAGTTGCAAGGAATTGCCGCCTTCGAGTATCAGTTCACACATTTTTTCACTTAGCGTCATCACCTGATAGATGCCGACCCGGCCTTTGTAGCCATTCGTACAGTTTTCGCAACCGACCGGGCCAAATATTTGTAAGTCATTTAATTCTTCTTTGGTAAAACCGGTATCCAATAATATGTGCTCAGGAAATTTGACCGGAGCTTTGCAACGCTCACACAAACGTCGTGCCAGACGTTGCGCCATGATCAAATTGACCGCCGAGACGATGTTGAACGGTGCGACCCCCATTTGCATCAGGCGGTTGAGCGTTTGCGGGGCGTCGTTAGTATGCAGTGTTGATAATACCAAATGGCCTGTTTGGGCTGCTTTTACGGCAATATCGGCGGTTTCTAAGTCACGTATTTCACCGACCATGATGATGTCCGGGTCTTGCCTAAGAAAGGCGCGTAAGGCATTGGCAAACGTCAGGCCAGTTTTGACGTTGACATTGACTTGGTTAATACCTTCTACCGTGATTTCAACTGGGTCTTCGGCAGTTGAGATATTGCGGTCTATGCTGTTAAGAAGGTTCAAGCCTGTGTACAGCGAAACGGTTTTACCGCTACCGGTAGGCCCGGTCACCAACACCAAGCCATAGGGCTTGTGTATCGCATGGAGAAAAAGTTCTTGTTGCAGAGGCTCGAAGCCAAGCTTTTCAATACCCATTTGTGCGGCGGTGGGATCAAGGATACGCAAGACCACTTTTTCGCCGAACAGCGTTGGACAAGTGTTGACCCGAAAATCAATTGCCCGAGTTTTTGACAGCAGCATTTTGATACGTCCGTCTTGGGGAACCCTGCGTTCGGCAATGTCCATCCTCGACATGACTTTAACCCGCGATATGATTCGGGTGGCAATGTTGACCGGTGGGCTGGCGACTTGATATAGCATTCCGTCTTGACGGAATCGGATACGGAAGTTTTTTTCATAAGGTTCCAAATGGATATCCGATGCACCTTTTTTTACGGCATCCAGCAGTATTTTGTTGACAAACTTGACGATAGGCGCCTCATCAGCAGCTGCGGCACCATCAACAACTACCGCACCGTCATCGGCTCCGGCTATGTCAAGGTTTTCCAGATCTGCATCCAGCATATCCATCATTGTCGTGTCGGCAACTTCCAAGGCCGTTTCAATGGCAATGGTTAGTTTATTTTCTTCAACCAGGATAATTTCCGGCCGCATCATGGTTTGAAATTTAATGTCTTCAACACCCTGATGGTTGGTAGGATCCGACATTGCAATAAACAGCGTCTTACCACGTTGGAATAATGGCAGCACATGATGCTTACGGATAAGTTTTTCGTTTACCAGAACGATGGGAAGGCTGCGGCAATCAATTGCATCTAAGTCCAACAAAGGCAAGCCAAATTCTTCTGATGCTTTTAATGCAATTGACTTGCTGTCTATCAACTTATTGGTAACTAAATGGGTCACTAGGGAAACTTTGTTTTGTTTCGCCTCTTGGATATGTTCCCTAGCCTCAACTTCAGTTAAAACCCCTGACTGGATTAATAACTTGGCAAGACCCCTAAATTGAAGATTGCTCGGTTCAGTAGCCATCGATTATTACAAATTGTTTCATAAATGCTTGCATTAGAAATTGGTCAATTCGCGATAATGGTTTCGGCAAGCATTTGCGAAACACACATAATTCATTGAAAGGATGTGAAAATCCCATAAATTCTTGCTCACAATTTGGAGAGGATGCTGAAAAGAACAACAGATTGTATATGTTTAATTCCTCAGTAAGAAAATATAGAGCAAATAAGGCCTTTGTCTACTTTGACCAGACAAGTTTAAATAAAGCTGGTTTTGCCTCTTACCTATAAAAGGAATTTACAACGCACGGATTTTTGCTTGTTGTTGCTGAAGATTATTCAGCATAGCCTGTATTTCGACAAGCTTGGTTTTTTCCTTGTTAATAACATCTTCAGGAGCTTTATCGACAAAAGCCGGATTGTTCAGCTTACCTTCGACACGTGGCAAGTCGTTCTTAATCCGCTGGATTTCTTTATCCAAGCGCACCAATTCGGCTTCCTTATCAATCAATCCTGCCATCGGAATTAAAACAGCCATGTCTCCGACCAGTGCAATTGCGGATTCCGGTGCGGATTCATCGGCCCCTAACCAAACCACAGTTTCCAGTCTACCCAATTTTTGCAGATAAATCATGTTATTGCTGACAAAACCCCGGTCTGTTGCCGAACCATTTTGCAATAAAACCGGCAACGGCTTGCCTGGAGCGATATTCATTTCGCCACGTATCCGTCTTACAACTAAAATGACCGCCATCAGCCAATCGGTTTCGGCTACGGCGACGGTGTCGATTTGCGTAGCATCAGCAGTAGGATAAGCCTGCAACATGACAGTATCACCTTGTGCCTCGCCCGTTCCCGACGGGCTTGCGGCATACACACCATCCCTGGCGATTGCCAAATCCGTTCCCGACGGGCTTGCGGCATACACACCATCCCTGGCGATTGCCAAATCCGCTCCCGGCGGATTCTCGGCATACACACCATCCCTGGCGATAATCCCCAACAAAGGTGCAACCCGTTGCCAGATTTCTTCGGTGATGAACGGCATAATCGGATGTGCCAAACGCAACACAGTTTCCAAAACCGTCAACAGCGTTTTACGTGTACCGCGTTGCAAATCAACATTGTCCGATTGCAAAGACACTTTCGCCAATTCCAAATACCAATCGCAATACTCATTCCAAGTAAACTCATAAATGGCTTGCGCCGCCAAATCGAAACGGTAATGGTCGATAGCGTGGGTGGTGGCTTCGATGGTTTGGTGCAAACGGGAAATAATCCAACGGTCAACTTGGGTAAATTCGCTAGGCGCATCACCTAAACCACAATCTTGTTCTTCGGTGTTCATCAACACATAACGCGCCGCATTCCACAATTTATTACAGAAATTGCGGTAGCCTTCGGTGCGCTGCAAGTCAAAACGAATGTCGCGGCCAGTTGAAGCCAACGAAGCGAAAGTAAAGCGCAAAGCATCGGTGCCATAAGAGCTAATGCCGTCCGGGAAATCTTTGCGTGTAGCCTGCTCAATTTTTTTCATCAAATGCGGTTGCATCATGCCTGCGGTACGTTTGGCAACCAAGGCTTCCAAATCAATTCCGTCAATGATGTCGATAGGGTCTAAGACGTTGCCTTTGGATTTGGACATTTTCTGGCCTTCGGCATCACGCACCAAGCCGTGGATGTACACTTCCTTAAACGGCACTTGCCCTTGGAACTTCAAACCCATCATTATCATCCGTGCGACCCAGAAGAAAATGATGTCAAAGCCCGTGACCAAGACGCTGGTGGGGTAAAACTTCGCCAATTCCGGTGTTTGCTCAGGCCAGCCTAAAGTGGAAAAAGGCCATAGGGCAGACGAAAACCAAGTGTCCAAAACGTCTTCGTCTTGTTGCAAAGGGTAATCCGCCGCCAAGCCGTGTTTGTCGCGGATGGCTTGTTCAGACTCGCCTACATACACATTGCCCAAGTCGTCATACCAAGCCGGAATCCGGTGTCCCCACCAAATTTGCCGCGAAATGCACCAATCTTGGATATTGCGCATCCATTCAAAATAGGTGTTTTTCCAGTTGTCGGGTACGAATTTAATATCGCCATTTTCCACGGCGGCAATCGCCGGTTCTGCCAGTGGCGCGATTTTTACATACCATTGGTCAGTCAACAGCGGTTCGATGACGGCGTTGGTACGGTCGCCGCGTGGCACCATCAATTTATGGTCGGCGATTTTTTCCAACAAACCTTGGGCTTCCAAATCGGTGACGATTTGCTTACGTGCTTCAAATCTATCTAATCCATGATATTTTTCTGGTATAAGCGAAGTTGTAGGCTTGCCTTCTAATGGAACATTATCGGCTTCTTGCAAACCATCTTTATCGCGTGCTTTATGACCCCAGTCAAAATCATCAATTTGTTTGGATTTTATTTTTGCATCAGGAGTAAAAATGTTGATTAATCCACCGTTTGGCAATGCCATTATTTCCGATGTGTGGCGGTGGCGCGTCCACACTTCATAGTCGTTGAAATCGTGGGCAGGGGTGATTTTCACGCAACCCGTGCCAAATTCAGGATCAACATAGTCGTCGGCGATAATCGGGATGCGGCGGCCTGTTAGCGGCAATTCCAAAAACTCGCCCAGCAAATGTTTGTAACGCTCGTCTTCAGGATGGATCGCGACAGTTGCATCGCCCAGCAACGTTTCAGGGCGGGTGGTGGCAACAATCAAATGGCCTTGACCGTTCGATAACGGATAGCGGATATGCCACATCGAGCCGTTTTCTTCTTCGGACAATACTTCCAAATCCGATACGGCGGTGTGCAAAACTGGATCCCAGTTCACCAAGCGTTTGCCGCGATAAATCAAACCTTCTTCATACAAGCGGATGAACACTTCTTGCACGGCATCGGACATGCCTTCGTCCATGGTAAAGCGTTCACGCGACCAATCCAAAGATGCGCCCATGCGTCTTAGCTGTTTGGTAATCATACCGCCGGACTCTTCTTTCCACTGCCAGACTTTTTTGATGAACTCTTCACGTCCGTAATCGTGGCGGGTCTTGCCTTCGGCATTACACAGGCGTTCAACCACCATTTGCGTGGCGATACCTGCGTGGTCAGTACCGGCTTGCCATAAGGTGCTGTGGCCTTTCATGCGGTGGTAACGGGTCAGCGCGTCCATGATGGTGTCTTGGAAAGCGTGGCCCATGTGCAAACTGCCCGTGACATTGGGCGGCGGGATCATGATGCAGTAGGATTCTTCGGCTTGTGGGTTAGCAGCAAAATAGCCTTCGCTTTCCCAAGTCTTATACCAGCGTTCTTCTATAGCGCGAGGTGAGTAGGTTTTGTCCATTTCCATGTTGATATTCTTATCTTAGTGTTCAGAGCTTATGCGTGGCTATTTCAATGCCCGCTTGTTGATAGTGTCGGTAACGTTGCCGGCCTGCCGCTTTAGTGGTTTCGCCGTTGTCGAGGATTTCCAGTATCCTGCTGATGCTGTCGAAGTTTTCTGGGCAATTTGCTGACAAATTGAGTAGGGTGTTTCGCCAACCTTCGGGCGGCGCTTGATGACCTATTAGCGTGACATTAGTAAATTCAGGCGTTTGCCCATCAAATAACTGATGGGGAATAAAGCTACCTGCCCTGAATGTCCAGAGCAGATTGTCAATATGTTGGCTTTGGGCTGCGTTGTCGGTCAATACATAACAGGCAACGCCGCTACGGTAGGCTTTTTCGATCAGCTTACAGGCAAACACATCACGTTCATGCCGTGATTCGGTTGGCAAAACGTAAAAACTGATGTCCGGCATTCGCGTGGATTATTGTGCCAATTGGCTGGCGCGGTTTAATAGATATTGGCTTAATAATGGTACGGGCCGTCCGGTCGCGCCCTTGGTTTGCCCAGACCGCCATGCCGTCCCCGCTATGTCCAAATGTGCCCAGCGGAAGCTTTCGGCAAACTTTGACAGGAAACACGCTGCGGTGATCGTACCCGCATCTTTGCCGCCGATGTTCGCCATATCGGCAAAATTGGATTTGAGCAATTCTTGGTATTCTTCCCACAAAGGCAAACGCCACAGACTATCGTTAGCGGTTTCGCTGGCGGCGATCAAGTCATTGCACAATTCATCATCATTGCCTAGCAAGCCGCTGGGAATGCGTCCTAACGCCACTAAAACCGCACCTGTCAAGGTCGCCATGTCGATCACAACATCAGGATGGAAACGTTCGGCATAAGTCAGTGTGTCGCACAAAATCAAACGCCCTTCGGCGTCGGTATTCAAAATCTCGATAGTTTTGCCGGACATGCTGGTGACAATATCGCCGGGTTTGTTGGCATCGCCATCGGGCAGGTTTTCCGAAGCTGGGACTAGGCCGATAATGTTTAAAGGTAAATCCAGTTTTGCGGCAAACAATAATGCGCCCAATACCGCCGCGCCGCCGCACATATCGTATTTCATTTCGTCCATGCCCAATGGGTCTTTCAAGGAAATGCCGCCAGCATCAAATGTCAAACCTTTACCGACCAAAACAATCGGCTTGCTGTTTTTCTCGCCGCCTTGGTAATCAATGCTAATAAGTTTAGCCGCTTGACGGCTACCACGCGAAACGGATAACAGGGATCCCATGCCCAATGCTTGCATATCGGCTTCTTCAAGGATGTGCGTAGTCAATTTGGCGAATTGTACGCCCAAGGCGAGGGCTTGTTCGGCAAGGAAAGTTGGGGTGCAGATATTGCCGGGTAAATCTGCCAAGTGTTTGGCAAAACTGACACCTTCGGCTATGGCTTGGCCTTGTAACAAGCCCGTTTGTGCCGCCAGCAAATTATCCCCAGATAATAGGATGCGGATATTTTCTATCTGGCAATCAGTAGTTTTGTCGGATTTGGTGTGCGAGTAATGATATGCTGCGTCGCTGAACACTTCGGCGATTTGCCGTGTTTTCCACGTCACATCGCCCTGTACGACTTCACAATCCGCCAAGGCGCAAATAACGGATTTGATAAACGGTTTTTTGATGCTATTGATCGCCGCTGCCAAAGCTTTAATATAAAGTTTACCAGATGTGGGTTTGTTTTCGCCAAGACCAACCAGCAAAATGCGTTGCACAGGGCTGTCCGGCAAGCCATTTAATAAAACAGTCTCGCCATTTTTGCCGCTGATGTCACCTCGGTTGATAATTTTGCTTATCAGACCTTGAGAGCTGTCGTCCAAGCGATGTGCGGCTGGGGTTAGTTGTTGGTCTTGGTAAACACCAACCATCAGGCAATCACATTCAAGTTTTTCTAATGGTGCGGTTTCTATAGAATAGTTCATAACTGTTGTTGTCTAATTGCGTAAGAAAGGGTTTTTGAGCGGCAAACCGTTGTCAGCCGATAATTGGATACAGATTATATACCTTCCAAGCCGTAAATTCCGCATCGTGGACTGAGCGAAATTTGAGTAACGCCTGTGTTTCAGGTTTTTTGAGCCAGTTTGTTTATGTTAAGGAGACCATTTTGCAAGTAAATTGCCCTAAAGCCCCCCAAATCAGCCGGATTTTTGTCCTGACGGTGCTGGATAAGCTTATCGCCTCGGATTTGCTGAAAACTTTGCTGTCAGTATGGTCGGTGATTGTCGTCATTATCGTCAGTCGTGAATTTATCCGGGTTTTGGATAAGGCGATTCAAGGGCGGGTGTCCAGTGAAACCTTGTTGACTTTGCTGGCGTTAAAAACCGTCAGCATTGGCGTGTCGTTGTTGCCAGCCGCTTTGTTTATGGCCGTGTTGATGGTGTTGGGCAAAATGTACCGCGATCAAGAAATGTCCGCCGTGGCATCGGCGGGCGGCGGCGTGTTAACTTTGTACCGTGCCGTGTTTTTGCTAGTCTTCCCTTTAAGTGTTGCCGCTGCGGGATTGTCCCTATACACCACGCCGTGGGCTGAAGCTACGACCGCCAAGATCATGCACGAGGGTAATGAATCCGCTGATTTGCGCGGTATTGCCGCTGGCAAATTTAGTGAATACAGCCAGAGTGACCTAGTTTTCTATGTCGAGGACATTAGCGACGATAATGTCATGCACGATGTCTTCGTGCAACACCGGCAAAATGGTACGCCCAGCATCATCACTGCCGAATCGGCGCGGTTGCGGGATTTGCCTGAAGGCCGTTATGCCATTTTTTACCACGGCGAGCGTGTCCAAGGCGTTCCGGGCAATTTGGATTTTGTCATCGAAAAATTCACTGAATACGCCGTTAGGGTCGAAGAGCCGGACACTGCGGTTTTTTTTGGCCGTACTGCCGCAGCCCCTGAAATGCTCTGGTCTTCAATAGCGGCGATTGACAAAGCCGAATTGCAGCGGCGTTGGTCTATCCCGCTAGGTATGTTGTTGCTGAGTTTTCTGGGCGTGCCATTGGCGCAAATTTCACCGCGCGGCGGTGTCTTCGGTAATATTTTGGTTGGTTTTGTGATTTATTTTTGTTATGGCAACTTTTTGCGGGTGAGCCAGTTGTGGGTCACTAAAGAGGTGATTCCCGCTTGGTTGGGCGGGGTAGGTATTAATCTGCTTCTGCTGGTTGTGGGAGGCGTGTTGCTGGCGCGGCTGTACGGCTGGCGGTGGCTGTATCTCAATTTAAGACAAAAGGCCTTGTTATGAATGTGCTGACCCGCTACATTGTTTTCGATATTTTAAAAGCCTCAGCCATTGCCGCCATATTGTTGTTGACGTTGTTTGATTTGTTCACTTTCAGTGATGAGCTAGATGACATTGGCCGGGGCGAATACGGCTTAATGGACGTCTGCTATTTTGTTACCTTTACGTCCCCGACAATACTTTATGAACTGATGCCCGCCTCGGCTTTGATAGGCAGTTTATTTGCCTTGGGTGGCATGGCCAACAGCCACGAGCTGATCGCCATGCGGGCAGCGGGTTTATCGGTGTTCGGCATTATCAGGGCGGTGCTGGTGGCAGGCTGCTGTTGGGTTGCCGTGGCGGTGTTGGTGGGTGAATTTGTCGCCCCGATTGCCGAAAGCAAGGCTCAGGTAATGCGGGCCACCGCGCAACATAACCCATTTTTCCGCAACGTGAAATACGGGATTTGGCTGCGTGAAGGGTCGCGTTTCATCAATATCCGGCTAATCGAAGACAACGGCGACCTCGCAGACATCAGTGTTTATGAAACCGATGCCCATCGGCATCTGCTTCGTTCTATACATGCCCAAAAAGCCGTGTATCTCGGTAAGCAGCAATGGCGGGTGGAAGGCATTCAGGAATCGTCCATATCCACTACGCAAATGCGCGCTAGCTCAAAACCGGAACAACTGTGGAATTCGTCGATAGAACCGGATTTGCTTAAAATCGTCGTTGTTAACCCAGACAATTTATCATTGTATGATTTAGCGATGTATGTTCAGTTTTTGAAAGACAACCGGCAAAAATTGCAGCTTTATGAGATGTCGTTTTGGGGCAGAGTGGTCACGCCATTAGTGATTTTTACCATGTTGCTGGTATCCGCGCCTTTTGTTATTGGTGTCAAACGCGGCGTCAGCGCTGCCACGCGCATTTTGATCGGGGTGGTTATTGGGATGGGGTTTAATGTCATTGACATGACCATCAGCCATGTCGGTCTGATTTACAGCTTAAATCCGCCGCTGATTGCGTTTATCCCTAGCTTGCTGGTGTTGTCGGCGGCAGTTTATGCGATTAGGAAGCTGGGGTGAGTCAGGACTTTGGCATTTTTAGACTAATTCCAAAAGCGGATTCTTCCTGTTTCCCCTGCTTTCCGTAATAATCCACCACCCCATGCTCCCAAACCACCCAAACTTCCTCAGCCCCCGCTTGCAAATAAAGCTGCACCTTTTCAGTCATTTCCAGTTTTGAATTTGATGGTGAGACTATTTCAACGCACAACTCAGGCGCGTGTGGGTAGGGCGTTGCATAACCGTACTGTTTGATGAACGCCTTGGAACACCAAGCGACATCGGCGACTTTTACGCCTTCGCTGGTTTGGACGGAGCATTCGGTCAGAGCCTCACCTTTTTTGAGTTTACGTTCAAGCATGGCACCGATGCGTAATTGTAGTCGGCCATGTTGATTGGAAGCAGGAGTCATTTCAATTTTTCCGTAACGGTTTAGCTCAATTTTAAACGGTAGATTTTGAAAATAAGGATTATCTATCACTTCTGACCATTGCATGGTTTGTTCTCCGGTAAAGGGATGGCTACCGTTTCTAGGCAGTCGGGTTTATAGGTAAATAACCTCTGGTTTGCCGTCGCCAGTGACCAATTCACCGAGGCTGAACGCGGTTTCGCCCAGACTGGTTAATGTCTCCAGTGTTGCCGCTTCATCTTCCGGCGCAACACAAACTATCATGCCGACACCGCAATTGAAAGTGGTCAACATATCCGCGAGCGGCACATTACCATGGTTTTGCAGCCATTGGAAAACGGCTGGGAATTCCCAGCTACTCAAGTCAATTTCAGCGTTGATGCCGTTTTGTAACACACGTGGCAGGTTTTCGGTAATGCCGCCACCTGTAATATGTGCCAAAGCGTGGACGGACACTTTTTCCAGCAAGGCCAGTAGTGGTTTGACATAAATGCGGGTTGGTGTCAGTAAAGCTTTGCCGAGTGTGCTGTCTTGGAAGGGGTCGTCAAGGTTCGCCCCGCTATGGCTAATGATTTTGCGGACTAAGGAATAGCCGTTGGAATGTGGGCCGGAGGAGGCGATGGCAATTACTTTGTCGCCAATTTGCACTTTACTGCCATCTAAGACTTTGCTTTTTTCAACGATGCCGACACAAAACCCTGCCAAATCATATTCACCATCAGCATACATGCCCGGCATTTCCGCTGTTTCGCCACCGACCAGAGCCGCCCCCGCTTGTCCGCAGCCCTCGCCTATGCCTTCAACGACTTGTGCAGCAGTGTCTACATCCAGCTTGCCCGTGGCAAAATAGTCTAAGAAAAACAAGGGTTCCGCCCCTAGAACAATAATATCGTTGACGCACATCGCGACCAAGTCTATGCCGACGGTGTTGTGGATATTCAGGTCGATAGCCAATTTTAATTTCGTGCCGACCCCGTCCGTGCCCGATACCAATACGGGTTGTTGGTAACGGTCTAAGGGTAATTCAAACAATGAGCCGAAACCGCCCAGCCCCGCCATCACGCCCGCAGTTCGGGTTTTTGCGGCTATCGGTTTGATGCGTTCGACTAATTCATTACCGGCGGCAATATCAACGCCTGCACTTTTGTAATTTAGGCTTTCGGGGTTTTTCGGGTTCACTGTGGTGTGCTCTCAGGGGAATTAAAATGTGGCTATTGTACAAGACTACGCCTGTTTTTAGGTAAGCAGGAGCGGGGGGATAATGGCCACCCTTATTTTGGAACGGACAAATCACAAGGAAAACGGAAAAAGGTGCGGGTAAATTTTGGCCAGGAGATTCCAACAAATTCTGTTGGAATTTGGCCAAGGGTGTTCACGCATTCCTGAACTAAACACTAGGGATTTAGTTGAATTCGGCGGAAAAACTCATTAAAGTGCAGGGCGGTGGACAATACTATTTAACACCATAATTCGAATGAGGAGTTTGACAATGACAACAACAACAATTTTTAAGCGGGTATTTTTTCTTATCTTGATGATAATTTTCGGTTCTGCATCGGCCTATAGCCCTGAAGAAAAGGAATTGGCTTGTAAAAAACCGAAATTTACGGATTTTAATCTTATGCCGTATAACGCCAACGAAAATATCGAAGTGCCGGCCGAGGCGGAGTTTTTTATCAAAATTTCAGCTTATATCGATCCAAAGAGCATCAAATTGACAGTCAAAAACGAACCTGCGGCATTTAAATTAGAAAGCACTTCAACTTTCCATAAAATCACCGCCAAATTACCTGCGGCGTTAAATGGACAATTTGCGCGCATTAATGTCGGTGCGACAGCGCTTCTGGGCTGTGATGATCAAACTGGTTGGCTGGTTAAAATAGCCAAACAGTAATTAAATATCCTTTAAACACCAGCGTTTTAAGGTTAAAACAAAACGATGGTGTTTTTCGGTGTTTTATTCCTTTGGCAGTTGTTCGTCAACCACCGGTTCACCTGATTCAGGGGCGGGCATACCTGTATCGTAATCATATTTATCCGCTTCCATGTCAGATTCAAAAGGGGCGGATATTTCTGCGGCGTCCAAATCTTCAAGTGCGTCCCTTTCGTCGTAATCGGGGTTCTGAAGCGGTTGCGTCCGTTGCGATAATTTAGGCTCAATTATCATTTTTGGCTTGTCCGCGGCAGGTGTGCCGGTTGCCTTGATGTCTTCTACAGAATCTTCACAACCAGATAAGCAAAATAGTAAAGCCAAGATGTTGAAGATGAATGATGATTTTTTCATATTGTGTTCCCATACCCGTTGAGGCTTTACGGTCAAACCGCACCGCAACACTTTTTAAATTTTTTGCCGCTGCCACAGTGACAGGGGTCATTACGGCCTAGTTTAATGGCTATGGTTGGGGTTGCGGTTTTGGCCGCATTTCCCAGCATGACTTTTGTGCCATAAATTTGTAAAGTTTTGACTGCAATAGGCACGTTTGGAAACAATGATGCAGCCAACATATCGTCATTTGGTTCTTGGCCTTGTTCAATGATCAGTTTCTTAAGTTCGGCAGTTTTTGCTTTGTCAAACGAGCTAAAATCTTTTGTTATCATGCACATGAACAGCTTCGCACTGTTGCGGACGGCCAGTAAATCATGATCATTGAATTTTAGTTTTTCAGTTTTTTTGCCAAACCAAAATTCTTCGTTAATCAGCAAGCCGATATAAAATCCTTGACACCAGCCGTAGGCAGATTCAGCCATTGCTTCATCAATCTGATCGAAATTAAATGGAAAATTAAGCTGATTGGCTACGAACAATTTGTTAAAGGCTTCATACACGGCGGCAGCCGTGGTATCTAGGGCATTGATCTGGCCTTCGTTTAGCGTTGGCCTTTCGCCATAAAATAATGCCGACAACCAAACTAGCGGGTTGCTTTTATTGGGCGTGATCATTTGTGTATAGAACAAACCACGGGTTTCATCAATGCCTAAATGTTTTTCTTTATGGACAATCGAGCCTAAACAAGAGTCAAGGTTGTCCAGTAATTCTTTCGTTATCATAAGTTTCGGTTTTAATTATTATATGGTTGTCAAATGGTTACGGTTTCATCTAACTAACGTGTTGTAAAAGCGTCGCAAACGGTCCGAGTGCAACGGTTTGCATGGATACCAGCACAAGGGCGGTCTAGGGATAAAGGTAGAGCAACGCAGCAATTGGGATGCGTAGCAGCTTTTAAAACACGTTCTAAGCATTTATTGTAGCGTTGGTTTGGTGTAGAGATTGTTGAACAAGCGAACAACCACAAACAGCATCGCCTTGGTCAAATCAACGCTGCTTGCATCACAGCCATTGTCGTTGCCGCAATCGTCAACAGATTCGTTTAAAAATTGCATCAGACCATTTTGTTGCAATTCGCCTGCCTTAGGTTTGAAAAAATCTTCTTTGATTCGTTGGCTGCGTTTTTCATTGACATGCTTGCCTTCCATTAAGGGCTTCAATTCCTTGTCCAGCAGACCGACTTGCCGCTCCATCCAAGTCGGGTCATCTTTAAATTTCGGTGTACTGCCAAAGGCTTTTTGATAAACGCAGACCACATCAAAACATAAATCCATAAACAATTTCGCTAAGTCTTCATTTTTCTCGGCGATGATGGACGCGAAGGTGTTAAAAACGGTTTGGAACAAAAGCGGCTGGTCGATTTCCAGTTGGATCATGATGCGTTTGCCGCTGTCCTGATCTACGCTTCGGGCATATTCCAGAGCCAGATAAAGCTCTTGTGTGTAAAGTACGTGCATTTTTTTCCTGTTTTTTTAAGAGACAAAATGAGGCGTTATCATATCATGTTGGGTTTTTTTGGGGTTTCGGCGTTTAACGGGCTGTTGGTTTTCCCACCCTTAGCATAACTATCACAAATCTATGATTAATAGGCAATTTATCTTCATGTCTATGAAAAAAAAAATAAAAAAATAATACAGACCAATACTTAAGGGATACGGAACTAGATGTGGGTAGGATTGCGGAGGATTATTCCGATAAATTGGTGGATAGCCACAAACCCTTTTTTTACATAGCCTTAGGGCCTTCAGCATCCGCCGGGTCACCCTCATAAGGTGTGGTGTATTTGCAGTCTTTTTGCGGACAAGTTTTTTCCGCACCGTTGCGCTTAGTGACCTTGACTGTAAGGATAGGCCAGTGGCAGGTGGGACAGCTTTCTTTGATGGGGGCGTTCCATAGCGCGTAGTCGCATTTGGGGTAGCCGGAGCAGGAATAGAAAATTTTGCCGTTGCGTGATTTGCGTTTTAGCAAGCTGCCTGTTTTGCACTGCGGGCATTCGACATGGGTGTCCAGCGGTTTTTCTAGCGGTTCGATATGGCGACATTTTGGGTAGCCGCTACAGCCGATGAACTTGCCGTATTTCCCGGCTTTCAACACCAAAGGGGAGGAACATTCGGGGCAGACTCGGCCTTCGACGACATCAGCGTTTTCTACAGTGCTGCCATCATCGCCCAAATTACGGGTGTACGAGCATTCTGGATAGTGCGTACAGCCGATAAAACGCCCGTTGCGGCCTAGGCGTATAGACAAGGGGCTGCCGCATTCAGGACACTTTTCGTCTATTGCTTCTTGGGTGATGTCTTTGCGTTGGACGCTTTCTTCTTTTTCAGAAATCAGCGATGTAAACGGATTCCAGAATTCACGCATAAGTGGAATCCAGTCCTTTTCCCCGCGTGAGACGGCATCAAGTTCGTCTTCCAAATTGGCAGTGAAATCATAATCGACATATTTGGTGAAATGATCGGTCAGGAAGCGATTGACGATGCGCCCGACATCGGTGGGGTGGAAGCGTTTATTGTCCAGCGTCACGTATTCGCGGTTTTGTAGGGTAGAAATGATGGTTGAATACGTTGATGGCCGGCCTATGCCATACTCCTCCAAGGCTTTGACTAAGCTGGCCTCACCATAACGTGGTGGCGGTTCGGTAAAATGTTGGGCAGTGATGATGTCGTTGAGAGGCACTGGACGGCCTTCCTGTAGGTTCGGCAGGAAGCTTTCTTTGTCGTCACCATCATTACTGTCGTCTTTGCCTTCCAGGTAGACGGTCATAAAGCCAGGCGTGGCAATCGATGAGCCAGTTGCCCTAAACACATGTTTGCCATTCGCGCAGCTCAAATCCACGGCGATACGGTTAAGCGTGGCGTGGATCATCTGACAGGCGATAGTGCGCTTCCAGATCAATTCGTAAAGCTTGAATTGCTCAGCGGACAAATGGTTTTTGATAGCCGCAGGCAAACGCCGGATGGACGTAGGGCGTATCGCTTCGTGGGCTTCTTGGGCATTTTTGGATTTGGTTTTGAACAAGCGTGGCTCTTTGGGCACGTTATCCTGTCCGTAATTTTCGCCAATATAAGTGCGGATGTCTTGTACGGCTTCTTCCGACAAATTTACCGAGTCAGTACGCATGTAAGAAATCAAACCCTCGGTTTCGCCACCGATATCAATGCCTTCGTACAGTTGCTGGGCGACCATCATCGTGCGTTTGGTGGTGAAACCGAGTTTACGGGCGGCTTCTTGTTGTAAGGTCGAGGTGATAAAGGGCGGCGCAGGATGGCGTTTTTGCTGCTTTTTTTCCAGCTTAGTGACTAACAATTGCCCGTCGGCGGCATCCAGCAGGATTTGCTTGGTTTGCTGGGCATTTTCTTCGTCGGTGATGCTAAATTGGCTGATTTTTTCGCCGTTGAATTGAATCAGCTTGGCTTTGAAGGCTTGTTCATCTGCGGTGAGAGCGGCATCAACCGACCAATATTCGCGGCTTTTAAAGGCTTCGATTTCTAGTTCGCGCTCGACTATCAGGCGCAGGGCAGGGCTTTGTACCCGTCCGGCGGAAAGGCCACGGCGGATTTTTTTCCACAACAATGGCGATAAATTAAAACCGACCAGATAATCCAAGGCACGGCGGGCTTGTTGGGCGTTGATTAGGTTGATAGCCAGTTGTTCAGGATGGGCAATGGCTTCAGTGACGGCTTTTTTGGTGATTTCGTGGAAAACTACGCGATGGACGGGTTTGTCTTTTAGCAGTTTTTTTTCGTTGAGCAGTTCGTACAAATGCCAAGAAATAGCTTCGCCTTCGCGGTCAGGGTCGGTCGCGAGATACAGGGTGTCTGAGGCTTTCAACGCTTTGCTGATCGCTTGTACATGCTTTTGGTTGCGCTCGATGATTTCGTATTTCATGGCGAAATCATGTTCAGGGTCTACCGCGCCTTCTTTGGGGATTAAATCTCGGACATGTCCATAAGAGGCCAATACCTGAAAATCCTTGCCTAGGTATTTTTCAATGGTTTTAGCCTTGGCGGGCGATTCGACGATGACGAGATGCTTGCTCATTTAATAAAATCTTCGTTTTAAAGGCTCATATCCTCTAGGAAAAGAGGTAAAAATTGGTTGGGAACGGCAGTTGCTGAACATTGGCAGTTTCGTGGAAGCCGCCAATGCCTTAGTCGCTTTGCTTAGTATTTGATAAGAAGGGGCTACGCTTTAATGCAAATAAGTTGGTACTAAGTCATAAACAATATCTTCCATTCTGGAAAAAGCAATTTCTTCGTTGGGCTGGCTTAGCAATACCATGAGCACGATCCATTTAAGTTTTTCCATGGATATTTCTTCATTTTCCAAAGCCATCGCGCGGTCAATGACAATTTCACGGTTGGCTGGGGTCAAAATACCGTTATGTTCCAGATACATAATCAGGTTGCGGCATTCAATGTCCAGTTTGTCCTGCTCTTCGGTGCAGAATATGCGGAAGGCTACGGAGGCGGTTGGTTTAATCGCCCGTTGCAAACTTAGCGATTCCAGCCAATCAAAGGCTTTGCTCACTTCATAAGATTCAAATCCCGCTTCTTCAAGTTCCACCTTGATGACATCGCTGTCAGGAAGGAATTCGACTTCATCTTCCATATAGTTTTCAAACAAATACATCAGGACATCAAAAATATTTTCTTTCATGGTTCGCTTAAGGTTGGGATTATTTTAATCTTGTATAAAAACCGCCAGCGGTTGCTTCCACATAACCTTGCAGTTCTAAAATCAGTAACATTGAAGAGATGATTTCCACGGATAAACCTGCATTTTCAACGAGATTATCTATGGAAGTGGGGCTGAACATGACTAGATTCAATAATGTTTGCTGCTCCAGGTCAAGCATTGATTGCGTGGGGTTGTGTGAATAATGCGTATCTTCTTGAATAAATTGATGTAATTCTTCGAGAATATCTTGGGTGGTTTCGACAAGCTTCGCACCTTCGCGGATCAGGGCGTTGCAGCCACGCGCCAATGGATTATGGATTGAGCCTGGGATGGCGAACACTTCTCGGTTTTGCTCCAAAGCCATCCGGGCAGTAATTAACGAACCACTTTGTTTGGCGGCTTCAACCACCAGCAAACCTTGGCACAAACCGCTAATAATACGGTTGCGTCTTGGGAAATGGTTGGCTTTGGCAGTAGTGCCAGGCGGGAATTCAGACACCATGGCACCGGTGGCGACGATTTGCATCGCCAATTCTTTATGTTTGGCTGGATAAACGCGGTCAAGTCCAGTACCGGCAACGGCGATGGTGTAAGCTTGGTTCTGCAGTGCGCCTTCATGGCTGGCGGCATCTATGCCCAGCGCCATGCCGCTGGTGATGACAAAACCGAAACGGCTCAAGGCCTTGCTAAATTCCCTTGCTGTTTCCCTACCTTGGGTTGAGGGGTTGCGGCTGCCAACAATGGCGATTTGGGGTAATGCGAGGACGCCTGGCTTACCGCGCACGAACAATACTGGCGGCGGGTCGGCAATTTCTTTTAATTGTGCGGGATAAGCCGCATTCATCAAGGTAATGGCGTAATTGTTGGTTTGTGCCAACCAGTCCATGTCTTGATCAACCAGTGTCCAATCAGGGTGCTTGATAGCCTCGACCACACTGGTTTTTAAACCCAAAGCGTTTAAGGCTGGGATAGGTTCTGCGAAAACTTGTTCTGGTGTATGGGTGTCAAGTAATTTGAGAAAGCCCCTGCAACCGAGGCCTGGCACACGCAGTAGGGCGAGCCAGTAACGGATGTTTATGTCAGGTTGTAGGATTAACTGGCTCAGGGGGTTTGTACTTTGTCTAATAAGTGGATAGCTTGCCCTGCTTTCATCACCAATGCATAACTGACACGTTCAAAGGGTCGGAATACCATCAATATCCCTGCTTTTTCGTCAGGTAGTTTTACCATCGCATTTTTAATCGGGCCGAACCGATCCATTATCATTCGGCCTTTTTTATAAATATCCAGCTCATGCCCGACTTGTAAGCCGTCCCTTATGCCTTTATCAATGACGACAGTGTTATACAAACCGATTTGAGAAACACCGCCCTGCACGCTAATAATGGTGCCGTTGATTTTTTTTGCCGGTGGTCTGGGGAAATAATTCAACGTGACATCTTCTTCGAGGTTGGGCATGACGCGGTCACCCATGCGAATTTCACTCTTAGCTTTAGTGATGACCAAGGTGGCCGGATCGCCTGGTCGTTTTAATGTAGTTTTGGCAATAAATTGGGCTTCATAACCTAAAACCTCGCCAGTTTCAGGGCTTTTATAGGTTTCGCCTGCCCGATAAATAGTGAAAGTTGAGTTTTGGGGGGTGTTAATGGCGCGGACATAAACACTATCACCAATACCCGCAACAAGATGTTCCCCCCCCAACTCAAGGACATAAGGCGCAGCATTCAACTCGTTTGCGCCAACAACACGTGGTGTGGTCAAAAATTGGTCGATTTTATCGTTTGGGATCAATTTAATTGCTTGATTGAGATTGGTCACGCGGATACAGGGAATTAGCTTGCCATCAGCCGAAATTGGGAATTTTGTCCGCCCGTGTTTAAATTCCTCTTCTTTCAGGACACAGGGTGTTTGGATGTTCAGCTCGGCAGCCGGTTGTTCGCTTCTCGACAAGCTGAGTTGCGGCTTGCCATTGACCATTGCAAAATAAATGGTATCCCCCGGATAGATAAGATGGGGGTTTTGAATTTGACTGTTAAAACGCCATAATTCAGGCCATTGGGTTGGATGTTGCAAAAATTTGCCTGAAATGTCCCACAAGGTGTCACCGTGGACAACCGTATACTGGTCTGGGTGCAAGGGATTGATTTGTAATTCATCTGCATTTGCGTTGATACTGATAAATACGGAAAGAAGTAACCCTGAAAGTATGCGAAAAGCCATAGTGATTCCTGCGGAGTCTTTTTAGTCTGTTTAAATTCAAAGTTTAGATGAATTCATATAGAATTCCAGTATTCAATTATTATAGTGGAGAGTTTGTTGAGTATTCTAACTATTCTCGAATTTCCTGATGAGCGCTTGCGTAAAAAAGCGGCGCCTGTTGAGAAAATTGACAATAACACCAAAAAACTGGTCGATGATATGTTGGCGACCATGTACACCGCAAAAGGGATCGGTTTGGCGGCTACCCAAGTCAATGTCCATCTGCGTATCATCGTTATTGATATTAGCGATGAAAAAAATGCCCCGCTTTGCCTCATTAACCCGCAGCTGATTGAAAAAGATGGCGTCAAGGAATCAGAGGAAGGTTGTTTGTCGGTGCCAAATTTTTATGAAAAAGTCCATCGGGCGGAACATATCAGGGTGCGTGCTTGGGATCGTGAAGGCCAGCCGTTTGAACTTGAAGCCCAGGATTTGTTGGCGGTGTGCATACAGCATGAGATGGATCATCTGGAAGGTAAGTTGTTCGTTGATTATCTATCGCCGTTAAAACGCCAGCGTATCAAAAAGAAACTGGAAAAACAGCATAAACAGGATAAAAATTGGGCATGAAAATTATTTTTGCAGGGACACCTGAATTTGCCGTGCCTAGCTTGCAAATGTTGCTTTCTTCGGAACATGAAGTCTGTGTCGTGTATACCCAGCCAGACCGTCCAGCGGGCCGGGGCCGCCATTTGCAGCCTAGTCCGGTCAAGGAATTGGCGGTAACTGCGGGTATTCCCGTGTTGCAGCCACTGAGCCTGAAAACCGACCATGACCTCAAGCAAATCCGTTCCTTTGGAGCTGACCTGATGGTGGTTGTGGCGTACGGTATGATTTTGCCGCAAACCGTGTTGGATGTGCCGAGAATAGGTTGTATCAACGTGCATGGCTCACTATTACCCCGTTGGCGCGGGGCGGCCCCCATCCAGCGGGCGGTAATGGCTGGTGATGCCAAAACTGGCGTTACGATCATGAAAATGGTCCATAAATTGGATGCGGGCGACATGTTGCATAAAGAGGAATATGAATTGACGTCAACAGACACCTCCAGTGATGTCCATGACCGCTTGGCGGTATTGGGGGCCATCGGGTTGGCAAAAGTATTGGTGCAACTTGAACAAGGTACGGTAAACGCCGAGCCACAGGATGAGGCTTTGGTGACTTATGCCGAAAAATTGGACAAAAGCGAAGCGGCCATAGACTGGACACAAAGTGCTGAAGTAATCTCCAGAAAAGTCAGGGGATTGAACCCTTGGCCGGTTGCACAGACGCAATATCGGAATGAGGTTTTACGTATTTGGCAGGCTGAAGCCATTGATGGTGAAACTAAAGATAAGCCAGGGACTGTGGTCAGCACCCCTAAAACCATGGATGTGATGACGGGTAAAGGACTCCTGCGCTTGCATGAAGTGCAGCTTCCAGGCGGCAAACGCATGGCGGTTGAAGCATTTCTTAATGCCCATGATGTTAATCGGGCATACTTAGCTTGAGTGTGAACACACGGGCCATAGCCGCACGGATGGTAGCCGACGTCATCGAAAATGGACATTCTTTGACCGCAATACTTGACAACACCTTATCCTCGATACCCAATATCAGAGACAGGGCGTTTATCCAAATGCTTTGTTACGGTGTCTGCCGCCATTACCACCATCTTGATTTTATCTTAGGCAAATTAGTCGCCAAACCCATAAAAGACATGGAGATTAAAGCCCTGATTTTAGTCGGCTTATATCAGCTACAATTTATGCGGGTCAAACCCCATGCCGCCGTGTCAGAAACGGTGTTGGCGGTAGGCAATAGAAAATGGGCCAAAGGCTTGGTGAATGCGTTGCTGAGAACCTATTTGCGTGAGCAAGCCAAGCTCGAAGAGCAAGCCAGCAATGTTGCTACGGCAGCTTGGAGCCATCCGGCATGGTTGCTACGGCTACTCCAAGAGGATTGGCCGGAGCAGGCAGCGCAAATCTTTTTGGCAAATAACCTGCAAGCGCCGATGGCTTTGCGTGTCAATCTGGCTAAAATTGATAGGCAAGCTTATTTACAGCAACTAAACGCCCGTAACATCACAGCAAATTGCGTTGATTTTTGCCCGTCAGCAGTAGTCTTGGATAATGCGGTGGCGGTTGATGAATTGCCAGGCTTTGCCAGCGGTTTGGTGTCCGTCCAAGATACTGCCGCACAATTGGCTACCGAATTGCTGATCCTTCAGCCTGGGCAGCGGGTTTTGGATGTTTGTGCCGCACCCGGAGGCAAAACCGCCCATATTTTGGAAGCACAAGCGCAATTACAGGTCTTGACGGCGGTCGATATTGACGCCGCTAGATTGCAAAAAGTCGGGGACAATTTGCAACGGTTAAGTTTGGCGGCGAAATTAATCTGTGGAGATGCGGCTGAGCCACAAAGTTGGTGGGACGGACAAGTCTTTGAGCGTATTTTATTGGACGCCCCCTGTTCCGCAACAGGGGTTATCCGCCGTCATCCCGATATAAAATTGTTACGCAGGGCAGACGATATTGCTCAATTGCAAACGCTACAAAAATCGATTCTAAACGCAATTTGGCCTTTGTTGGCTAAAGATGGCATCTTGCTGTATGCGACTTGCTCCATACTCAAGCAGGAAAACGAGCAGCAAATAATGGCCTTTTTAGCTGGTCATGACGATGCTGAGGAAATGCCCTGCCCGGACCATTGGGGGGCTTCCGCCATTGCAGGGAGGCAAATTTTGCCTGGCCAATCAGGAATGGACGGTTTTTATTATGCACGTCTTCGGAAATTATAAAACTTTGTGGGTGTTTGTTTGGCTGGCTTGCTGCTTGCCGTTGCTTGTAAAGGCGGAGTGTTGCTCTGCCCAAGTCAAAATGGCCCAGTTGGTGAGGGAAGGCCAATATTATCTGATTTCCGCTGATATAGATTATCAATTTAGCGAAAAAGCCTCGTCTGCCCTACAAAACGGGGTGCCGCTATTTTGGGAAATACAGATAAAGATCCAGCAGCCACGGGAGTTGCTTTGGCCAAAAACATTGGTGGAAACCAGCATTCGCTATCGCTTGCAATATCATGCTTTATTGAATATGTACCGTGTTAAAAACGAAAGCAATGGCGATGTCCAAAATGTTTCCAGTTTGGCCGCCGCATTGGAGCTGATGTCAACATTGCGTAATTTCCGCATTCCCGACAACACCAATATAAGCCCGCTACCGGTAACTGTTTTGGCTTTGAAAGTTGACTTTGACCGCAATGCCTTGCCTTTGCCGTTGCGACCTTTGGCCTATCTGAATAAACAATGGTATTTATCCGGTGATTGGACGCTATGGCCATTAAAAAAATAAAGCTATCTGGCAATCTTTCGGTATTCATACTGTCAGGGCTGATTCTGCTGTCTTTGCAGATGATGAGTTCGGCTACTCAGGAATCTTCTCAACTTGGCGAGATGTATTCTTGGCTGTTGTTGATGAATGCCATCGGTTCAGTGGTATTGTTTTGGTTGGTTGGTGCCAATATTTTCACGCTGACTAAGCAATTGAAAAAACGTGAGGCGGGTTCTAGGCTAACCACCCGCATGGTGTCGCTATTTGTTCTACTGGCTTTGGCCCCGGCGGCAATCGTCTTTTATTTCTCGATGCAGTTTTTGCATCAAGGGATTGATAGTTGGTTTAATGTTGAAATTGACCGGGCGATGGAAGACTCTTTGGAGCTAAGCCAAGCGTCTTTGGATCAACGGATGCGTTGGCACTTAAAACAAACCCAGCAATTGGCAGCCACTTTGGAGTTTTCCCCAACAAATCTATTGACGCAGGAAATTGAAAATTTGCGCGAACTCGCCAGTGCTTTGGAAATGACCTTGTTTTCCCAGCCAGGGACTATCATCGTTTCCAGCAGCAACAATCCCAGTGACATCTTGCCCAGCTTGCCGGATGAGCATATCTGGATACAATTGCGCCAGCAACATTCGGATTATGTCGCTTTGTCACCTCTACGCGATGACGAATTGATGATACGTGTCATTGTTAAGATCAACGGGCAAGAGCCCTTGTATTTGCAAGCCCTCTATCCTGTTCCGGTCAGGATCGCCGATTTGGCGGACTCGGTGGAATTTGCGTTTGTCCGCTACCAAGAAATGAGTTTTTTGCGCCATTCCCTTAAACTCAGTTTTTCACTGGCATTGTCCTTGGTGTTATTGATGAGCTTGCTGGCGGCGATCTGGGTGGCATTCATTAGCATCCGGCATATCATCGCACCGGTAAAAGCCTTGGTAAAAGGCACTCAGGCCGTGGCTTCGGGGCGTTACGACCAGCAATTGCCAGTTACCGCGCAAGACGATTTGGGTTTTCTGGTCGAATCTTTCAACGAAATGACGAAGCGTATCGCCAAGGCCAGTTACGAATCAAGAATGGCGGGTTTTGAAGTGGAAAACCAACGCGCTTATTTGGAAACGATCTTGGCTAACTTGACTGCCGGGGTCATCAGCTTTGATACGGTATTCAAAATCCGTACCGCAAACCAAGCCGCTTACCGGATTTTCCGTATTCAAGTGAACCAGTGCATAGGCTACACTTTGCTGGAATTGGCGAAGAATGTGGTTGAATTAGCGGAACCGCTAAAATCCATGCAACGCTTTCTGGAATTGTCCGATGATATTTGGGAGCAGCGCATCGCTTTTTTGGGGCCAAATGGCCGCCAAGAATTATTGTGCCGTGGCACGCCACTTTTTGCCCAAGACGGGATACGCGTCGGTGCCGTAGTGGTGTTTGACGATGTCACAGATTTAATCCAAGCGCAAAAAAATGCCGCGTGGGGAGAGGTGGCCAGACGTTTGGCGCATGAAATAAAAAACCCGCTCACGCCCATCCAATTGTCGGCGGAACGTTTGCAACATAAATTGGCAGATAAACTGTCCGAAACGGATGCCGCAATTTTAAAACGCTCGACCATTACAATTGTGCAGCAAGTTGAAGCCATGAAGGAAATGGTCGATGATTTTTCGGAATATGCCAAACCGTCGAAAAAACAGACGGTGGCAATTGATTTGCCCGTACTTGTGCAGGAGGTGCTGGCTCTTTATGTGCTTAAATCGGGAGTAAAATTTAAAGCTAATTATAAAGCCGCTAGCGGCTTATTGGTTGCTGGTGATCCGGTCAGTATCCGGCAAATTTTGCATAATCTGATCAAAAACGCCCTCGAAGCCATTGAAACGCAAGGCTTGATAGAAATTAACCTGCATCGGGTACAGAAAAATGACACTGATTTTATCGAAATCTCGCTATATGATGACGGGCCTGGGATAAAAGAAGGGCAAATCGAAAAAATTTTTGAACCCTATGTCACCACCAAAGCCAAAGGCACTGGACTTGGATTGTCTATCGTGAAAAAAATCATTGAAGAGCATGGTGGCGCAATCTGGGTTGACACCCAAAGGAAAGTGGGGGCGGGTTTTATTATCCAACTGCCTGCGTGTAACGTTTAAGCCAGTCACATTTTTTTAAGCTAATGATCAATTTAAATTTACCACGGATTTTAGTAGTTGACGACGAGCCTGATATTCGCCGCCTAGTCAGCGAAATTCTCGAAGATGAAGGCTATAAAGTTGATATGGCGGAAGATGCTGAAATTGCTAGGCAATTGAAAATCAGCACCAACCCGAATCTGATTTTACTGGACATCTGGATGCCGGATACCGATGGTATTACGCTGTTAAAAGAGTGGGTGGCGGAAGACGCTTTGAATTGTCCGGTCATTATGATGTCTGGTCATGGTTCGGTGGAATCGGCGGTGGAGGCAACCCGTTTGGGGGCTTATGATTATCTGGAAAAACCTTTGTCGATGGCAAAATTGCTGTTGATAGTGGAAAGGGCCTTGGAAGCCAGTTATTTGCAACATGAAAATACCGGTGTAAGGCAAGCCCCCGTTGTCGAAATTGATCCGGTTGGCAAAAGTGCCACAGTCGCCAGGCTCAAAGACCAATTGAAACGCCTAGCTCAACATGATGCACGATTATTGTTTGTTGGCGAGGCGGGGGTCGGCAAGGAGTTGTATGCCCGATTTTTGCATAACAATAGCTCACACCGAGATGGGCCGTTTATTGATGTGGCGGTCGGCAGCATTTCACCGGAAAATTCTGCGGTCGAATTTTTTGGCAAGGAATTTTCCGGTAAAACCTACCCTGGCCTGTTAGAGCGTGCCCATAAAGGCACTTTATTTTTAGGCGAAATCGCCGGTATGGATAAAGAAACCCAGTTACGTCTGTTGAGCGCGTTGGAATCCAGTTCGTTCCTGCGAGTAGGGGGCAGCGAGGCGGTGCGTGTGGATGTCCGCGTGGTGGCTTCCACGCGCATCAGTTTGGATGAAGAAGTCAAATTCGGCAGGTTCAGGCAAGATTTGTATTATTTACTTAACGAAGTGACGATGGAGATTCCGCCGTTAAGAAGCCATAGTGAGGATGTACCGGCTTTGTTGAGCTTTTATGTCGATTACTTTGTCAGCCAAGACAAGCTAGGGTTCAGGCGATTTTCGATGGCGGCGCAGAATTTTTTACGAAATTACTGCTGGCGCGGCAATGTAAGGGAATTGAAAAATCTGGTGCAACGCTTGATGATTCTTGGTGTGGGCGAAGATATTGAGCTTGATGAAGTCAAAACCGCGTTAGGGACGGTAATGGGCGATATGCCGGGGATGTCTTCCGTACCGGATTTCTTCAATTTACCGCTAAAGGAAGCTAGGGATCACTTTGAAAAAGCCTATTTGGAATATCATTTTGAGCGCACCGGTGGCAGTGTAGCCAAGTTATCAGCCGCAGTAGGTATGGAGCGAACCCATCTTTACCGAAAATTACACTCGTTGAACATAAAATTGTAGCCAAGTAACGTTAACGGGCTTAACCAAAGCAGGTATTAATAAATAAACCTTGTAAATGCTAAATATGTCCAGTAAAATTGTTAGTCTTTTATTAAGGCTTTATACAAAGACGCTTTTTACAGAAAACTATAACGATGAAAACATTCAGTGCAAAACCAGCAGAAGTAAAGCGTGATTGGTACGTGGTAGATGCAGAAGGAAAGACATTAGGTCGCCTTGCTTCTGAAATTGCACGTCGTCTCCGCGGCAAACATAAACCAGAATTCACCCCGCATGTTGATACTGGTGATTACATTATTGTCGTCAACGTCGAGAAAATTGGCGTGACTGGCACTAAAGAAAAAGATAAATTATATCAACATCATACAGGCTATATCGGCAACTTGAAAACCGTCAGCTTAGGAAAGCTGAGAAAAACTTTCCCGGACAGGATACTGACAACTGCTGTTAAAGGCATGTTGCCTAAAAACCCACTGGGTCGGGCAATGTTTAAAAAGTTGAAAGTCTATGCCGGTCCAGAACATGATCATCAGGCCCAACAGCCAAAAGTTTTAGAATTATAAGTGAGTTAAACATGGCAACAGCTCAGTATTACGGAACAGGCCGTCGTAAAAGTGCAATTGCACGTGTTTACGCAACGAAAGGCACCGGAAAAATCATTATCAATACCAAGTCTATAGAAGACTATTTTGGCCGTAAAACAGACCAGATGGTTTCCCGCCAGCCTTTGGAATGTGTAGATATGGTTGGCAATTTTGATGTGAACGTGATTGTTAAAGGTGGTGGGCCTTCAGGACAGGCAGGGGCCATACGTCTTGGTTTGACCCGCGCATTGATGGAATACGATGAAACATTACGTCCGGCACTTAGACATGCGGGTTATGTGACACGCGATTCGCGTATTGTAGAACGTAAAAAAGTCGGCTTGCACAAAGCCAGAAAACGTCCTCAGTACTCAAAACGTTAATCTTTATCCACAAGATGTTGCTTAAAGGGTTGCATTATTATCTGATGCAACCCTTTTTTGTGGGCGGTAATTTCTGACATAGCTAAAATGAATAATCGGCATCCAATAAATGATTTTTTTTCTTAGCAATGCTAGAATGGCTGCAACTTAAGTTATTACTGATGTAACGGATGACGACAGATTTACAAAATACGCTGACTAAAACTACTGCAATCGAATTTAAAAGCAATACATTTACGGTGCCTGTTTTAGTCATATCCAGCAACGATTTGGATGCCATAAAGGATCAAATTCAAAAAAAAATCCAAATCGCCCCGGATTTTTTCAAAAACTCTCCAATCGTACTTGACGTTCAAGCAATTAATAAAAATAATCTACCTATTGATTTTACCAAACTCGCCAATCTTATCCGTGAGGCAGGATTATTGCCAATCGGTATTAGGGGGGGGGACGGGTTACAAAATAAAATTGCCATAGAATTGGGTATTCCTATCCATTCTGTCCACAATAATCCGGTAATCGAAAAGAAAAATCTTGAAGATTCGCCACAGAAAGTTAAATCAACCCATTCTGAAACCGCCTTACCCACTCAAGCAACGTTAATTTCCCAACCCGTCCGTTCTGGGCAACGAATTTATGCGACAGGGGATTTAATTATTTTGGCTCAAGTAAGCGCGGGGGCAGAAATAATGGCAGAGGGGAATATCCATGTCTACAATACCTTACGAGGCCGTGCTTTAGCTGGTGTCCAAGGTAATTTAGATGCACGGATATTTTGTTCCGATTTAGAAGCGGAGTTGATATCTATTGCTGGTACTTATCAAATCAGTGAAGACATGCGCGGGATAAAACGAAACAAGCCAGTGCAAATTTATTTACAAGAACATACTTTAATTATTAGTGATATTGCTTAATAAAATCTACCTAGAGGAATATTTGTGGCAAGAATTATTGTTGTAACATCGGGTAAGGGCGGTGTTGGCAAAACCACAACCAGTGCCGCCATCGCCATGGGTTTGGCAAAGCGAGGCCACAAAACGGCGGTCATAGACTTTGATGTCGGTTTGCGGAATCTTGATTTGATTATGGGCTGTGAGCGCCGTGTAGTTTATGATTTTATCAATGTCATTAATAATGAGGCATCGCTCAATCAGGCTTTGATCAAAGACAAGCATTGTGACCAACTGTACATTTTGCCTGCCTCGCAAACCCGCGATAAAGATGCTTTAAGCTTGGAAGGTGTTGGTAAAGTTTTAGAGGAATTATCCAAAGATTTTCAGTATGTCGTTTGTGATTCTCCAGCGGGTATCGAAAGGGGGGCACATTTGGCAATGTATTTTGCCGATGATGCCTTTGTGGTGACCAACCCTGAAGTTTCGTCGGTGCGTGACTCTGATCGTATGTTAGGCTTGTTGGCGAGCAAATCACGCAGAGCCGAACGTAACGAAGAACCCATCAAGGAATTTCTGTTGTTATCGCGCTATTCGCCAGAACGGGTAAAAATTGGTGACATGCTGAGCGTAAACGATGTCCAGGATATTTTGTCTTTGCATATATTAGGCGTGATCCCTGAATCAAAATCGGTTCTGACGGCGTCAAATTCTGGTGTACCGGTAATTCTTGATGAAAAGAGTGATGCAGGCCAAGCTTACGCCGATATTGTTGCCCGTTACTTAGGCGAAGATAGGCCACATCGTTTTATTGATGAGAAAAAAGGCCTATTCGGGAAGCTGTTTGGGGGCAAATAATGAGTTTACTAGACTATTTTAGGATCACTAAAACCAGCTCGGCTTCACTGGCGAAGGAGCGCTTGCAGATACTTGTTGCCCATGAGCGTTCTTCCCGAAACCAGCCATCCTATCTTCCTCAGTTACAAAGGGAATTGCTGGAAGTGATAAAAAAATATGTCAACGTCGATCAAGATGCCATATCATTTAATTTCGAGCAAGATGAAAATCAGGAAACGCTTGAATTGAATATCGTATTGCCTGACCATCAAGCAAAAAATTTTTAAACTCTCTAACAACTCTCAAAGGTGATTGAAATGACTGAAATAATTGGTGATGCAGCGGGTAAAATTTGGAAATTTCTGGATGAAAACGGCCCATCCAGCGTGACAAAAATTTCTACAGAAACGGGGATCAATAAGAATGATATCCAACGGGCCATTGGCTGGCTCTGCAAGGAAGATAAGCTGGTTTTTGAATTGAAAGGCCGGACTGAAACTTTATCATTGAAATAAGCTTTTGTAACCCATACTAAACCCAAGATTTGGCAGAATATGCTAGTCTTGGGTTTTTATGTGCAGGGCTTACGGAAGTTCGCGATGGCGCACAATGACATTGAAATAAGTGTTTTTAAATCGCTTGACTAAGGAGTCGACCAGATACACGGAGCGGTGTTGCCCTCCAGTGCAACCAATGGCTACGGTCAAATAAGTGCGGCCTTCCGCTTCAAAACGTGGTATCCAACGATCAAGAAATCCGGTAATGTCTTGAAAAAGTTCAATGACTAAAGGTTGTTCATGCAAAAAATCGATGACCTCTTGGTCTTTTCCGCTTAAGCCACGTAAATCAGGAATCCAATGGGGGTTGGGTAAGCTTCGGGCATCAAAAACAAAATCAGCGTCTAAGGGTACGCCATGTTTAAAGCCAAAAGACTGAAATTGTAAGGAAATATTTTTGACATCGCGTTCACCAATTTGGTCTTTGATTAACTCACGCAATTGGTGGTAATGCGTACGGCTGGTATCTATGATAACGCTGGCATGTCGGGCAATCGGGGTCAACATTTCCCGTTCGATTTTTAAGGCTTCTTTTAAAGGGATGTTAAAATCCGTCAAAGGATGTTTGCGGCGGGTTTCACTATAGCGTTTAAGCAAGGTGGCTTCTTCAGCCTGCATAAAAATGACCTCGCAGCTTATGCCCTTGCTGTGTATCAATCTCATGCTATCGGAAAAGTTCGCCAAACTTTCGCTCTGGTTTCTGGCATCAATACCAATGGCCGTTTTGGCATAGGTTTTAGTGTCGATCAACATTACATGGTTAATAAAGTCTTCCAACAAGGTGACTGGCAAGTTATCTATACAGAAATAACCACAGTCTTCGAGAGTATCTAAAGCTATGCTTTTACCGGAGCCGGAAAGCCCGCTAACAATTAATAGTTTCATAAGATATAGCGTAAAGGGTGAGTCACACTTGGTTTGGTTTTTTTGTCACCCACACTTTACGCCCTGTTTATTATCGGTGGTTGTTGGTTTTTTCTTTGTGTTTGGTGATTTGACGGTCTAATTTGTCAACCATGTTATCAATTGCTACGTACATGTCTTCTTGATGGTCTTCGGCAAATAACTTGGCTCCGCTCAGCTGCAACGTAGCTTCCGCTTTTTGCACCAGTTTTTCAACGCTTAAAATAACATGTACATCAGTGACGTTATCAAAATGCCGGGCTAATTTGGCGAATTTGGCGTCTATGTGCGTCCGTAACGCATCGGTTATTTCAAGATGATGACCTGTTATTATGACTTGCATGGTAAAACTCCTTAAGGTAATGATGGTTTTAGCAGCGTCCCGGATATTATAAAATCCGTTTCCTCTGGCTAGATGATGCGATAAACATCGCTTCCCGATACTTGGCAATTGTCCTTCTGGCAACATTGATGCCTTTCTCGTTTAAAAAATCGGCAATTTTACTGTCACTCAGCGGTTTCGCCGGATCCTCATTGCTGATTAATTCTTTAATGATAGCCCTGATTGCGGTGGATGAGCATTCGCCACCACCTTCGGTCGAAACATGGCTGGAAAAAAAGTATTTGAATTCAAAAATACCATTGGGGGTATGCATGAATTTTTGAGTGGTCACCCGCGATATAGTCGACTCGTGGAGTTCAAGCTCTTCGGCAATATCACGCAGCACCATGGGTTTCATCGCTACCGAGCCATGCTCAAGAAATGCAGTTTGTTTTTCAATGATGGATCTGGCGACGCGCAACAATGTGTCGTTGCGGCTATGCAGGCTTTTGATAAACCAGCGGGCTTCTTGCAGATGGTCTTTCATGCAAGTATTGTCTTTGCTGTTATCGGCCCGCTTTATCATTGCCGAATAAAAGGGATTGATACGCAATTTTGGGGCAATATCAGGATTTAAATTGACTTGCCACGCCCCGTTTTGCTTAGTGACATAAACATCGGGAATGACATATTCTGAATCATGTTCCTGGATGCGTGAGCCTGGTTTGGGTTCAAGTGTCCTGATCAAAGCGACCACAGTGTCCAATTGCCGTTCGGTCAAGTTCAGCTTGCGCATCAGCTTGGTTTGTTCATGCGTTGCCAACAAATCCAGATGGTGCGTGACTATGGCGAGTGCTTCCTCACGATAAGGCGTGGTTTCAGGCAATTGGCGCAATTGCAAGCGCAAACAATCGCTTAAGTCAATAGCGGCAATGCCGGCGGGGTCAAAGTTTTGGATTCGATGCAATACCGCAAAGACTTCATCAATATCAAGGTCATCCAATTGCGTTTGCATCGCTTGGTATATGCCTTCAGGATTGCTGGTCAGATAGCCATCTTCATTAATCGAATCGATAATACCAATGGCAATGGCGTGGTCGCGTTCGGAAAAACGCGTCAGTTCCAGTTGCCATAACAAATGTTCCAGTAAGGTCGCACTACTACTGTGTTGGGTTTCAAATTCCGCGGTTTCGCTGTTATGGCTACCCGACTCTATCACGGCATCGTAGATATCTTCCCATGATGAGTCAATTGGAAGTTCATCAGGAATATCGGTTTGTGAACCTTCGCTGGTTTGGGAATCGGAATGTTCGGTTTTTTTTTCAGGGAGCAGTTCAGAAACCGGAGCATTATTTTCGTCTTCGTTAATTTCCAGCATCATGTTAGATTCAAGTGCTTGCTGGATTTCTTGCTGTAAATCTAAAGTTGACATCTGCAACAATTTTATTGCCTGCTGCAATTGCGGCGTCATGGTAAGCTGCAGGCCTTGCCGAAGATGTAGGGATTGTTTCATTTTGTTTTAATACAGTAACTTAAAGACTAAAATTTTGGCCTAAATAAACTTTTCGCACTTCCTCATTGGCGACAATCGCTTCTGCGCCGCCTTCGGCGATGACTTTGCCATCATTGAGTATGTAGGCCCTATCACAAATACCTAAAGTTTCACGGACATTATGCTCGGTTATCAAAACGCCGATGCCGCGCTGTTTCAAGTGCACGATGGTTTTTTTTATATCATCGACCGAAATGGGGTCGACACCGGCAAAAGGCTCGTCGAGCAAAATGAATTGTGGTTGCGTTGCCAGGGCACGGGCAATTTCAACGCGCCGACGTTCGCCACCTGACAAGCTCAATGCCAGTTGATTACGCAAATGCAGGATATTAAATTCCTGCAATAAATCATCTATGACCAATTCAATTTGGCTGTGGCTTAAGTTTCCACGGATTTGCAACACTGCCCGCAGATTGTCGGCGACGCTCAGTTTGCGGAAAATCGATGGCTCTTGCGGTAAATAACCGATACCTAAACGGGCCCGCAGGTGCATCGGGTAATCCGTTATAGGCTTATCGTCGAGTTTAATTTCACCCGCATCCGCTTTAATCAAGCCCACCATTATATAAAAACTGGTGGTTTTACCGGCACCGTTAGGCCCTAACAGCCCCACGACTTCCCCGGCGTTAATTTCCAGAGACACGCCGTCGACAACATTCCGTTTATGGAAAGCTTTAAATAATTGGGTTGCTGTTAGGATTGCCATGCTTATTGGGCGGCTTTAGCCTTAGGCTTTAATATAACATGGACACGTTTGCTATCGGATGATTTTTCACCTGCTTTTACCAGTGAGCTTTTAATGTCGTATTCGATTAAGTTACTCGAATAAGTGGCGTTACCTTGGGTGACAACTGCCTGATTTTGTAAGATTAACAAATTCTTTTTTGGGTAATATTCACCTAGCAACGCCTCACCGATAATGTCTTCTGCACCGGCATTAGGAGTTTGCTTGAATTTTGCGCGGTTGCCGGTAAACACCAATTTATCGACTTCGCCATTTTTCAAATAAACGACCAATTTTTCGGAATTGACCCGGATGCTGCCTTGGATGGAGATGACGTTGCCCGTATAGGTGCTGGTTTGTGAGGCGTCATCGTAAGTCGCGGTGTTGGAATCAATCGAAATAGGCTGATCGGCATCGCTTTCTAAAGCCAAGGTGACGGTGTTATAAAAAGTGCCTAGTAAAATACCGCATAAGAGAATGAGGTTTTTATTGTTGTATTTCATATTTCCCTTGTACATGAGCCAGTAATTCAATATGAATCGGCTGCTTAAAAACCAGTTTCATTCCAGTTCCTGTGGTTTTGTTTGGCAGGCTCACCAAATCTGCCCGCTCATCAGTTTCTGCGTAATGAGTTTCTGGTTTCACTTTTAGATTGGAGGTGTTTATCCTTAAAGGTTTGGTATTGTGATATTGGGTTCTTTCAACGATGGCCTTGCCGAGGAGCAGGATGTTTTTTCTATCTGCCGATACACTTCCGGACTCCGATTGGATACGCCAAGGCGATTGATTTTCCAGATAAAAAACGATGGTCGGTTTCTCCAAATAAGTGGTGTGGTCATCGCTATAATGGATGATTTTATCGGCAAACAACTGGGTGTTGAGGTAGCCTGACAACCCCATTTCCGATTTAATATAGCCTTTACTAAACAAATCAGGGCTATGCGGCGGTATCAACCGGCTATTCAGAGTGTCGTCCCCGCTTAAATTAACGAGCATCCAGCTTGCCAATGCGAAAAGCAACAAATAGAGATAGCCGTATTGGTCTCTAAAAAAGCTCATGTCAGATAAGATTCAACGATGCCATTATAATGACCTTGTGCTTGCATTATAAGATCACAAACTTCGCGTACCGCACCCTGCCCACCGTTGCGTTGGGTATGCCAATGTGCATGTTGCTTAACCGTGTCAACCGCGTCATTAACCGCAATCGCCAAACCGGCCCGCATCATAATCGGCAAGTCCAGCAAGTCATCGCCGACATAAGCGGTTTGTTCCGGTGTTATTTTCAGTGTGAGCAGTAGTTCTTGAAAGGCAGCACGTTTATCTTCATACCCTTGGTAAACATGGGCGATGCCGAGGCTGTTCATGCGTAAACCGACGGCATTGGAACGACGGCCGGAAATGACCGCCACATCTACCCCTGTTTGGCGGAGTAGTTTAATGCCGTGTCCGTCTTGGGCATGAAAGCTTTTGTATTCGTTTCCTTCATGGTCGAAAAATAGCTTACCATCCGTCAATACGCCGTCAACATCGAGGATCAGCAATTTAATTTGGTTAGCCTTGGCGTATAGGCTGGGCACGGATTCGGTATTGGACATCAGACAATTCCGGCTTGGATCAAATCGTGCATGTTCAATGCGCCAATGGCACATTGCTGTTCATCAACGACGATGAGCGCGTTAATTTTTTTCTGCTCCATAATTTGCATGGCTTCGGCAGCCAAAATATTGGCAGTGATGACCGCGCAATGGGGAGTCATCACTTCCGTGATCGGGGTGCTGTGAATATCCAGATTTCTTCCTAGCATCCTGCGTAAATCGCCATCGGTAAAAATACCGATGACCCGATTGTTGGCTTCCACAATGGCAGTCATACCCAATTTTTTTTCGGTCATTTCCAGTAGGGCGTGGCTGATTAATGCCGATTCAGGAACTGATGGCATGTCGACGCCAACGTGCATAACATCCCTGACCCGCAATAACAGCCGCTTTCCTAAACTGCCACCTGGATGGGCAAGGGCAAAATCATCTCGGGTAAAACCCCTTGCTTCCAATAATGAAACCGCCAGCGCATCGCCCATGACTAAGGCAGCGGTGCTGCTTGATGTGGGGGCCAGCCCCAAAGGGCAGGCTTCTTGCTTAACGGAGACATTCAAATAAGTGGTTGAAAATCTAGCCAGGGTTGAATTGGCGTTGCCGGTTATCGCGACCAGCGGTACCCCTAGGCGTTTGATAATTGGCAAAATGGTGAGGACTTCTTCAGTCTCCCCGGAATTTGAAAGTGCCACCACCACATCATGTTTGGTGATCATGCCCAAATCTCCGTGGCTTGCCTCGCCAGGATGGACAAAAAAAGCCGGCGTGCCTGTGCTGGCAAGTGTCGCGGCTATTTTGCTGGCAATATGCCCGGATTTGCCCATGCCAATGACGACCACCCGTCCAGTGCACTCGAACAGCAATTTGCAGGCAGCGACAAAGTTATCGTTAATCTGTTCTTCCAGATCGGCGATTGCTTGGGCTTCGACCTGAATGACCGCCTTTCCCAATTCGCGAAGTTTTTGATCATTTAATTTCATTTTTTGCCTCAAAAGTCTAGCGTTAATGTGTTTAGGGCAAAAAATCACGCAAAAAACGGTAGATAAAAGTGTTCGTCATAGAAGATAAAAAAACTGGTAACACCACCCAACATAAGCACCCAAGCAAAGGGAGATGTTATGATAATTAAGTTTAAAAAATACCACATTATGCCATGCTTATTGCATTCGCGCTTCATCAGAAAACGATATATTGCTCGGCACATTAATGTATCAGGCTGATGCTTAGACATGGAACAATTTAATATCCCACCATAAATAATGATCTTTCGTTAAAAATTGAATAGGATTGACTTCATAAAGTATAGTCAGACACAATAGACAATTTTCTGGCTTCCAAAGTAGCATGAATATAGGCAATTTTCCCGAAACGAGTTTGGTTTGTGTACGTGGGTTGTCATTTTCCCGTGGAGACAAGAAAATATTTGACACTATTTCCTTGGACTTTGAACGGGGCAAAGTGACTGCCATCATGGGGCCTAGCGGCACCGGCAAAACGACGTTATTGAAGTTGATTGGCGGACAGTTATGCCCATCACAAGGCACAATTACGGTGGACGGACTAAATGTCCATCATTTGCGCCGACATGATCTTTATGAACTGCGTAAACGTATGGGCATGCTCTTTCAAAGTGGTGCGCTACTGACCGATATGAACGTTTACGACAACGTAGCGTTCCCGTTGCGTGAACATACCCATTTGCCAGAATCTATGATCCGTACTTTAGTGCTAGTGAAGTTGCAGGCGGTCGGTTTGCGAGGGGCGAGCCAGCTTATGCCAAATGAGCTTTCGGGGGGGATGGCGCGGCGGGTGGCCTTAGCTAGGGCGATTGCCCTAGATCCGATGATGATCCTGTATGACGAACCGTTTACCGGACAGGACCCAATTGCGATGGGGGTGCTGGTGCATTTGATCAAATCCTTGAATAACGCGCTCGGTTTGACCAGCATCATTGTTTCCCATGACGTTGCCGAGACTTCACAAATTGCTGATTACATCTATATCATTTCCGAGGGTAAAGTGGTGGATCAAGGCAGTCCTGCAGACATTAAAAAGTCTTCCTCAGAATGGACGCAGCAATTTATGTCAGGTGCGGCGGATGGCCCCGTCCATTTTCATTATCCTGCAAAAAATTATATTGACGATTTGTTGGCCACAGGTCGACGTTATTGACAAACGCTCATCGGAATGACTGCTGTTTGTGATTGATATAGCAAGTAATTGTAATCGTGGATTCAACTAAATACCTGATTAGCAGGATGATGCAACCAACCCCAAAATCGTCATTCCGGGGATTGCCGGAGTCGTTAGACCACTTTAGCGAATCCCTGCCGATAGACGGCTTTGCTGAATCATCTTGCTAATCAGGGCTAAATAAGTGCAATAGCAGTAATTTATGTCCTGTTCAAATGTACGAACAATTAAAAAATTTTTCAGAAGCCAGTGAACTCCTTACCAAGTCAAAGTCAGTGGGGTCAGACTCGATTGATTTTAAATTTTGCCGACTTTCTGTCGCCACCTTTGGCAGCGGGTTCTATACGCCGTGCCAAATGCAATTGGCATAGCGCGATATACCGCCGTTGGCGACATGATAATCGACTAAAGCTTGTGCCGATTCATGGCCAAACTGCTTAGTTGCTTCATAAAACGCTTGGGTTTTGATTTTATTGGAGTTGAGCACCACGCCATCGCAATCAAATACGAGGGCTTGGTATTCATTCAGAGATTTATTCATTGGATTCGTACATTAGGCACATTACTTTGTCAAAAACGGATTAAGAATAGTCATTTGATTTTGCAACACTAACTGATGTTGCAAATCTTCAGAGAAAAAACACTTGCATCCCACTTGAAGCGCAGACGCTATTGCTAAGGAATCCCAAAACGAAAAGTGGTACGCTTTTCTTAACTCAAAGGCTTGGTGATAAGTCGAAACGCTAAGCGGCGCTAGGCTTGCGATTGATAAAATACCCTCATTAATCAAACTATAGGCTCGGTCATCTTCAAGCTTAAATTTTCGCGTCATGACATAATGACATTCATTGATAATTTGCGGCGAGACTACAACATTTGCCTGCGCGATCACCCCCGCCAATAAATCTTGCGCTGCATCTGATTTCCAACGTTCACTGGCCTGCTGTGATTGCACCAAACCATAAATAAACAAGTTGCTATCAACAAAACATTTATCGCTCATACCAATCATCACGTTTTCCGATCAGTGCATAGCTTTCTACCACAACCGGGTTAAAATAAACGTCAGGCAACTTTCGACTGGTCACTGATTCAGCCTGATCATCTTCAGCTATAAATAAAACGCGTACATGTTTATTCTTCAAACGCTCATAAGTAGGTATTTTTAAAAAAGGCTCTCGTACATCTAACTCCACTTCGACCGAGTACATATTCCCACCCTCACTACGTTGATAATCGTCTGTATTCTACTAAGGAACTGCTGATTAAAGCCTTCGACAAGCTCAGGCCGAACGGTAATTAACGAATTCCGTTCGTGCTGAGCCCTTCGATACCTCAGGAGAGCCTTGTCGAAGCTTGAGCGGAATCAATTAGTTCAGCACTTCCCTATGTGATGCTGTTTTATACCGTTATAAAGCGACTCGAACAAAGTTAGACGGTAATTTTCCTGAAACCAAACGGCGCTTTGTATTAAATCCCGTCAAACTTGGCATAGCGGGATATGCCGCCGTTGGCGACAGGGTAATCGACCAAAGCTTGTGCCGATTCATGGCCAAAGTGTTTGGCGGCTTCATAAAACGCTTGGGTTTTGATTTTATTGGAGTTGAGCACCACGCCATCGCAATCAAATACGAGGGTTTGGTATTCATTCAGATATCTAATCATTGGGCTCACACACATTGACTATCCAATTTGGCGTTAGGTTAGCTAAACGATTATCTTTAGTCCAAAACTGATCGCATTCAAGATATTGTGCACAAGCGACATGTATGGCATCTGGTGTTTTTAAACCCGACACGCGATAATCTATCGCCTTTAATAGCACTTGGTCATCAATGCCTTTGACCTGAAACTGCTCAAGCAACACCTGATACCGGGCTAATAAACTGTCATTTTTATCTTTCCGTGGTTTAACTAAAACTTCCAATGCCGTCAATGAGGACACTACAAACCAAGCCTGTGCATTTTGCTGAATTTTCTCCACTAACCTAGCGAAATACTGCGGATGCTTTTCCACCAGATAAATCACAATACAGCTATCAAGATAAATTTTCAGCATTAATCGTTCCAAGCATTGCGGTTGTCTTGAATTTGTTGTGCTAACTTATCGCTATCCCCAAAAGAGGCTTGATTAAACGGCGCGGATTCTAATACTTGCAACAAATTTTTGCCCAATGGCGGCTTAATCGAGTCAGCAGGCGCATCAGGTAAGATCGTGACATAGGCTTTCACCGAATGCTCAAGTGTAAAAGGTTCATTAAACTTAACCAACCCACTTTGCGTAATAATGGCTTCTAAAGTCTGTAACATACCATTTTTTCCTATATTCATATTCAGCTTAAAACACTGGCTTATTATTTCACAAACTGCTGAGTGTTTGAGTTAAACCAAGCCTGGTACTTCGTATTAAGGCCATTCAAACTTGGCATAGCGGGATATGCCGCCGTTGGCGACATGATAATCGACTAAAGCTTGTGCCGATTCATGGCCAAACTGCTTAGTTGCTTCATAAAACGCTTGGGTTTTTATTTTATTAGAGTTGAGCACCACGCCATCACAATCAAATACCAATGTTTTATATATGGTTATTTTTTTGATTGACATCACAATCCTAAGTGTTGAATAGTTTCTTCAGCTTTTATCACTTCTTCCGGATTATTAACCGAGACAGAAGAGTCGGACATTAAGACCATTATCACATCTTATCCGAGTTCGAGAAAACGCAAAATTTCAATGTCTTCTATTTTTTCCAATGGCATCTTTATTTGTTGAGAAGCAAACTCGTAACTCCGATTTGCGCAGCGTAATCGGAGGCATGTAAAAAGTGCGATTACGCTACGCTAATCGCACCTACGGGCTGTCTGTCCCCTATTTTCCTTTTATTTTCCTTTCATTTTTTATGCGGGGTACGCGGTTATGGCCTTGCGGTTGGCCGGGAATGATGATTCTTGGGAGATGTGCCATAAAATTGATCCTAAAAAAACAAGGCTCTTTATGGGTTTTGAGGTCTTTTTTTAAAACACAAAAAACGCTGTCATTCCGGCAGTCCATGCCGGAATGACGGCAAATTTGTGGTCTCTCATTAATCGAAGCCCCCGAAACCCATATAGAGCCAAAAACAATTAGATGCAGTTTATCTGGTTTTTAATTGCTGATTTAGGCATACATCAATCTGCGACCTTTCGGTGCAGGCACGGTATCACCGAACTCATAGGCGGTATCAATCCAAAGCTGAATCGCC
>Ga0247839_1000345_pt1 | contig 81369 bp, 73 predicted proteins | sample LaCruzMarch2015__6_FD_192405 | JGI IMG/M metagenome (GOLD analysis project Ga0247839, IMG submission 192405) | Freshwater microbial communities from meromictic Lake La Cruz, Castile-La Mancha, Spain - LaCruzMarch2015_16m | ecosystem: Environmental > Aquatic > Freshwater > Lake | place: Spain...
CTGACCACGATCGCCTCATCCAGCTCCGTTAGCGTGGTGTTTAAGGTATGGGCGCGATGTGAGCGGTCTTCGGTATCCTCGCGCTGCTGCCATTTCCTCGCCGTGCTACGGCTAATATTGTACCGGTCCGCCAGTTTCCGGTCTGATAATGCCGAATCCCTGATTTCTTGGCGGATGACGGGCGTTGTTCTTGCTTGGGAACGGATGTGGTGGCTCATACAATTGTTTCCTGTTTAGCATTCTGATAATGTTCTTGTAAATACGCTTTTGCCCGGAACAACGGCCAACTACGGATAGGTATATGATCACACGGAACTATACAATTATTGGAAGAGGCGTTGTAAATCCAACACCATTGCCAGAGCCATGACGGAAAGCAAAAGCGCGATACCGATTTGTTGGAATGCCATTTGAATTTTTTCTGAAATGGGACTGCCTTTGATAGCTTCCAGCCCAAAAAACAGCAAATGACCGCCGTCCAAAACGGGTATTGGCAGTAGATTTAAAACCCCTAAACTGACGCTCACCAAGCCCAAGAATTTTAAGAAATGCACCAAGCCCATATTCGCGGATTGTCCGGCGTATTGGGCGATGCTGATAGGCCCGCTTAAGTTCTCCACTGACGCTTTGCCGATGAGCATTTTGCCCATCATTTTTAACGTCGTAATGGAATAATAATATGTCGTTTCGAATGCGACCGGAATGGCAGCCAATGGCGACAAGACATAATCGACCTTAATGGATTTAAGCAAATCCTCAGGCACATAAACTGATGCGCCGATTTTGCCTTCTTTTAGACCGTTGTCCGCAACTGGCATCGCTTTGGGAATAATCGTCAAGACCAATGGCAAGCCATCACGCTCCAAGCTTAATTTGATGGGCTTGCCAGGGTGTTTTTTGACAATATCCACCCATTGCATCCAATCCTTCAATACCACATCATCGGCACTGACAATCAAGTCGCCTTTTTTTAAGCCCGCTTCCAAAGCAGCACTTTCTGGCAGCACATTGCCGATAATCGGCTTTAATTTGGGCGACCAGGGCTTAAACCCCAAATGTTGGTAAAGTTTTTCGGGATTTTGGGCATCGCCTTCGGCTAGATGGATAATTCTTTCAAGGGATTCATCATCTTGGCCTTTTACAGCGACGCTGATTGCTTGGTCGCCATCCAAAGCGGCCGCCATGATCACACTCATCGCCGCCGTCCATGTAGGTGTAGTTTTGCCGTTGACAGAGAGGATCACATCACCTTCGACAAAACCTGAGCGTGCGGCTAAGGTGCCTGGTTCGGCAACACCGAGTATCGGTTTGATGTCTTCTTCACCAATCACCAGCACTGACCAAAACAAAGCAATCGCCAGCGCCAGATTAAAAATCGGCCCTGCTGCGACAATTAAAGTCCTTGCCCACACTGGCTGGCGGTTAAAGGCAAACGGCAAATCTTCAGATTTGACTTCGCCCTCACGCTCATCGACCATTTTTACATAACCGCCGAAGGGTATTGCCGACAACGCATATTCGGTGTCTTCAGCTGATTTTTGATAAGACCATAAGATTTTGCCGAAACCGATTGAAAACCGTAGCACTTTTACACCAACTTTGCGGGCCACCCAAAAATGCCCAAATTCATGGATGGACACTAACAGGCCGATGGCAACGATAAAGTAAAACAGTGTATGCAAGGTGTCCATTAGCCGTCCAGTTCAGTGATCAATTGCTTGGCAACGCATCTGGCCTGCAGGTCGGCGTCAAGGATAAACGCCAAGGTGTCTGCCGGGCGAACGGCAATGGCGTCCATGCACCGTTCGATGACCAGTGCAATGTCGGTAAAACGGAGTCTTCCGTCCAAAAAAGCTTCCACGGCGATTTCATTGGCGGCGTTTAAGACGGTAGGCATGATGCCACCAGCGTTGATCGCTTCGTAGGCAAGGCGCAAACACGGGAAGCGTTGGAAATCGGGGGCTTCAAAATCCATACGCGCGACCTTAAAAATATCCAAGGGCTCGGCGCCTGATTCAAAACGCTCTGGGTCGGCAAGGGCATGGGCTATCGGGATGCGCATGTCGGGATTACCCATTTGAGCCAAAACCGTGCCATCGACATAATCGACCATCGAATGGATCACACTTTGTGGATGGATGACAATTTGGATTTGCTCGGGCTTCATATTGAACAACAAACAAGCTTCGATCATTTCCAAACCTTTGTTCATCATGGTTGCCGAATCGACGGAGATTTTTTTGCCCATGTCCCAGTTGGGGTGGGCTACCGCCTGCGCGGGGGTGACGCCTGGCAAGTCTGCTAAGGGCGTGGTGCGGAAAGGCCCGCCGGAGGCGGTCAATAAAATACGTCTGACTTGTTGGCTATTCATGCCGGTTTTATAGGCGGCCGGCATACACTGGAAAATTGCGTTATGTTCGCTATCAATAGGCAATAATTGTGCGCCCGATTCTGCGACGGTCTGCATAAAAATGTCGCCGGACATAACTAAGGCTTCTTTGTTAGCCAACAATACCGTTTTACCGGCTTTCGCGGCCGCCAAAGTTGGCATCAGTCCGGCCGCCCCAACTATCGCCGCCATGACCGAGTCAACATTTGGCAATGTCGCCACTTGTTCCAACGCTTTTACACCCGACAAGATTTTAATATCGGCAACGATGGAGGCTTTAATTTTTTCCCTAAAACCCTGCACCCGTTTTTCATCGACCACCACGGCATATTCAGGATGATGCTCCAAACATTGTTCGAATAAGGCATCGGTGTTGGTGTTGGCGGTTAATGCGACGACATGGTATAAATCAGCATGCCGCGCCACAACATCTAGAGTACTGACACCAATAGAACCAGTGGCGCCGAGTATGCAAATACCCTTCATGAGATGCTCCGGTAAATCAAAAAAACTCCGGCATAAAAGAACGGGGCTGCAGCAACTACACTGTCTATCCTATCCAAAATACCGCCGTGTCCAGGTAACAATGAACCGCTATCTTTGACACCACGCTGGCGTTTGACAACGCTAAAAAACAAATCGCCATAAATTGATACCAACACGGTCATTGCGGAAAGCAAGACAAAATCGGATGCTATCATTATTGGAAACGTAAAAATTAGGCTTAAAACGACACCACACAACGCACCTGAAATTAACGCACCATACATTCCTTGGACTGTTTTACCCGGACTAATGTCAGGTGATAATTTGACTGTCCCGAATTTTTTGCCGATAAAATATGCAGCCACGTCGGCAGTCCAAATGAGTAACAGAAAATACATGGTCATTTCCGAACCATAAAATGCCCGTAGCCGCGACAGGAACATCCAAGTTGCCACCAGGACAAACCAACCCACAAAAAGTTTGTAGCGGGTTTTCAGCTTTATCTTCATTATCCCGGTGGGTAAGTTGCGGATAATGATCATCATGGTAACCCAGAATAGTACTGGGGCGATCACAAGCCACTCCAACACGCCGGAATATGACCTAATATCGGTGAAATCAAAAACAGTGGCGGCCAATTCAAGCAATTGTGTCCAAAAATGTATCCCCACCATTGGGATGACCATCAAAATCAAGAACAATCCTCGTTTTACCAGTGAATTGACCCCGACCAAATTATTCCATTCCCAACCAGCTAATAGCGCAATTACAGCCAAAATTAAGGAAAATAATTCACTTGGCAGCTTGAATACAGCTAATGCAATGAGGGAAGCCAGAACGGATGCAGTGATAACTCGAGTAAGTAACATGTTGTGGGTACGTAGATAAGTTATAAGGTGACTAAATTATTAAGGATTTGCTCGCCGGTATGGCCAAACCGCCGTTGCCGACCTTTAAAACTATCAATTGCCGCCTCTAGCGATTGTTCATCAAAATCAGGCCAAAGGGTTGGAGTGAAATACATTTCCGTGTAAGCCAGTTGCCAAAGCATAAAATTGCTTACCCGCTGCTCCCCACCAGTGCGTATGAACAAATCGGGTTCGGGTATATCGGTGGTGCTAAGATACTGATTGATCAACTGTTCGGTAATGTCTTGACGCGACAAAACCCCTTTCGCCATTTTATCCAGCACTTGCTGGAAAGCTTGGCACATATCCCAACGACCTCCATAATTGGCGGCAATCACTAAGGTCAACGCGTCATTATTCTGGGTTTTCGCTTCACCTTCCGCCATTTTATTTTGCAGGCTTTCCGAAAACTGGCTTCTATTGCCAATAAAACGCAAGCGGATATTATTGCGGTTTAGCTTGTTGATTTCGTTTTGTAGCGTTGACAAAAACAAGCCCATCAACATCGAAACCTCCTCTTCCGGCCGCCGCCAATTTTCGCTGCTGAAGGCGAACAAAGTCAACACGCCAACTTTTTGCTTAGCACAATACTCTACTATTTTTCTGACGGCTTTGACACCTGCTTGATGACCAAAGGCGCGGGGCATAAAACGTTGTTGGGCCCATCGCCCGTTACCGTCCATGATAATGGCAATATGTCTGGGATTAGCCACCTCTAATGGGTTAAGGTCATCGTTCGCCATAACTTCAATCTAAATTAAAGGGACAGCAAATCAGCTTCTTTTGCTTCCAGTAATTTTTCAACGTCTTTGACAAACTGATCAGTGAGTTTTTGTATTTTTTCTTCGCCTGAACGCGCCTCATCTTCAGAAATCAATTTCTCTTTTAAAGCCTTTTGAATTTCAGAATTGGCATCACGGCGGATATTCCTGATCGCGACGCGACCATTTTCCGCTTCATGCTTGACGACCTTCACTAGGCTGCGACGGCGTTCTTCAGTCAAAGAAGGTAACGGCACTCGGATAACCATACCGTTTGTGCTGGGGTTCAAGCCCAAATCGGATTTTAAAATGGCTTTTTCAATCGCTTGGACCATGCCTTTTTCCCAAGGCGTGATGGTTAAAGTGCGGGCATCTTCAACCGCCACATTAGCTACTTGGGAAACAGATGAATCAGTGCCGTAATAAGACACCGTCACTTGATCCAGTAAACTAGGATGCGCCCTGCCGGTGCGGATTTTGGAGAATTCATGTTTTAGGGCATCTATGCTTTTGCCCATGCGGGTTACCGCATCTTGTTGAATCGCATTAATCATTTTTTGTTCCTCATTGAATAAGTGAGCCTATCTCTTCGCCCGTCATCAGCCTCATGATCGCTCCCTGTTCAAAAATGTTCATGACCCGCATTGGCATGTTATTTTCCTTACACAAAACGAGGGCGGTGGTATCCATGACATTTAGGCGCTGGTCTAGGGCTTCGTCGTAACTTAGACGGGAATAAAACACGGCGTTTTTATCTTTTTCGGGATCAGCGGAATAAACGCCTTTCACTTTAGTCGCCTTGATCATCAATTCGGCGTTAATTTCGATAGCCCTCAAACTTGCTGCCGAATCAGTGGTGAAAAAAGGGTTGCCGGTACCGGCAGCGAAAATGACCACACGGCCTTTTTCTAGATGCCTGACCGCGCGACGGCGGATATAATCTTCGCAAACTTGGTTTATTTTTAATGCCGACATCACCCGTACTGGCTGGCCTAAGTGCTCGATGGCATCCTGCATTGCCAAGGCATTGATCACAGTCGCCAACATGCCCATCTGGTCGCCAGTAACGCGGTCTAAGCCTTGGGAGGCTTTTTCCGCACCGCGCAAAATATTGCCCCCCCCGATGACCAGTCCCACCTGAACACCGCTGTCACATAATTCTTTAATTTCGGTGGCCAGCCGATGAACTATGTTGGCATCAATACTGCCGCCTGTTTCACTCATTAAGGCTTCACCACTTAATTTTAGCAAGATTCTTTGGCAGATCAGTTTAGTCATGATTTTTCGAGGGTAGGCTTTAGGATTACAACATTATAGTTGGCAAATGCCCCAATATTTATATTTTTGGAACAAACGCATTAATGGCCGCGTACTTGTGCCATAACTTCTTCGGCAAAGTTTTCTTCTTTTTTCTCGATACCTTCACCGACTTCAAAACGGCTGAAGCGAATGACGCTGTTGGCTTTTGATGCCGCTAACTTACCAACAGTAACTTTGTCGTCTTTAATGAAAGGTTGGCCTAACAAAGTGACTTCCGCCAAAAACTTGCTGATGCGCCCGACTACCATTTTTTCAATGATTTCCATAGGCTTGCCGCTTTCTGCCGCTTGCGCCATAAAAATTTCTTTCTCTTTGGCGATGGTTTCTGGTGAAACTTGGTCTTCAGACACGCAAATCGGTTTGCTGGCTGCAATATGCATGGCAATATCCTTGCCCAAATCAGGGTCGGCGGCGGCCAATTCAACGATAACCCCGATTTTGCTGCCGTGCAGATAACAGGCTGTGCCGCCTTCTGCGGTTTTGAATCTTTCAAAACGTCTGACCGTGATATTCTCGCCCAATTTGGAAATCAGGCCACGGCGCATTTCATCAACAGTGACGCCGTCTTCCAGTGGCATCGCCAGCAATTGCTCTTCGGTTTCGATATTATCCGCATTCAACAGGGCGATGGTGACACTTTTGACAAAGCTTGAAAAATCATCGGCTTTGGCAACAAAGTCAGTTTCGCAATTGATGTCGACAATCGCCACCGATCTACCATCTTCGCTGACCTGCACGCCGATAATCCCTTCAGCGGCAATACGGCCCGATTTCTTGTCGGCTTTAGCCAAACCGGCTTTTCGCATGTTTTCAATCGCCAATTCCATATCACCGTTGGCTTCGACCAAGGCTTTTTTGCATTCCATCATGCCCGAACTGGTTCGTTCGCGCAGCTCTTTAACCATACCTGCACTAATATTGATAGTCATTATTTGTATTCCTCGCCTGTTTGCTTAAAAAATAGTCTTGCCACTATAAAAACGCCCCCGTTAAGGAGGCGTCATCGGACTTAATCCCAACATTCTTAAAATTTATGCTGCAAAAACAAAAAAGCTTTATTTATTCCTCAAGCAAGGGGGCTTCTTCAACAAAGTCGTCGGCTTTTGCAGACAAGCCTAAGGTTGCTGTTTTGGCTTCCAATACTGCCGCACACACGCTCTCACAGTAAAGTTTGACGGCACGGATGGAATCATCGTTACCTGGAATGATGTAATCCACTTTTTCAGGTGAATTATTGGAATCCACCACACCGACTACAGGAATGCCTAGGGTTTTAGCTTCGCTAATGGCATTTTTTTCGTAACCAACGTCCAAAATGAAGATGACATCGGGTACGCCTTTCATGTCTTTGATGCCGCCTAAGCTGCGTTCCAGTTTTTCCAACTCGCGCTCCATCCCTAAAGCTTCCTTTTTGCCGAACCGTTGGTAAAGTGTGCCGTCGGCTTTCATTGCTTCGAGTTCTTTTAGGCGGTTAATTGATTTTTTGATAGTTTTAAAGTTGGTCATCATGCCGCCCAACCAACGATGGTTGACGTAAGGCATACCGCAACGCGCCGCTTCTTCCGCGACCACTTTACGCGCGGCTTTTTTGGTGCCGACAAACAAGATAGTTCCTTTGTTAGCCGCCATTTGACCCAAATAATTCATAGCGTCATTAAACAATGGAAGCGTTTTTTCCAAATCAATGATATGGATTTTGTTACGTGAGCCAAACAGGTAGTTAGCCATTTTGGGGTTCCAGTAACGAGTTTGGTGTCCAAAGTGAACGCCCGCTTCAAGCATTTGACGCATAGATACTGCTGCCATTTATTTCTCCTAAGATTAGTGTTTCGGAACGCCCGCTCCGAGTGGGTTGCGCCTCCACTTATCCCGCCTGAAAACCAGCTTGCTTAAGACAAACCAGCACCCTTCCAAACGTGACGATAAATGTGAGTATTGGTATAAAAATGAACTTACCTTTATACCACAATAAGCTTTTTACAACAAGCCGAACTCTGTTAAACTCTTCAGTCATTTTATCTTTTGTAAACGACAATATTGCCCCTCTGCAGCAAGTTTTTTTCTTACTATGAGCATCATTATAAAAACCGACAGTGAAATCGAAAAAATGCGTGTTGCCGGACAGCTAGCCGCCGAAGTGTTAGAAATGCTTGAAACCTATGTTGTACCTGGCGTCACCACTAATGAGCTGGATCAAATTTGTCACGATTTTATTGTCAATGTACAGAACGCCATTCCTGCCCCGCTTAATTACAAAGGTTTCCCGAAGTCTATTTGTACTTCCGTAAACCAACAGATTTGCCACGGCATCCCAAACGATAAAAAACTGAAATCAGGCGATATTGTCAATATTGACATTACCGTCATTAAAGACAATTACCACGGTGACACCAGCAAAATGTTCTGTGTCGGGGAAGTTTCACCCTTTGCCAAACGGCTGGTTAAAGTCACCCAAGAAGCCATGTACCGGGGAATCGAACAAGTCAAGCCAGGGGCACGGCTAGGTGATATAGGCCACGCCATCCAAAAACACGCCGAATCCAACCGTTATTCGGTGGTCAGGGAATTTTGTGGCCACGGCATTGGCAAAAAATTCCACGAAGAACCACAAGTCTTGCATTACGGCAAAACCGGCACGGGTGAAAGGCTGGACGTCGGTATGATCATCACTATCGAACCGATGATCAACCTGGGCAAACGCCATGTTAAAGTGCTTGCAGACGGCTGGACGGCGGTCACTAAAGACCATAGCTTATCCGCCCAGTGGGAACATACCGTGCTAGTCACTTCAGGCGGCTATGAAATTTTGACTTTACGCAAAGAAGAGAGGTGATTGCCTTGTACTCCGAACTATTCAACAGACCCGATTACCTGCAACAATTCAAGCTCCAGTTAAAACAAAAATACACCGAACTCAAACAAATATTTGACCCGCAAAGCTCCGTCTACCCGCTGATAAAAGAACGTTCAGATTTTATTGACGGGATATTGGTGTGCAGTTGGCAACATTTTCTGGGCGAATACGCAGCACAACTCAGCCTGATTGCCGTTGGCGGCTATGGACGGCGCGAATTGTTCCCCTATTCGGACATAGACATTGTGGTGTTGCTGGATTCTAACGAGACCTCTGCGTATCAAGAAAACTTGGCGCATTTCTTCTCATTTTTATGGGATATAGGGCTAAAACCTGGGCAAAGTGTAAGGACTATAGCCGAGTGCATCGAAGAAGCTGGCAAAGACCAAACGATCATGACCAGCTTGATGGAAATCCGTTTGATCACGGGTTGTCCCGAACTTTTTGAAACCCTAAAAAGCCAGACTTCACCCAACCATATTTGGCCTTCAGATTTGTTTTTCCAAGCCAAAATGGTCGAACAGCAGCAAAGGCATGCCAAAGCGCATCACACTGCTTATAATCTTGAACCCAATATCAAGGAAGGCCCCGGTGGTTTACGGGATATGCAGGTGATTGCTTGGGTATTCAAACGCCATTACAACTCTTCAACGCTGAAAGAGCTGATCAAATATGGATTCATGCCGGAATCCGAATACAACGAACTGATGGCGGCCCGTGAAGTGTTGTGGCGTATCCGTTATGCCCTGCATTTACTGACCCAACGCGGCGAAGACCGCTTGATTTTTGATTATCAACGGGACCTCGCCCAACAATTTGGATTTAGCGGCGGAGACCAACAATACAACCAAGATGTCGAAAGGTTCATGCAGTTTTATTACAAAACCGTCCAAGGACTTGAGCGGCTCAATGAAATGCTGTTACAGCTCTTTAACGAACGTTTTGTCTGTGGTGAAACAGGCTGCAAACCTATCGACATCAGTGAGGATTTTGTCGCCATCAATGGCTATCTGGAAGCGGTCGACGATGAAGTCTTCAACCGCAACCCCTTATTGTTACTGGAAATTTTTATCATCCTGCAAAAAAACACCGAACTTAATGGCATACGTGCGACTACCATCAGGCTAATCCGTAAAAACCTGCACTTGATGGATGATAATTTTCGCAGGAATAAAGCCGCTAACCATTTGTTCATTACTTTATTACGGCAACCACGCGGCATCACCACGCAACTTCGGCGCATGAACCGTTACGGGGTCCTCGCCGCCTACATGCCTGCATTTGCCAATATTGTTGCCAGAATGCAATATGATCTGTTCCATATCTACACCGTTGACGAACACACATTGTTCGTGATCCGTAACTTGCGCCGTTTTTCTATTGACGAACATTATGAAGAACTGCCGTTTTGCCATAATGTTTTTTTACTGATCCCTAAGCCCGAACTACTGTATCTCGCGGCACTGTTCCACGACATCGCCAAAGGCCGTAACGGCGACCATTCCTCAGTCGGCGAAGAAATCTCCGCGCAATTTTGTGTCCAACATAGACTTTCCAATCATGACAGCCGGTTAATCGCTTGGCTGGTACGCAACCATCTGATTATGTCTATGACCGCACAACGTAAAGACATCAGTGATGCCGATGTCATCCACGAATTTGCGCAATGGGTCGGTTCGGTTGAATACCTAAACTACCTTTATTTGCTGACTGTCGCCGACATTCGCGCCACCAACCCGGAACTATGGAATTCTTGGAAAGACGTGTTGTTGAAAGAGCTCTACAACAAAACCCATAGCGTATTACGCAAGGGCTTACAAAACCCTGTCACCTTGGCGGAACGTATCTTCGAAAATAAAAAGGAAGCCAAAGAAGAACTGCTGCACTTGGGACTTTGCGAAGACACGATTGATGCCACTTGGCAAAATTTAAGCGACGATTATTTTTTGCGCTATGCCGCAGATGAAATTGCTTGGCATACACGGGCGATTGCAAGCTCGACCGATGACGACTTGCCTTTGGTGCTGCTGGAACCACAAACCCAACGTGGTAGCGCGGAAGTTTTTGTCTACACCAAAAATATAGGGCCAATTTTCTCACTTTGCACCGCAACCTTGGACCAATTGGGTTTGACTATCCTCGATGCCCGCATCATGACCACGATGAACGATTACATCCTCAATAGTTTCCAGGTATTGGAGCAATCAGGGAAACCAATCCTTGACCTATGTCGGGAAGACCATATCCGCACCGCGTTGAAAAACAATTTGCTCCAGCAACAGTTAAAAAGCCAAAAAAACATCCATCGGGAGTCCCGGCAAGCCAAGCATTTCCCTATACCGACCAGTATCCAGTTCCACGAAGCCCCGCTCAATCGGCACACAATTATCGAATTGATCACCACTGACCGCGCCGGCTTGCTCTCGCAAATCGGCCAAGCTTTTATCAGGCAAAACATTAACTTGCATAGCGCGAAAATCACCACCATTGGCAGTCGGGCGGAAGATATGTTTTATGTGACTGACCTGCAAAACCAACCCATTAACGACCCGCACAGCCAACAACAAATCCACGATGAAATGTTAAACATGTTGGATATTGAACAATAAAAAGCAATAAAACTTCCTATCCACCACCCTAAATCAATTTTTAGCTTACACCAGACAATACTCAAAAAGCCTACAAAGACAAATCTTGAGCCGATAATGATGTTTGTGGCCGGTTGGCTTTAGGGATTTTCAGTAATTTGATTGTACGTTGCACCAATAATATTTTACAATTCAAAAAGGTGTAATAAGCTTTCGGGTGGTTTATGCCTCATATTTTTTGTAAAGGCATTAATCGCCTTTACGTCAATCAATAAAAATAATATTTGGAGGATAGTATGTTTACAACACGCTTATTAGTTTCCGCACTTGCTTTAGTTGGTTCAATGTCTTTTGCTTATGCTTGGGAAAGCCTGCCCACCGAAGCACCTGCCCCTTCAGACAACCCCACTACAGCAGAAAAAGTCTCCCTAGGACAAATGCTCTACCACGATCCACGTTTATCTTCCACCGGTACTGTCTCGTGCGCGTCTTGCCATAACACGATGTTAGGTGGTGAAGACAACCGTCCCAACTCTATGGGCGTAAATGGACAAACTGGCGGCCGTAGTGCACCAACCGTGTGGAATTCTGCATTCAACAAAGTCCAATTTTGGGATGGCCGTGCCGCCAGCCTAGAAGAACAAGCCGCTGGCCCAGTCACCAACCCTATCGAAATGGGCATGATTAGCTGGGATGAAGTCGTTACCCGTTTAAAAACCATAGAAGGATACCAACTGGCTTTTGAAAAAGCATTTGGCAAAGATTCCATTTCAAAAGAAACCGCCACTAAAGCCATAGCGGCTTACGAGCGGACTTTAATCACACCGAACAGCCCTTATGACAAATATGTAGCGGGCGATAAAACGGCATTGACCGAGCAACAAGTCCGCGGCATGGAGAAAATTGGCGAACTCGGATGCACGGCTTGTCATAGCGGCCCTGCCTTTAATGGCCCTGGCATGTTCCAAAAATTTCCAGTGATACCGAATGCTTATTTTGAAGCGCAATATCACTTCACAAAGGACAAAGGCCTTGCCGAAGTCAGCAAAAATCCGGCTGACGAAAACCTGTGGAAAGTCCCAACCTTACGCAATATTGCCTTAACCGCACCCTATTTTCATAACGGCTCGGTAAAGACCCTTGAGCAGGCGGTCACGATCATGGGGCAAGTGCAACTAGGCAAAGATTTGACCAAAGAAGAAATTGCCGACATTGTTGCCTTCCTGAATGCCTTGACAGGTGAGTTTCCAAAACAAGCCATGCCAACATTACCCGGTACACCAGGCAAATCGTTCAATTAGCTGATTATGGGTGGCGCAGAATAATGCTTCGCCACCCGTTGCAGAATATCCTGATACATCCAAAAACATCAGGCAAAAAAAACCGGCCAAAAGCCGGTTTTTTTTTATATTAAGGAATGCGCATGGAATAAGTTCGTCAGTTAAGACCTTTCAGGTTTTTTAAAACCTGAAAGGTCTAGCGTGCCATTGCCTACATTATTTCATGCTTATTCCTAAGCATGGTAAACCAGCCAAAAGCCGGTTTGTTTATGTTAATCATGGTGCCCAGGGGCAGAATCGAACTGCCGACACGAGGATTTTCAGTCCTCTGCTCTACCGACTGAGCTACCTAGGCTTGATATTCGGTAACAATTTCATTATCGGAAATTGCATTATTATAGTGTGGTGCCCAGGGGCAGAATCGAACTGCCGACACGAGGATTTTCAGTCCTCTGCTCTACCGACTGAGCTACCTAGGCGAAGCTACAAAAGACGGCCATTAAACCCGATTATGGCTGCTTAGTCAAGTCATTTACTCTTTTTCAAAGTGATTTGCACGACTATTTAATCACAGATAATTTTTCTTGCTGAGGCGCAGCTCCGATTTTGTTGTTTTCAGATAAAAGCGTTCCTATGACCAGGAACGCCAGAATTGCCAAGTAAATAACCGATGCCGTATATCTGGCTTTTTTGCTTTGTTTATAGTTTTCCACTTTTTTTCAACCCGTTCTTAGTGTTAATGGAAGTATCTAAACTAACTGGCAAATTCCCTTCAAATTCCTCGGTTTTACGAACAAACAACCTAGAAAATAGCAGCCCAACTTCAAACAACATCCACATCGGTATCGCCAGTAAAGTTTGTGAAAGGGCGTCAGGAGGTGTTAAAAACATAGCAATGACAAACACACCAACAATCACATAAGGACGTTTTTCCGCTAAATCTGCCGGTGAAATGAAGCCAGTCCACACTAATACAATGGTGAATATCGGAATTTCAAAACACACACCAAAGGCAAAAAAAATCGCCAAGACAAAATCCAGATATTGCGAAATATCGGTCATGACAGTTACGCCCACTGGCGCGGCGGCGGTCAAAAAGCCAAAAATCAGCGGAAATACAATGAAATAAGCGAAAGCGACGCCAGTATAAAACAGAAATGTGCTAGCGATCAGCAATGGAAACACTAGACGTTGTTCATGCTTGTATAAGCCAGGCGCGACAAATGCCCAAAACTGATAAAGTATGACAGGAACTGAAGCAAAAACCGCTGCAATAAACGCCAGTTTAAACGGCGTAAAAAATGGTGACGCCACTTCGATGGCAATCATGGTGCTATTTTTGGGCAGATGCTGCAATAACGGCCCTGCTAAAATACTATAAATATCATTGGCATAGTATGCTAAGCCTACAAATATCAAGAGCACGCACAAAATCACTTTGAGCAAACGGTCACGCAATTCAACAAGGTGGCTAATAAATGACTGCCCTACTGATTCGTTATTCATTTGGTTTAATTAGTTTGTTGCTGTCTTCTAAAACATCAGAAGATAATTTGGCAGAATTCATGGTATTGGACAACTCATTTTGCAATTGTTGCAGTTCGTCCAATCCGGATTGCGACTGTAGCAACTGCCGCATTTCTTCGGCTTTCAATTCTGCATGAATTTCGGATTTGACGTTATTGACCATATTCCGTGTTTTTCCTATCCAAAATCCCGCCAAACGTGCAAATTTTGGCAGGCGTTCAGGCCCAATCACCAATAAAGCAACAAGGGCGATCATGCACAGCTCGGAGAATCCTACTTCAAACATGGCTTATTTAAACCTTATCGGTTTTTTTGGTAGTCACTTCGCCTTCAATGGCCTGGTCTTCTTCTTCATCAGGTTTTTTTCCGTCTTCGCCATCTTTCATAGCGGAACGGAAACCTTTAATTGCACCACCCAAATCCGAACCTAAATTACGTAGGCGTTTGGTGCCAAATACAACTATCACTATCGCCAATACAACTAATAAATGTGGGATGCTAAAGCCCATGTATGCCTCCAATAAATATGATGTGAAATAGGGTTAAACTCTTTAGTGGTTTCCAGCGCCATTTCCTAAAGCACTGACAAGCCAAAATGCCGTTGCAATTGGTTCAGGACATAATCAAGTTGCAAGATCAACCTCACCTTGCAATTTAACAATAAATGGGCGATTTCATAACTGAAATGTTCTGTAACGTCGATTTTTCCGAGAATAATCATGTCGGCTGCTTCTTTACCGATTTTAAATGCTGTCCAGCACTCTAGTTTACAGACTGGCAACAGGATTACATCGGAGTGGATTATGACTACTTATAGCCTTCCAAAGCGAGGATATGGTGTATCAGGGTATCCGTGCATAGCAGCGAATACTTGTTATTGTAATGTAATTCAGTAAAAATAAAATTGGTATAGACAGTATTCCGGCGCAACTAAAAGCCAAGCCTATATTAATCCTGCAAAATAAGCCAAACAACTTAGCCCTGAAGGTGGCTAAATTTCTAGTGAAAAATGGCTCTGGACAGCACTTTCACCTTAGAAAAGGTAATCAAGCATAACTTGGTTAAGTTGTTGCTGCCTTCCTCAGCGATTGCCAATGATATTGCCGCACCCATTCGCAAGTAACTTTACCCAGCTAACATAATGCTCATAACAAAAGCTATAGACATCCTATTGGTTTTGAACAATCCGCCACGCAAGACCAGTAAGTGCGCCTTTCGAATTGCGGCAGGCAAGCTTGCCATTGTAAATCTCATCACCTTTATGCTCAGACAGTGTTCCTGTGTAAGCGGATTTAGTCACTATTACCGAATAAATTGCATTTGTACCGCCAACTAGCTTGGTAACCAAGCTGAAGTTGGCATCGCCATCTAGTGAATCTTTTACTAAGGGCGACACTTTGGTGCCTTCGCTTATTTGGGCACTGATGATGGGTAATTTGATCGGTTTATTATCTCTGACCGAAAGTCCCAGCGACACGCCGTCTGAATTGCAAATCACATGATAAATATCCTGTTTTGCTAGACCTGAATTAAATAAACCTAAAGTCGCGTCTGGCAAATCATTTAACTTTGCCTTCAATTTTGTCAAATTAATAGTATCCTGACTATACGCTGTAGCAAAACCGGGTTTTAGGTTTCGGTAACTCGCACTGCCTGCCCCGTTGTAATGACAAGCTAAGCATGTCCATGTGCTGTTAGGGGTAGGTATGACTTTTAAAGCGATAGCTTGGGTTTGAATTTGAGGCAAAGCATGAGCGTTTGCAACGAATGCAAAAGACATAAAAGTAACGCAAAACATCACATGGTTACTAAAATTGCTTGGTTTCATGATGTTCCTCGACAATTAACAACAAGTAACAACGATAATTTCAGCCCTGAAAAATAGTGGCTGGATGTAAAGATGGACGGGCCATTGCGGCCCGCCCGAATTGACAACGCTTAAGCGGAAACCTTAAGCGCCGATGATGCCACCGTCTTCACGGGTGATAACAAGCACAGAAGAACGTGGACGCGAAACCCCCGGGGTGTTAGGCAATGCTTTACCAGCAGAGTTTTCGGTGAACTGGGCTTGCGGCCAGTTGCTGAACTGGGTAGGGTTGCTGGCAGGAGAGTCTTCACCAGGATGTTGGATGCCAACAAACATGGTTTTGCCATCTGGGGAGTTGGTAACACCGGTAACTTCGGAATTCACGGGACCAGTTAAGAAACGACGGATTTCTTTAGTGTTGGGATCCGCGCAGGCCATGATGTTGGCACCGATATTGACCCAATCGCCGGAAGCGTTACCAACTTGGTCAGTTTGCACCCACATACGGCCAAACTGGTCGAACCACATACCATCTGGAGCGCCAAAATCAGCACTGCTGTTGGGTTTGTCGTTGATGTTGCCGACATAACCGACACCAGACAAATCGTTTGGAGTATAGCTGCCACCCAAGGTTTTGGCAGTTTTGGTATCGCCGCACAACACAAAGATGTCCCATTCAAAGCCAAGTGCAGTAACCAAGTTGCCGTCTTCGCGCCAACGGATAATATGGCCAAAGTCGTTGTCTGGGCGTGGGTTAGCTAGGTCAACGGGTGGGTTGGCGGTAGCGGCGCCGGTCGAACCATCTGGTTTGTTGACGGAAACAGGGGTGTTGCCACGGCGACTGTTGTTGGTCAGCGTACAATACAATTCCAAAGGACGTTTGTTGCTGTAGGTTTGATAAGCACCGTTGGTTTCGGCGTTAAAGTACGTGCGTACTGCCGTCCATTCAGGGCGATCCATCATGGTGGCACCAAGCGCGTCGGCTGCTTGGCGGGTTTTAATCAAGATCAAGGCTTGCACTTCGGCAGTCGTGGCGGCTTTAAACGCTGGCAGGTCACGTAAACGCGCTTTTACGCCAGGTTGGCCTTCTAAATCAATGACGGTTAGGGTGTTTGGCTTTAACGCCAACCATTGGCCACGGAAAGAGTTGGCTCTTTTTCCTGGAGTGCTGTCGAAGCGGGCTACGTACAAAGTACCTTGGTCAAGCAAATTACGGTTGGCTTCGGCATTGTTAGGCTCGAATGCTTTGGTGCAAACAAATTTATAGATATATTCGTTGCGTTCGTCATCACCCATGTAAAAAGCAACACGGTTACCTTTGCTGACTGCCACTTGCGCGCTTTCGTGCTTGAAACGGCCCATTGCGGTGCGTTTGACTGGAGTGCTTTCTGGATTAAACGGGTCGATTTCCACTACCCAGCCAAACAAGTTAGGTTCCAGCGGATTCATATCGGCGTTAAAGCGCGGGTCAACTTCATGCCAGCGGTAACCAAATCCAGTCGTGCTGATACCGTAACGGCTGTTGCCTTTGATGATTTCGCCTTTTTGGTCAAAGAACTCGTCACTGATTAGATCGCCGTTGGTAGGTGCGGCAAAATAACCGTTCCAGTTTTCTTCGCACGTCAGGTAAGTGCCCCAAGGCGTGTAGCCGTTGGCGCAGTTGTTCAATGTGCCGTAAGCGGTAAAACCGTCGTTTACGCCGATTTCAGTGGCCGTAGCGATGTCGAATTTTTTCGATTGCATCAACGCATGACCTGCGGCAGGACCGGAAACGCGCATCATAGTGTTACCAGTAAAGCGGCGGCCATAACGCGAATCTCTTTTGACTTGCCATTTGCCTTTCGTTTTGGCGACATGCGAAACAGATACACCGTGCGCCGCCTGGGATTTACGGACTTTAGCCAAAGTAACGCCAGTACCGCCGCCTAAGCCTTCAGCACCATGCAAAATTTCTTCGTGGGTGTATTCGTGGTTGACGCACAACATACCTTCGGTGCTGGACACGCCAAAACCTAACTGTGGCATAGGGAAAAAATGCATGCCGTCGTGGTGCATGCCCACTTGCATGGCTTGGGCATCGGCATCTTGGCTGGCATCTTCTTGCCAATCAGGTGCGCCAGGCATGATCGGGTCGCCCCAAGCATGCAACAGCTCAACTTTGTAACCGGCTGGAACAGCCACGGCGTCGGCAACAGGGGCCAAGCTAGGTGGGATGCTGTCAAAACCAATACCGGCAAAGCCGTTTCTTGAGTTTAACGGTGCAGCTTCAACAGAATTGACGATGCCGCTCATAGTCACACCACCAATGGCGGACAATACAGAAGCGCTAACCGTGGTTTGCATAAAACGGCGGCGGCTTAAGTCGGTATGTTCGATAACATCAAGGATGGACTCGTTACCTGAGGTATTCAGGGTTTGATCGTTTTTAGGGTGGTTTATGCCTTTCATTTTGAAATGACTCCAATGGATTTATAGCAATTTAAGTAATGACCTACTTACGGCATAGATTTTACCTAAAATACATGCCGCAACGCCCTTACAGGCAACGCGTAAAGTAAATCAAAAATATGACAGTCCGGTGAAATACGCCAAGTTAATGGCTAGAATTTGTCGACATCAAACTACCGATGTTTGACTAGTGTTTGCAAGGCAGGGTAACGGTAATTATTAGGCAGTTTTTAGTGCTTGATTTTACGTGAATAAAATGGACTAAGCTTGGCAATTGGTGATCTGGGGGGTAGAGACTGTGAAAGTATTGCGAAATGCTCTAAAAATCAATAATTGTCCACCAAAGACACGAAAATCACGAAACAATTAAATTATAACTTTCAATAACTTATAGTTGAGCTAATTTTACACTTTCGTTTTATTTCGTGATTTTCGCTTCGCGCTCTTCGGGTCGTGGACATAAAATAATTCTTTCACAGTCTCATTCGCAAGGCCTTCAGTAAATAACGCTTCCGTATCGCGGATTTGTTTAACCTAAGCTGCGGTCTTTTACGAAGCTAGGTTTAGAATAGATGAATCGTTCACTGCGGACCATTTCTAATCAAGTCAACGAGGCCTATTGTTACTCGGATAGCGTTTCCAGTTCTTCTGATTACAAGCAATTATAGGACTTTGTATTTTTAGCCATGTCTGTGATAATGGCACTCATAACGTACTTATATTATTGATAAGATTAGGTTTTGGAAGCTTTAGCTTTAACATTTTGGGGAGCTTGTTTTCTTTTTTGGCTGTTCTGGCTATTTGTCCGGCTCGCTTTATTGGGTTTTGCAAGCTCCTTCGTTGGATCGTATTTTTAATCGTATTTTTTTTAATGAAGGAAAAAATAATGATGGGATGGGTGTTTGGCCTGCTGGCTTATTTGATAGGTTCAGTTTGTAGTGCGATTGTGGTCTGCAAATTAATGGGCTTGCCTGACCCGCGTGAGCAAGGTTCTGGAAATCCTGGCGCGACAAATGTCATGCGTTTTGGTGGCAAGAAAGCTGCTGGAATTACTTTGTTAGGGGACATGTTAAAAGGCCTGCTGCCTGTTTATGCGGCAAAATTATGGGGTGTTCCTTTGGAGTTGTTGGCGATCATTGGTTTGGCGGCGTTTATCGGACATTTATATCCAATCTTTTTTGGCTTCAAAGGCGGTAAAGGTGTTGCCACTTCGGTGGGGGTATTGCTGGGTTTTTCTTGGGCGTTGGGCTTTTCTACCATGGCAACGTGGATTTTGGTGTACAAAATCGGCAAAATTTCTTCGCTTTCAGCTTTGGTTGCGTCGTTTTTGTCGCCTTTTTATGCGTGGTTTATTATTGGCGATACCAACATTACCATTGCTTCGATGGTGATGACGGTTTTTTTGTTCTGGCGGCATAAATCCAATATTCAGCGCTTGTTGGCCGGAGAAGAAAGTTAGTCGCTACCGCTTCCGTTGCAAACTGCAATTTCATCCATAGGCCAACGTGGCCTGGCAAAAATGCGTAAATCTTGCTGTTGTCCCGCCAATAAGCGTTGGCAACCTGCGTACGCAATCATCGCGCCATTGTCCGTGCAAAATTGCAACCTGGGAAAATAAATTTCGGCTTGTTCCTTTGCCGCCATCTCGGCAAGTTTTGCACGGATATGCCGATTGGCGCTGACTCCTCCAGCGACCACCAAACGTGTTAGGCCAGTTTGGTGCAAGGCTCGACGGCATTTGATGGCCAAGGTTTCTGATACCGCGGTTTGGAAAGCGGCGGCAATGTCGGCTTTGTCTTGTCCGGTTTTTGCAGAGGCGTTGAAAGTATTTAGTGTGTAGGTTTTTAGGCCGCTAAAACTAAAGTCCAAACCTGGTCGGTCGGTCATCGGGCGGGGAAAGTTAAAGTTAGGTTTGCCGTGGTCGGCGAGTTCTGAGAGTTTTGGGCCACCCGGATAGCCTAGCCCCAGCAATTTTGCGGTTTTGTCAAAAGCTTCACCAGCGGCATCGTCCAGCGATTCGCCCAGCAATTGGTAATCGCCTATGCTAGTCACCCGCACCAGCAAGGTGTGCCCTCCAGAAATTAGTAGGGCGACGAAGGGAAATTCGGGTGGATTTTCTTCCAACATTGGTGCAAGCAAATGGCCTTCCATATGATGCACCGCCACAGCCGGGACTTGCCAAGCCCATGCCAAGCTGCGTGCCGTTGCCGCGCCAACCAGTAACGCCCCCATCAGCCCAGGCCCGGAAGTATAGGCAATGCCGCCGATCATATGGCCGGACAGTTGGCTGGCTTTTAAGGTCTGCTTGATCATCGGCACCAATTTGCGGATATGGTCGCGCGAGGCAAGCTCAGGAACAACGCCGCCATACTCGCTGTGCATGTCAGTTTGGCTGTATAAAAAATGTGTGACCAGACCTTGTTGGGAGTGGTAAATCGCGACACCCGTATCATCGCAGGAAGTTTCTATGCCTAAAACGTACATTGAGTTTTTGAAAATGATTTAAAAAAGGTATAATCCAAGACTTTTTAAACTTAGCCCTTCAACAAGGCAGACAAATCAATCTTAACATACTTGGAACAACATAATGCCGTCAGTAAAAATTAAAGAAAACGAACCTTTTGACATTGCTATTCGCCGATTTAAACGTGCTTGTGAAAAAGCGGGGGTATTAGCAGAAGTTCGCCGCCGTGAGTTTTACGAAAAGCCTACCGCCGAGCGTAAACGCAAAGGTGCGGCAGCTGTCAAACGGCATTTGAAAAAACTGGCGCGTGAGCGTTATGCGTTGAAAAACTTGCGTCGTGGTCGTCCAGCCCTTTAATTATGAGTGATTTACTGACAGACCGAATAAAAGGCGAAATGAAAGCCGCAATGAAAAGTGGCGACAAAGCGCGTTTAGGGGTAATCCGCTTGATTTTGTCGGCCATCAAGCAAATTGAGGTCGATGAACGTATCGTTTTGGATGATCAGCGTACCATTATTGTTTTGGACAAAATGGTCAAACAGCGCCGTGAATCGATCAGGCAGTATGGCGATGCGGGCAGAGACGATTTGGTCGCTGTTGAAGAAGCCGAAATTTTAGTTATTCAGGATTTTTTGCCCCAAGCTTTGTCAGAAGCTGATATTGATCAAATGGTCGCCGCTGCGATCGCCCAATCTGGTGCGGTTTCCGTCAAAGACATGGGCAAGGTCATGGGTTTGCTGAAAGCGGATATGCAAGGCCGTGCCGATATGTCTGTGGTAGGTGCCAAAATTAAGGCGGCACTGGCTGAATAAGTTTTTTTGTCCTGGTAACGATGTCTGGCGGCAGAATTCCCCGCGCTTTTATTGATGATCTGTTGGCGCGTGTTGATATTGTCGGGCTAATTGATTCGCAAGTCCCGCTAAAAAAAATGGGTGCCAATTATGTTGCCCGTTGTCCTTTTCACACCGAAAAAACCCCCAGTTTTTCTGTCAATAGCAACAAGCAATTCTTCCACTGTTTTGGTTGCGGGGCCAGTGGCAATGCAATCAGTTTCTTGATGAATTTTAATCATCTTGATTTTGTTGAAGCAGTGGAGGATTTAGCGGCGTTTGTGGGGCTTGTCGTTCCCAGGGAAGCAACTGCGACGGTTCAGGACAAGCCTGATTTGCAAAGCTTGTATGATTTGATGGAACGGGTTGCGGATTTTTTTGTCCAGCAATTGCGGGCCAGTGAAGCAGGAAAACAGGCGGTGGCGTATTTAAAAAAACGTGAAATCAGTAATGATGCCGCCAAAACCTTTATGCTTGGGTACGCGCCGCAGGAATGGCAAGCCTTGGTTGCTGGTTTCAATCAGCAAGCTTTGGTCGATGTTGGTTTGTTAGGCAGCAATGAAAATGGCACTGTGTATGCCCGTTTCCGACATCGTGTGATGTTCCCGATTCGTGATAAACGCGGGCGGATCATCGGTTTTGGCGGACGGGTATTGGATGATTCCTTGCCGAAATACTTGAATTCCCCCGAAACGCCCCTATTTCATAAAAGCCGCGAAGTTTATGGCTTATACGAAGTGCTCAAGAACAATCCCAGACCGCAACGCATACTGCTGGTCGAGGGCTATATGGATGTTGTCACCTTGGCACAAATGGGCATTGATTATGCGGTCGCGGCATTAGGTACAGCGACCTCGCAAGCGCATTTTGAGTTGTTGTTCCGTTATACCTCAGAACTGGTGTTATGTTTTGATGGTGATAATGCTGGGCGGGAAGCGGTTTGGAAGGCCATGGATGCGGCTTTTTCGGTTTTGCAGGATGGTCGGCAGATTCGGGTGATGTTGCTGCCACAAAACCATGATCCTGATTCTTGGGTGCGTGAGCAAGGTGTTGATAAGTTTGTTAGGGATGTACAAGAATCTCAAGTGTTATCAGAGTATTTTTTTGGACATTTGGCGAAAGAATTTAATTTGAACGAAATGGAAGGGCGGGCCCAATTTGTCAATAAGGCTCGGCCTTACTTGGCAAAACTGCCGGATGGCGTTTTTAAGGAGTTGATGTTGGTTAGGCTGCGAGAAATCAGTAAAGAAAAAACAGCTAAACTTAATAAGATTCCGCCACGTCTTATCCAGAAAAAAAATAACCGTCCGAATTTGGAGCGCCAAACGCTGGCAATGTTGGTGCAAAATCCAAACTTGGTTGAGTTGCTGGAAGAAAAAGGAGTGGACTGGGATGGTCTGGTTTTTAAGGGCGCGGACAAATTCAAATCTATTTTACAAACGATAATGATGGAAAAGCCTTCCAATACGGGTATTTTGTTGGAGCATTATCGGGATCATCCAGATAATGCAATTATCACGGAGCTGGCGAGAATTAGCTTGGAAGTGCCCGTGGCGGGTATCGGGCAAGAATTTAGTGGGGCATGGGATAAATTGTTGGAGCAGGGAATTGATGCCCGTTTTAACCATTTGCTGGCTAAACTTGAAAACAAGGAAGCCAATGATCAAGAGAAAAAGGAATTCCAGAAATTATCAATGCAGAGGTCAAGTAAATAACTGGTTTTAAAACCAAAAAAACTTGTAGTATAATCCCCTGTTCAGCTAAATGGTGCTGGATAGGGTATTCAGTGAGAAAACAATGAATCAAGAACAACAGCAGTCCCAGCTTAAACAATTGATAGCTAAAGGCAAAATTCAGGGTTATCTGACTTATGCCGAGGTAAATGATCACCTGCCCAGTGATATTGCTGATCCCGATCAAATTGAAGACATCATTGCCATGATCAATGATATGGGCATCCAAGTCTATGAAGTTGCCCCTGATGAAGATTCCCTAATCACTGATTCAGCGACTGTTACTACCGATGACGAAGATGCTGAAGAAGTTGCCGCCTTGGCTTCTGTGGACAGCGAATTTGGTCGAACTACCGATCCAGTGCGTATGTACATGCGTGAAATGGGTTCGGTAGAGTTGTTGACCCGGGCCGACGAATTAAAAATTGCCAAGCGCATAGAAGAAGGCCAGCATCAGCTTGTAAAAGCCATATCCCGTTCTTGCGTCGTCGTCGAAGACTTCTTGCAATCATTCGATAATATTTCTGGTGAAGAAGGTGGAGTGCGCTTGACCGACCTTATTTCCGGTTTTGTCGATTTGAGTGAACCCGAAGAAATGGTTGCTGCACACCCGGCCAGCGATGTGGTTGTAGACGCATCCCCTGAGGATGAACTTAAAGGCTTGTCTTACGATGACGTAAAAGAAAAAGTCGAAATCTTAAGAAAGCAATTGAACATTGCATCAGATGCCATTAAGTCGCACGGCTACGTGAGCGAGGAAACAGAAACTGCTTTTGAGCTATTGGCTGATTTGTTTATGGAGTTTAAATGGACTCCGCAATATTTGAAGAAGCTGACAGGCATTATCCCTAACGGGGTTGCAACAGTGCGTGAACAGGAAAAGCTCATTCTGGACATTTTCACTAAACATACCAAAATGCCGCGGAAGAGTTTTATTGTCTCGTTTACTGACCATGAATCCGATCCAGCGTGGATAGACCAGTTTCTGCAAGCGGAGCATGAGTATGCCGAAAGTCTAAAACCTCACGAAAAGGAATTAAAGAAAGCGCAGAAGACGCTTGCGGATATTGAAGCGCAATATGGGTTGACTATCAATGGCTTAAAAGACATTAACCGACGCATGTCCATCGGCGAAGCGAAGGCAAGACGGGCAAAAAAAGAAATGATTGAGGCCAATTTGCGCTTAGTCATTTCTATCGCGAAAAAATACACCAACCGAGGACTGCAATTTTTGGATTTGATTCAAGAAGGCAACATCGGCTTGATGAAGGCAGTTGATAAATTTGAGTACCGCCGCGGCTATAAATTTTCAACTTATGCGACCTGGTGGATTAGACAAGCAATAACCCGCTCAATTGCCGATCAAGCTAGAACAATTCGTATACCGGTACATATGATTGAAACAATTAATAAGCTGAACCGTATATCGAGGCAAATTCTGCAGGAATTGGGACGGGAAGCAACGCCGGAAGAGTTGGCCGAACGGATGGAGATGCCCGAAGATAAAGTCCGTAAAGTGTTGAAAATTGCTAAAGAACCCATTTCAATGGAAACCCCAATAGGTGATGATGAAGATTCCCATTTGGGGGATTTTATCGAAGATGGTAAAGTATTATCACCTGTAGAGGCGGCGACCATAGCTGGTTTGCGTGAATCGACACAGAATGTGTTGGCGGGTTTGACCGCACGCGAAGCGAAAGTGTTGCGGATGCGCTTTGGAATCAACATGAATACTGACCATACTTTGGAAGAAGTTGGCAAACAGTTTGATGTAACACGCGAACGGATTCGCCAGATTGAAGCTAAGGCTTTAAGAAAACTAAGGCATCCATCAAGGTCAGAGCAGTTAAGATGTTTCCTTGATGGTGAGTAAGTAATCAAAAAGGGCCATTAGCTCAGTTGGTTAGAGCGTCCGACTCATAATCGGCAGGTCGTAGGTTCAAGTCCTACATGGCCCACCACATTAAATTAAAGGCTGCTGATGCAGCCTTTTTTCTATTAGGATTTTCTATTTTTACGAGGCGTTAGCATGAGCAATAACTTCATTTTTACTTCAGAATCGGTTTCCGAAGGTCATCCCGACAAAGTAGCCGATCAAATTTCGGATGCGGTACTGGATGCGTTATTGGCGCAAGATACAAAATCACGGGTTGCTTGTGAAACGCTAGTCAAGACCGGTATGGTGGTATTGGCTGGTGAAATTACCACCAATGCTTGGGTAGATATGGAAGCTTTGGTACGTAAAGTGGTTTGTGATATTGGTTACGATCACGGTGATATTGGTTTTGATGGTCAAAGCTGTGCGGTGTTGAACGCTATTGGTAAACAATCCGCCGATATTGCTATGGGCGTGGATGAAGCTGAAGATCATGAACAAGGCGCAGGTGACCAAGGTTTAATGTTTGGTTATGCTAGCAATGAAACGGATGTATTAATGCCTGCCCCCATCACTTACTCTCATTTGCTGGTTAAACGCCAAGCCGAAGTCCGTAAAAATAAGACCTTGCCGTGGTTGCGGCCCGATGCCAAAAGTCAAGTCACCTTCCGTTATGAAAACAATAAACCGGTAGCGATTGATGCTGTTGTCTTATCTACCCAACATTCCCCAGAAATCAGCACTAAAGCCTTACATGAAGCTGTGATGGACGACATTATCTTACATGTATTGCCCAAAGAATGGCTGCACAAAGACACCAAATATTTTATCAATCCCACCGGACAATTTATTATCGGTGGTCCGGTCGGTGATTGCGGCTTGACAGGCCGAAAAATTATCGTAGATAGCTATGGTGGCATGGCACGGCATGGTGGCGGCGCATTTTCAGGTAAAGATCCTTCTAAAGTCGATCGGTCTGCTGCCTATATGGCGCGTTATGTTGCAAAAAATATTGTCGCCGCTGGTTTGGCAGAGCGTTGCGAGATCCAAGTCTCTTATGCGATTGGTGTTGCCGAACCGACTTCCATTAGCGTGGAAACTTTTGGCACCAGCAAACTCAGCGAAGACCGTTTGGTACAAATCGTCCGTGATACATTTGATCTGCGCCCTAAAGGTCTGATCGCAATGCTCGACTTATTAAAACCGATTTATCAACCGACTGCTTCCTATGGTCATTTTGGTCGTACCGAAGACAGTTTTAGCTGGGAAAAAACCGATAAAGTTGACGCATTAAAAGCGGCGGCAGGCATTTAAACTTCAAATACAGGATACACAATGAGCGCACAAATGAAAATTGCTGACACCGCCGGCGAAGCGGGTTTCCAAGACTACAAAATTGCCGATATTGCTTTGGCTGAATGGGGACGTAAAGAAATCAACATCGCAGAAACAGAAATGCCGGGTTTAATGGCATTAAGGGCAGAATTTGGTGCGGCGCAACCTTTGAAAGGTGCCCGTATCGCAGGTTGTTTGCACATGACCATACAAACTGCGGTATTGATTGAAACGTTAATGGCTTTGGGCGCGGAAATCCGCTGGTCATCATGCAATATTTTCTCGACCCAAGACCATGCGGCGGCGGCAATTGCGGCGGCTGGCATTCCCGTGTTCGCTTGGAAAGGCGAGACTGAAGCCGAAGCTGATTGGTGTATCGAACAAACTATCGTTGGGCCAAACGGCTGGCATCCAAATATGATTTTGGATGACGGCGGCGACCTCACCAACATGATGCACGATAAATTCCCTGAATTGATGGCGGATGTTAAGGGCTTGTCTGAAGAAACCACCACAGGCGTACTGCGCTTGTACGAACGTGTCGCTAAAGGTACTTTGAAAGTTCCTGCGTTCAACGTCAACGATTCTGTGACTAAATCCAAATTCGACAATTTATACGGCTGCCGCGAGTCTTTAGTTGACGGAATCAAACGTGCGACTGATGTGATGATTGCCGGCAAAATTGCTGTGGTTTGCGGTTACGGTGACGTCGGCAAAGGTTGCGCCCAATCATTACGCGGTTTAGGCGCTACGGTTTGGATTACTGAAATTGACCCGATTTGTGCGTTACAAGCGGCAATGGAAGGCTATCGCGTGGTAACGATGGAAGAAGCCGCACCCGTCGCCAATATTTTTGTATCGGCAACGGGCAACTACCACATCATTACGCATGAACACATGAAAGCCATGCGTGACCAAGCCATTGTCTGCAACATCGGTCACTTCGACTCCGAAATCGACATTGCTTCACTACGTCAATACACTTGGGAAAACATCAAGCCTCAAGTTGACCATGTCATTTTCCCAGATGGTAAACGTTTGATCATTCTTGCCGAAGGCCGCTTGGTCAACTTAGGTTGTGCAACTGGACATCCAAGTTTCGTTATGTCCAATTCCTTCTGTAACCAAGTTTTGGCGCAAATCGAGCTATGGCAAAATGCCGATAGATATGACAGACAAGTCTATATCTTGCCCAAAAAACTTGATGAAAAAGTTGCCAGATCACATTTGCAACAACTGGGTGTGAATTTGACATTGTTGACCGAAGAACAAGCAAGATATATTAACGTCCCGGTTGAAGGCCCATACAAAGCCGATCATTACCGTTATTAGAATATGAGTCAGCATACATAAGTGACCCATCTATTGGACTAAAATTATTGGGTTAGGCTTGCCTAACCCAATTCGAGCATAACAAATGCAAATACAAAAAAAACCTACGCAAATGTTCAGTTTTGAATTTTATCCGCCCAAAACCGAAGAGGGTGTGGTCGGTTTGCAAACTGTCCATAGTCAACTAGCCAAACGCAACCCCGATTTTTTTTCTGTAACCTTTGGTGCCGGTGGTTCTACTCAAAATAAAACTTTTGAAACCGTTGTCGATATTCAATCCAAAGGTGTAGCCGCTGCACCACACCTATCCTGTGTGGCATCAACCAAAACCAATATTCGTGCGATTCTTAACGATTATCGGGACAATGGCATTAGTAAAATCGTCGCGTTGAGGGGCGATATACCATCTGGTATGATGTCGACTGGTGAATTCCGCTACGCTAATGAATTGGTGGAATTTATTCGTCAAGAAACGGGCAATCATTTTGATATTCACGTCGCCGCTTATCCCGAAGTCCATCCCCAAGCCACCAACGCTAATGACGATTTCAAAAATTTCAAGCGAAAAGTTGAGGCGGGTGCTAATGCTGCCATCACACAGTATTTTTATAATGCCGAAGCCTATTTTTATTTTGTTGATAAATGCGAAAAAAACGGCATCGATATTCCGGTTGTTCCGGGCATCATGCCAGTCACCCAATATGCGCAATTGTTCCGCTTCTCAGAAATGTGCGGGGCTGATATTCCGCGTTGGATGAGAAAACGTCTGGAAGGTTACGGCGATGACCGCGAAGCAGTCCAAGCTTTTGGCTTGGAGCTGGTGACGGGTCTTTGTCAAAAATTACTTGAACATGGCGCACCGGGATTACATTTTTACACCATGAACCAAGCTTCACCTACCTTGGCAATACTAGATAATCTTACGGTTTGATTGCTCCATGCATTTGACTTGTGCAAGCTTATTTCATGCTTATTGCAGTCTATAAGTTTATCGTTAAGAAAAAAATTTACTTTACCTCTATATTTTCCATAAAATCTTTGTTTTGTATTGAGCCTTATTTTTTGGGCAAAGTCCGATATCTGTTAAACAAATAAAAATACTATGACCAAACCCAACTTTATTGATGGGTAATAAGATGACGGTGTCGTGCATGGGTTTGAGCTTCGAAATGTAGGGGTATTTTCGTCATAATCGCTAGACCCAAGTCCTGAAGCTCAAATTTTTGCTTTTCACAAAATGGCTATTGCGCTTGTCGTTTCGTGTTCTTCAGGGTCTGGATGGCGGTTATACGCTTCCAGTTGTCGGCGTACCCAAAGGGCATAAAAAAATGGGTAGCTAAAGTCTTTCATAATGCCTTAAGGAGTTTTAAAACCTCATTTTTGCGCTTACCGAAGCCCTAAGCCAACGCCGTGTTGACCATATGATCGACAGCAAACCACTACTTAACCGCCGCCGATTGGATTTACGCCCTAGCTAAGGTTATTGCCCGTCGAGTCCGGCTTCACCCCCCCCCCTTCTATCCTGATCTCCCGATCAGCTCCAGCCCCCGACATTTTAGTCGAGCCTTGACTTGTACAATACTTGCCATTTTTTTGTGCTAATGACGGTGTCCTTATTGGTTTTTAAAACCCGCTCGGTTTGGCGCGGACACCACTCCCGTTTATCGGCTTGGCCAATATTTTTCTCTGAGGTCGGCCTGATAAGGCCTGATAACGGTAAACCAGCATGAACTTTAGGATGCCGCAATCCGCATTTTAAAACAGCGTTCTCTTTGCAGATTACGTCCGGCTTTTCTAACTTGGTCGGTTACATGAGGTGCGTTGGACTCTGAAATAACAGGCCACAAAGTTTCCTTTAAATTATCCTCTTAATATTCAAAGTTTATCAATTTTTCTAGATGGGAATTGCTATCAATTAACAGCTTTCACCTACTGTCAAAATTTGAATCAACATATGTTTCATTATTTTCATATTGATGAATTTATGAAATATAGTCAGAAGCCAATCAAACTTGTGGGTATCGCTATTTTTGCCGTTTATAGGTGTTAAACTGATATAGATTGGGATTTTTATGGCAATTAATAACATATTAGCCTAAGTTTTATAGGCTAAAAAATGTGCATGTAATAAATCCGCATCCATACTGACGCTTAAAATTAATCACTTCGCCTTCCTGCTTAAGTAAAACCCAAGTTGTGCAATTAATGGTTACAATATGTCTGTGAGAATATAACTTGCTTAGTACAAATAAACTGTTAGACAGGTAGTGTAAGAAAAAGGAGTATTGAATGATGTTAGTTGAAATGTGGATGGTTTCGGGTTTGGTATTGGTTACCCTGGGCATGTTAGCCAGTAACCGTTTTCCGGCAGATGCCGTGCTGATTTTTGTTTTGGCTTTTATTTTGGTGTCAGGCATTTTGTCACCTGCTGAAGCCTTGATGGGTTTTTCAGATGAAGGCATGATGACCATCGCCGTGCTTTACGCGGTGGTTGCCGGTTTGCGTGAGACCGGTGCCGTGGACTGGGTTAGCCGCCTATTAATGGGCAAGCCGAAAAGCCCGACAGAAGCCTTAATACGCCTGGTGTTTCCGGCGACGGCGATGAGTGCTTTCATCAACAACAGCCCTATTGTGGCGATGTTTACCGTGTCTATCCAAGACTGGTGCAAGCGTTCCGGCTACAAGCCTTCGCGCTTTTTAATGCCCCTCAGTTTTGCAGCCATTTTGGGTGGCACATGCACATTAATCGGCACCAGCACGAATCTGGTCGTTGATGGCCTGATGCAGAAAGCCCACATACAAGGCTTAGGTTTGTTTGAATTGGGCTACGTGGGTTTACCCGTGGCGTTGATCGGCTGTATTTACCTCGTGACCATAGGGCAAAAGCTGCTTCCTGACCGGACGGGTTCCATAGAACAATTTGATGACGTGCGCGAATACCTGTTGGAAATGCAGGTTGAACAAGGTTGCGAATTGGCGGGGCAATCTGTGGAACAAGCCGGGCTTCGGCACCTGCCCGGATTATACCTGGTGGAAATTGTCCGTAATGGCCAAATATTTTCAGTGGTGTCGCCCGACACCACAATACTGGCAGGCGATCTGCTTGTTTTTGCCGGTGCCGTCGAGTCGGTAGTAGAGTTGCGGCGTATCCGTGGTCTGGTGGTCGCCACCAAGCAAACCTTCAAACTGGACAGCCGCCAAAACGAACGGCGTTTGTTTGAAGCGGTCATATCCGCAGATAGTCCGATAGCCAACAGCAATTTGCGTGAAGCCCGCTTTCGTCACCGTTACAATGCGGTAGTGCTGGCAATTTCCCGAAACGGGCAGCGTATCAAAGGCAAACTAGGGGATATTGCCCTGCATCCGGGTGACACGCTGTTAATTGAAGCGGAAAAAGGCTTTTTATTCAAATACCGCAACAGCCGTGATTTTTTGTTAATCAGTAAACTGGAAAACTCAGGACATGTCCGTCATGAACGTGCGCCTTGGGCATTGGCTATCATGGCGATGATGCTGGCTCTGACAGTCTTTGATGTCATGCCGATTTTGCAGGCTTCGATCCTAGCGGTTGCCGCCATGTTACTGACGGGGTGTTTGACATTCGAAGGGGCGCAAAAGGAGATCGACTTTAACGTGCTTTTGGTGATTGCCTGTGCGTTTGCATTGGGTGCATCGGTCGAAAAGGTCGGTTTGGCGGATATGATTGCCAAAGAAGCGTTATCCGTGGCCGCCAATGACCCTTGGCTTTTGTTGGTGATCGTCTATGTCGCAACCGTACTGGTGACCGAAGTCATCACCAATAATGCGGCGGCAATTTTGATGTTCCCTATCGCCATAAGCAGCGCCCATGCCTTGAATGTGAGTGAGCTGCCGTTTTCGGTGGCGATTATGATCGCCGCTTCCGCCAGTTTTATGACCCCGATTGGTTATCAGACCAACTTAATGGTTTACGGGCCGGGCGGTTACCATTTTGGCGATTATTTTAGGCTGGGCTTACCGTTGACGCTATTGGAAGGGGCGGTGGCATTATGGCTTATTCCGATTGTCTGGCCTTTCTAAAATTTTGAAGGTCGGCGTTATGAAGTCAGCAACACTTCAGCTTGAATTGACGGGTTTTATCCGCATGCAAAACCCCTTTGGCGCTATCTAATCAAAGCAAGTGAACCAAAACACTTGGCGTATTTTGTTAAGTTGACAAACCAAGACAACTGGTCGTATTATTTCAATGAATAAAATCCCACAGAAGCATATCAACCGTGAAAATTTGTTGAACAAAGGCGTGGCCTTGCTGACGGAAAAAGGCTACCACGGCACGGGACTGAAAGAAATTTTGGATGCCGTGCAGGTGCCGAAAGGCTCGTTTTACAATTATTTCAGCAGCAAGGAAGAGTTTTGCGCGGAGGTGGTGGGGCATTACATCGAGCCTTTCATTGTTCAGCTTGACGGGCATTTGCAAAATCCTGACTTGGATGCCTTATCTGCCTTGACACACTATTTTTCTGAATTGGTTGCCGAATTGGAAAAAGCCGGCTTTAAAGGCGGTTGCCTGCTGGGCAATTTGATGGGCGAGATTGGCGACACCAGTGAGTTGTGTCGGGAAGCCCTGCAATCGGCGGTCAACCGTTACCGGGATTTATTGCAAGCTGGTCTGGAAAAAGCCCAGCTTGAAGGCTCGGTGAGGACGGATGTGCCTGCGCAAGTGATGGCTGATTTATTGACCAACGCCTGGCAAGGGGCGTTGCTTAGAATGAAAATCGAACATGCTTCAGTGCCACTGAAACAATGTTGTGATGCCCTGTTAGGCGATTATTTTAAAGCCTAATTTTTTTGTCTTGAACCAAGACGAACTTTAATTACCTTTTAACTACAAGGAAACTGCTATGCCAAAATTTATTATCGAACGTGAAATCCCTGGTGCTGGCTCATTGACTGGTGAACAATTGCAAGGCATTTCGCAAAAATCATGCGCCGTGTTGGGCGAAATGGGGCCGAAAATCCAGTGGTTGCAAAGCTATGTCACGGGCGACAAAATTTATTGCGTTTATATCGCACCCGACGCGCAAACCATCAAAGAACATGCCGAACAAGGTGGTTTTCCTGCCAACAGCATCGCCGAAGTGAAGGGCATCATTGACCCGACGACGGCTGAGTAAATCAACCCCAGCACGCTATACCCCAATAATCATAATAAATTCGAGAGGAAGGATATGGACACTAACAATAAGCTGAAACCCTTGGCGGGTTTTCTGGCTAGCGCTATGGTGCTGGCGGCGGCTGGCAACGCCTTGGCCGATGAAACCTGCCAATCGCCGTTCATGCCAAAAATTACCGGACAAGAAGATGTGGTCTATGTCTGGACATTGGGCATGGAAGGTGTCGGTGACGAGCAGGACAAAATGGTCACGGTCGATGTCAACCCAAAATCGGCGAATTATGGCAAAGTCATCAACAGCGTGTCGGTGGGCGGACGTAATGAGGCGCATCACGCCGATTTCACCGATGACCGCCATTTTCTGTGGGCTGGCGGCTTGGACACCAATAAAATCTTTGTCTTCGATGTCCACACGGATCCCGCCAAACCCAAATTGGTCAACACCATTACCGATTTTGTCGCCAAAAGCGGCGGCGTGGTCGGCCCACATTCCACTTACGCCCTGCCTGGACGCATGATGATCACGGGTTTGTCCAATAACAAAGACCACGGTGGGCGCACTGCATTGGTTGAATATAACAATGCAGGTGACTATGTCGCTACCCATTGGATGCCCACCGACCAAAAACTGCAAGCCGATCCCAGCAAGGCGTATGCCGATGGCTATGGCTACGATGTCCGCGTCCTGCCCAGCAAAAACCTGATGCTGACATCATCGTTCACGGGTTGGTCGAATTACATGATGGATTTCGGCAAAATGCTGGGCGATGCCGAGGCTATGAAACGGTTCGGCAATACCGTTGTGCAGTGGGATTTGCATACCCGCCAACCGCAAAAAATCTTTGAAGTGCCGGGCGCACCTTTGGAACTGCGTTGCGCGTGGAAACCTGAACATAACTATTGCTTCACCACCACCGCGCTGACCTCCAAAATCTGGCTGATTTATGAAGAAAAACCCGGCGTGTGGCAAGCCAAAGCCGTTGCCGATATTGGCGAACCCGCAAAAATACCCCTGCCTGTGGATATTTCCATTTCCAGCGACGATACCAAATTGTGGGTGAACACCTTCATGGATGGCAAAACCCGTTTGTTCGACATTTCCGATGCCTTCCATCCGAAACAAGTGTATGAGCAAAAGATTGGTGCGCAAGTGAACATGGTGTCGTCAAGCTGGGATGGTTCGCGTATCTATTTCACGTCCTCGTTGCTGGCGAACTGGGATAAAAAAGGCGATGACAACGAACAATTCTTCAAAGCCTACAGCTGGGACGGAAAACAATTGCAACAAAAATTTGCGATTGATTTTGTGAAAGAAAAATTGGGACGGGCGCATCAAATGAAATTTGGGGCTTACTCTTTGTATACCGCCACTGCTAAAGCGGGTTTGTAATCAATTCTGAAAGTCAAGCCGCTCGCTGAGCGGAGTCGAAGCGCACGGCTGGCTTCGACTCCGCTTACCTTTTCCAAAGAATTCCCCAAAAGCCCGCCATGCACCTAAGCCTACTCCTGTTCCTCTTCCTGCTCGCAACTAGCGTTTTCGCAGATAATGCCTTGCCAAACCTCGCCCCTGGCTACAAAGCTTTGGGTTTTGCCGCTCCGGCACCTGGCACTTATCAATTACCCGTATTAGGTTTGGCCACCGATGGCAACGTCGTGGACAGCGCAAACAAAGACACTAGCCTACATAAATTATTTGGCGGAAAAGTTACGGTGCTGAGCTTCATTTATTCAACCTGCAGCGATGTCAACGGCTGCCCGTTAGCAACCGCAGTGCTGCATAAAATCCACAGCCGCCTAACCAAAGAGCCGGAACTCGCCCAGCGTATCCGCCTGCTCACGCTCAGCTTTAATCCCGAACAAGACACGCCGGAAGCCATGCGCCGCTACGGTGCCAATTTCCAAGGCCAAAACCTCGATTGGCAATTTCTGACCACCCGTTCCGATACGGAACTGCAACCCATTTTGCAAAGTTATCGGCAAAACATCCAAAAAGTCTACGCCACCGATGGCAAGTTCACAGGCACATACAACCATGATTTGCGCGTCTACCTAATCGACGAAAACCAACAAATCCGCAATATTTATAGCGTCGCGTTTTTACACGCCGATACCTTAATCGGCGACATCAAAACCCTGCTGCAAGGCACTGCCAAAACACCTATCAACACCTATAGCCAAGCCTTAGCAGAACGGGTCGGCAAAACCACTGACTTATTGAAAACTGTCCGCCAAATCCCGCTAGGTTTGCCCGCTTTACCCGTACCAAGCGATAATCGGCTGACCGCCGCCAAAATCAGTTTAGGACGCAAACTGTTTTATGACCGCCGCTTGTCGCTCAACAACACCGTTTCTTGCGCCATGTGCCACATCCCCGAACAAGGCTTCACCAGCAATGAAATGGCAACGGCTGTTGGCATCGAAGGCCGCACGGTCAAACGCAATTCACCGACGCTTTATAATGTCGGCTACGCCCAACTGCTGTTCCACGACGGGCGCGAAAATTCGCTAGAGCAACAAGTATGGGGGCCATTATTGGCACACAATGAAATGGCCAACCCGTCCATCGGTTATGTCATAGCCAAAATCAAACGCTATGCCGACTACCGTGGCCTGTTTGAAAAGGCATTCCGCAAACCCGCAGGCATGGAAACTATCGGTATGGCTTTGGCCAGTTACCAACGCACGTTAAATTCTGCCAACTCGCCATTTGACCGCTGGTATTTCAAGCGCGACAAAAAGGCTCTGGATAGCCAAGCCCAACAGGGTTTCCAATTGTTCACAGGTAAAGCGGGATGTGTGGCCTGCCATAGCATTGATGCCAAACACGCGCTGTTTACCGACCAAAAACTACACAACACAGGCATCGGTTACGCCCAAGCGATGCAAACGGACAGCGACAGCCAGAAAGTACAACTTGCGCCTAACGTGTTCGCCGAAGTCTCCAAACAACTCGTCAAAAGCGTCTCCGAAACCAAAGCCAATGATTTAGGCCGCTATGAAGTCAGCCAAGACCCCGCCGACCGTTGGCACTATAAAACCCCCAGTCTGCGCAATATCGCCTTGACCGCACCCTACATGCACAACGGCAGCTTAAGCAGCTTACGCGAGGTGGTGGAATTTTATAATCGTGGCGGAATCGCCAACGAAAATCTTGACCCGCTCATCAAGCCATTGAATTTCAGCGAACGGGAAATCGACGAACTGGTCGCGTTTTTATCCGCGCTGACTGGGGATAATGTCGATGAATTGGTAGGCGATGCCATTGCCGCCCCGATTGGTGATAGTCGATAGCTCTAACTGGAAGCCACCCTCACCAGATTGCAACAACCTGATTTTATTGGTTTATAGTTGATATTTTTCGGTAATGACTTTGGTAATAGCCAGATCGTTACTAATCCTGTGTAAACAAAATTACCGTGGGGAAGGAATTTTTACTCTACAGACGTTTGCCAGATAGGATGGATTCAGCCGCAACGTAACTATTTTGTCAGTCAAATTTCCGCCGATTGCACTAAACGGTTATTCTAACTGTTGGAAGAAATAAAGCCAACGTATCTAAATTATCGATATACAATCAGCCTGTTTCAGGGTTCTGTCGTGAATATTCCAAAAAAATTAAAAGTGAACTTGGTAGCGAAATAATCCATAAAAACCAATAATTCCAAGTATTTGCCGAAGTAATAACATCAACTACCAACAAAAATCATGAAACGCCTTTTCTTCGGACTAGCATCCACTGACGCAAGCCGCCAACTTTGCACCAGCCTCCTGCAAGCCATCACAGATAACGGAAACCAACCCGTTCCGTTAGCAAATCTGCATGTGACTTTGGTGTTTTTAGGCTTGCTGAATACCGAAGTGGAAAACGCGTTGCTTGGGGAAGCATCAACAGTTGTTTGCAAAAAATTTGCTATCAATTTCGATCAATTAAGCTATTGGCAAAAGCCGGGGATTTTGTGTTTGACCTCTAGAGAAAATATTTCTGAGCTGTTTTCTATAGTTAGGCAATTAACGGCATTAGCGAAAAAATGGGAAATCACGCTTGACGGACGGGCTTATCAGGCGCACGTAACTCTGGCTAGAAAAGCTAAGCAAGCTATTGATTTAGCATTCGAACCGATTGTTTGGCAAGCTGATGCGTTTTGCTTATTTGAATCCTGTCCAACTGAAAACGGGGTTGAATATCGAGTACTCAAGCGTTGGGCTTTGGTAGATTGAGAATTGTCATTTTTTTCTTGCAGGATTATGTAGTGGATGTGGTGTATCGCCGATTACCATTCAGCCAATGCAATTTTGTTGGATGAGTCATAAGCCAATGAGGACAATTATTTTTCTGGCATTTATTTTAATGGGCAGAAGATTTATTTAATCGGCAACAAATCCAATGCTGCTTCAATAACTTCATCCGAAAAAAAGGCGGATTAACCGCCTCTTTTTATCGCTGATAATTCAGTTAATCGGTCAATAACCTCTATAACGGCTACGGACTTCATTACGGGTCAATGCTCTATCCCAAATTCTCACTTCATCAAGATCACCGATGAGGCTAGCGGTCTTACCGCAGATGAAACCGCCCATATATAAGTTTTTGTTGGTGAAGCTGGCATAAGCTATCGGGGCAGTGTGCGGCGTGCCAGTACCTACCTGGAGGCCATCGACATAGAGTCTGACGGTTTTAAGGTCATAAGTGCCCACCAGATGATGCCATTTGCCATCCAATAAACTAGGGGCACCGTCAGGTGATTCAACATTATAAACAAACCCGCCATCATTATGGGCGACATAAAAGAACGGAACTCCGACAGTCCCGCTTTTATCTGCGTGGATATAGAGCGCGTAAGCGTTAAGGTCGCATTTATCGCCACTTTTTCCCACGATAACTGATAAGCTTTTTGCGTCTGCGTCAGTTGGTTTGACCCAGGATTCCACTGATATTCTTCTGGGTTCGAGATGGATCGCATGTGCCACTTTGGCCAATTGGGTGCCATCAAAGTTTAGGGCAGCGTTGTCGAACCGACGTGAAATCCATAAGGGATCGGCAACATCTACGCCAGTACTGTCACCTAATTGTCCATGGCTGTTATAACCCGATGAGTCCAGTATTGATTGGCCAACGCCTTCATCCAAATGCCAATTTCCAACGATATGATTCAGTGGTGGGGCTGCTTGGATGGTTGATACACTTAAAGCACCCAATAAGAATAAAGCAGTTTTTGTAAATGTTTTCATTTCGATGACCCCTTGCTAATAAAATAAATTTAGTTTTGTTTGTTGCGGCTGTTAATTTAACAAAAATAACTCAATGATTTAGGTAAATATTTACCTAATGCTTGGTTGAGATGACGCTTTGGGGTGGTAAATATCTAAGAAAAAGACTTGCTGATTTTCTATCTAACAATAGGCTAGCGTAAAAACCGACCGCCACTAATATCAATCAAGGCACCATTAATATGCGATGCCATGTTGCTGCTCAGGAACAACACCGAACTGGCGACTTCTTCGGCAAAAGTATTGCGGCCTAACGGGGTTTGTTTGCGGTAGTTTTCCATCATTTCCGGGGTTGAGTGGATTTCATGATGTTGGGTTTCCACGGTGCCGGGCATGACCGAATTGGTGCGTATTTGTGGTGCCAGTTCTTTCGCTAACGTATGCGTAAACACCATCAAGCCACCTTTGGCGGCGGCGTAAGCCCCGCCACCGTTCGCACCGCCTGTTTGTACCGACAACGACAAGATATTGACGATACTTCCGTTACCCGTTGCCCGCAGATGCGGGATGGCGCGTTTGGTGACTAAAAATGCACTAGTCAAGTTGATATCCAGCGATTTGTTCCAGTTTTCCAGCAAACAATCTTCAATTTTTGCACGTTTGACTAAGCCACCGCTGTTATTGACTAAAATATCCAAGCGGCCTGACTCGGCAACCAATTTATCAACGGCGGCATTGGCCTGGTCTTCTTGGGTCAAATCCGCGGGTAATAAAATGGCTTTGATTTGAAGTGCAGTGAGTTCTTCAAGCAAGACATTAGCCGCATCTGCGCTGGAAAAATAATGTAGGCCGATGGTTGCTCCAGCTCTACCAAGTGCTAAGGCAGTTGCACGGCCTATACCTACGGCAGCCCCGCTGATAAAAGCAGTTTTGCCAGTTAAATTTAAATGTTGTTCGGGTATCATGACGACTCCTTAAACTGATGGCTCCAGACGTTCGCCGGCAAAATTCAGTTCGATGCGGATACCGACCGGATCGTAGAAAAAAAGCTGGCTCATTTCCGGTGACGGACGGTAATCCCGCTCGTAAGATATATGGTGATAATCTAAATGGCGTATCCACTCTACGACACCGCTGCACGACATCGCGACATGGTTAAAATGGGTATCCCTACCCGTGTAGGGGGGGTCTTGAACAACCGACAAATGGATGATGGCGGTATCATGGCAGTATAGCCATGCGCCGTTGCGCTTGGATACCGCCCGCATGCCTTGTTGTAAGCCAAGGATTTGTTCGTAAAATGCCACTACGTCTGGGAATTGCCCCTGTGTGACGACGATATTGATGTGGTTAATGCCCGCTATATCCATTTTTGTACCTTAGTGTTTGGCAAAAATGCCCTTATTCAGCCCCAGTAGCTGGTTCTTCAGCTTTACCCAGGTTTTTGATTTTTTCCAAAACTTCTTGGGCGTGGCCTTCGGGGGTGACGCCATAGATGACATCGGCTAAGACACCGTCTTTATCAATGATGAAAGTAGAGCGGAAAATTGCCATGCTTTTAACGCCTTCTTTTTCCCGCTCACGCCAAACGCCATAGTTTTGGCACAATTCGCCGGAAGTATCTGCCAATAATTGCACTTTCAAATCATATTTTTTAATGAAATCGGTATGGCATTCGCTGGTGTCTTTGCTGACCCCAATTACCACCGTGTCCAGTTTGGCGAATTCGTCAGCCAGTTGGGTAAATTGGTTGGCTTCAATGGTGCAGCCAGGCGTATCGTCTTTAGGATAAAAATACAGGACTATGTTCTTTTCCCCCGCATAATCAGTTAAACTGACCAATTGGCTGTTTTGGTCCAGTGCCCTGAACATTGGTGCATATTGTTGTTTTTCTAACATAAAAATTTCCTCGTTATTGGACTGATTAGGTTATTTTAAAACGGCAACATAACAGCTTGTCACCCGAAAGGCATGATAGATAGCTGGCGAGTGAATGTCCAGATATTAACTAAAAAATCTCCAAAAGACTTATCATCGTAAAATCAACATTTTAAGTGTTGTTATTATTGCCTTTGAAATAAATATAAGCTTCATATTATAGATTTTCCGACTTCCAGAAATGATTAATTTACCCGCTAGTTTTAACAATTTACAAGCTCCCGAAAAAGATATTGTCATGGCTTTGTCGGTCATTTATGCCCCTGTCAGCCAAACCAATTTCCAGAACTTATTATCCAAGTCGGGTGGATTTGACACGAAAACGGTGCGTTTGGTTGACAAGCTCTTAAAAGAAAAATTGCACAAAAGTAAATTGATCATTGCCAATAACGACGGTTGGTCCTGCCATCCTGAGGTAAGTGAAGCCCTCATGCGTAATGCAATTGAACAGCCGTGGTTTAAAAAATTGGCGCCCTTGTTGATCGCCGATACCGGCTATTACCCTTCTCACCGGATCATTGCCTGCCACATCGTCAAACAATTGCGCTTGTTTTTGTATCAAGGTAGCGTCACGGCTTTTATGGCAAATATTGACCGCTTGCATTCAAGCTACCCCGAATATTTTGCCGAACACATTAACCGGGTTTTTTTCACCGATTTTGATGAAGCTTGGTTTACGGGATTGCCAGTACCGATTCAATACGGTGCGCTCAAATATTTGGTCTTGATCGACTATAAAAGCTTTATCGAAACCAACAAGGCTTATGATTTATTGGAACAGTTATTTGGCAACAGTAAACCTGCCTTTCCGGAAATCGCCCATACCCTGATTGAGCAACGTTTGTTGCGGGGCAATTTTCAAAATGCTGAATCTTGGTTGGCTGACGATTTTTCAAGCCAGGGACTGAAATTACGGGCGTCTATTTGTTTTTTGCAAAATCACAATGACGAAGCCATCACTTTGTTTAATACCGCGCTGAAACAGCTAAAAAAAGAAACCAGCAAGCGCAATATCACTCTTTATGGCTTGCATGGCTATTTTTTCAGTTTGGCATTGTTACGCTCACAAACAAGCGAAAATTTGGCCTACCTTAAAAAACAGCATTTGCCGATGACCCTTAAAAAAGGCTATGACGCGTTTTATGAAGCAAACGCGCTCTTGGATAAGGCTGTGGATGTCTATCAGGCCAAACTGAGTGTCGAAGACTTTATCCGACATTTTAAAAGCCCGCGTTATCCTTATGAATATTTATTCCAAGCCTTAATTTTTTATTGGTTGGTTGATTTTAGTGCGGCGGGCAAGAATATCCGCTTGACTTTTGTGATTGAGCAACTTGCCAAATATTGTTCAGAAGCCCACAAATCGGGTTATTTGTGGTATGCGGCGGTCAGTTCTTTGCTTTTACAACGTCTAGATTATAAAAATGCCGAATGCCAGCAAATTGCCCGGCGTTATATTGATACACCGTTTAGCTCGATCTTAGATTTGTTGCCTAAAGTATCGCTATGGGAAAGGGCCTTGACCGCCTTGACGCAACTAAGCGGGCAGCCAACTGTGATTGACCAGCCACAGCAGGAATTGCGGATGATTTGGACGATCAGCCTTGAAGCCGAAAGCGTTGTGTTGATGCCCAAGGAACAACGGCTAGGAAAAAGCGGGCAGTGGAGTAAAGGCCGCCCGGTCGCGTTAAAAAAACTCTATCACGATTTGGCGGATTACGATTATCTGACCGAACAAGACCGCAAAATTTGCACAAAAATCACCATCAACAAAGAAAGCGATTATTACGGCTATTACCCGAAAGATGTTTATGAATTGTCTATTGATGGCTTGCTTGCCACTGCCGGACATCCCCATGTGTATTGGGTGGGACAGGAACAATCGGGCAAGCCTGTGGACATCAGCATCGCCGAACCGCAATTGCTGGTGAAAGAAGAACTTCCCAATCTGCGGCTATTCTTGATACCGGAAATTGACCGCCAAAGGATCATTGCCCAGAAAACCGCCAATCATGGCCTGATTTTATATGTGATTAATGACCAGCACCGCCAAGTCGCCGAAATTCTCGGTAAAGACGGCCTCGTCGTGCCAGCGTCTGCCCGCCAGCAAGTGATTGATTCGATAGCGTCAATCGCATCAATGTTGACCGTGCAATCAGACATTGGCGGCACTTCCTCCAACGCCATCGAAGTTCCGGTGGATAGGCGTTTGCATATCCATTTGCAACCCATCGGGCAGGGCATCCAAATCGAAATTTTCGTCCAGCCATTTGCCAATGGCGGGCCGTTATACAAACCCGGCAATGGCGGGGCGACCGTGTTAGCGGATATTGACGGCCAGCAATACCAAACTACCCGCGATTTTGAGCAGGAAAATGCGTATGTCCTTCAACTGCTGACTGAATGCCCTGAATTATACAAAGACCGCGAATTCAAGTGGTTTCTGGACGATCCTGAAATTGCCTTGGATGCTTTGTTGCATTTACAGGATTTGGGTGATTTTGCCGTGCTGGAATGGCCGAAAGGTAAAAAAATCAAATTAAGCCGTGAAGCGGGTTTATCGCAGGCTTATTTTTCGGTGCGTAAAGAAAAGGATTGGTTTAGTGTCGATGGGGATTTGGTCGTTGATGATGACCAAGTCTTTAATATGCAGCGTTTGATGCACTTATTGGGCGGCTCAACTAGCCGTTTTCTCAAACTTGAAGATGGGCAGATCATCGCGCTGACCCGCGAATTGCGCCAACGCTTGGATGATTTGGCGGGTTTGGGCGAAATACATGATGACAAAATCCGCTTTCATCCCCTTGCTGTACAGGCACTGGATAACATCACCGAAGGCATGAGCCTGACCGCCAGCAAGCCTTGGAAAGACCAGTTAAAGCATTTGAATGAAATTAGTGACCTAAACCCGCAAGTGCCATCAACTCTGCAAGGTGAATTGCGTGATTACCAACGCGAAGGTTTCCAATGGATGTCGCGCTTGGCACATTGGGGTGCGGGAGCGTGTTTGGCTGATGATATGGGCTTGGGCAAGACCGTGCAGGCCTTGGCGTTAATCCTGTCCCGCGCCCCCGAAGGCCCGACGCTGATTTTAGCGCCGACGTCGGTGTGCATCAATTGGCTGGAAGAATCACAACGTTTTGCCCCGACGTTGAATGTCCAACACTTCGGTTACGGTGACCGCCAAGCCATGCTAGATAATGTCGGTGCGTTTGATTTGATCATTTGCAGTTACGGATTGCTGCAAACCGAAGCGGGGCGGCTGGCGCAAGTCCATTGGCATACCTTGGTTGCCGATGAAGCCCAAGCGATTAAAAATGCCCTGACCAAACGCTCCAAAGCGGCGATGACCTTGCAGGCCGATTTTAAACTGATCACTACGGGTACGCCGATAGAAAACCATCTGGGCGAATTATGGAATTTGTTCAACTTTATCAACCCCGGTTTGCTGGGATCATTGACCCGATTTAACGAACGCTACGCCCATGCCATTGAAAACCAGCAAGACCATGCCGTGCAACAACGTCTGAAAAAACTCTTGCGCCCGTTTATTTTGCGTCGACTGAAAAACGATGTCTTGACCGAACTGCCGCCGCGCACCGAAGTCACGCTGCATATCGAATTGAGCGCGGACGAACGCGCGATGTACGAAGCCTTGCGGCGTAGCGCCTTAAAATCCATCAGCGACGCCGCCGAAGAACCCGGCAACCAGCAACTGAAAGTGCTGGCGGAAATCATGAAGCTGCGCCGCGCTTGTTGCAACCCACGTTTGGTGATGGAAGAATCGCCCATCAAGAGTTCCAAGCTGCAAGCCTTTGAAGAGCTGGTTGATGAACTGCTGGACAACCGCCATAAAGCCCTGGTGTTCAGCCAGTTTGTCGGGCATTTGGACTTGATCCGCGAATTGCTGGATAAAAAAGGCATCAGCTATCACTACTTAGATGGTTCGACGCCTGTGCCGCAACGTAAAAAAGCCATGAACGCCTTTCAAGCGGGTGATGGTGATTTATTTCTTATTAGCTTGAAAGCGGGCGGCACCGGTTTGAACCTAACCGCCGCCGATTATGTCATCCACATGGACCCGTGGTGGAATCCCGCCGTGGAAGACCAAGCCTCAGACCGCGCCCACCGTATGGGTCAAAAACGCCCGGTTACCATTTACCGTCTGGTCGCCAAAGACACCATCGAAGACAAAATCGTTGATTTGCACAAACACAAACGCGACTTGGCGAACAGTTTGTTGGAAGGCGGCGAAGTCAGCGGCAAAATGTCGGTGTCAGATATGATGGCCTTAATTAGTGATATTGATTAATCAAATTTTCCTGAACTTTTGCTATTAACATTCCCGCGCGCTTTCTGGGACACTTTAAAAATAATGAAATTTAAACGTTACAAATGGATTGATTTTATGAAATTTAATCGCTTTATTTTTGCCTTATTGCTGGTTTCCGGATTTGGCTTTGCCGCCGAAAAAACCACTATCCGTATTGGTGTGCAAGCCACGGGTACCGTCGCGTGGGAATTGGCGGCCCTCCCCAAAAAAACTGAAGCGGATTTTGAATTAGCCGTCCAAAAACTTGCCAATCCTGAAGCAGGGAAGGTGGCTTTGCAATCCGGTGCTGTGGATGTGATTGTGTCCGATTGGCTGTGGGTGTCGAGATTACGCGCCACCGGTTCGGATTTTACCTTTTATCCTTATTCAAGCACGTCGGGTGCGTTGCTTGTGCCTAAGGACAGCCCTATTCACGGCATCAAGGATTTAGTCGGCAAACGCTTAGGCATAGCTGGCGGCGAATTAGATAAAAACTGGTTATTGCTGCAAGCCTTAGCACAGAAAGAGCATCTGGATTTAAACACGTCGGTGGAAAAAACCATCGGAGCGCCACCGTTGCTGAATGAACAGATGCTGCAAAAACGTGTGGATGCCTTACTGACGTATTGGAATTTCGCCGCCAAATTGGAAGCCCAAGGTTACCGCCAAATCATTGACGGCATGGGGATATTAAAAGGTTTGGGCATCACTGAAAATGTACCGACCTTAGGCTATGTGTTTAAGCAAACTTGGGCAACGGCACACAAACAAGCATTGAATCATTTCTTGACTGCCGCTTCGCAAGCAAAAAACCAACTTTGCACGTCCGATGCAGCATGGCACAGCATTTTACCCTTGACCCAAACCGAAGATGCCACCACCCAAGCCACATTGCGCCAGCACTATTGTGAAGGAATGGTCAGCCAATGGGGTGATAAGGAACAACAAGCCGCCGCCAGTATTTACCGTTTGTTGCATCAACTAAGTAAAGGCCAGCTCACCGGTCCTGCCGAGACTTTGGACGCCGGCACTTTTTGGGTTCAGTAAGCGATTGGCTGGATTACAGAAACTTTTGCCCATCCTGTCTTTGCTGGCCTTGATCGCTATTTGGGAAGGTGTGGCTGTGTACGTCAACAGCCACGTTTTGCCTACTCCGTACTCAGTTGCGGTGGTTATGTGGCAAGCTATCGACTCAGGACAACTTCCCTACCATCTGGGCATGACTTTGCTCAGATTGGCGGCGAGTTTCACCATCGCCATGCTGATGGGTTCAGCTATTGGCATTGTGTTGGGGCGTAACAAACGGCTGAATGCGTTTTTTGACAATTGGCTGGTGATTTTTCTTAATGTCCCCGCGCTGGTGACGATTATTCTCTGTTACGTTTGGCTGGGTTTGGTGGAATCAGCGGCGATATTGGCGGTGGTCATCAATAAATTGCCCAATGTCATTGTCACCGTCAGGGAAGGGGCCCGTGCTTTAGACCAAGACTTATTGGACATGGCGCGTTGCTATGGTTTCAGCAAACGCAAAACGCTACGCCATGTGATATGGCCGCAATTGCATCCGTTTGTCATGGCGGCGACCCGCTCAGGTTTGGCGATCATTTGGAAAATCATCCTCGTCGTTGAATTGCTAGGCCGCAGCAACGGCATGGGCTACCAGTTACATTTGTTTTTCCAGTTATTTGATGTCGCCAGCATCCTCGCCTACACGATTGCCTTTGTCGCTGTGATACAAGTTATTGAAATACTCGTGCTAAAGCCGCTTGATCACGCCGCGCACCGATGGCGGCGATGAAAATCCACATTAACAGTAAAACCTATCCGGCGGCAGGACGGTCATTTGCCAAACTCGCAATTGCTGATTTTTCATTGACCTTGAAGCCAGGTGAGTTTGTCTGCTTAGTCGGCCCGTCTGGGTGTGGCAAAACCACGTTGCTGAACATCCTGTCAGGATTGGATAAGGATTACGATGGTGAAATCGTCGCCGGACAATCCCAACATCCTAAAATTGGCTACGTCTTCCAAAATCCGCGTTTGCTACCGTGGCGCACCGTACGCGAAAATATTGAACTGGTGCTGGACAAACAAACACCGGCCAACATCATTGACGATTTGCTCGAAATCATGCAATTGACTGGCGTTCAAAACGTGTATCCAGAACGGCTGTCGTTAGGCATGAGCCGCCGTGTCGCAATCATTCGTGCTTTTGCGGTAAATCCCGACCTGCTGCTGATGGACGAACCGTTTGTCTCACTAGACGCCCCGACTGCCAGACAAGTACGCGAATTGCTTATACAACTTTGGCAACAGCGTCCGCACAGCGTGTTGTTCGTCACCCATGATTTGCGTGAAGCTATCGGCTTGGCGGATAAACTGGTGTTTCTATCGGCGTCCCCGATGCGCGTCGTCCGTGAAATGGCTGTGCCGATTGCACGTTCTGAACGAAATAATGAAACGGCGATTGAAGCTTTCAGGCAACGACTTAAAAATCAATACCCTGATATATACTCGCTTTTATAAGGCTGTGAAATTGTATTGATATTTAACCAGCAAAAACGGTTGCGAATTGAGACAAAATATTCGATACTTCAAAATTATCCAGATTTGCTGAAAAATAACCCTACTGGATTAATATTATTATCTGTGGAGACAAAATAACTATGAAGAACAATATTCTGTTAGGCTTTGCTTTTGCTGTGACCGCCCTGAACCCAGTCTTAGCCTCAGCCGCAACCGACGACAAATACCCAGCCGCCAATTTTGAACCGACTGTCATTTATTTGGATAAAGACCTAATCCAAACTGCCGCAGCTGAACCCGAATTCGATGCCAAATATCCAGCCGCCAACTTTCAACCTACAGTCATTTACGCCGATAAAGACCTAATCGAAGCCGCAGAAGATAAATTCGACCCTAAATATCCAGCCGCTTATTTCAAACCCAAAGTCATTTACCCGTAGTCAACCAGTAAAACAAACCTATCAGTGGTAATTTTACACATTTTTCATGGTAAACTTGCCACATTGATACCCCGTTTGGGATATTTGTCCCGATAGCTCAGCAGGATAGAGCGGTCCCCTCCTAAGGGACAGGCCGGCGGTTCGAATCCGCCTTGGGACGCCAAACACCGATGCAACGGCATCCAACGAAGTACAAAAACCCGCAAGCTGACTGGCTTAGCGGGTTTTTTATTGTCCAATGAAGTGCGACAAGATACATTGACATACCGCCATTTGTGGCAGTAAAAGTTGCGGTATTTTAAAACGAACGTCATAAACCGCATTGACAAAGCTACTGCCCTTGATTACTGGATAGCTAACAAAAACCAATTTACCAGCAAGTCTAAGGTGGCAGAGTACATTTCAACCAAAATAGTCTTTATATCGTATCGTCATGTTTATGACGGGATAGTAGAGCACGAAAAAAACAGTAGCTTATCTTCTGGAGCATAAAGGCATCCTGCCCGCGAGTTGCGCTCATGATGACGGCGCTCCAAAATCGATTTAGGCCTTTTGCTTAGGCAAGCATTACCCATTTGGCGTGGAATTTTTCAGGTTTTTTAGACTTTTTCGTCTTCCACACTTGTCACGTGCGTCTGTATTAAAACCAAATTCCCTATAAAATAAGCGGTTATAGATGCGTTAAGCTTCATGGCTAACGGTGTGAATTATTCACACGGTGATTTGCCGTGGAAAATCTTCTACAATGACTGCTCCCTGAGAAGGTGGGTTAATGGGGTTTGATTTAGTCAGACAGTCAACGCCGCTATTCAGGGCATTAGCTATCCGAAGGACTGCCCGTCTGAACAGGGCGCGCAGTCCTGACTTCGTGGCAAACGCGAGGCATAAACCCTTACCCACATTCAAACACTTAGGTGACAAAATGAGCAAAAAAACCAACAACACCACTGGAATTTACATAGCGGCGACTGGGCTGGCACAAACTGAGGGCGTGAACACCGCCCCGGTATTTGGCTCCAGCTTTCAAGGCATCGTGACCACAACCATCGGTTCTTATTATGATAAAGGCCTGTCCGTCACCGTCCAAACCGACGGCAAAATCCTGGTGGCGGGCTTTAGCTCTAACGGTAGAAACTATGACTTCGCGCTGGTGCGCTACCACGCCGACGGCAGCCTAGACAGCAGTTTTTCCGGCGACGGCAAGCTCACCACCGATTTCGGTTCTTCTGATTATGGCTATTCCGTCACCGTCCAAACTGACGGCAAAATCCTGGTGGCTGGCCTTAGCTGGACCGGCAGCTACAATGACTTCGCGCTGGTGCGCTATAACACCGACGGCAGCCTGGACAGCAGCTTTTCCGGCGACGGCAAGCTCACCACCGACATCGGTTCTTCCTATGATTATGGCCTGTCCGTCACCATCCAAACCGACGGCAAAATCCTGGTTGCGGGCAGTAGCAAGCAAGGCAGCAACTATGACTTCGCGCTGGTGCGCTATAACTCCGACGGCAGCTTGGACAGCAGTTTTTCCGGCGACGGCAAGCTCACCACCGCCATCGGTCCTTCTCATGATTATGGCGATTCCGTCACCGTCCAAACCGACGGCAAAATCTTGGTCGCGGGCTACAGCCGGATCAGTAGTGGCAGCTATAACTTCAACTTCGCGCTAGTGCGATACACCGCCAACGGTAGTTTGGACACCAGTTTTTCCGGTGACGGCAAACTCACAACCGACTTCGGTTCTTCTAATTATGGCAGCTCCGTCTCCATCCAAGCTGACGGCAAAATTCTAGTTGCGGGAAATATAGCTCTGGAAAATAGCCACTATGACTTCGCGCTGGTGCGCTATAACACCGACGGCAGCCTGGACAGCAGCTTTTCCGGCGACGGCAAGCTCACCACCGACTTTGGTACTCGTGAAGATTATGGCCAGTCCGTCACCATCCAAACCGACGGCAAAATCCTGGTTGCGGGCAGTAGCAAGCAAGGCAGCAACTATGACTTCGCGCTGGTGCGCTACAATACCGACGGCAGCTTGGACAGCAGTTTTTCTGGCGACGGTAAGCTCACTACCGATTTAGGCGGCACTGATGTTGGCTATTCTGTCACCGTCCAGGCCGATGGCCTAATTGCCGTGGCGGGTTCCGGCAATCCCAATTTTGCCTTAGTACGCTATAACCCGGATGGCAGTCTGGCAACTGCCGCTGGTTTACCACGCTATGTCGAAAACGGTGCGGCGGTCTTTGTTGATTATGCTTTGACTTTGGCCGATGCCGAGCTGGCCGACAATTATGCCGGAGCTAGGGTCAGCGTGGCCCGCCAAGGCGGGTCAGCCAAAGAAGATGTGTTGGCACTGGACAGCACTGGGGCGTTATTTAGTGTCAACCAAAATAATTTATTGGCCAATGGGGAAATTTTCGGCACTTACAGAGCTGGTAACGGTAAACTGAGCCTCAACTTCACCAGTGTTGGCACACCTGCCACCGCCGCGTTAGTCAATGATGTCCTGCAACATGTCACTTACCGCAACAAGGCTGGGCTAATGCCCAAAGACGTGGTGCTGGAGTGGACGGCCAACGACGGCAACAACGGCAGCCAAGGCAGTGGCGGGATTTTGACGGGCATACACACCAGCACCGTAGAAATAATTGCCGATATCAACAACCGCGTTCCAACGGGCAATGTCAGTATCAGCGGCTTGGCTACCCAAGGGCAACAATTGATTGCCGGCAACACCTTAGCGGATGCCGACGGTTTGGGGGTGATCACTTACACTTGGAAATCCGGCCAAACCGTGTTGGCGACCGGCGACACCTATACGCTGCAAGCCAGTGATGTCGGTAGCAAACTGACCGTGACCGCCAGTTACACCGACGGCGGCGGCACCGTGGAGAGCAAAACCAGCGCGGCGACGGCGGAAGTAGGCATTACCAGCGTAGGCACGGCAGCGGATGATGTACTGTTAGGTACGGCTGGCGCTGATTGGTTGGATGGCGGCATCGGCAACGACACGTTGGTGGGCGGTGCGGGCAATGACCTGTATATAGTCGACAGCACGGGCGACATTATTACTGAACTGGCCAAAAGCGGCAACGACACGGTGCTGGCATCAGCCAGCTTTACGCTCTTGGCGAATGTAGAAAACTTAACCCTGACTGGCACATTCGCCATTAACGGCACAGGCAACGCTTCTGCCAATCAGTTGCTCGGCAACACTGCCGCGAATGTCCTAGTGGGCGCTGCGGGTAATGACACTCTTAACGGTGGTTTAGGCAGCGATTCGTTGACGGGGGGGACAGGTAAAGACGCGTTTGTGTTTGCTTCCAAATTAGGCAAAACCAATGTAGACACCGTGACGGATTTCAGTGTGCGAGATGATACTTTCCACTTGGAAAACGCCATTTTTACTAAATTGGCCACCCCCGGCGTGTTAAACAGCGGGTCTTTTAAAATCGGCACGGCGGCCAGTGATGATGATGATTACCTCATCTATAACTCAGGCACTGGGGCTTTAATTTACGATGCCAACGGCTCCGGCCAGTTTCAAGCGGTGAAGGTGGCGGTGTTGGGCGTGAATTTGGCCTTGACCAACGCCGATTTTGTGGTGGTTTAAACCACGGGATTGAAGGCGAGACCAATTTTTTTTTACTATTCAGTCTTTTTTATTTGAAGCCGCATAATCGATGCAAGCGCTTCAAATAGTTGTTTTTTTCAGACGCCAATTTTTTCTGGGATTGCTTTCCTGGTAAGGATTGTTAAGTCATTCGCAATAACGACTGCGCGTCCTTAGAGGACGGGCAGTCGGGCTCCAAACAGCATCTTTGGCTTTTTACAAATCATTCCGATTACAGGACTACGATTTACCATAAGTGCTTACGCAGGTTTTACAGTAGTCTGTGCAAAAACTTAGGGAAATACTAATACTTGATCCCAAATTTTCCCGACCGATTGCTTCAATTTGACGACTTCGCTTTCATCAACCAAAGCACGGCTATCTTGTAACGCCAGTTTATGGCCTAAATCCCGATATTCGCAATAAGCCGATTTTAGGGTGGCGACGGTGGTTTCGGGAAGCAAGCCTTGGTGTTTGAGATTTTCCAATAACCGAATGTTGTCAGTGTAAACTGTCAATGCGGGGTGGTTTGCGGCATGAGCCAGTATCAGAAACTGTACGATAAATTCAATATCGGCAATGCCGCCGAAGCCCTGTTTAAGGTCAAATTTTCCCGATTCTTTGATTGCAAGGGTTTGGCGCATTTTTTCGCGCATGTCGCGGACTTCGATGCGTAAGTTTTCAAGGTTTCTGGGCAAGCCCAAAATGCTATGGCGTAGCTTTTCAAAACCTGTTTTCAAACGGTTATCGCCCGAAATGAAGCGGCCTCTGACTAAGGCTTGGTGTTCCCATGTCCAGGCTTGGTTGCGTAGATAGTCTTCGTAAGTGTTGATATGGGTCACGAGCAAGCCGGAATCCCCATTCGGACGTAAGCGCATATCGATTTCATATAAAATCCCAGACAGTAATTTAGTGTCAAGGATATGGCGGATTTTTTGCCCTAAGCGCCCGTAGAACTGGGTGCATGATAAAGGTTTTGCACCATCGGTCATTGCCAAGCCGTTGGCATAGTCGCAAATAAACACCAAATCCAAATCGGAACCATAGCCCAATTCGATACCGCCAAATTTTCCTAATCCCAAGATTGCAAAACCTGGTGTCATTTCCCCGCTTACTTGGCTTTCAGGGGGGAAGCCATGTTTTTCAGTCATTATCAGCCAAGCCCGTTTGACAACTTGCCCGACTACGCATTCGGCGATAGTGGTCAGATAATCACTGACTACCATCAATGGAATCACGCCCATGATGTCGGCGGCGGCGACTTTCAACACTTGCTGTTGCTTGAATTGGCGCAGGGCGGTCATCAAGGCTTCAAGGTCTTGGTTGTCTATCGGTTCGAGCAACACCGCCAGTTGTGTGTCCAAATCCTGTTTTTGCAAGGGGGTGAATAAGGTGCGGGGGTCAAGCAGTTCGTCAAATAAGATCGGATAACGCGCCAAATGGTCACATAACCATGCGCTGGCGGAAATCAAGCGTAATAATTGTGCCAAAGCATCGGGATTTTCTGCCAGTAAAGATAGATACACGGTGCGCCCCGCGACGGCTTCAAATAAAGATAATACCCGTTTTAAGGTTTGGTCGGGGTTGATTTGGGTGGAAAGGTCATCCAACAAAAGTGGCATTAAGCGATCCAAAACTGCCGTGCCTTTAGTGCTCAAACGCTTTATTGGCGCAGCTTGTTTGAATTGCTGGATGGCCGATAGGCTGGCTTGTGGATCGGCCAACCCACATTGTTTAAGCAGTTCCAACAAATCGGCTTCGTCAGCATGGCCTAACCAGATTTGTAGCCCTTTGTGGTCGTTTGATTCGAGTTTGGATAATGAAAAAACTTGTTCAAAAACACTATGGACTTGGCTTCTAACGCTATCCAATGCGGTTTGAAAACTGTCCCAATCAGAAAAATCCAGTGAATAGGCCAAGCTGGTTTGGGCTAATGCGCTGGTTGGCAAATCGTGGGTTTGTTTGTCTTGGTATTGTTGGATATGGTTTTCGACCCGGCGCAAGAATTTATAAGACGTGACAAGTTGTTCGGCGTCGGCAGCAGCAAGCAAATTCAGCTCGCCCAGCTTTTTTAAAACATCCATGATGCTGCGTAGTTGTAAGGATTTTTCCGTGCCGCCTCGGATAAGTTGGAACGCTTGACCGATAAATTCAACTTCGCGGATGCCGCCCGCTCCGAGTTTGACATTGTCGAGTCGGTCTTTACGGCGCAATTCTTGAGTGATTTGTGCTTTTAAGGAACGTAATTCCTCAAACGCACCGTAATCAAGATAACGGCGGTAGACAAAAGCCCGCAGCATAGCCATCAAGTGCGCCCCCATTGTAAAATCACCCGCGACTTGCCGGGCTTTGATCATGGCGTAACGTTCCCATTCCCGTGCTTGGGTCAGGTAATAATGTTCCATACCGTCAAAGGTCATGATCACCGCACCACTATCGCCGTATGGGCGCAGACGAATATCGGTACGGAAGACAAAGCCGTCTATGGTAATTTCGTCAAGGATTTTAACTAAGCTTTGGCATAAACGGGTGAAAAACTCACCGTAACTCGTGGCTTTGCGGTCTGGCAATACGCCATCTTCTGGATAAGCAAAAATCAAGTCGATGTCGGAAGAATAATTTAGTTCGTGCGCGCCAAGTTTGCCCATGCCCAGCACGATAAGCTGCTGTGGGCTGCCGTCCACCAGCAAAGGTGTGCCACGTTTCGCACAGGCTTGTGTGTACAGAAAATCCAAAGCAAATTGGATACAGGCATCGGCTAAACGAGATAAATCCATCAGGGTTTCAGATAATTCCGCCCAGCCCGCCAAATCCCGCCACGCTATCCTGACCATTTCGCGCCGACGGATGTGCCGGAGCTGGCGCATTAATTCCGCTTCATCGCTAATGGTGAGCAGGCTTAGCTTTTCGTAAAAAAAAGTTTCCGAATACGATGTTGACAAATCTCTAGAGAATAATAATTCCAGCAGCAATTCCGGTTGCCGCAAACAAGTTTCCGCAACAAATTGGCTGCATGCCCAGACTTTGGGCAGACTGGACATTTCGGGCGAGGTAGGGAAGTCCAGATTCAGGTGGCTGAGTTTTTCTTGCCATTGTTGCAATAACGGGCCGATAGCGTCGCTCAAGGTGTCGGGTAAGTTTTGCAATTCGGGTTGTAGGCTTTTATTCAGTGGCATATCGTAGGAAAGGGGTGGTGATAATTACCGCATCATACCTAAATTGTCCGGTGATATTAATTGCAATATCGTTCCTGTAGTTTTCCAAACTGAATTGTTGTCTGGCCAACCTTATGAAAGGAAGGACAAGTCTGGTTACGGAACATGCGATAATTCAATTTTGCCTGCTAATTATTTATGCCGATTATCTACGTCATTTTTCTACTTTTGCTGGCCGTTTTTGCTATCAACTTGCCTGTGCAGGCCGAATTGGTTGAAAGGTTAAAAACGCCATTACAACATATTGGAGCAGCCTTGGTTCCAGATATGGTCACAGTGCCTTCTGGTTGTTTTTTTATGGGTAGCCCTGAAACCGAGCAAGGCCGTGGTGATAACGAAAATCTGCATAGAATCTGTATTAAAAGTTTTAAGTTGGCAAAATACGAAATTACCGTCGAGGAATTCCAATATTTTGCCAACGCCACCCATTTTGTAACCGATGCGGAACGTAGTAACGAAGAAAAAGGTTGCTGGAGTTATGACCATACTGCCAAATCACATTGGAATTGGTGGGAATGGGCTAACTGGCGGTCTCCCGTCAAAGACTTGAGCCTAAAATCCGACCAGCCAGTGGGGTGTGTCAGTTTTTATGATGTGCTGGCTTATATTGCTTGGCTTAACAAAGAATCTGGACATTATTATCGTTTGCCAACCGAAGCCGAATGGGAATATGCCGCAAGGGCAGGGTCTGCAACGGCGCGATATTGGGGTAATAATCCCGACATCGCTTGCCGTTACGCGAATGTCGCCGATAAAAAGAAAATTAAGGAGCTCTTCTGGGAACAACGTCATGAATGTGAAGACGGGCAGTTTTTTTATGCCACGGTAGGGTTGTTGTTGGCTAACTCATGGAAATTTCATGATATGTTGGGTAATGTTTGGGAGTGGACGTGTTCTCGTTATGAAGAAGCTTATAATGGTTCGGAGGAAGTTTGCCTGAATGCCAAACCCGATTTTGACGATTTTCTGGTGTTGCGCGGTGGCGGCTGGAATGCTGATCCGCCCAGAGTGAGGGCCGCTTACCGTAATTGGAGTACGGCTTGGGCGCGGCAGGCAAATCTGGGTTTTCGCTTGGTGAGGGAGCATTAGTCCAAAGGTTTATTCAAGGCTATCGCTTGAAGTTTTTTCGGCTGTGGCCTTTTCTGTTGCCGTTTTAGCGGATGTTGGTTGGGAGCTTTCTTCAACTTCGCTGGTTTCAGGTTCAAGAGAAGGTTGTTCTGTTTCGGCAAGCGGCTCGCCACGTGTACCAGCTGATCCGACATCCTTTGGTAACATCAGTAATTTTGCATCCGGACCCATCGGGATGGAGTAGTCGGTTGAAGAAATGATGTTTTTGGTGGCGGTTTCTATAACGCGTAGTGACACATAAGAATTCTTTTTGCCCGGTGCGTATACTCCGCCAACCAAGACAGCAGCACGGTAACGTCTAAGCAATTTTTGGGTGTCATCGGAAAGATGTAAAGTGCCATCTTCTTGCATCACAAACAAATCAATGGGAAGTTCCATACCGATGATTTGGTAGCCGGCTTTATGGAAGGCGGAGGCGATTTGGTCAGAAACGATCCTGCCAAAAGCAGAAGTTTTGTTCAGGTTATCAACATTTAACAATGTTGTGACAATAATCAGCGAGTTTTTTGCGGGTTTTCGGGTGAGCCGTTTTTGCAGGTCGTCAACGGCGTCGTAACTCACATCAACCAAATTGGCATCTTTAACTTCGTAATTCCGAAACGCTCCACAACCACTCAAGCTTGCTGCTAGCAATGCCGGAATGATGAGGGTATAGATTTTTAACATGATATATTCCTTACGATTAAAGTTGGATGTGGCTAAATAAACCCGATATGGGGAAATACTTGCTTATCAATGCTTATGAGGCAAGTGATGGCTCTTATTCTATAAATTCGCCGTTATCCAAATAGCGGGGCTACTGTATAAGGAAAAAAATAATTGCAATATGTTATGTTATAACATATTCTATTTGCCGTGTAGTTTTGATATTGGTGATAAAGCCATTATGAAGTGGTTAATTTTAATGTCATTAAAAGTGCAAAGTTTCAAGAAGGTACTCAGTTAGTTGTTTAGTCCGTTTTTTTCTCATGGAGAAGTTGGTTTGGGACTGGTGTGCAAGGGAAACCCAAACTAATCTTTTTCCTGACAAGAACTTGTCACTTTGCACTTTTAATCATATCCAAATTTTTTGCTGATATTCCACGTTAGTCCCTTTCTTCTGATACCTAAATATGAATAAAAAACTCGCCATGCTTTGCCTGTCCGCATTTGGCATACCTGTCCACGCGGAAACTTCATCTATAACTGAATTGGAGCAAATTGTCGTCACTGCGCCTTTACAAGAAAATGTTTCCGATACTGCGCTTCCCGTCACTATCCTAAGCGACGACGAACTGCGCCTCAAAGTCGGGCATAGCATCGGCGAAACGCTGAAAAACGAATTGGGCATCACCAGCCAATCTTTTGGCCCTGGAGTCGGTACGCCAGTCATTCGCGGACAAAGCGGGCCGCGGGTGCGGGTGCTATCCAACGGAATTGGCGGCAATGATGCTTCTGCGATTAGCCCCGACCATGCCAGCAGCGTTGAACCACTGTTGGCAGAGCGCATTGAAGTCCTACGCGGCCCTGCAACTTTGCTGTACGGAAGCGGGGCGATAGGCGGCGTGGTCAATGTCATCGACAACCGTATCGCCGAACGCTTGCCTGATAAACTTCTAGGTGGGGCATTAGGGCAACGCTTCGATTCGGTTTCCAACGAAACCGTCACCACCCTAAAACTGGAGGGTGGCAAAGACCACATCGCCTACCATATAGACGGCTTTTTCCGTGATCGTGGCAATGTCGATATTGGTGGCAATGCCATTGATACCCAAGCCGCCCGCCAAGTAGACCCCACCTTACCTGCAGTTTTGCAAAATACCCGTGGCTTTATCGCCAATACCGGCAGTGATGCCATCAGCGGCTCGGCGGGCTTGTCATATATTGGCGATTCTGGCTTTGCCGGCGCGTCCATTAACCGCTTGGAAAACAATTACGGCATCGCACCAGATGGCAGTGGCGGTGAAATCGTCAGTACTGAATTACGGCAAACCAAATATGATTTTAAAAGTGAGCTAATAAACCCCGTCAGCTTCGTCAAATCCTTGCGGACTAAACTCGGTTTTACCGATTACCAGCATCAGGAAATTGCCGATGGCGAAGTGGGCGCGTTATTCACCAATGAAACTTGGGAAAGCCGTTTGGAGCTGACCCATGAAGATATTGGCCCGTTGCGGGGTGTGGTGGGTTTCCAAGCACAAAGCAGTGACTTTCAAGGCACCCATTTTCATCATCACCATGAAGATGAAGATCACGAAGACGAGCATGATCACGACCATGAAGAGCATGAAGATGTTGAGGCCGAAGTTTTGGTGCCGCGCTCAACTATAACAAACTTCGGCGTGTTTGCGGTCGAATCATTCAATGCCGGCCCAGTGGCTTATCAATTTGGTACGCGCGTGGAGCAAGCTGACATTAACCCGGTTGGCATGAGTGGCTTCAGCTACACGCCAGTGAGCGCGTCCGCATCGGCATTGTGGAAACTAAACAGCCAAAACAGCTTTAACTTGGCAGGTACACGCTCATCGCGCGCTCCGCAAGTGCAAGAATTATTGTCCAACGGTTTCCACCACGCCACCCGCAGCTTTGAAGTCGGCAGCACTGATTTACAGGAAGAAACCTCGTATAACTTGGATTTGGGTTACAAATTTAACGGTAATGGTTTCCGTGCCGAAATTGATTTGTTCCACAACTGGGCGAATGCTTACATTTATCAGCAGCGTACCGGACAATTTGTCGATGAAGAAGGTGAGGATTGCGCCGCAGATGCCGATTGCTTCCCAGTAGTCGAAAGCCGCCAAGCCGATGCCACTTTTATGGGTTATGAAAGCAAGCTAATTTTCCCGCTGATGGAAAACCACTACGGCTTAGTTGATTTGACCTTGTTTAGCGACTACACACGCGGGCAATTCGTGAACGGCGGCGATGTGCCACGGATGCCACCGTTACGCTTCGGCTTCCAACTCGACCATGCTAGAGGCGATTGGGCCAGCAACCTTCGCCTAACTCGAGGCGAAGCCCAAGACCACCCCGGCGCTTTCGATACCGTAACCGAAGCTTACGTCCAACTCAACCTCAGCACCCAATACCACATCAAGCATTTCAAGGACGTGGATGTGATGGTTTTTGCCAAAGCCAATAATTTGTTGGACGAGAATATCCGCAACTCGACATCGTACTTGCGGAATTTTGCGCCTGAACTTGGCAGAGGCGCGGAAATTGGGTTTAGAGTGAATTATTGAGCGAAAAACGAAAACTAGCTCCCCCGTCCGATTACACTAGGAAGACATCCAAGCATTTGTAAATCAACTTCTCACTTGGGCTAAACGGGTTACTTTCATTTACTGTACAAGTGCGTTTCTCTCCGGTTACAGGCTTGTGCAAGGAAAGTGACCCGCTTAGTCCCAGTACACCAACACGACCTTAGAACCATGAACTTAAACAAAATTAGCCACATCCTTAACCTTCCTTCCACGAAAAAACCAACCTGGGCAGCACCGTATACCGTCGGCCTGTGGGTGAAAAAATGAGGCGGGCTTGTTATGGGGGAAAAAGCGAATGGCTGAGGCTATCCCCCAAACCTACGCCGACTGGCGCTATTGCATCACTGTTGAATGCGGCATTCCTTTAGAAGCCGCTTATGTGGATAGCCGTATCGTCATCTTAAAAAGCACCGATAACGAAGAAACCCGGCGCTTTCGAAAAATTTACGGCGATAGCCATTGGCAGCACGTCTTGGCTTGGTTCCAGCAAGCCCGTGACGATTTGCGTTATTCCTAAAATGACCGTTTGTATATAAAATTTTTAGAGTCAACACACCGCTATGTCAACAAACCGCTTACCCGTCACCGTCTTGTCCGGCTTTTTAGGCGCAGGCAAAACCACTTTATTAAACCAAATCCTTGCTAATCGCGAAGGGCTGAAAGTCGCCGTGATCGTCAACGACATGAGCGAAATCAATATTGATGCCGCCTTAGTCAACAACGAAATGACCCTGAACCGCACCGAAGAAAAATTGGTGGAAATGAGCAACGGCTGCATTTGCTGCACCTTGCGCGAAGATTTGCTTGTGGAAGTCGGTGACTTGGCAAAATCAGGCCGCTTTGATTACCTGCTGATTGAATCAACAGGCATTGCCGAACCTTTGCCAATCGCCGAAACCTTCACCTTCCGCGATGACAATGGCGTGAGTTTATCCGATATTGCCAAGCTCGATACGATGGTCACGGTTGTGGATGCGCTGAATTTTATGAATCAGTATTTAGAAGCGCCGTTTCTAGCGGAACTCGGTGAAGTTGCCGGAGAAGATGACCAGCGCAATATTGCCGATCTGCTAGTTGACCAAATCGAATTCAGCAATGTGATTTTGATTTCCAAAGCTGATTTGGTCAGCAGCGCCGATTTGGCAGAATTACAAACCTTATTGGCGAGCCTAAACCGTGATGCGGACATCATCCCGATGGTGATGGGCAACGCGCCACTGGCAAAACTGCTGAATACCGGACGTTTTGATTTTGACCAAGCCGCCCAAGCGCCGGGCTGGTTACAGGAATTGCGCGGCGAACACCAAGCCGAAACGGAAGCATACGGCATTGCCAGCTTTGTCTACCGCGCCCGTCGCCCCTTCCATCCACAACGCTTTTACGATTACCTGCATTTTGGCGATTGGAATAACGGCACCTTATTGCGTTCAAAAGGTTTTTTCTGGCTGGCTTCTCGTCCCGATTGGGTGGGGCAATGGTCGCAAGCAGGCGGCATGATGCAACACGGTTGCGCCGGACGCTGGTGGGCATCCGTTCCCAAAAGCGAATGGCCTGCGGAGATGGCCGATGACATTATGGCAAGTTGGCAAGGCGCTTACGGTGACTGCCGTCAGGAATTGGTGTTCATCGGGCAAAACATCAATGTCGATAAGGCGTTTCAGGAGTTGGATGCTTGTTTGCTGACCAATGCGGAATTTTCAGAGGGTTTCAGCGCATGGGAAAGCTATCAAGATGATTTTCCGGCGTGGTTGTTGGAAGAAGCGGCTTGATTATTATGTAAGCGTTGCTGTTAATGGCTTGCCGGAACGGGTTTGTTACCCGTTCCATCACGTTTTGAGGGGAATGATGATGTCAATTCAAACGCCAATCCTAAAAATATTCCTCACCCGTCTCATGTTGTTCTTGGCGGCAGCTGTATTAGCTAATGTATGTGTGTATTGGCTGCCTAACCGTATTGCGGGCTTTATTTACCGTTCGCATTTGCCCACCGCAGCGCACAAAACTGTCGCATGGACGCAGCATAATGACCACTCCCGCTCTTAATGTCCTCGCCGAAACCTTAACTGCCAGTTTGGCTGTCAGTACAGTTTCCTTGAGTGGCGTGTTCGCTTTATGGCTGAAACCAGAAACCTTGCAGCAGGTTATCCCGTATTTGGTGGCGTTGGCGGTTGGCGTTTTGCTCGGTGATGCTTTCATCCATTTAATCCCCGATGCGGTCAATCGCCAAGGCTCGGTGTCCAGTGTCTGTTTATTCACCTTGGCAGGGGTATTTAGTTTTTTTGTCTTGGAAAAATTCGTCCGATGGCGGCATGACCATACTGTCCCCAGCCTTGAACAAACACCCGAAGCCAAGGGCATCCACCCATTGGCAAAAATGAATTTATTGGGCGATGCCATCCATAACTTTGTCGATGGCATTTTGATAGCTGGTAGTTTTATGGTTGATCCGGTGTTGGGATTTACGACTACCTTAGCGATTATCGTCCATGAAATCCCGCAAGAAATCGGCGATGTAGGGGCTTTGGTTTACGGTGGCTATTCGCCCAAGCAAGCCTTGCGCTATAACTTTTACTGTTCGTTGACCGTCATCATGGGAGCCTTGTTTACCCTGTTGTTGGGCAGTATCGCCGAAGCGTCGCTGGTGTTTTTACTGCCCATCGCGGCAGGCGGCTTTATTTACATCGCCGCAACCGATTTTATTCCGGTATTACATGAACACTCATCGCTCAGCCATCTGATCGGGCAAACTCTGATTTTTGCCGTTGGCGTGGGTTTTATGCAGCTTATCGTGATTTTTGAACAATTTTTACTGACCTGAGGAATGCTATGGCAGCCGTTTTACAGCCTCGCCTTACAAACTACACCGCCCAAGCCGTCATTAGCGACAATCTCGCTGATTTAAGCAAAATTTATGCTGACGACATCCATATGTGCATCGTGCAGCGGACTGTCTCTGAGCAAATCGGGCTATTTGTCCGGCAACTGTTGCAACAACCCCGCGACACCAGCGTCTTGCAAACCGTGACCATCGGTGCGTTTGATGTTCAACAACTGCTGCCCCAGTACGCCCATTTGGCGGGGTATCATGAGTTTTGCCAAGATATTGAAAACATTGCCGCCCTGTTCGGCGATTTATTCGATTTGCCGCAAGTGGGCTTGCGCCTGGACACGCTGGATAAAGGGATGTGTCCGAAATTTCATGTCGATAAAGTGCCGTGCCGCTTGACTTGCACTTACGGTGGAACAGGCACCGAGTGGCTCCGCGATAGCGATATAGACCGCCGTAAACTGGGGGCGGGTGCGAATGGTTTGGCAGATTCGGCATCCGGTTTGTTGAAAGCCGATGCGGCCATCCAAACCGCACCCACTAATGCCTTGGCCTTGCTCAAAGGCCGCGGCTGGGAAGGCAACGAACAACACGGCTTAGTCCACCGCTCGCCGCAACTTTCACCCGAAGCGCCGCGCCGATTGTTGTTGACGCTGGATTTTGCTTAACTTTTGGGAGACCCCTATGACTGACCTTAGCCGCGCCATCCCCGTCCCCGTCACCATTCTGACCGGATTTTTAGGTGCGGGCATCGACAACGATTTACTTCTATATATATGATAAATAAGTAATTCAAACAGATTGATCCAACAATCACTAGCCTATGGGCTAAGTCAGGATCGAGAATTCATACTAAAATAAGCTAGTATAGAGTTATGTTATAACATATAGCTATATTTTGATCATAGTGTTAAATGTTCCCTATCGCTGTTGATGCGTAAAAAGTGCAATGTTGCCGAGGTAAATGGTTTCATATTTTTCGGTAGCTAATGGACAAGGTTCTGGGCAGCACACTGATTAGGCCTTGCCCCCTCTCCAAAAAAGCAGTGATTTTGTAACCTGAAATGCACTGCCGTTAAAAAGAGCCTCATTGGAACTTTGGAAAAAACGTAATATTTATTAGAGCACTTAAAGACGGGTAATGCGAAGGGAGACAACCATTGTTCGGCTAAAGTCATTGGAAAATCGTCTTAAAACCCCTTTTTGGCTTTCGGGGAAAAGGAAGCCTATCAATTTTTTGGAGTATTATTATGAAAAAATTTGCTGTAAAAAAATCAATAAAATCTTCTTTGTTACTAGGCGGTGCGTTATGGATGGGTATTCATTCCATGGCTTATGCTAACGAGAAAATCGATTCATTCGAAGGAATATTTTCCGGCGTTATTGTCAACGAAGAAGTCACCGATGAAAGAGGACATGTCATGGAAGTTGAAGGTACTTTTCACGGAATTTCTGGTGTTGGGAACGGTAGGCTTAAATTGTTTGTAGAGGGAAAACATGCCCATAGCGGAGACGATCATGCCGATGAAAACGACCGAGTAACTGCCGAATGCCATAACGCCTCCGGTCAAGGCAAAATCAACATAAGGAATATGGGGGTATTAAAATTTAGCCAAGCTGGACTGATGTGCGTTAAGGTTCAAGGAATTAAAAGCCCAAAAGTTCATTTATTCAATGGTGCGTATTATGTCAATTCTGGTACGATGAAATTAGCTGAGTATTTTGGAGCAGGCAATATCAGTGGTAGTTTTGCCGCTGATCCTAGTGTTGCTGATCCAGTTGATAAACGGGTTATCATTAGATTTAACGGTGCAGGTGGGACAAAAATGTAATTCTGCTCTCGGTAACGCACAAGATCATTTTTTGATGTTGTGCGTTTTGGGATTCGATTTTTCACTTTAATGAAAATTTGTATGGCGCAACAAAAGTGTCTCGAAATCTGTAATGGGTTTAATTGACTTTTTGTGGCTTATCAAATTGATTTTGTATCGTACATACCAGTTAAATAGAAGTTACGCATTGACAGAGTTGATTTTTTGAAAACCCTGCCAATGTGAAGTTATGTACAAATTTTTACCATTTAAAATCAATGTATTGAAAATCATAATTTATAGGTTTACTTTAAATTATGTCTAGCCAAGGTTTTTTATAAATCAGATGCAAGCACATGATTTTTTTATAATGTTACCGCTGTCAATGCGTAACTTCTATTAAAAAAGGTTTTCTTTCAGCCTTTTGTCCCACAACTGATGTCATTTACCATGTTCGGTTAGCTGAAAGTCCACGCACCAATCCAAACCGTACCCACTGATGCCTTAGCCTTGCTCAAAGGCAGCGGCTGGGAAGGCAACGAACAACACGGCTTAGTCCACCGCTCGCCGCAACTTTCACCCGAAGCACCCCGCCGATTATTGTTGACGCTGGATTTTGCTTAACTTTTTGGAGAACCCTATGACTGATCTTATCCGCGCCATTCCCGTACCCGTCACCATCCTGACCGGATTTTTAGGCGCAGGAAAAACCACCTTGCTGAACCGCATCTTGTCTGAAAACCACGGTTTGCGTATCGCCGTGATTGAAAACGAATTCGGCGAAGCGGGCATCGACAACGACTCGCTATTTAATGAGCGCGAGCAAATCGTCGAAATGAACAATGGCTGTATCTGTTGCACAGTACGCGGCGATTTAGTGCGGATTTTAGGTAATCTGTCTGCCCAGCGCGAAGACGGAGGTATCCATTTTGACCGTGTGGTCATTGAAACCACGGGGCTTGCTGATCCCGCCCCCGTCGCGCAGACTTTTTTTGTCGAGCCGGACATTGGCGAATACTATCGCTTAGATGCCATCATTACCGTGGTTGATGCCAAACATGCCCCGCAGCAATTGGACGAACATCATGAAGCCCAAGAACAAGTCGGTTTCGCCGACCGTTTGCTGCTATCAAAAACCGATTTGATCAGTGATGCCGAACGCCAACAACTAGAAGCACGGCTGCGTTCCATCAATGCTCGCGCGCCCATCGCTGCCGCCCATTTTGGCGAAGCGGATATTAGCGAGATTTTGGACATCCACGGCTTTAGCCTGAACGCGATTTTGGCAATCGAACCGGAGTTTTTACAAGATGTCAGCCATGAACATGACGATGACATCCGCTCGTTTGTGTTCCGTACCGATAAAGCCTTTGATGCGGCGCGGATTATTGCCTTTATGGATGTGATGGTGCGCGAATATGGCGTGGATTTGTTGCGTTACAAAGGCATTATCAATATCGCCGGCACCGACCGGAAAATCATTTATCAAGGTGTCCACATGTTGCTTGCCGATCATATTGGTATTCCTTGGCCTGCTAACCAAGCTCGGCAATCGGTATTGGTGTTCATTGGACGCAATTTGCCGGAGACGGAAATTAAAGAAGCTTTAAACTCCTGTCTTGTCCGTTAACGTTATCAGTCAGTATGACAACAGCCACACAACCCGACCCACGCATCCCCGTCATTGTCTTAAGCGGCTTTCTAGGCAGTGGCAAAACCACCTTGCTAAACCGCTTGCTCAGTCACTACCCGCGCTCTGCCATCATCATCAACGAATTCGGCACCACGCCTATCGACCAGCAATTGCTACGCGAGCATAACATGCCCATCAGCACCTTGGCGGGCGGGTGTTTATGCTGTCAGGTGATTGGCTCGTTAACGCCGTTGTTGAAAAATTTAAGGATGGCGTGGGAGGCTCAACCGTTCGACTCCGCTCACGGCAAACCATTTGACCGGATTTTTATCGAAACCAGCGGCGTGGCGAATCCTGAGCCAGTACTGGATACCTTGTTACGCGAGCGCTGGCTGGCGGCTCGTTACCGTTTGGAGGGCATGATCACTACGGTATCGGCGATTAATGGCTTGGAGATGTTGTCTCGGTTCTCGGAAGCCCAGGCGCAAGTGGTTTGGGCGGATACGTTGGTCATTACGCAAACCGATTTGGTAGTGGCTGGGCAAACTGAAATGTTGCTGGGGGAACTGGCGCGTTTAGCCCCAGGTAGTGTGCGTTTGCAGGCCATCCAAGGTGATGTGGCCCAAGAAGCCGTCATGTCTGTTGCACCAGCCAGTTATCGGTTGAAATCTAGCTTTGCAGTGCCTGAACACCATTTTTACAGCGTTAGTTTACAGTTGGATCAAGCTGTGGCATGGGAGCGTTTGCAGCCGGTTTTGGAAAGATTATTGCAGCGTTATGCGGGGCGGCTGGTGCGCTTGAAAGGAGTAGTTTATACGCCTGATAACGCTAGTCCATTACTGGTGCAAGCAGCGGGCAACGTGTTGTTTCCGGCGATGCGTTTGTCTGCCAAAGCCAATAATGATACGCGTGGGCGCTTGGTGTTCATTACCGATGGTCTGGAAGCGGAATTTTCGGGTGAGTTGATGTCAGTGTTGCGTGGTTCTGGGGTTTGTCCTGTTTAGTCAGGATTGCTGTTTGGGCAATTTGCTAAGCTAAATGTCAGTTTAGGAATGTGCAGGGAATAAGTTCGTAGATTAAGACCTTTCAGGTTTATAAAACCTGAAAGGTCTGACGAGGTGTGTCAAAACTATTTCATGCCCATTCCTTAGTTTCATGATTCGTTTATTAGGCTTGCTTTCCTATCGTAATTGCGCTTCATCCTTAGTTTTAGGGTGAAGTTAAAAATCCCAGCCTGTCCAAGTCAGTTTGGAAAATCTGATAGTGGCCGTAAATTATCCTTATGCTTTTCGGCCATGTTTTGGTTGTTAAAAGAGGGAAGCGCGGGCATCCTGCCCGCCAATGGTGTTTTAAGAACTAAGTTCCAAAAACCGATAACCTGATTATTTAGAATAATTAGCGGAACCGGAAATGTCGCTTACAACAATTTCCAAGACCATATCGGCATTTTCAACTGAATTGGCAAATATATCGCTAAGCCTCTTTCTCAACTACCGTTTTCAAACTCGCCAAGCCTTGTTCAAACTGTCCACCAACCATTTTGTCGCAGTTCATGATCAAGGCCATCGCTTTGCCTATGAAGTTATTTGTACCTGTCATGTTCCAAGTCACGGTGGATTGACCGCAATCGGATTTGAAAATGAATTCCGATATGTTGGTGGCTTTGAAAGGTTTTTGGAAATCTAATCTGAATTGGATATATTCGTCAGGGCGGCTATCGGTGATGGTCATGCTGCCCACACCCACTTTATTATTACCAGCCCAACTCATTTTAGCTCCGATCCCAGATTCAGGGCCTTCGAAAGAATTTGTAGCGGAGGGGTCAAGTTTTGCCCAAGGTGACCAAGCGTCCCATTTCTGTAGATTGTTGACATGCGGAAAAATAGCTGAAACTGGAGCTGATAGGCCACTGGTTCGGCTAATTCGGAAATCGTTAGGCTGTCTTGCGACAATAACAATAAATACGGCGATAGCGACAACGACTAAAATAAATACAATTTCTAGCATAACAGGCTACTCTTGGTTTATAAAAAGAAGTTGAATTATAGTTCAACTTTTACTGAAAATATAAAAAGTATAACGTATTGTTTTAAAAGCGTTTCGGATGCCAGATAAGAGCATTTATGAAGTTGCTTGCCTTCACGGACATTACTAACGGTGATTTAGGCATAACAATATAATTTCCACATAATTTAAAAATGTCCTATCAAGCCAAGACTGGTTTATGATTCTGAATATGCCCAAAGTCCCTAATTGCCCAGCCATCATTTTTGATCTGGATGGCCTGGTGCTCGATACTGAAACCACTTATATTATTGCTTGGCGACAAGCTGCCCACGCAATGGGTTATGCCTTATCAGAAAGTTTCTGCCAGTCATTTTCCGGACTGCATGGTCAGGCGGTAAAAGATAAATTGTTGGCTGCTTTTGGTGCTGATTTTGATTTACAGTCATTCAATCAACAAGCGGGGTTGCACTGGCGTGATTATGTGAATGTTTACGGTATCTCCGTAAAACCAGGAGTACCGGAAATCTTAGCCTACCTTCATGATCACACTATCCCGTTTGCATTGGCAACCAATAGCCGAGCCATAAACGCAAGTGAGTGCTTAAAACTGGCAGGTTTAGGTGACGCTTTTCCGTTGCAAGTAACCCTTGATGACGTCACTTTCGGCAAACCTGCGCCGGATATTTTTTTGCAAGCCGCAAAATTGTTAGAAACGCCCGTCGAGCGGTGTTGGGTATTGGAAGATTCGTTAACCGGTATTGTTGCGGCACGACTAGCTGGAGCGTTTTCGGTACTGGTCTCTTCTGTGATTTCTGTGGAGGCCAAAGCATTAGAGTTATGTGATAAACAATTACCCGATTTGCAAGCAGTGCTGGCAATGATGCGGTCAGAGTTCGACCATCATTAAGCCAATCAGGTATAATTTCACATTTACCGCACTACTTACACATTCAATTTGATAGCAAAATATTCTAAGGTTTCCGTCATCGCCCCAGCTCGTTTGCACATGGGTTTTTTTGATTTGAGCGGTTCTTTGGGACGCAATTTTGGAAGTATCGGTATTGCCCTCAATGAGATTGAAACCCGATTATCGATGACTCCCTCCATCTCCCGCTCAATAAACGGGCCATCGCGTGAGCGGGCGGAACTTTGCTTGTCGATGCTTTGTGACGCGTTGAATGTCTCTGATGACCTCAATATCACTATCGATAGTGCAATTCCTGAACATGTCGGTTTGGGTTCTGGTACACAAATGGCATTGGCAATAGGTATGGCCTTAAATGCCATGTATGGCTTAGATTACTCGATTCGTGAGATTGCTGCCGTTACCGAAAGGGGGATGCGTTCCGGTATTGGCATCGGTATTTTTGAGCAAGGCGGTTTGGTGGTTGATGGCGGACGCGGCGAAAAAACAATTACCCCTCCATTATTGGTGCGTATGGATATTCCTGATGATTGGCGGTTTGTGCTGGTGTTTGATTTACGTGGACAAGGTTTGCACGGTTTGCAAGAAATACAAGCTTTCGATCAATTACCCGCATTTCCGGCACAAGAAGCAGCGCGTTTGTGTTATCTATTATTGATGCAGGGTTTGCCAGCTATCGTTGAAAAGGATTTGGAAAAGTTTGGCGAGGTGATTACAGCATTGCAACGATCTGTAGGCGAGCATTTCGCACCTGCACAAGGTGGAGTGTTCACCAGTTCAGAAGTAGCCGAAGTAATGACTTGGCTTGCACAGCAAGGGGCTGTGGCGATAGGCCAAACTTCTTGGGGGCCAACCGGTTTTTGCGCCATAAAGGGAGATCAAGCGGCCAAAGCAGTTACGCAACTGGCGAGGGAGCGGTTTAAGCATTTTAAAAACCTGACGTTGATCACTGCCAGTGCCAGAAATACTGGCGGTGAGGTGTGGTCCGTTTAAAAATTTTAAATAACAGGTAGTTAGAGTTATTTAATTTAATAGTTACTGTTTCATAGGTGTTTGCACAAAAGCCGAGCAAACCCGCATTCAAACCGTTTACAAGCATATTTGCAGGACGAGTTATCAAGCACATAACAGTGGCCATCGTGTTTTAGATATTTTATTTACCAACGAATTGTATGGAATATCTCCCTCCTTTCATCAAATATGGTTATTGAAAAATCCACGAAACGGCTTCGTAAAAATATTTACTAAAGCCCATAGCAATAACGTAGCGCATCCAGTAGACTACTATGTCCACGGGGGCGACATGGCTTCGACGTGGGTAGCGAAACCTAGAGTGCATGCCGAGGACTGTACACCTCGTAAAATCTACAGAAAAAAAGTATTCGCAAACGACGAAAACTACTCAATGGCTCTCGCTGCTTAAACACAGCTTCCATTCCTCTGACTATTTGTGCTTATGCGGGTAGAGCCTAGCTTGCTAGACGTTCAGAGGTCATTTACATAAGATCGCGCTGAAGCCTGTCCGGTGTGGACGCGCTAAAACCTTACGGAATCGCTGATGATTTTCTTGGCCCGGCGGGTAGTCATCGGCTAAATCAAAAGCACGGGATAAGCATGTAGACCTTGTGGCGGAGTACTTGCGGACGCGGGTTCAATTCCCGCCGCCTCCACCAAATTAAGATTCAAAGACACTCAAAGAAGTACATCAAACCCGCAAGTCATAAGGCTTAGCGGGTTTTTTATTGTCCAACGATGTGCAGTAAAATACAATGCAATCTACCATCAGATGATGGTAAATATGCTGGTAGGCCGTCTACCAGCAACGCATCTACCAGCAAGGGGCTGCACATGGCTAAAACACTGAATAAACTATCACCGCTTACCATCAAGAGCTTGGTATCAAGCGCTAAGAAAGAGGGGCGGTTGATAAAAGCCCCTGACGGTGGAGGACTGTATTTTGTTGCTGAGCCGGAAAGGTCATCATGGTGGCGTTTTGATTATCGGATCAACGGCAAGCAAAAAACACTATCCGTTGGCCTTTACCCTGAAATATCGCTACCCGAAGCTAGAGCCAGACGCGGCGAGCTAAGGGAGCAAGTGGCTAACGCTATTGACCCTAGCCAACAGCGCAAAGCCGAACGGGCAAGCCAAAGCGGTGCGGATAGCTTTGAACCAATAGCCAGGGAATGGTGGGAGTATAAACGGGGATCATGGACAGAAGGACACGCAAAGCGGACACTTACAAGGCTGATTAATGACGTGTTCCCCTATATCGGCAAGACTCCCATTAATTCCATTACGGCAATACTATTGCTCGAAACCATCAGGCGGATTGAATCACGCGGTGCAATCGAATCGGCACACCGAACCAATCAGGCATGTGAAGGCGTTTTTGCTTACGCCATTGGTACGGGGCGATGTGAGAACAATCCCGCCACCGCCATTAGGTCAGTGTTAAAACCCGCACCGCCACAAAAAAACTTTGCGCGGCTCACAGACATTGGCGACATTTCAAGGCTACTGAACGACATTGAAACCTATAAAGGTTCAGCCACAGTCCGTTCGGCACTACAACTGCTTCCCCTGACCTTCGTGAGGCCGGGCGAATTGGCAAAGCTGGAATGGGCAGACATTGATTTTGACAAAGCCTTGTGGACAGTTCCGGCACACGTCAAAAAACAACGGGTAACCTTAAAAAATGACCCTAACCGCGTCCACATCGTCCCGTTGTCACGGCAAGCAATCGCCCTATTGCGTGACATTCACCAATTGACTGGCGGGGGGCGTTATGTGTTTACAGGCTTAAGGACAGCATCAGGTAGCCAGTACGAACGGCACATGGCAATGGAGGCGCTGCTATCTGGATTACGCCGTATGGGGTACGACAAGGAAGAAATGACCGCCCACGGGTTTAGAGGCATAGCATCAACTAAAATAAGGGAAATCGGAAAGGGGAAATTTAGAGAGGAAGTCATAGAAGCACAACTGGCGCATAGCACAAAGAGCAAAACCCAAAAGGCTTACGACCACGCCGAATATCTTGAAGAGCGTGCAGAATTAATGCAATGGTGGGCGGACTATCTGGACGGCCTTAAGAACGGGGCGCAAGTGATCGCATTTAAAAAAGCAGGGTAAGCAAAACCGAATTTAACCGGATAGCCCGACGGGGCAACAAGTAGGAGTCATTACCCTATTTCCGGTTAATCCTTTTGTAATGTACTGTCACTTTAATGAGGTGATGATGAAATTTAAAGCGTGGACACCTAGGGCATTAATAGACTATTACTATGCAGAAAGGGTCGACATTGATGGCTCACTGGAAGGATGTGAACGCATAGCAGAAAAGACAGGAGAAAAATTAACCGAAAAATCCCGTAAAGAATTACGCGAGCAATTGGAAAAGGAAAAAAGGGAAGAGACCGCCCTTATACTTAAACTTGGCACACATGACGAAATGCAATCAGTATGGAAAGAACTCTGTAAGCGTAGCAAGCGATGCGAACAGGTCAAATATCCGTATAGAGATGACCCCGAAACATGTGAACAATTTATGGTACTAGAATTAGAGGCGAACATTACATCTGCTGTTTATGAATCTAAAAGGAACCATACCAAACGACAAGATGATATAGAGAAGTACAAATCAATCGCTGACGCGGCGCATGAATTGCTTAAGGTCTTATACAATTCTCGATTAGATACAACTGTTTACCGCTGGTATTCGCCCGAAGTAAAAAACGCCATCATCGAAAATGACCTTATCCCTGAAAAACTATCAGGGTACGCGTCGTGTATCAAAGATGAAGACGGTATTACCAGACTTCGCAAAGGAGATATTTTTCGTGAAGATATAGATGAGTATGGATGGGGTAGGGCTGAGTATATTCCATCAGAAATGTTTTTCGAGCGTTTTGTCATCACGGCTCATCGCCCTGTCATGTCAGAAATTCTTAAAAACCTTGCCGAAGATGCTAAAGAATTGGCAGAGGAGACAAAAACAGAGCCTCGTATTGTTGAACGTTCCAGCCTAAGTCCAACTTCCATTTTTATAAGAACATTGTATGAGGAATTTTGGCTTAATGAGTTTGGCAGCCCTTTATACCGGACATTTGCCGCACTTTGCCGTGTAGTATTAGATGATCCAGAGATAACCGTCGATACAGTAAAAGACGCACTTAAGCCTCCCAAAAAAAAGAAAAAGGGTAAAAACCGCACTTAATCTGTTGAAAAACAACAAAGGGTACTAAAGCCGTCGATTTCTTAAAATTAGTCCCCCCCTAAGATTTAAAATCTTCACTTATAAACTAACCTTAACATTAACAAGACGAGGTTAGATAAATGCAACAACCCACCACCCAACAACAGATAGCACTTGGTTATCTGCGCATCTGGCAAATTACGGGCGACAAAAAGCGCGGTATTGACCCGCTTTTACCGATAGGCAGATCAACATTCCTTGCTGGCGTAAAATCTGGCAAATATCCCCAGGCAGTCAAATTGTCCGTACGCACCACCGCATGGAAAAAGTCGGACATCTTGAATTTGCTGGCTGAATTAGGGGGCGTGTAATGTCCCCAAAAAAGCAAAAATATGAGATTGTCGCCATCAATGCTATTGAAGTCATGGCGGATGTGTCGTTACTCCAACAAACACCCGAAATGTTTTTCAATGCCACGCTGATCGCGAAGCAATTTGGAAAAAAACCGGATGATTTTTTAAGGCTTCAATCCACAAAGGAATATATCGCCGAAATCATGAAAGATTCCCAAGTCGGGGTTTCCCGACTTGAAGAACTGGTCAAGTCCACTCATGGCGGCAAATACAAAGGCACATGGCTGCATCAGGAACTCGCGTATGAGTTCGCCGGATGGTTGAGCGCAACATTCAGGCGTGGCCTCCATAAATGGGCTGATTCCCGTCTAAATGAGGAACACCAGCGCAAACAGCACAGGCTTGCTTTAAAGACAGGCTTTTTGCCGCTGACCAACGCCATCCAATCCGCACATTCTGAGCTTAAGCCTTATCATTTTAGCAACGAGTGCAATCTGATTAACCGCCTTGTCACCGGAATGCCCGCCAAGAAATTCAAGCAGGTGCGTGGCATTGAGGATGTCCGTGACGGTTTGACCGTTGCGGAAGCCCAATTAATGGACACCTTACAGCGACAAGATACGGCCCTAATCGAGCTGGGGTTCAGTTACGAGGAACGCAAAAGCTTGCTTCAAAACCAGGCTGATAAGTTTTTAGCGATTGGGGAGGCGGCATAAATGGACAGACTCAACGACACCACCCAAGGCTGGCGCGTAGCTTCCAATTCGGAACGGCTCAACGGCTTGACACCCGAAGCCAACAAAGGCAACCAAGCAAACCAACAGGCATAGCCAAGGAATGATGGCTATGGATATTCTGAATATGGCAGTCATGCCAAACAACGCCGCCTTATATGGCGGCATAACATCAACCATTGTCGTGATGACAAAGGAGTCCCTCATGGGAAACAAGCAATACCTGACCAACACAGCATCCCAACGCCAACGCATTTTAGAACACCTACGCCACGCGCCGTTGACCACGCTACAGGCGCGTGAATACCTCGACATCATGCACCCATCCCAAAGGGTGAAAGAGTTGAAGGAGCGCGGGCATAACATCCTAACCAACCTGATAACGGATGACAGCGGCAAAGCTAAGCACAATCGTGTGGCGCAGCTGCTTTCCAAAGGCCAATAAAAAACCCGCCAATTTAAACAATTAAGCGGGTTTCGGTGTATGGCGACAGCAATCAAACAGCAGGGTAATTGTACCCGATTGTCTAGCCGTGCGCTATCCCGTATTAAGGATAGTTAAGTTATGTGTACAGAATTTCAAGACCCAATACGGGCGACTGGTTTAATGCCGCCTGACCATATCATCAATAGCGTCATCAACGAAGAGCCAACCCCGCAGCAAACAAAAATTTCAGTTATGTCGGCTTTGTTGAAGAATGTTGAAAACGTAAATTTAACGGCAGTCTGTGAGTCGCTTGGCTGGAAAGAAGGTAGCGATGATAAGCCGCCAAAACAAAAGCATTTTAAAGCGGCGATTGTCCACACCCTGATTGAGATCGCCAAAATTAAAAATTGGCACATTATCCATGATGGCGGATTCTTCTATATCTACAACGGTGCGTTCTGGGTGGCGTTGGAAGATGCCGAGGTCAAGAATTTTTTGAAGGATGCCGCCATTAAAATGGGCTACCCAAAAATTGAATGTATGGATGCCGATTTTGTTAATAAACTTTTTCAGCAAGCCGAGCAGAGTGGTTTTTTTACTGAACGCGCCTTTGTCAAACAATCAATAATCAATCTAAAAAATGGCTCACTGGTTTTGAATAAAGCCGGAGTAACCATCAAGCCATTTGATTACCGAGATTTTTTAACACACCAATTAAATTTTTCTCATAGCCCCAAGGCAATAAACCATGTATTCCTGACTTATCTTGAAGAGGTGTTACCAGACTCTGATACCAGAAAAACCTTGCAGCAGGTGGCGGGTTATCTGTTTATTAAGGGACTGAAAATGGAAAAAGTTTTTTTCTTATTCGGAACTGGAGCTAACGGAAAATCGGTGTTTTTTGAAGTAATAAATGGCGTGATCGGTTCGGACAATATCAGCAATTTTTCCCTTGAATCGCTCACTGACGACAAGGGTTATCACCGTGCCATGATAAAAGACAAGATCGTTAATTATGGCACTGATATTCGACTGACTAAAATTGACGTGGGAATGTTTAAAACACTTGCATCGGGCGAGCCGATAGAAGCGCGTTTACCGTACCGTGATCCGTTTGTAATGACTGATTATGCCAAGCTGATATTCAATGTCAACCGGATGGATTCAGCCAACATTGAACACACCCACGGCTTTTATAGGCGGCTTTTGATTATCCCCTTTAATCAAACCATTGCCGATGAAAACCAAGACAGAGACTTGCACACCAAAATTTTAAATGATCGTGCCGGGGTTCTTAATTGGATTATCGAAGGGGCAGAAGCCGTCATTAAGAACCGGGATATTTTCATATCTGATGAATGCGAGACATTCAAAAAACAGTTTCTAAAAGAGACTGACTCAGTGGCGATGTTTGAGGAATACTTTCAAGAAGGCATGAACGGTTCAATATATTTTGAGACGGTCAGCGACTCTTACAATAAGTATAAGGCGTTCTGTTCGGACGCAGGGCACAAGGCCTTAGGCCGAACTAACTTTACTAAGCGGATGGAGTCACTGGGCTTTGAAAAATCCAAGAAGGAAAAAGGCTTTGTTTTAGAAAAACATTATTTAAAAACAATGTGCAAATGAAAGTGCAGAAGTGCAGGATTTGCAATAACCTAATGAAATTAAATGGTTTAATGGCTGCACTTATCCTGCACTTATAAGGCCATTCCTGCACTTTCCTGCACTTTCAAACGCCATAAGTGCAGCCATTAAACCCAGTAACGGCGTGGCTTACAGACGTTTCCTGCACTTCTGCACTATTAAACAGAACCATTTCTGAAATAGTTATTTTTGTTCACCAACAGAATTTAAAGGTTGGTAAACGTCCACCATGTCGGCACACGTAGTTATAAAATGAAACATTATTGAAACACGTCAAAATCAAGCACAATACTGTATTCACTGTTAAAACAGAAAGGAACAACAACCATGCCAACGCCAAAATTTGAGAAAGGCAAGAGCGGAAATCCTAGAGGCAGACCTAAAACCAACGTGCCAGCAATCGTGCTAAGGACGGCAATTATTGACGACATGCCCGACATTATCGGCAAATTGGTGGAACTGGCGAAAGGCGGTGACGTTTCAGCCGCCAAGGTGTTGCTGGACAGGGTTTGCCCCACGCTTAAGCCCCAAGCCATGCCGATTAACGTCCCCGTCAACGGCACATTGTCCGAACAAGGCGGCGAAATCATCAGGGCGACAATGGCGGGGAAGATACCGCCGGACATTGGCAGCCAGTTAATCACGGCTCTGGCGAATCAGGCCAAAATAATCGAGATTGACGACCTGACCCGACGCATTGAAGCCTTGGAGTCAAAACCATGAACATCAACCAGCGGCTAAAAAAGCTGGAACAACGCGAGGCCGCCAAAGCCAACGGCGAACTTATCCGCCTTCCTGGCGAAACCCTCACCGCGTATAACAACCGTCGTGCGGCGGCGTTTAGGCAAAGCTTGGGTAAATGCCGGACGTTGCTTGATTTGCTTAAGGAAAACTACCAATGGCCTTAAATAAAAGAATCGCCAAACTGGAAAAGTCCCGATTAATATTAAACCCATACGTGGCAAAATTAAGAAAAATGTCTGATGATGAGCTGTTGGCTGAACTGGCACGGGTAAGAGCTAAAGCCGCAATGATGGGCTGTCCTACTGATGGCATAAAAAATGCCCCATTTGACGCTATCCTACTCAGGTGCTAGGCTTAAACCAGCTTAACAAAATATTTCTGGAATGTATCTCTGAAAATTTGGGACTTCCGCTTATGCTATAAATGTATTAGGGTGTAATTTTCAACCCTTTTTAGAGCCTGTGTAAACTTTAAGAGTATATTTTATGTTTGGATTGTTTCGAAATAGAAAAAAATACAACGGCATGGTGGATAAGACACTTAATGTAAGTTTTGGTATTGCTACACGAGACAATCAAAATTTCCCAGGAATGTTAGCTTATCTTGAGCTTATTGATACAGGATGGAATGCCAGTATGTCCGAGGATGATTGTGCGTTTTACATTGCAACACTTTATTACTGCGGACTTCTTAAAAATGGAGAAAACGAAGAAGCAAATGCCCTCTTGTTAAGAATAAATCAAATAATTGAATTCGGACTTTCTAAAAATATATTATCTAAATCACAGTGTGATAAAGTATTAACTGCAATAAAAATAGCGCAAAATGCTTATGTTAAATCGTCTAAATTAAAAGTAGCCGGAACAATAGCGTCACTTATTGATAGTGTTATTGATGGTGAAGGAATAGGTTATTTACTTGAAGGATTCATATTTATTGATAACAATTTTCAAGTAGGATTTTCAGGTGTTAATCCACCTAATAAAATAGCTTCAGTCAAAATTAAGAGCTTGAAAAATTCAGAAATTCTGAACAATCTACAATTCACGGAAATTAACGATTCAAGTTTATTAAGTCCATTTATTGACCAACTTGTTTATGAAGTAATTAACAAATTTGATGTGCAATCTCTGGAGTTTAGGGGATTACCAGAGCAATAGCGACGGAATCGAAGTGGCTGTTTTTTTAACTTGCTTGCCACCGCCTCAATGTTTATACACACATTTAAACTTATTGCCGATGGAGTTCCACCATGACCGAAGTAACACTCGACATAAAACAATGGGGCAATAACTTAGGTGTCCGCTTACCTGCAGCGATTGTGCGTGAAGCCCAGTTACACGCCCATCAACGGGTACGGATAGCAGTAGTTGACGGGCAAATTATTATCACGCCTATGCCAGATAAGCCACTAACCCCAGAAGAGCGACTGGACGCGTCTGACACTGAACGGCACGGCGGCGAGGCGATGACCACCACGCAACGCTTAGGCGCGGAACAATGGTAAAAGCCAGCAACGCATAGAACTATTACGGCATCCAAAAGCTAACTCGGAGTTAGCTTTTGCCCACCTCAAATACGTATGAGGCTTTTGAACTCCTGCACTTCTGCACTATTAAACAGAACCTTTTCTGAAATAGTTATTTTTGTTCACCAACAGAATTTTTGCAGGGAACAAATTAACAAAGATATAGGTAAATTTATTCCTTACAATCGCCGAAGTGTTTTGACCAGTAGGAGGCATTTAGGCAGCTATTTATGCAGTCTTCCCTCCCTTTTGATAACAGCCTATCAAGAGCATCCATTCGGTCAGACGTATCAAATGGATTTTCTGTAGCTGGCATCGTATTGTTTTTGTCATTCTTATGCAAACATTTAGCTGGTACGTAAGGCAGCACTTTTTCCTTACATGCCAGTCTTACCTGATAGGCGGCAGACGGTGTACCAACGCCTTTCATATTCTCAAGGATGCAATCGCTATACTCGCCGGAGTAGCAATAGCTTGAAGACAGCAACAGTAATACGGTGATAAATACTTTCATGCCCAAACCCGTTAAGTATAAAAACGGCTATGGTACTTATCTTTTCCACATCTTGCCAATTTGTTACATTGACTGATAGCTTAAAGGTGGCTACGCTTAAACCTTTTTGAACTTGGGGGGCGAGGGATGAGTGAAACCGGAGATGGATGGGTTTATGTGCTTAGCAATCCCCATGTGCCAAACATCGTAAAAATTGGCTATACGTCAAAACAGCCAGAAAAACCCATAAAAGAACTCGAACATGCTGGTGCAATACCTGGCTATGTTGTCGATTATCAAGCATATACAGAAAAGCCCTACCAACTTGAGCAAGCAACCCACAGGTCTCTTAAAGACTTACGGGTAGGCAACGCTTGGGACAAGGGCAATGAATTTTTTCGGTGTAGCCCTGAAGAAGCTATTGTGGCAGTTAAACAAGCCGCTTCCGACACTGACATAGAAATAAAATACGAAGAATTTAAACGTGCCGACCGAGCCAAAGCGGAAGCATTCCAACAAGAAAAAATAGCCGAACAAGAGCGATTACAAGTCCAAAAACAACGATTGCTTGAGCAGCAAAAGAGGGAGGCTTCTGTAGAAGCCCAACTACTTAAGGAAATCCGCGCCATATTTGGCATTAGGCTAAAATTGGAAAATGGCCTTGCAGACATCAGGTCACGCGAAACCACCTGTATAAATTGCAAACATACCATAAGATTTGAGCGCAAAAAAGAGCTTCTTGCATCTTGTGACACTAAATGGCATTGCCCTAAATGCAACGCCCAAATTAATTCGCCCTACTCGCCAAAAGTAAGCAGTGCGGTTAATGTAGAATCGGCACAAAAAAAACAGCCAGAAGAGAAAAGTACAAACTATATAGGGATAGGGGTAATTATTGTTGGCGCAGTTATCATTATTACGGCAATATCTGGCAAGGATAATAGTCCAGGAAAACCCAACCAAATACCCAATGCCCCTGTAATGGCGACAAGTCCCTTGCATACAAAGCAAACAGCCCAGCCAGCACAAAAAGTGTCATACGAAAATTTTTTAAACCGCTATACAGAATCTTGCTTTAAAAACAGTCGGACAAATTCTGGAAACTCAATGTATTCGGACGCTCAACTAATCGAATTTTGTAAATGTTCTGCTAATTCTACTTTTCCTAAATTAACACAAGAAGAGGCTGGGCTCTTTTATTACCAAAAAGTCACCCCGCAGTTACAAGAAAAATTAAATTATTTTCCTAGCCATTGTGTTGAAAATATCAATGCCGCCGTTAAAGAAGCTCATTTTGCAAAGATAATAGCCGCACATCCTTATTTTGAAGAAATTATGAATGATATAAGGTTTGGTCAATGGGTTGCCTCACTCCCCCAAAAAACAAAAAACAACTACCAAAGGATTATAAAAAAAGGCACGGCTGACGAAGTTATCAAAATGCTGGATCACTTTAAAAAGGCTGTTGCTGAGAGCGTAAAAGAAATCGCTACTGATAACAACAATAGCCAAGAGGCAAAAACATTTGATTTTAGAAATTGTGAATATAAAACGGTGATGTCAGATCAAGATTACCGAAACTGCAATATTAATCCACCAAGATGAAACAACCGCTCTTCCACTATCTGTATTTTTTCTCTACGGGAGCATCGACACCATTAATTGCAACGGTTCTTTTTGCAGTGCTATCTGCTCTGGAAGCAGCATCACCCTTAGGCTTTCTTCCGTTGCCTTCAGTGCTTCCGACAAATCCAGGCAAAAGGCCATCGGACTGTCCGTCCTGATCTGGCTGAACATCAAATTAGTTTGATTTATTTCCCAGTACATTTCCTCCATCTCCTGTTCCTGTATCGTTGGCGATAGCTTGCTCAACAGTGACAGCAGTTTGTCGCAAGCCATGTCGATTATCATGTAGTTCATTTTTCAGTTCCTAGGTTGAATTGATGATGCGCGGTACATCTGCCGCTGGCAGTCTTAATGATGATTTTCCACGGCCTTCTATGACAATTTTTCAAAACAGCTTATAAGCTTAACCAAAAAAAATTCCACAGCGCATATCATGTACGCAAAAAAGTACGCACAAAAACGCCGTCAAAATTCCACGCCGTAAGGTGTTGATCGTGACCGTTGGAATCAAGGATTATCAAGGGCTAACGGGGCATGATGACCGGATTGTGAGGGCGGTTAATTGTTAACCCACGTAATGGTAACCCAGGTGGTGGCCAATAATTTGAATCTATTTTGGCTAGAGACTTTGGATCGTTTCTAAAAACATGATTTCGGGCTTTGTTTCTGAATAATAGGTAAATCCATTGTGAACACCAAAACACAGTTACAGTAAGGCATGGCGGGGCATCGTGAACGCCCATTTAGGGATTGCCACATTGTTTACTTCCACACGGCGGATTGTTGCAAAATCCATTGTTGCTACCATCGTTGCAAAAATCAGAGGATTATTTTGAAGCCGTCCTGTAAAGGGGTTGACTATTTGCGTGGTAGCCGAATCTAAAAAGTTTTGACTACAAAAGGTTTTAAACGTGTTTGGAGACAGGTGGGAATATCGGCAATCGTTGCGGGTAATTTTTCAATAAAAAAGGAATTGAACCCAGAGCCATTATTCCAGCAAAATAGCCGTACTCTGAACAGTTGCTGGTAAATATACTGGTAAACAAAAATTAACATCAATTTAAGTCACTGTTATTTATAGTATATATCAATTGATTCAGTAGCCGCCGCCCCAAATTCAAGATTGAGAACACACTTAAAGTGAAAAAACCCGCAAGTCATAAGGCTTGGCGGGTTTTTTTATGTTCTTAAAACAGTTTTTTCGAATAACCTTAATTAACTCGGAATAGCTATGGATATATTAATCAAAACAGTAAGGATTGCTGGATTCAGGGGCCTTCAAAATATTGAAGTCGAGCTTGAAGAAACAACAGTGCTAACGGGCATGAATAATTCGGGCAAAACCTCCTTTCTTAAAGCTTTGCAAATAGCGTTAGGAAATAGGCAGTTTCTCTCGCCGGATGATTTTTATATCGGTAAACACCAATCACAGAATAACAAAATCATTATTGATGCCTTAATTGTTCCTAAGGATCAAAATGGAAAATTAAGCGAAGCGTTTTCCGAGAAATGGGAGATTTTGTTTACAACAGATCGAATTCGGGCGGATCAATTAGGCACTTCAATTGTGCCCTTAAGGACACACGATTACCCACAACTCCCAAAATCAGCGATGATATGAGCTTTTCACTAATCATATGAGCTGGGTACAACAGGAATTGGGAGCCTAGAATTAGGCGACAAACGGCGGACGAAACGGTTGGTGTC
>Ga0247839_1000352_pt1 | contig 80672 bp, 76 predicted proteins | sample LaCruzMarch2015__6_FD_192405 | JGI IMG/M metagenome (GOLD analysis project Ga0247839, IMG submission 192405) | Freshwater microbial communities from meromictic Lake La Cruz, Castile-La Mancha, Spain - LaCruzMarch2015_16m | ecosystem: Environmental > Aquatic > Freshwater > Lake | place: Spain...
GTGACCTTGATCAATAACGCGGGTGTCATCCCTACCGTGGCGCCACTGGATCAATCCGACCCTGCCGAATTGGCGCATGCCCTGCGGGTGGGGCTGGAGGCTCCCATGCTGCTGTGCAGTGCGTTTTTGGCTGCCACCCGCACTTGGCAGGTACCGCGCAAGGTGCTCAATATTTCCTCCGGGCTGGGGCGCCGGGCTATGGCCTCGCAGGCGGCCTACTGTGCGGCCAAGGCCGGCATGGACCATTTCACCCGCTGTATGGCGCTGGACGAGGCCTTGCGACCCAACGGGGCCCGGGTTTGCTCGCTGGCACCCGGTGTGATTGACACCGACATGCAGGTGCAACTGCGCGGAGCAGACCCTCTCCAATTCCCGGACCGCGCCAGCTTTGAAGGCCTGCACGCACACGGTCAGCTGACCAGCCCCCTGGATGCGGCCCGCCAGGTGCTGAGCTACCTGGCACGCCCGGATTTTGGTGACAAACCCGTGGCGGACGTGCGTGAATGAGGTCAAGCCGGTCAACCCAGGGGATGGAATGGCCCACGCCCACCAAAGTCAACACGGCCTCTCGGCTGGACGCCGACGAATGGAACGGCATGCGCCGGGTGGAATTCTTGGTGAAAAGCGCTGAATTTCAGTAGGCTGTTTCTTCTGACCGTTTTACCAATGCGCTTGACTACAAGGAGGTGATGGACAAAGCGGTGTTGAAGTTCCGTCGCGAGGGCACAGAGGTTGAAGTACTTGGCTTGAACGAAGCCAGCGCCCCCCCGTTAGCGCCTTGTGGCTTTCGTATTTTTACGGGCAACGGCCACCGTCAGCACCTCCAGCTGCACATCATCGCTATCGGCCAAGCCAGCGCGTGCACCCAAGCCTAGGCGCAGGCGCTGAATTTCATCCGCGCCCAGTGGCGCTGGTAGCCTGAGCTGCACCAGCAACACAGGCCGCTGAACCCCCGCTTTTTCAGTGGGACCCAAAGTGCCTTTTGCCAGACGATAGCCTGACGTGACCGCAATCTGTGAGGCCTGCGGAAATTGGGCGGTCATTTCGCGCAAGATGTCTTGCAAGGGGAGTTGCGGCGCCGCTGCCTTGCGTGCGTCAACCAACTCTTTTTGAAGGGCCGCAATACGGGCTTCGCGCTCCGTGATTCCCGTCTGGTTGGACTTCATGAAATCCTGAAGAATGTCGCGCTTAACCGCATTGAGGTCCGGCATCACCTGGCCGGACTGTTCCAGCACCAGTTCGGCGTCGGCAATGCCGTATTCTGGCAATCGCCCCCTCATGCTGTTGACGATGGTGTCACTCAAGCGCTCGCCCGCCAGAGTCACCCGAACCTGCCTGGTTGGGTAGTCCGCGCTTTGCGACAGCACCAGCACATTCGGATTTGCACGCACTACGTCCTGAACGTAGCGCGCGCTGTTGACGTCAAACCATTCCTTTTGAACCAAATTGAACGCCAGGTAAAGGCTGGGCAGCAAGGTCAGCACCACCACCAGCCCTATCACGGTGCGGCGCTTCACCAATGAGCGATCTTCCAGCAGCTTGATGCTGGGCAGCCCCATCAGGCGCACCATCATCAAAGTTGCAATGGCAATGAAGACACAGTTGATGGCAAACAGATAGAACGCGCCAAAAAAATACTGCAAATTACCCACAGCCAGCCCGTAGCCTGCCGTGCACAGGGGCGGCATGAGGGCCGTGGCAATCGCCACCCCGGGAATCAGGTTGGACTTGACGCGCCGCGTGGCCCCAATCACGCCCGCCAACCCGCCAAACAAGGCAATCAGCACATCCCAAATCGACGGCGTCGTGCGCGCCAGGAGCTCTGAATGCGCTTGCGACAAGGGCGTAACCAAAAAATAGGCTGTAGAGGCCAGCAAACTCAACAGGGCCGCCAAGCCCAGGTTGAACAAGGACGAACGCATCAAAGCAGAGTCATTGATGCCCGCCCCATAGCCCAAAGCCATGATGGGCCCCATCAGCGGCGATATCAACATGGCCCCAATAATCACCGCGGTGGAATTGACGTTCAGGCCAATGGATGCAATGAATATCGCAAAAATGAGCACCCACAAATTGGTGCCACGAAACTCCACACCACTGCGGAAAGTTTCGTCAATTTCCGAGGCTTGCGCCTGGTCTGGCTGAAGGTCAAAACGGGAGTGAAACCGACGTCGCCAAGTATCCAAATGCATGTTAGTTCACCGGTTTAGTTGTATTGCGGCAGCGCGATCAAAGATTTGCCAAAGGCATTTCTTCTGCGGCTTCGTCGGCATTCAGCAGGGTAATGAGTTGCCCCAAATCTTCGTCCAGACGCAGCAAAATTTCGCCGCTTAAACTGCTCAGTGCCATCGGAAGGACGCCTTCAAACGGTCCTGTTACCTTCTTCAGTAGTCTTGAGCCCGCTGGCAGAATTTTGAGGCGCACGTTGCGCCTATCCTCGGGGGCTTTTTCCAGGGTAATTAATTCCTTACGCAGCAGCGCTTTAACCAAGTTGCTGGCTGTTGACTGGTGAATATCCATATTGGCAGCAACCTCACCCATACCGATCCCAGGGTTGGCTTTGATCACGCTCAGCGCCCATACCTGAGCGCCGCCCAAACCCACTTGCTTTTCCATTTGGCGAAAGTGGGTGCGTATCGCGTTGAACACAACACGGAATCGGCGCAACACCTTGGCGGGCGTGACCGATTCAACTGGCAAAGGAATGGCTATTTTCATGGTTGCATCGTGGGAGAAACTCGACGTCCGATAATAACGGTGCAGGCCGGCAATCTTGACTCTTACCAGCGACATGCTGCACGCCGTGTTGTCAAGCCGGCCCTACAGCGTAAATCCACCTCGATTGCTTTAACCATGTTGTCCCAAACATTCTCCAAATTTTTTGACTCCGAAAAGTCCAGCGCGCTGGTGTTGCTGGCGTGCACGGTGCTCTGCTTGCTGATTGCAAACTCCGCTTGGGGACCGAGCTACCTGGATTTTTGGCACCACAAGGTTTTGGGGTTGAGCCTGGAGCATTGGGTGAACGATGCGCTGATGGCCGTTTTCTTTCTGCTGATTGGCCTTGAGCTGGAGCGCGAGTTGTATGTGGGCGAGCTGTCCAGCCTGAAAAGCGCCCTGCTGCCCATCGTGGCGGCCTTCGGCGGCATCATTGTCCCGGCGGGCGTGCACTTTGCATTGAATTCCGGCACACCCACACAGTCTGGCAGCGGCATCCCCATGGCAACCGACATTGCCTTTGCCCTGGGTGCACTGGCGCTCTTGGGCAGCCGTATTCCGCCCATACTCAAAGTGTTTGTAGCCGCCACCGCGGTGATGGACGACCTGGGTGCCATCATCGTGATTGCGGTTTTCTACTCCACACAGTTTTCACTTATCCACCTGCTGGGCGCACTGGCTGTTTTTGGGGTGTTGATTGTGTTTAACCGGGTGCTGCGCCTTTCCGCGCTGGCCCCCTACTTGGTGGGCGGGGCTGTCATGTGGTTTTTGATGGTGCAGTCCGGGGTGCACGCAACCATTGCCGGGGTGTTGCTGGCATTTGCAATACCGTTCGGACCCAAAGCGGCAGATGAAAAATCTCCCTCGCACCGGCTTGAACATGCGCTGCACAAGCCCGTGGCGTTCTTGATTTTGCCGCTGTTTGCGCTGGCCAACACCGGGGTCGTTTTTGATGCCGACTGGCAGCAAGGCTTGTCCAGCGTCAACAGCCTGGGCATCATGGCGGGCCTGGTACTTGGCAAGCCCGTTGGCATTGTCTTGCTGAGTTTTCTGGCAATTGCAATCGGCCTGTGCCAATTGCCCGCCGATCTAACTTGGCGCCACCTGATCGGAGCAGGCTTTTTGGCCGGTATTGGCTTCACCATGTCCATCTTCATTACCAACCTGGCCTTTGCCGGCCAACCGGAAGTCATCAATGCATCCAAGATGGCGATTTTGGTGGCATCCATGACGGCGGGCGTTTTGGGCATGCTGTGGCTCACGTTGGTGGCACCCAAAAAAGACCGTTAACTCCCCCGCCCCAACGACTAAAAAACGCGCGGGGCAAGCCGAAATTTCATGGCATTTCCGGCTAACTTCCCGCGCTTGTTTTTCCCAATGGCACCGCGGATTTACGGGCCACATTCAAATAGCAGGCGCGGGCATCACCGCCAGTTGATCACGTAGCTTGTTCATCAACAAATCTTCAAAAGTGTAGAAGCCCTTGTCGCGAAGGGCCAATTCACCCAAGGCAAACGCCGCCCCTGTGCCAAATGCTTCGCGCTTGATGGAGTCATGTGTAAGCCGCACCGTTTGATAGGGAAATCCAAAAATCACTTCGTGGTGCCCCACGATTCCACCCAGCCGCAGGGAGGTGATTTTTTCCGACCCCAGCTCCAGGCTTTCGGCAATTTTCTTTGCTGTGCCTGAAACCTCTGGCTTTTCCTTGAAGTGCTGCTCCAGGATCTCAACATCTGCGAACGGTGCAATGCTTCTGAGCAATTTGGCCGCCATGATCAAAAAATTGATCCCCAAAGTGATGTTGGGCGAGCACAGAATGCGGGTGTATTCACCAAGACTACGGGCATAGGCAAGCTGCGACTCTGTGTAAGCCGAGATGGCACTGACCAGCATCATTTCCCGGCGTTTCAGTTCTTCGCCATATTCCATCAACGACTGGGGTATCGAGAAATCAACGAGCGCATCAACCGGATGGGCATCAAGCCAGTTGGAAAAGTTGATCCCATAAAGCCCAATTAGCGGTATTTCGCTCTCCCCCAGCGTCTGACCTACTGCGCAGGCCGTGCGCCGGGCCACCCAGCACAGCTCAAAACGCGGGTCGTCTCGGAGCACTTGGGCCACCGCACTGCCCGCCTTGCCGTATCCGATAAGTCCTAGTTTTATCATTTTGACTGTCTCCTTGTGGTGTTCTGTGCAATTCCAGATTACATTTGCTTCAATGTAGCAGATACATTTGTTGCAATGTATGATTGCGATCAACAATCACAACCCACTGCGTTTCAGCTGCAGAAACAATATGCGTCCCCATCCCCATATCCCCACTGCTATCAAAAAGGAACTCTCCGACTGGCATATGTGGACGGGCCGTGGTGTGGTCATCGCCTTTGCAGCGTTGGCGGGAATCACCGTAGTGGCATTTACCTGGCTTGCAGACCATGCGCTGGCCCAATTCTTTTCATTTCAAAAGTCCTATTGGTGGGGACCACTACTTTGGATGCCGGTCTCGACTGCGGCGATTGTGTGGCTGACCCTGCGCTTTGCTCCCGGCGCTGCTGGGTCTGGAATCCCTCAGGTCATGGCGGCACTGGAGCCGCAAGCCAGCGGTGGTGTTCGTCAGTTGTATGTCTCGGTAAAACTCACGATTGCCAAAATGCTATTGACGACCTGGGGCTTGCTGGCGGGTCTTTCCATTGGCCGGGAAGGGCCTTCCGTCCAAATTGCGGCCGGTGTGATGCACCATGCGAGACGGTGGATGCCAAAGCGTGCGCACATCTCGGACCATAGTCTGCTCATCGCTGGCGGCGCGGCCGGAATCGCCGCCGCCTTCAACACCCCGCTCGGTGGCGTTATGTTCGCGATTGAGGAGCTTTCCAAAAAATCCGATCAACGCAGCAACAGCTTGGTGCTTGTTGCCATTGTGGTGGCGGGTTTGATGGGTGTGTCTGCGTATGGCAACGCAAGTTACTTTGGCGTTATTCGCGTAGAGGGCTTTGGCTCGGCGCTGATTCTTCCCGCAATATTGCTGGCTGTGTGTTGCGGGGTCGCGGGTGGGCTTTTTTCGCGCTTGCTGATCGTGTCGCTGTCTGGAACTTCTACGGATTGGTTCACTAAATCCCGTCGAAATTTCCCGGTAATTTTTGCTGCGGGTTGCGGATTAGCCGTCGCCATCCTGGGCGTGGTCAGCAACGGGGAGACGTATGGAAGTGGCTATGCCCACAACCGCGCCATGCTGGAAAACACCAACGACACGTCATCACTCTATGTGTTGCTTAAATTTGTTGCAACGTGGCTTTCCACCTGGGCTGGCGTGCCGGCCGGCGTTTTCGCTCCATCGCTGGCCATTGGCGGCGCCTTAGGCAACGACATTGCGCAACTCACCTCTTATGCCAACGCACCGACCTTGATCGCCTTGGGCATGGCGGGTTTTCTTGCGGCGGTCACTCAGGCCCCCCTCACGGCATTCATCATTGTCATGGAGATGGTGGATGGGCACGCGCTGGTATTGAGCCTGATGGCCAGTGCGATGGTGGCCAGTGGCGTATCCAAACTCATCAGCGCGCCCCTGTATCCGTCACTTGCTGAACTTCAATTGTTGCGGATCAAGAAATCAGTAGTACCAAGCAAGGTGCTATCCCAAAATTCACAAGAATAGTTTCTTCCCTCAGGCACGTAAGTCGAGGAGCATCTGAGATGTACAAACAAATTCTGGTCGTCGTCGATGACCGGGTGGTCACCCAATCTGCAATTCGACAGGCGATTGAAATGGCGCATGCACTTCGCGCCGATCTCCATTTCTTCTATGTCTTGCCTAACCATGTGGATCTAGGCTTTGACATTCATCCTGCAGAAGCGCTTTCCGCGGCATCCGTTCCGGTTCTGGTCTGTCGGGACACCGGATCGAGTGGGGGATTCGGGCGGAGGGCTAGCGTGGCGATCCGCGCAAGGCAACGGCGCCTGGAACTGATGGAGCGACGGAGTAAGGAAAGAAATGATTGAGAAAAAAGGGAGCCCCGAAGGGCTCCAAATTTACTCACTTAGTTTGTCAATCCTTTCATCTCAATTCGAATTGACGAGTTGGATTGTATTGCATTGCATTGATACAAATGTATTTAGAAACTATTTCCGACTCGACAGAATGACCGCAGTGATGCGCAGACACCGATGAACCGTTTTATTCAATGCTTGATTTTTTTCATGGCCGCTTACTCGACAACGGCGATCGCACAGAGATGCGGTGCGACTTGTGCGAATGCAGATTCATTACTCGGGACTTCTGAGCAGGCGTTGATTGCATCCATTCCAGAACTGAAACGGGCTCCCAGGCCAGTTCTGGGACCTCGCAATTCACGTGGAAAGTGGGTACTACCGGACTTCCGTTTCGCAACACAGCCCTTCGCGGCTACCTACTTCATTAGAATGGGGCAAGTGATCCGAATTGAACTTCTCAGCACAGCGCCCAGGCTGCAGTGCTCACAACGGATTCCTTTTGAACGGGCTTTGGTCGAGCTTGGTAAAACATACGGGGAAAGTCAGGTTTTGGGCACATTTGAGGAAGGGGGAAAATCAATGCAGTCCGTTGCATTCAACACGCAGACCATGAATGTGTCGCTGCACTTTGCGTTATCCCCGGCAGATTGCGCAACCAGAGTTATTTACACGACGCGTGATGTGAAGGATGCTTCCGAACTGTGATGCGGACCACGCTGCATGGGTCTGGCCCTGGCACCCCCGAATTTTGGTGACAACCCCGTAGCGGACTTGCGGGAATGACGCCAGACCCGTCTACACTGCCAATGAACTAGCCCACGCCCGCCATGTCCAACAAGATTGATCCCGCGCTCATCCAGATGTTTGCCGAAAACGTGCGGGCCGAGGTGTTGCCGCGCCCTGGCACCATGAAGCTGGACCCGGTCATCATCCAGAAGATCGCCCAGCGGGTGCCCGTATTTGCCGGCATGACGCCCGCCTGCCTGATGGCCACCTTGTCCGAGGGCGACCACTACCCGGTCAAGGCGGGGGAACCAGTCTTCAAGGAGGGCGACATTGGCAGCGCGTTTTATGTCGTCATCTCGGGGGAAGTGTCCGTGCAAAAGCTGCGCAATGGCGAGTGCGTGGTGCTGGCACGCTTGGGAACTGGAGAGTGTTTTGGGGAAATGGCCTTGGTGCGCAACGATGTTCGCACCGCCACCGTGGTGGCTGTGCGCGACAGCGTCACTATGCGGTTTGAGCGCGAGCGCATTGACGCCAACCCGGCCAGTGCCCACATGATCTACCGCAACATCGCCCGCATTCTGTCAAGCCGTCTTGATGATTCCAGCGTCATGCTGGCAGACTTGGTGGTTCAGCACAAAAACAGCAGCGGCTTCACGCCCATTTAGCCCGCATCGCAAGGTGCCAACACGCATCTCAGGGTGCCAACACCCGCACCTGGACCAGCTTGGCACCGTCGGACTCCAGTGTGCGCGTGGAATACACGCCCGCTTGCTCCAGTGCGGTGCGCCCCCCCGTTACCGCAATGGTGGACCATTCACCCAACGGGGCCAGCACCGTGGTTGCGATCCGGCTGCGTGTTTGACTCGGCAAGTTTTGCCCGGCGCGTGCATCCATGGCGGCGGTTTCGACCTCGACTTCCACCACGGCCGCTTGCTTGCCGCCGGGCCAACTAACCTTGACCGAAAGGCCCTGGCCCGCATCCATCAAGGTCACGGCATTTTCCACGCCCTGGCCCTTGGTGGCAGAGGTGTCGCCGGCTGTACTGGAGCTGGAGCCGGATTGCTGAACCGCTGTTTTGACCCACTGCATGGGCTGGGAAGCATTGAGTTTCAACTGCGCTCGCTCGCCGTTTTGCACATAGACTTTTTGAATCTCCATCCCCCGATCCTGCGGAGAATAGGTGCGCACGACCGAGCCGCCCGACGCCACGCCCACGGGCGATGATTCGCTGATAACACGCAACTCGACGGTCATGTTGCGCACGGGCAATTTGGCTGATACCGCCGCGGCCACTAGCAGAAGGGCGGTAGCGGCAAACAGGCGAAGGTTGGTCATGGAGTGTTCCGGAGCCTAAATCCCAAGGATACGCCGGTTGATTCTTGGCGAATGCTTTAAATAGCAGGTCTAAACCTTTGTGCTGTTGCCGCTTCTGTAAGATGGGTGTGGCGATCGAGAGGCACACTGATGGATGTATTTTGTTACGCCTTAATTACTAATTACTAAAGGAGTTTTCCCCATGACCCGTGAAGTTGTTGTTGTCAGCGGTGTGCGCACCGCCATTGGTACCTATGGTGGCAGTCTGAAAGACATTCCCCCGACCGAACTGGCCGCCCAAGTGGTGCGCGAGTCGCTGGCACGCGCCGGGGTCGACGGCAAGGATGTCGGCCATGTGGTGTTTGGCCATGTAGTCAACACCGAACCCAAAGACATGTACCTGTCGCGTGTGGCGGCAGTCAACGGTGGCTGTGCTGAGAGCACCCCCGCCTTCAACGTGAACCGTTTGTGCGGCTCCGGTCTGCAGGCCATCATCTCTGCCAGCCAAAGCATTTTGCTGGGCGATGCCGACATTGCGATTGGCGGCGGTGCCGAGAACATGAGCCGCGGCCCCTACGCCAGTCTGTCCGCCCGTTGGGGTGCCCGCATGGGTGACACCAAGATGATCGACATGGTGGTCGGTGCGCTGCACGACCCCTTCCACACCATCCACATGGGTGTGACGGCCGAAAACATCGCGGCCAAGTGGGGTATTTCCCGCGAAGAGCAGGATGCCATTGCGGTGGAGAGCCACAACCGTGCCCAGCGCGCCACGGAGGCGGGTTATTTCACCTCGCAAATCATGCCCGTGATGCTGAAGAGCAAAAAAGGCGACGTGGCCTACGCCACCGACGAACACTTCCGCCCGAACTGCGCCATGGCCGACATGGCCAAGCTCAAGCCCGCCTTTTTGAAGGAAAACGGCACCGTGACTGCAGGCAATGCCTCCGGCATCAACGACGCGGCCGCAGCCGTGGTCTTGATGGAAGCAGGCGCTGCAAAAGCGCGTGGGCTCAAGCCCATGGCGCGGCTGGTGGCCTACGCCCATGCGGGTGTGGACCCCAAGTACATGGGCATCGGCCCCGTGCCCGCCACACAAATGGCGCTCAAAAAAGCCGGCCTCACCGTGAACGATCTGGATGTGATCGAAGCCAACGAGGCTTTTGCCGCGCAGGCCTGCGCAGTGAGCCGCGATTTGGGCCTGGACCCGGCCAAAGTCAACCCCAACGGCTCAGGCATCTCGCTGGGTCACCCGATTGGTGCCACGGGCGCGCTGATTACGGTGAAAGCCTTGTACGAGCTGGAACGCATTGGCGGGCGCTATGCACTGGTCACTATGTGCATTGGCGGTGGCCAGGGCATTGCGGCGATTTTTGAGCGCACGGCGTAGCCACCCATTTCCGTGAGGCGCGTATGCCAGCCGACGTGAGCGATAGGGAACGGCTGGTGTGGTTTGGTTGTAGCGCCTATTACTTGGCTTTTACCAAGGTATTGCCCTTGAAGATGTTTTCCACGAGGGGCTTGGCATCGATTTGGGGCACGTGGCAGGAGTTGCACTGCCAGCGCTTCATGTCCAGAACCAAGGGGGCCTTGGCATCTTCATTCTTGACAAAATGGCTCACACCGGCACGCGGGATTTTTTGACCCCTGAAGTTCTCATTGATGTGGCAATCCAGGCAGGCGTTATCCGTGGCGTTGATGTCATCAAACCCGTCCACCTTGTGTGGAATCACTGGCGGCTGGCCCTGGTAGGTGCGTACCACCAGTTTTTGTGCACCCGGCTTACTGCCCAGATAGGGTTGCTCAATCGGCGCGTTGTCAGTGGTGGTCACGTCGCTGCCGCGCATGCTGTTGACCGGTTGCGCAATGCTCCAACATGCCGCTACGGACAGAACTGCAGCCAGTGTAATTTTGAGGGTCGTTTTCATAACGGAGTCTCCACGTATAAAAGGTCGGAAAAATCAGATCGGCGACTTGGGGTCAGTGCCGGACAGGGTTGAAACAGGGGATGCAAACCGGGTGCCGAAGGAAAATACGTCTTTAGAGCAAACGTCGATACAGCGCCCGCAGTTGCTGCAATCGCTGGAAAGAATGATGGGGCTGACGCCTTTGGCAGCCCCCTTGAGCGGCATGCGAATGACCTGTTGCTCGGGGCACACGGCAAAGCAATCCAGGCAGTTGTTGCACGCATCGCGCTTGCTGGCCGACAAACGCACCAAACTCCATTTGCCCAAGAGGCTGTAAAACGCACCCACCGGGCACAGGTGACCACACCAGCCGCGCTTCATCACAAACAAATCAAAAAGAAAGATGGCGGCAATCAGCAACCAGCCCGCACCCATACCAAAAATCAGGCCACGGGGTAGCATGGATACCGGGTTAACCAATTCCCAGACGATGCTTCCGGTAGTGGCTGCCAACACCAAAATCAGGGCCAAAATCCAATAACGGGTTTGCCGTGGCATCTCGCCACCACCGCGAATATCGAGCTTGCGGCGCAGCGCACTGGCAGCATCGGTCACCACGTTCACCGGGCAAACCCAGGCACAAAAAACACGCCCGCCCACTAGGGCATAGAACAGCAACACAATCACCACGCCCACGATCGCATTGCGCTCGGGCACGTGGCCGGTTAGCACCGATTGCAGCAGTACCAGCGGGTCAGTCAAGGGCACCGTGCCCAGCGTCAGGCTGTAGCTCAGGTTGCCTTTGACCAGCCACCAACCAAACCAGGGGCCCACCATAAACAGTGCCAGCACGCTCAACTGAGACGTGCGGCGCAGCAGCAACCAGCGGTGCGCGCCCAACCAACCCTTGGCTTCAAGGGCTTCATGCCCAATCGTGTCGGTGCTGCGCTTCATCTTGGCCCCTCATTGGGCTGGTAGTTCGGCTGGCCACCACCGGGGTCGGAGTGGCCTGGCAGGCGCATGCCATCAGGTATGCGGTCGGGCAAATCAACCAGGCCTTTGTCTTCCACCAAAGATTTGCCGGCCTTGCGCTTCTCCTCCCAACCCAGCTGGTAATGTTTCCCGATTTCCCCTTTGGCCAGTTTGATCGGGTAGACCTTGATAGCAGCCACTTCCAGCACACACGATGCCTCGCACTTGCCGCAGCCGGTGCATTTATCTGAATGCACAGTGGGCAAGAACATGGCGTGTTTGGAGGTGCGCTCGTTGTGCTGCACTTCCAGGGTAATGGCTTTGTCAATGGCGGGGCACACGCGGTAACACACGTCGCAGCGCAGGCCCAAAAAGTTCAGACAGGTCTCGTGGTCTACCAGCACGGCCAAGCCCATCTTGGCCAGGGTAATGTCGGTGAGCTTGTGGTCCAGCGCACCAGTCGGACACGCTTTGATGCACGGGATGTCCTCGCACATCTCGCAGGGCTTGGTGCGGGCCACAAAATACGGCGTGCCGGTTGCCACCGGCTGCCCGGGCGTGGCGAGTCCCAGAATGTCATAAGGACAGTCCCGCACACACAGACCGCAGCGGATACAGGCGGACTGAAAATCTTGCTCACTGCCCGCACCCGGAGGGCGAATGGCCCCCGCTGGCAGGGCCCGGGCCTGCTTGCTGTACAAACCCAGCCCCACGCCGATAGCACCCACGCCACAGACCATCTTCGCGGAATCGAAGAGGAACTGGCGGCGGGCTTCGGCCTTGGCGGGGTCAGGCGTTTTCATCAGACCTTAACGACCTTGCAGGCACATTTCTTGAAGTCGGTCTCTTTCGAGATCGGGCAGGTAGCATCCAGCGTCAGCTTGTTGACCAGACGGTGCTCGTCAAAGAAGGGCATGAAGACCACACCAGCGGGCATCTTGTTACGGCCACGTGTTTCGACTTTGGTACTGACCTCACCGCGGCGGGTGGACACTTTGACGGTGTCACCGCGCTGCAGGCCACGCTTCTTGGCGTCCTCGGGGTTCATGTACAGCCAAGCGTCCGGCATGGCACGGTACAACTCCGGCACGCGCCGCGTCATGGAGCCGGTGTGCCAGTGTTCCAGCACACGGCCCGACGAGAACCACAAATCGTATTCAGCATCCGGCTGCTCGGCCGCTGGCTGGTAAGGCAATGCAAAAATCCAGGCCTTTCCATCGGGCTTGCCGTAGAACTTGACGCCCTCGCCCTTCTTCACGTACGGATCAAAGCCCTCCCGGAAGCGCCACAAGGTTTCCTTGTTTTCCACCACGGGCCAGCGCAAACCGCGCGTCTTGTGATAAGTGTCAAACGGAGCCAAGTCGTGCGCGTGGCCGCGTCCGAACTCGGCATATTCTTCGAACAGGCCTTTTTGCAGGTAGAAGCCAAGCTCTTTGGATTCGTCGTTGTCAAACCCTTTCTGGATTTCGGTCACAGGGAATTTATTCACCTGGCCGTTGGCGTACAACACGTCATACAGGGTCTTGCCCTTCAGCTCTGGCGCCTTCTCAATCAGCTCAGCAGGCCACACCTCTTCCACCTTGAAGCGCTTGGAGAACTCAACGTATTGCCACAAATCGGACTTGGCTTTGCCCGGAGCCTTGACCTGCTGCCGCCAGAACTGGGTGCGACGTTCGGCATTGCCAAAGGCGCCTTCCTTCTCCACCCACATGGCGGACGGCAAAATCAGGTCGGCGGCCAGCGCAGACACCGTTGGGTAGCAGTCCGACACCACAATGAAGTTGGCCGGGTTGCGGAAACCGGGCCAGGTTTCCCCATTGATATTGGGCCCGGCTTGCATGTTATTGGTGGTCGAAGTCCAGTAGAAATTAAGCTTGCCATCTTTGAGAGCCCGGCTTTGCGCTACGGCGTGCAGGCCCACCCAATCGGGCACCGTGCCCGCAGGGAGCTTCCAGTTCTTTTCGGCGGTTTCCCGGTGCTTGGGGTTGGTCACAACCATGTCGGCCGGCAAGCGATGGGCAAAGGTGCCGACTTCGCGTGCCGTGCCGCAGGCCGATGGTTGGCCGGTGAGCGAGAAGGGGCCATTGCCGGGCTCAGAAATTTTGCCCACCAACAGGTGCACGTTGTAGACCATGTTGTTGACCCAGGTACCGCGTGTGTGCTGGTTGAACCCCATGGTCCAGTACGACACCACTTTGGTTTTCGGGTCGGCGTAAACCTTGGCCAATGCCTCCAGCCGGTCTTTTGGAACGCCCGATATTTCGTGCGCCTTGTCCAGGGTGTACTCGGACACAAACTGCTTGAACTCGTCAAACGTCATCGGGCTGGACGCGTTGGGGTCACCCTTGGGTTTGCCGTCCGCACCGGGGTAGCCGTTGTTGTTGGCCACAACTTCCAGTGGGTGGGTGGGGCGCAGCCCGTATCCGATGTCCGTGACGCCCCGTTTGAAATTCACGTTGCGTTTGACGAACTCTTCGTTCACCGAGCCACTCTGAATGATGTAGTTGCAGATGTAATTCAAAATAGCCAGATCGGACTGCGGCTTGAAGATCAACTCGTTGTCGGCCAGTTCACACGAACGGTGCGAGAAGGTGGACAGGACATGCAGCTTCACATGTTTGGCAGTCAACCGGCGGTCCGTGATGCGGGACCACAGAATTGGGTGCATCTCGGCCATGTTGGAGCCCCACAGCACAAACGCATCAGCGTGTTCAGCGTCGTCATAGCACCCCATGGGCTCGTCAATGCCGAAGGTGCGCATAAAACCCGTCACCGCGGAGGCCATGCAGTGGCGCGCATTCGGGTCAATATTGTTGGAGCGGAATCCGGCCTTGAACAATTTGACGGCGGCATAGCCCTCCCAAACCGTCCACTGCCCGGAGCCAAACATGCCAATGGATTTCGGGCCACCCGCTTTGAGTGCAGATTTGCACTTTTCTTCCATGATGTCGAAAGCCTGCGGCCAGGTGATGTGCGCAAACTCGCCGTTCTTGTCAAACTTGCCATCTTTCATGCGCAAGAGTGGCTCTGTGAGTCGGTCCTTGCCGTACATGATCTTGGACAAGAAGTAGCCCTTGATGCAATTCAGGCCCTTGTTCACCGGTGCGTCCGGGTCTCCTTGGGTGGCTACCACCCTGTTGTCCTTCGTGCCGATCAACACACCGCAGCCGGTGCCACAGAAGCGGCACACGCCTTTGTCCCAACGCACGCCGTCGGACTTACCGGATTGCGCCAGCGCTTGCGCGCCCGGAACACTGATACCAATGACGGTGGCGGCGGCTGTGACAGCGTTTGCCTTGATAAGGTCACGACGGGTTAATGGCATTTCAATAGCTCCTGGTCAGGGTTGGATTCTGTTTGCTGAAAAATCATGGCGATGGACAGCACGCTGTCCGTGCGCTCGATCGCTTCATAGGTGTCGATAGCGGTGCGGTCGTTGTCGCTCTCGATGGTGACGACGAGTTTCCCGTCATCGTTGCTGGCATGGACTTCCACTCCAGGCAGCTGAGACAGTTGTTCGCGCAAGGTCTGCTCTTGGCCCGGCTTGGCGTAAACGATGGCGCTGGATATGTTCAAAACGCTGCCTTTTTTGGTTTTCCGCGGAATGCGGGAATGGGGGCTGAAAATCAAAATCCACTCTATCAACATGGGTAAGAAAATCATTAACGTAGATCAATTTTTTCCCGTCACCTTATGATCCAGCCTCGGAAATCAGATCACTTGCTGACCCAGATCATTCAAAACTCAATTTTTACTCCATCAAGAACACAGCTACTGAAATCCGAGATGCCCGAAGCCGCTAAAACGCCAATCCAAGCCCCCGCCGCTAAGGCGCGGTGGAGTTTGGGCACCAAGCTGGCCATGGTGGGCACCCCTTTCTTGCTGCTTGCACTGATCTCAACAGCGCTGACGCTCTGGGTTTCCTGGCAGCTGGACGGCGGTGCCGCAGCGGTGAACGAGGCAGGACGCATGCGCATGCAGTCGTATCGCATCGCGCTGGCTATCAGCAGTGGCGACACCCATGAATTGCCCCATTTGATTGAACAGTTCACCCAAAGCATTGATGTGCTGCGCACCGGTGACCGGGAGCGCCCACTGTTCGTGCCATGGGATGACAAGGTGCGAGACAATTTCGAGACCGTCGAGCGTGACTGGAAGTCTTACCGCGAACGCTGGCTGTCGCAGCCACCATCCAATCTGACCGAGTTGCGCGCCCGCACCGTAGCTTTCGAGGCCAGCATTGACCGCATGGTGACCAGCATTGAAGCCCACATGTCCCTTTGGACCGCCATGCTGCACATGCTTCAAATGGGCGTACTGATTCTTGCGGTACTTTGGGCTGCGGTGCTGCTGTTTACCGGCTACCTTTTCGTGCTGGAGCCAGTCAGTCAGCTCAAACAGGTCATCCAGAAGCTTCAGGGCGGGGACTTTTCTGCCCGCGTAGACCGAGTCACCACGGATGAGTTTGGAACGCTGGCCGATGGCTTCAATGGCATGGCCGAGCACCTTCAGTCCATGTACAGCAACCTGGAGAGCAAGGTTCTGCAAAAAACGGCCGAACTGGAGGAGAAAAAGGAACGACTCGAATCGCTCTACGAGGTTACAGCGCTGGTGGCGAAGGCCACCTCGCTGGACGACCTTGCCAGCGACTTCTCAAAAAGCGTGATGCGCATTGCCCGCGCAGACGGCGTTGCGTTGCGCTGGTCTGACCAAGCCAACAAGCGCTACCTGATGTTGGCCAACAGCGGACTGCCGACGTCCATGGTGGAAGAAGAGCAATGCGTGCTTGCAGGAGATTGCCACTGTGGGTCGCCATCGCTGGGAGGTGGTCTGACCGTTATCCCCATTCACGCGATGCCATCTGAACCCCTGAAGCATTGCGCCAAAGCGGGATTTGGAACCGTGGTGAATGTGCCCATTCAACTCCAAGATCGCTTGCTGGGCGAAGTCGATTTGTTTTTTCACGCAGAGGTTGCGCCCACAGCGGCAGAGCAGTCGCTGCTGGAGGCGCTCAACAGCCATTTAGCCAGTGCAATGGAAAACCTGCGCCTGCACGCGATGGGGCGCGAAGCCGCCATTTCCGGTGAACGCAACTTCTTGGCGCGTGAACTGCACGACTCCATTGCCCAGTCGCTGGCATTTCTGAAGATTCAGGTGCAATTGATGCGAGATGCATTGCAGTCAGGGAACGAACTGGAAATACAAAAGGTGCTGGACGAGATTGATACCGGCGTACGCGAGAGCTATGGTGACGTGCGGGAGTTGCTAATGCACTTTCGCACCCGCGCCAATGCGGAAGACATCGAACCTGCCTTAGCGACCACCCTGCGCAAGTTTGAGCACCAAACCGGCCTCAAAACTGCACTCACCATGTCCGGGCACGGCATGCCCTTGTCCCCCGATCTGCAAATTCAGGTTCTGCACATCGTGCAAGAGGGCTTGTCCAACGTGCGCAAGCATGCCAGAGCTTCGCAGGTTTGGCTCGATGTGCAGCAGCAGCCGGTCTGGCGATTTGAAGTCAGGGACAACGGGATAGGCTTTAATCCTGACCATCACGCACTGGATGAGACCCACGTCGGGCTGCACATCATGACGGAGCGAGCGCAACGCATCGGAGCGGTGCTGGACGTACTCTCCGTCCCCGGGAACGGCAGTTCGGTGATACTGACGCTTGCACCGTCACCCAGAGCGCAAAGCCCACTTCCCCCATGATCCGCAGCACCATCCCCAACCCCATCAGAGTGATGGTGGTTGATGACCACACCCTGTTTCGCCGGGGACTGACTTCCCTGCTGTCACGCAGTGCACTGGTCACCGTGGTTGCGGATGCGGGGGACGCGGGCGAGGCCCTGCGCCGCGCACACGAGCTGCAACCCGACCTGATTCTTTTGGACAACCACTTGCCCGGTGTCAACGGGGTAGACGCTTTGCCGGCCTTGTTTGAAGCTGCACCACATGCCCGCATATTGATGCTGACGGTCAGCGAGGATGAGGATGACTTGGCCGCAGCTTTGCGTGGTGGGGCCTCTGGCTACCTCCTCAAAACCATCGAAGGCGAGGCCCTGATCAGCGCAATCTTCCGGGCAATGGGTGGTGAGAGTGTGATTGCGCCAGAGATGACCAGCAAACTGGTAGCCGCCTACAAGGGTGCTGCGGCCGGGTCAACTGCACACACCCAAGTAGTTGCGGCATCCACATCGCCTCTGGACACCTTGTCGCCACGCGAGCGCGACATCCTGCGCGCCATCGCGCAAGGGGCCAGCAACAAGGAAATTGGCCGCCAATTCAGCATTGCCGAGACCACCGTCAAAATCCACGTGCAGCATATTTTGCGCAAACTGGACGTGAGCTCCCGTGTGCACGCAGCTGTCATAGCAACAGAAAGTGGCCTGATTTAAATAGCGCTGATTCTGGTCAATTCTTAAGCCGGGTTAAGGACGCTTTCACGGGGAACCAATACCCTACGACGCGATACAAACATCAGGAGTTAAGAGAATGAATCAGGTTAAATCCAGCGGGTTCACCAAGCAAATGGCCCGCAATATGTTTTACGGAGGGTCCGTATTTTTCATATTCGTTTTTGCTGCCCTCATTTTTGACAGCGAGCGGAAGATACCCTTCCGCTCCAACGCAGAAGCCATCACACCCGCCGTGGTGCGTGGCAAGGGGCTATGGGAAACACGCAACTGCATCGGCTGCCATACCTTGTTGGGCGAAGGTGCGTACTTCGCCCCCGAGTTGGGCAATGTGTACAAGCGCCGTGGTCCAGACTTCATCAAGGCATGGATTGCATCACAACCCACGCACACACCGGGTCGTCGCCAAATGCCCCAGTTCAATTTCACTGAAGAGCAGTTGAACGACATGGTGGAGTTCTTGAAGTGGACGAACAACATCAACACTGAAAAGTGGCCGCCAAATATTGAAGGCTAATCGTTGAAGCACGTCTAAACGAATAAGGAAATAAAAAATGCAAGCGACAACTTTAAAATACAAATCCCAAGGGGTTGCGAAGTACTACTTCGTCGCCGCCTTGGTACTTTTCACGGCGCAAATCGTGTTTGGTATTACGCTGGGGCTGCAATACGTCATCGGCGACCTGCTTTTCCCCTACATCCCCTTTAATCAAGCACGTATGGTTCACACCAACCTGCTGATCGTCTGGTTGCTGTTCGGCTTTATGGGCTCCGCCTACTACCTGATACCCGAGGAATCAGAAACAGAGCTCTACAGCCCGAAACTGGCCATGGTGCTGTTCTGGGTCTTTTTGGCTGCAGGAGCGCTCACCATTGTCGGCTACCTTGTGGTGCCTTATGCCAAGTTGGCGGAATTGACAGGCAATGAGCTACTGGCAACTATGGGGCGCGAGTTCCTGGAGCAACCACTACCGACGAAGCTCGGCATCGTGGTGGTTTGCCTCGCCTTCTTGTTCAATATCAGCATGACCGTACTCAAAGGCCGCAAGACCAGCATCTCTTTGGTGCTGTTGATGGGCTTGTGGGGTCTGGCGCTGATGTTCCTGTTCAGCTTTGTTAACCCCTCCAATCTGGTGCGCGACAAGATGTACTGGTGGTTTGTGGTTCACCTGTGGGTTGAAGGCACATGGGAACTGATTCTCGGCTCTTTGCTTGCATTCGTACTGATCAAGACCACCGGTGTTGACCGCGAAGTGATCGACAAATGGTTGTACGTGATCATTGCCATGGCCCTGATCACCGGTATCCTGGGAACCGGTCACCACTTCTTCTTTATCGGTATGCCAGGTTACTGGTTGTGGGTTGGCAGCATTTTCTCTGCCATGGAGCCCATTCCGTTCTTCATGATGACCGTGTTTGCGTTCAACATGGTTCAACGCCGCCGCCGCGACCACCCCAATCAAGCCGCATTGTTGTGGGCTGTGGGCTGCTCCGTGGTTGGATTCCTGGGCGCTGGCCTATGGGGATTCATGCACACCCTGAGCCCCATCAACTACTACACACACGGCACACAAATTACTGCTGCACACGGTCACCTGGCGTTTTATGGCGCCTACGTGATGGTGGTTTTGGCGATGATCAGCTATGCCATGCCAACGCTGCGTGGACGTGAGGCCAACAGCCGTCGCGCACAAAACTTTGAAATGTGGGCTTTCTGGGTCATGACGATCGGTATGGGTGTGATGGTGCTGGCATTGACCGGCGCTGGCATTTTGCAAGTTTGGCTGCAACGCATGCCAACGGAAAACGCCATGTCATTCATGGCAACCCAAGACCAGTTGGCGTTTTTCTACTGGTTACGTATGGTCGGTGGCGTTGCCTTCTTGCTCGGACTGATCACCTATCTGTTCAGCTTCTTCGCCAAGCCTGGCGCAGATGAAGACACCGTCACGATGGTGTCCATGATGCCAAAACACGCTTAAACCGCGCCTACCAGGAAAACTAAATGCAGCAGATGGCAACCGTACCGTTCTACGCACAACAAGGAGGCGAATGCGCCCTCTTCGAACACGCGTGGAAGAAGCAGTTGCCACTGCTCATCAAAGGTCCCACTGGATGCGGGAAGACCCGCTTTGTAGAACACATGGCCGCCCGCTTGCGGCGGCCCCTTATTACGGTTTCGTGCCATGACGATCTGAGCGCATCAGATCTCGTGGGGCGATTTTTGATTGGTAACGGCAACACCGTGTGGTCGGATGGCCCGTTGGCACGCGCAGTGCGCAGTGGGGCCATTTGTTACCTCGATGAAGTGGTTGAGGCACGCAAGGACACCACAGTGGTCTTGCACCCTCTTGCCGATGACCGGCGTATTTTGCCCATAGAACGCACCGGCGAGCAGCTCGTAGCGCCGCCCGAGTTCATGCTGGTGATCTCCTACAACCCCGGTTACCAGAATTTACTCAAGGGTCTCAAACCCAGCACCCGCCAACGCTTCGTGGCGTTAAGCATGGGCTACCCAACGCCCGAAATTGAACTGGGCATTGTCCAAACAGAAACCGGTATCTCCACCCAATGTGCAACGCAGCTGGTGCAGCTAGCGAAGGCTTTACGTTGCCTGACCGAATACGACCTTGAAGAAACCGTCAGCACACGCCTACTGGTATCTGCAGGCCGCCTCGTGGCCTCTGGTCTATCCATGCAGATTGCATGCCGTGCCGCCATCATTGATGCGCTGACCGACGACGCCCCCACCGCTGAGGCCCTGGGCGAGGTCGTGCGCGCCCTGGTTGGCGATGCCTACTGAGCGCCCATCCAAGTCGAAGGTTATTGCAACCTCCGCCCAGCGAAGCAAGATCGCTCCTGATCGGCTTCAACAGTATCGGCGGTTGACGCAAGCAGGATTTTTCCTGCTTTTTCTTTTGGCACCTGCCTTGAATCTGTTGCGCTTTGACCTGACTGAAACCCAACTTTGGTTTTTAGGCATGCGCTGGTCCCTCGGCATAGATGCGTTTGTGGCGGGTAACATCAGCGCCACACAAGCAGGCTGGAGCATTGTGTTGCGCGCGTTCTTGCCCGCCATTCTCCTAATAACCGTTTTTTTGGGCATAGCCTATCGCTACGGCCGCCTTTACTGCGGCTGGTTATGCCCGCATTTTTCAGCGGTAGAAACCCTCAACAACCTCTTGCACCGCGCTTGCGGAAAGCTGAGTCTGTGGGACCGTAGCACCACACCACGGGCCAATGTGCAACCCAACGGCCAGTGGTGGCCGCTCTTTGCCCTGAGCTGCGCAGTCATGGGCTTCCTGTGGTCCATCACACTGCTCACCTATTTACTTCCACCCGACATCATTTGGAGCGGACTGGTTCACAACACATTAACCCCAAACCAGGCTCGGTTTATTGGCATTGGCGGCTTGGTATTTACGGCTGAGTTCGCATTCGCCCGGCACCTGTTTTGTCGCTTTGGCTGCGCCGTAGGGCTTTTCCAAAGCTTGGCGTGGATGGCCAACCCGCGCGGAATGGTGGTTTCCTTTGCCCGTGAGCGCGCCCGTGACTGCAAAACGTGCGACCAACCCAGGGGCTCTGCGTGCGACAACGCGTGCCCCATGCGCTTGAACCCACGCAACATCAAACGCATGATGTTCTCCTGTGTCCAGTGCGGTCAGTGTTTGACGGCATGCGACAGTTCACAGCAAGCGCAAGATCGTACGCCCACACTGGAGTGGCAGGTCGGCGCGGATGCGCTGCGGGAGACCCTGCGCCAGCGCAACCGAGATCAAGCGGGACGCCACTAATGGAAGAAATGGTTGGCAAATGGTGGCATAACGCGGTCACGCGGCTTGCGCAGCACACGGACCCAAATGCCGTTGTTCACCTCAAAGATGTCCAAAAATCCATCGGCGTTCTATTTCGGGCTGCGGGCGGCTCGACGGCCCTGCGACTCGCGCCTGCGTCGGAGCAGCGCATCGGTGGTCCACGGAACTGGCTGCAAATCATGGCCGGAAGTGGTGTTCGGGCCGACATGGCCCGACTGGAGCCCGATGTACTGGCCCTCCCCGCCTCCCTGGCGGTTTTCAGTGACCGAGCACTGAACCGGGACCTGTATTTGTGGCTCGCGATTCAATCGGCTTGTTTCAAGCATTCAGGCAACTGGATTGCAGACAACTGCCATGCAACGCTGGTGGGCTTGCGGCAGTTTCCAGGATTTTCACCACGCCACCAAACGCTGCTGGCGGCACACCTGGCGCAGCGTCCCAACCCGAATCGTCTCAAAGGCAAGGCTGCCGCAGGAGAATCCGCAGTGCGCAGTGCGTTACTGTGCGAGAGCTTGGGTGACTGTGCTGTCGACCCGTCAGACGTGGCCCCGGTATGGATGTGGCTTGGCGCGGGAGAAGCGCTGACAAGCGCCACCGCCCGCAAAGCGGGTAAAGAGGACGCCACCGCATCCAATCGTTCCAACAATGCCGAAGATAAGAAGCGTCGCCGCACCGAACAAGCGCAGGAAAGCGATGGGCGCAACGCCATGGTGCTGCCGTTCAGGGGCGAAGCACTCATGTCCTGGAGTGAGCTGGTTCAGGTAAACCGCAGCACCGATGACGAGGACGACGGCAACGCAGTGAACGCCGCCAATGACATGGACAAGCTGTCCATGGCTCCCGATGGTGAAACCCTGGCGTCGCGGGTTAAGTTCGATCTGGATTTACCAAGCTCCAGTGCGGATGACTTGCCTTTGGGTCCGGGCCTGCGCCTTCCCGAATGGGACTACCGCCGTGGCGTCTTGCAGCCGGACCATTGCGTGGTGCAAGCCATGGAGGTTCGTGACGCGGCACCCTATGTGCCGTCTGTAACCCTGCGCCTGACCGCAAAACGCTTGCGGCGGCGGCTGGAGGTATTACGGGACGCCCCCCGCCCGCAATACGGGCAAGAAAGTGGCGATGCCATTGATCTGGATGCCTGGGTTCGCTTCAATGCCGATCAGGTGGGCCACGGTGGCCTGCACAGTGATACACCGCCCGTCTACACACGCCACGCCAAATCCGAGCGCAGCCTCTCAACCCTGTTGCTGGCAGATCTGTCACTGTCGACCGATGCCTATGCCACCTCGGACGCCCGCGTCATTGATGTGATTCGTGACGCGCTCTACGTTTTTGGCGAGGCCCTGAGCGCAACCGGGGACCCATTTGCGATGTGGGGGTTTAGCTCGGTGCGGCGTCAGCATGTGCGCTTGCAGCACCTGAAAAGCTTTGACGAACCCTGGAACGCACTCACCCAGGCCCGTGTCGGTGCGATCAAACCGGGCTACTACACGCGAATGGGCGCGGCCATCCGCCACGCCACGCTCCAGTTGTCCAAACGGCCTGAGCGCCGCCGCCTGCTGATGCTGTTAACCGACGGCAAACCCAACGACTTGGACATTTACGAAGGTCGCTACGGTATTGAGGACACGCGCCAGGCAATTCACGAAGCCCATGCAGCGGGACTATCGCCCTTTTGCGTCACCATTGATGAGTCAGCACACGATTACCTGCCACTGCTTTTTGGACGCCAAGGCTACGCACTGGTGCACCGCCCGCAGGATCTGGTCAACCGACTGACGCAAGCGTGGGCGACCCTTGCCCGTTAGTGACCCCAGTGGGGGCACACGCCCACAGCCGGCAAACTACAATAATTGCATTACTTTCCCTGGGCTTGCCCCCTACATAAAAATGGACATCGAACAATTCGACATGCCGCGCTACTTGGCGGTGCTGCCGCTGTTTAGCGATCTGTCGCAGGTAGAGCGTGAACGCATAGCCCAAGGCTGCCAACTGAAGCGCATGTCGCGCGGCGATATGGTTTTTAGGCTGGGTGAACCCTGCGAAGCCTTTCATCTGGTGGTGCTGGGCCAGGTGAAACTCTACGTCGCCTCGCCCTCCGGGCAGGAGAAGGTTATTGAACTGGTGGGGGCAGGATGCAGCTTCGCGGAAGCGATGATGTTTTTGGAAAAACCCTACATCATCAATGCACAAGCGCTGGTCGACACCTTGCTCATCAGCGTCAGTAAGCAGGCGGTGTTCAGCGAGATTGAGCGCGATCCACGTTTTTGCATGCACATGTTTGCGGGTATTTCCCGGCGGCTCCATGGCTTGGTGCACGATGTCGAGGGGTATGCCCTGCACAGCGGCATGCAGCGTCTGATTGGTTACCTGCTTCGGGACGTTGAGGATGCGAACGCCGCCACCATCGGCGTTGTCACGGTGTCGCTCCCGGTCAGCAAGGCCACAATTGCGTCCCGCTTGTCGCTCACACCGGAGTATTTCTCCCGGGTGCTGCATGAACTCGAAGCCGAAGGCCTAATTGAGATCGACAAACGCGAGATCCGCATTCTGGATGTACAACGCCTTGCCAGTTACGACTCACACTAATTTATAAGCGAAATAGGCCCCTAGACCCCGTGGAATATGCGCAGGCAGCTCCTATTTCGATAGCAAAATCATTCCAAAGTCAGCCACTTCAGGTCAGTGACTCGTTCCTTCAGAGCGGCTGATTTTGTTGTGCAGGTTGTATTTACCCACGGGCTTGTCCATGGGAATGCGCTTGACCTCTTTGAAGGTGGCAGCGTCAAAGACGATCAATGCACCACCGTCGGCCTTGCGCTCCCACAGGCTGGCCAAGGCGTATTTCCCATCCCGGGTGAACTCAATGTGGGCCAAGGTTTTGCCTGGGTCGGTCTTGATCTGGGTGACGATCTCAAGCGTGCGCTTGTCGATGACCTGCAAGGTGTCTTTCGCCTTGCTCATCATCGAATCCGCCCATGCGTAAGGTGTTTTTTCGTGCGAGCGCATAAAGAACCCCGGCCCTGGCGTGGGCAAGGACTTGATAGTTGTCCAATCTGCCATGTCGATCACGGTAATGAGCCCATCCTTCAAATTGGGGGTGGCCATCACCGTCTTGCCCTGCCAGCTCCAGGTAATGCCAGAACCAAGGTGCGGCATGCCAGGCAGAGTGAGATCGGCGATTTTTCTGCGCACATCCAGGTTCACCACCTGCCCTTTGCCCGCCTCGCGGCTGGTACCCATCACCTCGTCATAACTCTGGGTGAAGAAAAAATCATCCAAGGGCTCCGACAGGTAGGTACGGCGCGGGTTGAGAAAGCCGGGGATGAAGGCACCCTCTTTGTACTGAAAATCATGGATCATGCCGATCGGCACATCATCGGCCTTGGGGTTGTAGCTGATCTCCCACAATTCAGGAACGTCCTTCAACGCCGCCACAAAGCTCTGCCTTGGCGCGGCGTCGTACACCGCAGACACCCGGGAGCCAATGCGTCCGTCCTTGTCCTTGACCGCATGCACCTTGAGCAAATTCAAATCCGCATCCAGCAGCACCAGCGTTTGGGGCAGGTAGTTGGCCACTGCCAGGTATTTGCCGTCACCCGACACGGCCACGTTGCGCGTGTTGATGCCAGCCCGAATCTCGGCCACCACCTTCAGGTTCCAAATATCAAATTTACTGATCCAGCCATCCCGCGAGGCAAAGAAAACAAAACGACCGTCAGGGGTGAACTTCGGGCCACCGTGCAAGGCGTAGCGGCTGGGAAAGCGGTGGATGGGCTCCAACTTGTCGCCATCCAGCACGGTGACATGGTGGTCTCCGGTTTCGACCACGATGAACAGATTCATCATGTCAACACCGTTGAACGCCTGCAAGGGTTTGTTCGGCAGGCTGTCTGGTGCGTGGTAAACGATCCGCGAGGCGCGAATATCAGCCTCCAAAAAGGTGGGGGCTGTTTCGGTGGCGGTGTATATGTACTGAACCAGCGCATCGATCTCGTCTTTGGCCAGGCGATCAGAAAATCCTGCCATCTGGGTTGCCGTGCGGCCTTGCGTAATGGTTTTCAAGGCTTCGGGCTTACGCAATCGCTCCAAACTTTGCGGCAACAAGGCCGGACCGGTGCCACCCAATCGGTCGACGCCATGGCACGCAGCGCAGTGAAGCTGGTAGGTCTGTTTAACATCCACTTCGGCCCATGCGGTGGATGCAAAACCACCCACCAGCCACAGCCAAGCAACCCAAGAACTTCTAAGCAAACGCTGGCTCATTGGGCTTCTCTCGCCTGCCGTACGCCGATGTAAGGCTTCATGGGAACCCGCGCACGCTCGCCCAGCAGCCCAATTTCTTCATCCGACAAGTAGCACGCGGGATCCTCCTGCCAAGGGTCTCCCGTCAGCTGCAAAGCACGCACCCGGGTGTTACCACCACACACATCAAAGTAGGTGCACTCGCCGCAGCGACCCTTGATGGTGCGTGGCACCGCCTTGAGCCCCGCCATCAGGGGGTCGGATGTGTCGCGCCAGATGTCAGAAAACGCTCGGTCCCGCACATTACCCAAGTTGTGGTGCCACCAAAAGGTATCCGGATGCACATTGCCAAGGTTGTCGATATTGGCCACATTAACCCCGGAAGAGTTGCCACCCCACTGCGCCAACTTGGCACGCAATGCCGCTTCTTTTTCAGGGAAATGGCGGCGTACCCAGTGCAGCAGGTAGACGCCATCCGCGTCGTTGTTGCCGGTGACGAACTCTTTGTCCACCCCCGCCTCCAGGTACTTCCAGCAGGTGTCAAAAAGCAGGTCCATCGCCTTGCGGGTGGTTTCCAAAAATGCATCCCGACCGCGGTTGGTGTTTCCGCGTCCGGCATAGTTAAGGTGCGACAGGTAAAACTTGTCGATGCCTTCATCTTCCACCAGCTTCAGCAAGGCAGGTAAATCGTGTGCGTTGTCCTGGGTCAGGGTAAAGCGCACGCCCGCCTTGATGCCCGCCGCGCTGCACAGCTTGATGCCTTTGAGAGATGCCTCAAAAGCCCCCTCCTTGCGCCTGAACACATCATGGGTTTCGCGAATACCGTCCAAACTGACGCCTACATAGTCATACCCTACGGCGGCGATGCGGTCAATGTTCGACTCGTCAATCAGGGTCCCGTTGCTGGACAAGCCCACGTAAAAGCCCATGTCTTTGGCACGGCGCGAAATGTCAAAAATATCAGGACGCAACAAAGGCTCCCCACCCGACAGGATCAGCACCGGCACACCAAAGCCGCGCAAGTCATCCATCACGCCATAGACCTCCGAGGTGCTCAACTCCCCGGGGAAATCCTTGTCCGTGGAGATGGAGTAGCAATGCTTGCAAGTCAAGTTGCAACGCCGGATCAAGTTCCAGATCACCACCGGCCCTGGCGGATTACGCTTGGGACCCAAGGGCGTTGGATTGGCGATTTCTCGCATGTATTGGGTAATTCGAAACATGGTCTTTCCTCTATTCGGCCGCTTTGGGGCCCGCCAGGCGCAGCCCGGTTTTCTTCAAAATACGGGTGCTATACAAAACTGAATGGCTACGGGCCTGCGGCCCCAGAAAATCGGCTATCTGGGTCACTTGCAGGCTGACCTCTTCACGGGTTTTTCCGTGCACCATGGCAAACAGGTTGTACGGCCATTGCGGCAAACGCCTGGGGCGGCAGTAGCAATGGCTGACAAAGTCAAAACCACCCACCGCCTTGCCGAGTTGGTCCACCAGTTCATCAGGCACATCCCAAACCGACATGCCATTGGCACGGTAACCAATCGCGTAGTGGTTGGGCACTACGCCAAGGCGGCGTATGACACCCACATCGAGGAGGCGACGCATCCGGCGAATAACGTCCTCGGGTTCAAGGTGCAGTTCACGCGCAATGGCATGGTAGGGCTGGGGCACCAAGGGCAGCCCGCCTTGCGTCGCCACGATGATTGCGCGGTCAACGGCATCAACCGCCTGCAATGGAGTGTTTTGCATAGACTAGCTCACGCCTTGAGATTCAATTCAACAAAATATTCGCGTGACTTTGGGAAATTAAAAACGGTACAGCCTGTGTCCCGCTCAATCTGCGCGATGACATCTTCAATTTCTGCCGGGATCTCGGTGGCGATGACAAACCACATATTGAGGTCATGGTCGCGCGCATAGTTGTGCGCAACCTGTGGCAATGCATTGACACTCGTTGCCACTTGTTCGTAGCGCTCCGCGGGGGCGTGCAGGGCCGCAAGGGTAAAGGCACCACCCATGCGTTCAATCTGGTAGAGCGGGCCCACACGGGTCAGTACGCCGTCTTTCAGCAAGCGGGCAAGCCGCTCCAGGAGTTCATCTTCGGTAAGGCCCAGACGCTGCGCGGCTTCAAGGTAGGGACGCTCACAAATCGCCAGTCCACCGTGCAAACTGTTGATGATGTCGCGATCAGTCTGGTCCATGGGCTAACTCCGGTACCGTTTCACAAGCCACATCGGACACATAACGCGCGCCACACTGCTTGAACCTGCGGGAACTGAACAAGACCTCATGCGGGTAGGCGTCCAACGCGCAAATTTTCACCAGCGCGGCGATGCGCTGCTCGACGTCCGAGCGGTCTTTGCCGTGAATCATGCAAAATAAATTGAAGGGCCAATGCGGCAGTTGCCGCGGCCTGCGGTAGCACAAACTGACCCGCCCCGTTGCCGCAATCGCTTTGCCAAGTTGGCTAACCGTTTCATCCGGTACATTCCAGACCACCATGGCGTTCGATGTGTAGCCCAACTCATGATGGCGCACCACGACGCCAAATCGCTTGATCGCGCCTGCGTCAACCCACTGGCGCAACAAGGCAATGGCCTCGTCCTCTGGCCATCCCAGGGTGGCATAGGGGCGGGAGACCAAGGGCAGGCCCCGCTGCAGTACTGCCATCAAACTGCGCTGCGCTGCGCTCAATGCAAACGGCGCCACGTCTGCCTGCACTTTGGTGTCCGCCTGGAAGTACGGCGACGCGTTTTCACCCAGGCCAAACCCCAGGTCGATGTGAAACTGCTCCAGCAAGGGCAGGCACAGGACTGGGCTGCATCCACACACCATTTCAATCGATTCAAAAACCCTCTGCAATTCTTCGGCGCTGGAAGCCGTTACGACAAACCAAAGGTTGAAACGATGCTCGCGCTGGTAGTTGTGGTTAACCTCGTGAAAGGCGCTGACCAGCGCCGCCACTGCAACCAATCGATCCATCGGCACGGCCAGCGCAGCCAAGGCACTGACACCGACCACATTGGGGCGGAACACCGCGCCGATACGGCTAATCAATCCGGTTTGCAGCATGGATTGCAGCCGCTGAATTACCGTTGCCTCGTCAACATCAAGACTCTGGGCCAGTTCGGCAAACGGCGCTGCAACCAGCGGGAAATCACGCTGGTAGTCATTTAACAGCTTGAACTCCAGCGCGCTGAAAGCGCGCTGATTTGTCTGTGCTGACCCGTCCATTGGTTTCATGCCCATCTCAAAAGCCGATGCGGGCCGCACGACTGGTAAAGAAAATACCGCTCGGAGCCTGCGCCGGCAGCACGGCCCGTTGCGCAAAACTGGCGGTGTCATACACCACGACACGGTTATCGTCACGGGCCGAAATCCAGACCGACTCCCCGCGTGGTGTGAACTCCATATGCAACACGGCCTTACCGGGTGCGAGCTGCTTCACGACTTTGCGACTTTCGACATCGATCACGTCCACGTTGCCATTGTCTGGAAATGCAAAATTGACCCACACTTGACGACCATCAGGCCGTGCGATGACAAACACCGGCTGCCCCGCCACCTTCACACGCCCTGCTTCGAGCCAGGTCTCCGTGTCCACCACCAGCACCTCATGCCGCCCAATAGCGGGCACATAGGCGTACTTGCCGGCCACTGCCCAACCCCGCAGGTGGGGCATCTTGTAGACGGGCAGCTTTTCTTCACCCTTGCCATAGCCGTTCAGGATACGGCGCGCACCCAGTTCCGGGTGCCACAGGTCGACCATCGCCATTCCATCTTCACCAAACAGGCCTGCCAAATAAAAACGACCATTGGGGGTGATCAGTCCGTCGTACGGTTGATTGCCAATATTTCTGAACTTCTCGATACGTGCCTGTTTGGCGTCTGAAAAATCTCCAACCCATATTTCACCAGCGTCAAAAAGACTCCAGACAAAGCGGTTTCCGGGCGCATCGGCCAAGCCCACCACTTTGGAGCGCAAGCCAGCATCGCCGAAGACGGACGGAACGTCCACAACCAGCTCCAAGGTATCCGCCGAAAACACCTTGACACCACCAGGCGAATAATTTTGGGCCGCGACCAGTGTTCCGTCTTGCGAGATGGCTCCACCAATGCTGTTGCCCGCCTGCATCACCCGGCGTTCGATTGCCCCCCGCAAGAGATCGACTTTGGTCAATCCACCGTCCCGTCCAAACACGTAGGCGAAGCGACCATCGCGGGAATACACCAAAGACGCATGGGATAAGTCACCCAAGCCGTGGACACTGGCAATAGTGACGAATTTGCTGGAATCGACGATTTGCACGCTACCGGTGGCACGCTCAATGATGACACCCAAATCCCCCGTGCCACGAAGCACCGGACCAGCACACCCCGCCAAAAGGGACACTGCCGCCGCAAGCAACAGCGTTTGGAATTTTCTAAAATTCATGTGGAAAACCTTTTTGCAAATTGGAGACAATCCAATCGGCTTCTGTATCGCTGAGGAAACGTTGCCAGGGCGGCATGGCGGTGCTGGGCCGCCCCTGCAGGATCACGATCTTGAGATAGTCCACCGGTTTATCCTTCAAAGTTTCTGGCAGCAAAGCTGGACCCAAACCACCGCGAAGAGTTAAACCATGGCAAGAGCCGCAGTCTTGGCGAACCAAGGTGATGAGCTCTTTTTGTCGACTGGGCCCAACAGGGACCGCCGACTCAGCCCAAGAACACGTCGCGGAAAATACGGTGAAAGCCACCACCCAAAACCTGACCAGGCCAACGCCAAAACGCACGACGCGGCGGTCGGCAAGGCTCGGTTTAGTCAGCACGGATAAATCTCTTCATAGGCATGGCAAACAAATTATCCTGCGATCGGATTGCGATTTGCGCGATTTCACAGGCAAAACCAAAGTATCGATTTCAAACTTGATACGAATCAAGTATTGAGTACTAATCGCTATTGGCCTCAGCCCTAAGGCTGCATAATTTAAGCCCTGACAGCGAAAAATTTGCTGCAATTTCCCGGCCCATTCGCTGGGGTATTTTGTGTTTCCCCCTAAGGCCGATCCGGTCAAACGATGTAACGAGGAAGTCCGTGAGCAATATGTTGGCAGCACACAAGCAACCGAACGAAACTCCAAACAAGACACACGCGGGAGTCGTCTATCTGGTTGGTGCCGGTCCCGGTGATCCGGATTTACTCACACTGAAAGCCGCTCGACTGCTGGCTGTCGCCGATGTGGTTGTATATGACAACTTGGTCGGCCCCGGTGTGATCAGCCTCATCCACAGCGGCGCAGAAAAGATCTATGTTGGAAAGCAAACCAATCGCCACACATTGCCACAAGGCGAGATCAACCAACTGCTGGTCAATCTTGCGCGGCAAGGAAAAAAAGTCGTTCGACTGAAAGGCGGCGATCCATTCATTTTCGGACGCGGCGGGGAAGAATTGGAAATATTGGCAGACTGCGGCATTGCTTTTGAGGTGGTCCCAGGGATCACCGCAGCCAGCGGAATTTCTTGCTACGCCGGCATCCCTCTTACACACAGGGACCATGCGCAGTCGTGCATTTTTACGACAGGCCACCTCAAAGACGGCACCCTTGATCTGGATTGGACTGCACTCGCAAGGCCCAACCAAACGGTCGTGATTTACATGGGATTGGGTGCGCTCCAAGAGATTACACGTCAACTCATATTGCATGGAATGCCAGTCGACACACCGGCGGCCATCATTGAAAAGGGCACTACGGTGCGTCAGCGCGTCATGACTGGTACGCTGGCATCTTTACCAGAGCAGGTCCGGGGCCTGGGTCTTGAGTCGCCCTCGCTGATCATCGTTGGCCAGGTAGTTACCTTGAACCAGCGGCTGCAATGGTTCACAGGAGCCGAAGCGAATCTGTAAGCCGCGCCTGTAACGCACTGGAATCGATAGGGCGAAAAAAACGAGTCCCGCAAATACGGGAACTCGTTTCGCAGGACTGTGGGATTACTGTTTGACAGCTTTCACGTCGCCCTCGGCACCCAGGCCCAAGGTGTAGCCCAATGAGACGTGGTGGAATCGTCCGGTCGCGTTATCACCATGAATGGCTATCCCAAATGGGACGGTCTTTCCTTCGCCCGGATTCTTGCGCGTGAAGGTAACGGTGTAGGTGTCTCCAGTCTTGCCACCTTCTGCCTTGGCACCCAATACTCCGCCATCCATTTTGCGTTCGGTGGTGACCGTTCCATCCGCCACCTTGGCGCCCTTTCCACTCTTCCACTGCATCAACTCGTAGCCGCCTTCTTTGGTGTACTTTGTTTTCTTGTCGTCAGCGCCAGGCATGGTGCGCGCATCCATGTGACAAGAAGCCCAGCAACCCACCTGGGAGGCTTGGGGCACTTTGGCATCCGGGAACATCACTGCGGCTTTGACTTCGTTGTCTTTATCACTCTTGTCCACACCACCCGTAGGTGCCTTGAACGTCAAACGGATATACAGGTTGCTTGCGTCATAGGCGGCCTGAACGCCTACCGGGTACATCATGGTTTTTGGCGCGCCCTTGGGCTCCAGCTCCTTGTCGGCAAGGCGTTTGAAATTGAAGTTCAATGTGCCTTTTTCTTCATGGCAGCCAACGCAGGTCTCACCCTTTTTGAGCCCAGCAGTTCCGCTGTGGTCCGATTTCTTGCCAACCCACTCAATGGGGGTAACGCCCGGATGAAATACGTTGATGTCACGCTTGGGAACCTTGGTCCAATCGGGTGCCGCTACGGCCATCTGGGAACCCAATGCCATTAGAGTGCCGACAACCAGCAGGGAAAGAGTTGATTTTTTCATTTGAGTTAGTCCTTTCGATATTTTTAAAAAAGGGTTGAGTTCTTAATTGAAATCAACCGGTTGCCAATCACTCGTCGTCTTCCTTCATGCCCTTGGGCTTGTGGTGCGCAATGCCTTTGTGGCAATCGATACAAGTTTGCTTTTCGTCCTGCGCAATTTTGTGCATTTTGGCTCCGCGCAGTTTTTGCTTCTCGGTATCCATGCCCTCAAAACTATGGCAATTTCGGCACTCGCGGGAGTCGCTGGCTTTCATCCGTGCCCACTCGTTCTCGGCCAAACGCAAACGGTTTGCTTCAAATTTTTCCTTTGTGTCAATGGTTCCGACCAACTTACCCCAGACCTCCGCGCTTGCCTGAATCTTGCGGATCATTTTGTGCGACCAGTCCTTGGGTACATGGCAATCCGAACAGACCGCACGCACACCAGTGCGATTGGTGTAGTGAATCGTCTGCTTGTACTCCTGATACACGTTGTCGCGCATCTCGTGGCAGGAAATACAGAACTCCATCGTATTGGTAGCTTCCATGGCCGTATTAAAGCCACCCCAGAAAAAAATTCCGGAGAAAAAGCCGACTGACAGCAATGCCATCAAGGAATACTTTGCGCTCGGCCTTCTCAGGGTTGCCCACAGTGCCGCAATTTTTGACGCCATTAAAACTCTCCAAACTTCTTAAATACCCAACACTGATGCAAAGGGCAAAGGGGCTTGCGCCCCTTTGCCACCGCATTAATCTACCAACTGACGATTAATAAATGTCATGCTGTGTGTTGTAGACATTGAACTTGCCCGTAGGAGTAATGATCTTCGGATCAGTGATCACCTTCTTCAAAGCCAAGGTCTTGTCGTCATACACCACGATCGCCGACTGATCAGCCTTGCCGCCCCACAAGGAGATCCAGACCTCAGTGCCGTCAGCGCTGTACTCAGGATGCACCGCGCGGCGCGTGGCCTTGGTAACGGGCAGACCGGAGTCCTTGGCCACGTTGATGGTTTTAAACGGCTTGGACAGATCCGACATATTCCAAACGGACACTGATTCAGCAGTTTCCTTGTCGGAATTTTGCGCAGAATCAGCCCACAAATGGGTCGACTTGGGGTGGGTTTTCACAAACAAGTTCCCAGGAACGTGCTTCACTTCCTGGACCACCTTCCAGTTGAACTCTTTGTATTTCGCGTACTTGGGATTGTCCGAAGCGGTGCTGATCAACGTCACCACGTCGGCACCCAAGTGTCCGGTTGCCCATACGGGGCCAAACTTGGGGTGGACAAAGTTGGCACCACGTCCGGGGTGAGGAATCTTGGCGACATCAATCAAAGCGGCCAACTTTCCGTTCTTCAGGTCAACCGCTGCAATTTTGTTGGACGCGTTGGCGGCAACCAGGAAGTAACGCTTGGACGCATCAAAACCGCCGTCGTGCAGGAACTTGGCTGACGCAATGGTGGTGGTTTTCAGATTTTCAATATCCGAGTAGTCCACCAACAGGATCTGTCCTGTTTCCTTGATATTAACGACCCATTCCGGCTTAATTTCAGATGCCGAGATGGATGCTACGCGTGGCTCAGGGTGGTACTCACCATCCACTGTCATGCCACGGGTGCTGACCACCTTGCGGGGCTTCAACGTGTCACCGTCCATGATGACGTATTGTGGGGGCCAGTAAGAACCCGCAATTGCGTATTTATCTTCAAAACCTTTGAACTTGGAAGTATCCACAGAGCGCGCGTCAAAGCCGATCTTCACCTCAGCAACAACGCCAGGCTTCTCCATCCACAGGTCGATCAAAGACAGGCGACCATCGCGGCCAATCACGTAAACATAGCGGCCAGACTTGGACAAGCGAGAAATATGTACCGCGTAGCCAGTCTTGACAATGCTGCGAATTTCTTTCGTGTCGCCATCGATCAAAGCCACTTCACCTGTATCACGCAGGGTCACCGAGAACATGTTCTTCAAATTGAACTTGTTCATTTGCTTGGTAGGACGCTCATTGACGGGAACCATGACTTTCCACGAGTCCAGCGTCTCTTTGAAGCTGTATTCAGGTGGCACATCTGGTGTGTTCTGGATGTACTTCGCCATTAACGACAATTCTTCTTTGGTCAGAATGTCGTCAAAGTTCACCATGCCACCGTCGGTACCGTAACCGATGATTTTCTCAAGCCGAGATTGCCCCAAACTAAGAGTTCCGCCCTCAGTCTTCGTGCCGTCTTTTGCGGTTTTTGTCCAATGTGGCTCCAGATTTTTACCCGTTGCGCCCTTGCGCAGCACACCGTGGCAACCAGCGCAACGTTCAAAGTAGATTTTTTTGGCCGTTTCCTTTTCAGAAGCCGTCATCACCGGGGCTTCAGGGCTCTTGTCTTGAGCCAACGCGGAAATGGCAAGCCCTGTCAGCATCACTGCTGCAGCAACACTGGAAAGACGCGGGAACTTCATAATTCTTACTCCATGGTACCTTGCAGCCAAACCACCACAACGGTGAAATTTGAGGTCCGACGATGGCTGCAACAATTCGCTCGGACGCTTTCATTGTGGATTGCAGCCAACGATGCCGTCCTTAAGTTAAATTAAAATACTCACAACATTGTCAAAAAATACAAATCGTTACCCTGATCTCCCTCTTTTTCAATAGGGCCATACCGTAAAATTAAATTCTCCGATTTTGCGAAGTCCCTCTTTGAAAACTGCACCGACACTCTCCCTTTGCAAGCTCGGCTGTAGCAAGGGGGGGCGGCAACTCTTTAAAGACGTGGACTGCACTTTGCAAGCAGGCCGATGGCTGTACTTAACCGGTGCCAATGGTGTTGGAAAAACCAGTTTGTTGCGCATGGTCTGTGGCTTGGCGCCCATCGAGACGGGGGAAATCCGCTGGAACGAAGCACCCATACAGTCCCAGCGCGATGCCTATCAGCAAGATTTATGCTACTTGGGTCACCTCAATGCCTTGCAGGAATCGATGACGGTGAGTGAAAACCTCCGATTCATAACCGCTTTGGGCGGCTCCAAAGTTGACCAAGACCAAATAAATGGGGTGTTGTCTCGCTTTGGCGTGGGTGGCCGTAGCAATCAATTGGTTCGACACCTGTCGCAAGGGCAGAAGCGCCGCGTTGCACTGGCTCGGCTTGCATTGAGCCCCGCCCGATTGTGGATTCTGGACGAGCCCTTTGTCGCGATGGACGAAGCGGGAATAAAGATGCTGGCAGATCTGATTGCGACCCATTTGACCGATGGCGGCCTTGCGGTACTGACCAGCCATCAACAGGTACCCATTGGAGCCGTTCCCGCACAGGTACTGGAGCTGCGCGCATGACCCAGCAAGGGCTTGAAAAAGTGGGGCTGACCACCGTCATGCTCACAATACTGCGGCGCGAAGTCGCATTGGCAATGCGCCAAAAGGGCGAGGTGTTGACGCCTCTGGTATTTTTTGTGGTCATTGCAAGCCTATTTCCGCTTGGGGTGGGGCCCGAGTCCGCATTGCTGCTGCGCATGGCACCTGGTGTGTTATGGGTTAGTGCGTTGCTGGCGGCCATGTTGTCGCTGCAACGGCTTTTTGCAACCGACTACGCAGATGGATCGCTGGAGCAAATGGCACTTTCCGCCACGCCGTTGGGTTTATTGGTCGCGGCAAAGGCGCTCTCACACTTCTTGCTCTCAGGATTGCCCTTGGTGTTGATGGCACCGGTACTGGGGCTGCAGTTTGGACTTGATGGCCGGTCCTTGGGGATCCTGATGCTGTCCCTTCTAATAGGAACTCCCACCTTGAGCTTGATTGGCAGCATAGGCGCTGCGTTGACCTTGGGCGTGCGGGGCGCGGGGGTATTATTGTCGCTGCTAGTATTACCACTGTATATTCCCATCCTGATCTTCGGGGCTGGGGCCGTCGAAGCCGACCTCGCAGGCTTGGGAGCAAGTGGGCACTTGTCCCTGCTTGCTGCCTTGCTTGTACTGTCCCTATTTTTCGCACCTTTGGCCACAACGGCTGCTTTGAGAATTTCCCTGGAATGAAAACACGCTTGGTTCATTGGTTCAAATTTTCTTCGCCTCAAAATTTCTATTTTTTGGCTGGGCGCATGTGGCCTTGGTTTGCCACCCTCGCTGCGATTCTGATGGCGGTGGGCCTGTGGATCTCGTTCTTTGTGGCACCCACTGATGCTCAACAGGGACAGGGCTACCGCATTATTTTTGTGCATGTCCCGGCATCACAAATGTCCATGTTCATATACATAGTGATGGCGGCTTGGGCTGGGTTGGGGCTGGCATTCAATACGCGCTTGTCTAGCATGATGGCTTCGGCCCTGGCACCAACGGGTGCTTTGTTTGCGCTCTTGTCACTCGTTACCGGTGCCCTGTGGGGGAAGCCGATGTGGGGTGCGTGGTGGGTGTGGGACGCGCGCCTCACTTCGGAATTGATCCTGCTTTTTCTTTACCTGGGTTTTCTGGCGCTTCAATCCAGCATTGACGATCCACGCCGTGCTGACAAGGCTTGCGCGGTTCTGGCCTTGGTGGGTGTCGTGAACGTCCCTATCATTTACTTCTCGGTCAAGTGGTGGAACACCCTGCACCAAGGAGCATCCGTGTCCTTGACTGCGGCACCCTCTATGGCAGTCCCCATGTTGTGGGGCATGCTGATCATGGTCTTTGCTTTTTGGATGTACACGATCGCCGCCGCATTGGCACGGGTGCGCAACATCATTTTGGACCGGGAACGTCATACGGAGTGGGTCAAACATGCAGTGGAATAGTGTTTCGGATTTTTTCGCCATGGGCGGCTACGCCTTTTACGTTTGGGGTAGCTTTGGCTTAACCGCAATCGTCATGGTGGGTGAGGCACTGCTCATTCGCAGCCGACGGGCGGAACTTATTGGCCAACTACGTAACGAACTGTTTTCCGAAAGCACCTCTTCATGAAACCTCGTCACAAACGCGCTGCCCTCATTGGTGGCGGCTTGGCAGCACTCAGCCTGGCTGCCTATTTCGTTCTCAATGCTTTCGAGAGTAATTTGGTTTTTTTCTTCACCCCAAGTCAGATTGCTTCAGGTGAAGCCCCCATAAACCGTACCTTTCGGGTTGGCGGAATGGTTCGCGAAGGCTCTATCAAGCGTGACAACCTTACCGTTGCGTTTGTGGTCACAGATACTGCCAAAGAGGTCAAAGTAAGCTACACAGGCATCCTGCCAGATCTGTTTCGCGAAGGAAAAGGTGTCGTCGCGCAAGGGAAACTGGGGACTGATGGCAGCTTTGTGGCGACCGAAGTACTGGCAAAACATGATGAAAACTACATGCCACCCGAGGCCCAGCATGCTATGGACCAAGCCAAAGCCCAAAAGACCATCCAAACATTGAAATAACCGAGACAGTCATGATTCCAGAAATTGGTCATTTTTCTCTGATCCTTTCGCTATTTGTAGCGCTGGCAATGGGCACCCTGAGTGTCATTGGGGGGCAACAGGGGCGCGGCGACTGGATGGCTCTGGCTCGCCCCGGAGCGCAGGCACTATTTTTTCTGACGGCCTTTTCGTTTGCTTGCCTTACTTACGCCTTCTACACCAACGACTTTTCAGTGTCCTATGTGGCGCAACATTCCAACTCCAAGCTCCCCGACATCTACCGCATTGCGGGAGTGTGGGGTGGGCATGAGGGCTCACTGCTCCTTTGGTTGATGATGCTGAGTTCATGGATGCTTGCTGTGTCCATTTTTTCTCGCCAGTTGCCCGACGCAATGGTGTCGCGGGTACTGGGCATTTTGGGTCTGATTGCAGTCGGCTTCCTTTTATTCATGCTGATCACGTCCAACCCGTTTTTGCGTCTAAGCGACATTCCCGCTGATGGCAAAGATCTAAACCCTTTGTTGCAAGATCCCGGCCTGGTATTTCACCCTCCTATGCTGTACATGGGTTACGTTGGCATGGCCGTACCCTTTGCCTTCGCGATTGCAGCTTTGCTTAACGGTCGCCTTGACGCGGCTTGGGCGCGTTGGTCACGACCATGGGCCACTGCCGCCTGGATATTTTTAACGCTTGGCATTGCCTTGGGCTCATGGTGGGCGTATTACGAACTGGGCTGGGGCGGTTGGTGGTTTTGGGACCCGGTCGAGAACGCTTCGTTCCTGCCTTGGTTGGTAGGTACGGCGCTCATTCACTCGCTGGCCGTGACGGAAAAGCGCGGGCTGTTCCGTAACTGGACCATTGTGTTGGCAATTACTGCATTTTCATTGAGCCTGCTGGGCACCTTCCTGGTGCGCTCCGGGGTGCTGACCTCGGTGCATGCCTTTGCAACGGACCCAAAGCGTGGTGTTTTCATCCTGTTATTCCTGTGCGTAGTGGTGGGTGGCTCACTGATACTGTTTGCCATGCGCGCCAGCAAGGTACGGTCGGTGGGATCATTTGCTTTGGTGTCAAGGGAGACTTTTTTGCTGGTCAACAACGTTTTGCTGGCAACCGCTGCTGCTAGTGTGCTGCTAGGTACTTTGTACCCATTGATAGTGGATGCACTCAACTTGGGAAAACTTTCGGTTGGTTCGCCCTATTTCAATGCCGTATTTGCGCCCCTCATGGTGCCAGTGCTGTTTTTCATGGTGATTGGCTCCTACTCCCGCTGGAAAAGCGACAGCACTCGCGAGCTGGCCAAAAAACTCAGGCCGGTCGCCATCATCTCAGTGCTGCTAGGCTGTACGGTGCCGCTGTTGGCTGGGGCTTGGTCTGCACTCGCCGCACTCGGATTGACTCTGGCTTTTTGGATTATTTTGGGTTCGGCCAACCAAATCTATCGACAATTCAAGGACACAGTGAATTGGAAATCAACCCCTGTGTCCTTCTGGGGCATGCATGTGGCCCATATAGGAATCGCGGTGTGTGTGATTGGCATCACTATGGTCAAGGGCTATGAGACTGAAAAAGATGTACGTATGGTCATGGGTGACACGGTTTCGGTGGGGGGCTACACCTTCCGCCTGACCGGCATTCGCGCCGAAGCAGGTCCAAACTACAACGCCGATGTAGGTGAGGTTGAGTTGATCCGTGATGGCAAAGTTCTCAGAACTCTGCATCCGGAAAAGCGCACGTATTTTTCGTCCACTATGCCGATGACGGAAGCCGCTATCGACACCAATTTGACACGTGACGTGTATGTATCTTTAGGTGAGCAACTGGAAGGCGGAGACAACCCAGCATGGGCAATGCGCGTTTACCACAAGCCCTTCATTACCTGGATTTGGGGTGGTTGTCTACTGATGGCTCTAGGTGGTGCCATGGCTGCTTTGGATCGGCGCTATCGCCGGAAGCTCACCGCTAACTCTACCTCACCCTTGCCAACGGGATTGGTGGCATGAAGAAGACGCTGATTCCGCTCGCAGTCTTTATCGTATTGGTTATTTTTCTTGCCATCGGTCTGACGCGTGATCCTCACGAAATCCCGTCGCCGTTGATTGGCAAACCGGCGCCCGAATTCTCAGCACCCATGCTTCAGTCGTCAGACCAGCAGTTTTCAGCCAAAGACATGCTTGGTCAAGTTTGGCTACTCAACACTTGGGCCTCTTGGTGCGTGGCCTGTCGGCAGGAGCACCCCATATTGTTGGAGTTTGCCAAGACGAAGACGCTACCCATCATCGGGCTGGATTACAAAGACAAGGATGCCGATGGCTTGAAATGGTTGGCCCGGTACGGCAACCCCTATGACAAAACAATTACCGACAAAGACGGTCGCATCGGTATCGATTTTGGCGTCTATGGAGTGCCCGAATCCTTTTTGATCGACAAGGCTGGCGTCATTCGCTTCAAGCAGATTGGTCCGATAACAGATGAAGCCTTGAGAGTAAAAATATTGCCACTGATTCGGGAACTTCAAAAATGAAATACCTACTGGCACTTGTTATGGCCCTGCAACTGACTGTGTCGTCTTTCGCAGGAGAGGCACCTGCGCTGGCAGAAGACCCAGTGGTAGAGCAACGGTTGATTGTGATTTCTGAAGAACTCCGTTGCCTTGTTTGTCAGAACGAATCTCTGGCTGGATCTCGAGCCGATTTGGCAATGGACTTGCGCCGCGAGATTCGTACGCTAATCAAAGACGGCAAATCCGACTCCGAAATCAGGGACTACTTGGTTAGCCGGTATGGCGACTTTGTTCTCTATCGCCCCGTCGTTAAGCCGCTGACTTGGATGTTGTGGTTTGGGCCTTTTTTATTGTTAATTGGTGCCTTGTTTGGTCTTGTGCGCATGGTGCGCCGCAGCGCCGCAAATACCCAGACACCCAACCTTGATGCAGCTCAACGCGCAAAAGCACAGTCTCTACTCCAGGACACGGAACTTCCCTCATGATCGTTTTTTATTCAATTGCAGCGTTCTTGACGCTGCTGGCGATGGCTTGGCTCGTTCGCCCGCTGTTGCGGCCCGCGCCGCTGGGTGGCGTTTCAAGTCAACGCCTCAACTCAATCATTTACCGCGATCAGCTGAAGACGCTTGAAAGTGATCTGGCGCGCGGGGTCATTAGTGCAACCGACTACGAAACCACAAAGGACGAACTTCAACTCCGCCTGCTGGACGATGCGGCTGAAACCCCTTTGGCTGATTCCACACCTGGGACCACCTTTTGGACGGCAAGACGCACCGCCACAGTAGTTGCCCTGCTCTTGCCGCTCGGAGCAGGCGGCATGTATTGGTCCATCGGAACGCCCGCGGCCATTGACCCGATAGCGGCTCAAAATGCGGCCAACGACAAAGTACTGAAGATGGTCGATGGTCTCGCCGAACGCCTGAAAGCCAGCCCCAACAACCCGAAGGGCTGGGCCATGCTCGCGCGGTCTTACAAGGTGATGGGACGCCTGGATGAGGCGGAGCAGGCCTTCGAAAAGGCAGGCGATGTAGTCAACACCGATGCAGACTTGCTGGTGGACTATGCGGACCTCCTGGCTGTGAAGGCCAATGACAACATCGAAGGACGGCCACTTACTCTGATTAAGAAAGCCTTGGAAATCAATCCGCAGCACCCCATGGGATTGATGATCTCCGGGGTCGCGGCCTACCGCCGCTCCGACTACGCTGGCGCCGTTACGTATTGGGAAAAGTTGTTGCTGGTACTTGAACCAGGCTCGCCGGATGCCCAACAGGTAGAAGCAGACATAGCAGACGCCCGCGCCAAGACAGGAAAAAAAGTTGCAGAAAAACTGCCCCCTGCTGTTTCGGCTGCTGCAGCAGCGGGAACCATGACCCCGGAAAAAATCAACCAAATGGTTGAGCGCCTTGCAGAACGGCTCAAAGCCAACCCGGACGACCCGGCAGGTTGGGCACGCTTAGCGCGGGCCTACAAAGTACAGAATCGTTTGGCGGAGGCGGAGCAAGCCTATGTCAAAGCAGGGAAACTGGTCGAAACTGACCCTGACTTGCTGACGCAATATGCAGACCTGCTTGCGGTGCGCGCGAATAACAACCTAGAGGGGCGCCCTATGGCGCTGGTAACCAAGGCACTGGCCCTTAACCCAAAACACCCTTTGGCGCTGATGATGGCCGGCTCTGCAGCCTATCGACGTGCAGACTATGCTTTGGCCGTTACCCACTGGGAAAAAGTACTCACGGTTCTTGATCCCGCCTCCAGCGACGCGACCCAGGTGATGGCCGAGATTGCAGATGCCCGTAGCAAAGGCGGTTTGGGCACGCTGGGTAAGATCAAACCGTAACGGTTGGTCCAACTGGAGCTAGCCTGGTCAGACTTCGCCTAGTCTGCCAGTCTTCGCCATACTCTGATCGGAGCCGTTAGGTGTAACGACCCGTTGCACTTGCGACCAGTGCTGCTTAAATCAATATTTAGTCTATTTGTTTGATTCTGATCAAACGCAACAACTGCAGGCGTTAAAAGCTAATGTAGATTAAGTCGCTTCAAGTGCTCATTTTCTAGAATGACCGACGTTGTCCACCCCACTGGAAACCAGCTCTAAGTTCGTGCTTTCGAACTGCGTTGGGGATGGATTTAACGCAATCAACTAGGAGAGATGCGAATGAAGAGATTAAGCAAACTGGCTGTTTCGCTGATAGCCGCCGGAATGGGCTTGGCCACTACGGCAGCGTGGTCAGCAGATACGTTGCAAGACGTTTTAAAGCAACGAGGACTGAGCCAGCAAGACTTGCTAGCTGCAGCCAAGACTTATGTCCCCACTGGAAAGCGCGACGAATTCGTTGCATTCAGCTCCGGCGGTCAATCGGGACAGGTCATCGTTTACGCTATCCCTTCAATGCGCATTTTGAAATACATCGGCGTGTTTACACCTGAGCCATGGCAAGGTTACGGCTTTGACGAAAGCTCCAAAAAGGTATTGGCTGGTGGCCGCATTGATGGCAAAGACATCACTTGGGGTGATACACACCACCCCGCCATGTCCGAGACCAATGGTGAATATGACGGTCAATTCGTCTTCATCAACGACAAAGCCAACCCTCGTTTGGCGGTGATTGACTTGCGTGACTTCGAAACCAAGCAGATTGTGGTCAACCCCATCTTTAAATCAGAGCACGGTGGAGCCTTTGTAACCACCAACTCGGAATACGTGATTGAGGCAGCGCAATACGCCACGCCACTAGAGAACAAAAAGTTCTACCCACTGGAAGAGTTCAACGAAAAGTACCGTGGCGGCATCACCTACTGGAAGTTTGACCGTAAGGAAGGCCGTATCCAGCCGGAAAAGTCATTCTCACTTGAACTGCCACCGTACTCACAAGACTTATCGGATGCTGGCAAAGGAATGTCGGAAGGCTGGTCGTTCACCAACTCCTTCTGTTCCGAGCGTTATGTCGGTGGTATTGAGAAGGGTCGTCCACCTTACGAGGCAGGCTGTTCTGCCAAAGACACTGATTACATGCACGTAATCAACTGGAAGAAGGCTGCTGAACTGGTCGCCGCGGGCAAGGCCAAGAAGATCAACGGGCATAACGTGCTGATGATGGAAACTGCCATCAAAGAAGGTGTCTTGTTCCTGATCCCCGAGCCAAAATCCCCCCACGGTGTGGACGTAACCCCGGACGGAAGCAAGATCATTGTGGCTGGCAAGCTCGACACCCACGTCTCTGTTTACAGCTTTGAGAAAATACAGGCCGCCATCAAGGCGGGGAACTTTGAGTCCAAAGATCCGTATGGCATTCCGGTGATTGCCATGAAAGATGCCTTGCACACGCAGGTATCCTTGGGTCTTGGCCCATTGCACACCCAGTACGACAGCAAGACCTGTATTGCCTACACGTCACTCTATGTGGACTCGCAAGTGGCCAAGTGGAACTACTGCGAAGGCAAAGTTCTTGACAAACTGAGTGTGCACTACAACATTGGCCACTTGATGACCATGGAAGGTGACTCCACCAAACCGGCCGGCAAGTACCTGGTCGCATTGAACAAGCTGGCTATTGATCGATTTGTTCCCGTCGGCCCGTTGCACCCCCAAAATCACCAGTTGATCGACATCAGCGGTGACAAAATGCAGCTGCTGTACGACATGCCCATTCCTTTGGGCGAGCCGCACTATGTAATTGCCATTGATGCCAAAAAGCTGAAACCAGCGGTGCGTTACAAAGTTGGAACCGACAGCCGTACCGACCAGGCGCACCCTGGTGCCACCAAGGCTGGTGAAGAGCGCACGGTGAAGAAAGGCAATAAAGTCGAAGTATTTGGCACATTGATCCGCTCACACATCACGCCTGAGACCATCGAGGTCGAAGTCGGTGATGAAGTAACAATCAACCTGACCAATCTCGAACGCGCCCAGGACGAGACCCACGGCTTTACCGTCAGCACCTTCAACGTGCATGCATCGGTTGAGCCAGGTAAAACTGTGGCTGTGAAGTTCAAGGCCGACAAGGAAGGCGTCTATCCGTACTACTGCACGGAATTCTGCTCTGCGTTGCACCTTGAGATGCAAGGCTACTTACTGGTCAAGCCCAAAGGCTGGAAAGCCACCAAAGCAACTTTGGCTGCCCAAAACTACACCGAAGCAGACTACAAAGCAACGGTGAAGAAGGTGGCTGACACCCAAGCCATCATTGACTCGGTCGTCGCCTACATCACTAGCGTGAATTACAAAGACTTCCCTGAAGTCGTAGCCATGGTGGAAGACGCATTTGACCAACTTGGAAAAACCAAGGATATCAAGGTCAAGCACGAGGCTGCCGCGGCCAAGAAGGATTGGGAAAACGCCAATCTATGGGCTGAGCAAGTCTGGCAATACCAAGTTAAAACCGCCGACCTCGGTCTGCGGGCCAAAACTTTCCTTGAGCAAAACGGCGCCAAGAAAGTTAAGTAAACCTGTTTAGTTAAGCAACTGCGGGGAGTCGAATTGCTCGACTCCCCGCAGTCATTTGGAGATCAAAAACCATGAAGACAAAATTGTTATTTGCTGCAGCACTGACTGCTCTTACATCCGCCCCGGTCTTGGCTGATGGCGCAGCACTGTATGCCGAAAAAACCTGCATCGCTTGCCACGGCAAAGAGGGAAAAAAACCTCTGACGGCGACTTACCCCAAACTTTCAGGTCAAAACGCTGCCTACCTGGAGGCCCAAATGCTCGACATTCAAAGCGGCACCCGTGCCAATGGCAGCAGTGCCGCTATGAAAGGTGTCATGCATTTGGTTTCCGCTTCGGAAATCAAAGAAATAGCCCAATACCTTTCCAAACTGAAGTAATTCACTTTCATTTTCATCAGGAGCAATCGACATGAAAAAATTTCTTGCATTGGCCTTTTCCATAGCACTAATACCCGCCATCTGTACGGCCGGTGGACCACCTGCAGCCATACAGGCGGGCATCGAATCCAAGGACTACAAGTGGAATGCCCAAGAGGGCGAAAAGATTGAAGCACTCAAACTCAAAGGCTCGGTAAAAGACGGCAAGGAAGGCTACGAAGTCTGCGGGGCCTGCCACCTTCCCTCGGGAGCAGGTCGCCCGGACGGCACATTCCCGCAACTGGCTGGGCAACACACCACTGTATTGATCAAACAGATGGCGGACATTCGTGCTGGTCTGCGCGACAACCCCACCATGTATCCGTTTGCCAAAGAGCTGACAGATGCCCAAGAATTGGCCAACGTGTCAGCCTACATTGAGAGTCTGTGTATTCCGGCGGTGCACGGCATGTACGAAGGCACGGACGCGGCGAAACAAGTCGCGGACGGAAAAGCCATGTATGAAAAGGAGTGTATTGAGTGCCACAAAGCCAACGGCGAAGGAGTCAAGGACAAGTTCTACCCTGTGCTGGCCGGTCAACATTACAAGTACTTGCTACGCCAGATGACCGAAATTCGGGATGGCCACCGTCGCAACGCCAATCCTGACATGGTGAAAATCATCAAGAAATATGACAACACGCAACTGGTTGCAATCTCGGCTTATCAGGCCAGCCTGAGCATGCCAGGATCCACCTGCAAGGCCGGACCTGCGGCCAAGACTTCCAAGAAAAAATAAGTCCAAACCATGAACGCACAGACCCAACAAAATCGACTGATCACGGCACTCACCATGGTCGCCCTCGTGGCCATGATTGCAGCCTTTTTCGCCCCGATATGGTGGGTCTCACTCACCGCCCCCAACTATCCGAAGGATGCTTTTCCAGATGGCATCCGCATTCACTTCCACTTTGATGGGGTGCAAAACGGTTGCAGCGCGGTGGGTGCCAACACCCGCATGGGCTCAGAAACCATGCAAGCAGACATGGGCCCTGATTCAGAGCGTTACAACCCAATTTTGGATGCCAAAAAAGACGTTAACAAAGACGCAGCGGGGTTGGATTGTGTTCATGAAATGAACACAATCAATCACTACGTTGGCATGTTCCCGATCGCGACCGGTGCCCCCGTTGAAAAGCCATTGGCCAAATTTTTCTTTGGTTTTTTTGCCGTGATGCTTCTGGGTTTCATGACACCCGCTGGCAAGCGACGCGTGACGGTGCTTTCCGCTGGTTTTAGTGCCGTAGCGGCTTGGGTCGTGGTCGACCAATTTGTTTTGGGCCATCTGGCCAGTCACGTCAAAGCGTACATGACCGAGGCCGCCACGTTTTTCAACGAGCCTGCCCGTATTCAGGTCTGGGGCGATAACGTCAGCCTGTACAGCAAGGTTGCAATTGCCGGTTTGATCGCGGCCATGGGAATAGTAGTAGTCGCAGTAGCAAAACTTCCAAAGTTCTCACTTCTCCTGGCATTGATTCCAGGTCTGCTCCCCGTCTACTTTGTCATTGAATACGCAGGTTGGCTTTGGTTCTTTGGACACAACATGCACCCATGGGGCGCTTTCACGGTCAAGCCTTTTATGCCCACCGTGTTTGGCGAAGGCAAGGTAGCGCAGTTTTCCACCTACTCCTATCCGTATTGGGGCTATGGCCTGCTTGTGGTGACATTTGCTTGCCTGATGCTTGCCGTACTACTACGTCGCCGCCAAATGCGTGAAGGCACAGAGTTATAAACCGCATGAATAGCACACGCTGGTTCTCGTTACTGCCACCTCTTTTGCTGGTTTCGTCACTGCTGCTTGCGCGCACCATCGACGTTGATGACGAGGCTGGCAAGCCCCCAGCACTCGGTGCCACGGCTGATTTATCCACCGCTCCACGCGTGGACGTTGACCGCCCCAAGCCCACATTTCCACTGTATGAGCGCAACAAACGCGTTCATGGGCTCAAACCTTTTCAGGCATTGGTCGATGCAGCGCCAGAAGGATCTGTGCTGACAGTAGCTGCTGGAAACTACGCTGGACCCGTGATTCTCACAAAGCCATTGACCATTGAAGGCAATGGCAAGGTCACCATCGATGCAGGGGATCGGGGCACCGTTTTTTCGATGCAAACCAATGGTGCCATCCTGCGCGGAATCCACCTGACGGGATCAGGCGACTCGCATGACACCGACGACTCCTGCCTGGACGTACGTGGCCACCACAACCGCATTGAAAAACTTGTGGTGGATAACTGCCTTTTTGGCATTGACCTCAAGCAATCCAACGACAACACCGTGATCAAAAATACGGTTCGCTCCAAAATGGCCGACCTGGGCGTACGCGGTGACGGATTGCGGCTGTGGTACAGCCACCGCAATCTGATCGAGGACAACGAAGTCACTGATTCACGCGACATGGTGGCCTGGTACTCGAACGACAACACATTCCGTCGCAACATGGGCACCCGCAGCAGGTACTCAATCCACTTCATGTTTGCCAAGAACAACATCGTTGAGGAAAACCGCTTTATTGACAACGCCGTAGGGGTGTATTTCATGTACACCGAAGGTGGTGTTCTGCGCAACAACCTCATTTCACACGCCACAGGCGCCACAGGAATGGCGATTGGTTTTAAGGAAGCCAGCAACACCGTGATTGAGGGCAATGAGATCATTTACTGTGCAGTTGGCATCGGCTCAGACCTGTCGCCGTTTCAACCCGACAGCAAAATCTGGATCAAAAACAACCGTTTTGCCTACAACGGTATCGCAGTGCAATTCACCAGTGAACTGGGTGGCAATGTGGTCACCGACAACGTTTTTGAAGGAAACCTCACCAACGTCGTTCAATCCGGGCGTGGCAAGGCGGGTCTGAACGAATGGCGTGGAAACTACTGGGACGATTACACCGGATTCGATCGCAACCACGATGGCATGGGGGACACCGCTTACGAGTTGTATGCCTACGCCGACCAGATCTGGATCGAAATGCCGACGGCGCGTTTTTTCAAAACCGCCCCCGTGATGGAACTATTGGATTTTCTGGAGCGACTCGCCCCATTTTCTTCACCTGAACTCACACTCAAAGACGAGCGTCCCCGTTTCGTCAAACCACAAGGAGTGAAAGGATGACTGAACCCACACCGGTAGCAACAACGCCCAGCAAACCCAAACCTCGCTTGAGCAGGCAGGATCGCCGCCGATGGCTGCGCACCGCGCTACTGGCAGGGGGTGTACTGGGTGCTGCGCTGTCGGGGTACCTGCCGCTGGCTTACGCGCAAAGGCAGCGACTGCGTCCACCTGGCGCTCTTGACGAAAAAGACCTGTTGGGGTCGTGTATCAAATGTGGGCAGTGCGTACAAGTTTGCCCAGTGCAAGCCATTAAGCTGGCCGATCTGGTGGACGGGTTTGGTGTGGGTGTGCCGTATATCGACCCGCGTCAGCAGGCTTGCGACTTCTCCTGCGATGCAGTTCAGTGCATTTTGGCCTGCCCTACTGGCTCCCTCGCCTACGAAAAACCTGGATTTTTGATGGTTCGGGCGGGGTCCAATTTGGCGACCAAGCCCACACTCAAGGCCAAGGAAAAGGACGCCGAACCCACGCTCAACCTGAAGGAACGCATGGGCGTGGCGCGATTGACACGCCCAGAAGCCTGCCTGGCAATTCAAGGCAAAGGATTCAAAGGTCAAGCGCGTGGGGCGTCTTTTAAGGGGCGCATGCGGTACATGGAGGTCGACCGCTGGAAGCCAATTTTGGTCGCCGACCACCCCTACGACGTCCCAGAATGCAATCTTTGCGTAAGCGAATGCCCCGTGGGCGGCGCTATTTCCATGGAGTCGTTCACGACGTCAGACGGCAAGACCCGTCGTCAACCCGTCGTCCATGAACCGTGTGTGGGATGTGGCGTGTGCGAGATGGTGTGCCCCACCGAGTCGGCCTGCATTGTGATTGAAGCCCGGGAGGTTTGGAAAGTATGAAAAACGTCCAATGGAATCGCTTCTTTACACAGATCGCAGTCATGTTTGGACGCGAGTCCAAAAAACCCACGGTCATCACGGAGCGCGCGCAACAGGTCCATGAACTCAAGCGCATGGCCAACAAAGTTGAAGTGCGTGCGGCCATCATGAAAGCGCATGAAAAGCCGCACGTCAATACGTGGCGCAACCGGCGCTGGGCCGTGTTGGTGGCAGCCAATCTTTTGTTTGTGGTGTCATTCGGTTTTGATATTCAAATTCTCGAAGGTGCACTGACTGCCTCGCGTTTCATTGGGTTCCACCTGATCGACCTCAATTCTGCACTGCAGGTCATGCTGGCCCACAAACACATCATCGTGAACCTGGTCATCGGCACCATGACGGTCATGGTCTTCTGGATGCTCGTGGGCGGACGTACTTTTTGTTCCTGGGTTTGCCCTTACCACCTGCTTGCTGAGTGGGCAGAAAAATTGCATCTATGGATGGCCAGTAAAAAATTGGTGTCCGACCAGACCATGAGCCGCAGCCTGCGCACTTATTTTTGGATCGTCTTTGCTGCTGCCGCGCTGGGAACAGGCTATACCGTTTTTGAAGCCATCTCGCCAACCGGTATTCTCTCGCGGGCGCTGATTTACGGGCCGGGCTTGGCGTTGCTGTGGGTGCTGGCACTATTACTATTTGAAGTGGCAATTTCACGCCGCGCCTGGTGCCGTTACGCGTGCCCCATCGGACTCACCTACGGCGTCGTCGGCATCTTGTCGCCGGTACGTGTTGTGTATACGCTTGACGGCTGTTTTCATGAGGGCGACTGCCGCAAGGTTTGTCTGGTTCCCCATGTGCTGGATACAGTCGTCAAAGGTCGCGCCGTTGACACCGTGGTCCCACTGGGCCCCGACTGCACGCGCTGCGGAGCCTGCGTGGATACCTGCCCGACTGGTTCACTCAAATTCGATATCAAGGGCCTCTCCAAATTACTGTAATACATCGCCCCAACTGGGGCTTTGCAGCATCTCTCACATAGGCAAACTCCGTGATCCGTTTCAATAACGTCAGTAAATCTTTCCGCCGCGCCCACATTCTTGATGGCATCCAACTTGAAGTGGGCCTGGGCGAACGGGTGGCCCTGATTGGCTCCAACGGGGCAGGAAAAACTACGCTCATTCGATGCCTGCTCGGGGAATACACACACGACGGCGAAGTGTTGATCCAAGGCCGTAATCCGCGCCTAGAGCGCACCGAGGTCCTTGGGCTGATCGGCTTCGTGCCACAACTACCCCCACCGCTAAAAATGCCAGTCGGGCAGCTGATCGATTTTTCAGCCGCGCTGTGCAACACCCCTGCGGTGCGCATGCATGAAATTGCCATCCGCCTTGGACTAGACATTGCCAGCATCCTGGCGCGGCCCTTCAACAAACTCTCCGGCGGCATGAAGCAAAAGCTGTTGATCGCCATTGCACTGGGGCGCGATGCCAAAGTGCTGGTGATGGACGAACCCGCTGCCAACCTCGACCCCCAAGCCCGAAAAATATTCTTTGAGCTGCTGGAAGAGCGTGCCCAAAGCGCGACCATGCTGATCTCAAGCCACCGCATCAACGAAGTGTCCGCTTTGGTCAACCGCGTGGTGGAACTCGATTTGGGTAAGGTCGTGCTGGATGAAAGTATTGCTGAAAACGTATCCATGACCGGCATGCTGAGCGGCCGCGTGGTGGCCCGACAACCTGAACCGGCATTGGCCAAGGCGCTGGAGCAGTGGAACTTCCGCGTCCTGGACGCGCAAGTGACCCAATGGGAGGGAGAAGTCGCCGGACCCGACCGTCTGCGTTTTCTGGGCATGGTTTCACGCTACGTGGCGGTCGTTAGTCACGTCTCGTTAACTGAAATCAACCCATGAGGCGACGTGCTTTTGTAGCCCACGGGATTGGCCTGACGCCAATAGCCGCCCTGTTTGCGGCATGTGGTGACGATGGCGTGTGGCCGGACGGAATGGTTGCCTTCAAATGGGACCGTGACGTTTGTGCGCGCTGCGGCATGGCCATATCAGACCGGCGCTTTCCAGCCCAGATTCGTGGCGGCCCTAAAAACACCGCATTCAAATTCGACGACATCGGCTGTGCCTCCACCTGGTACGAAGAAAAGCACAAAGAGCACCCCTGGATGACCGATGCAGCCACCCGATTCTGGGTGGCCGACTTTGCCAGCAAAGGCGGTACGTGGCTGGACGCCCGCAGTGCCCATTACCTGAGCGGAAAAACCTCGCCCATGGGCTACAACTACGCGGCCTTCCCTGAGCCGCAACCAGACACGGTCAACTTTGACGTCATGAGCAAAAAGGCGGCCAGCATGTGGCCCGCCAATTGTTTGCCCGGATCGACCGTTGACCGCCCCATTTTCAGCGCCCCCGGCGCACCCAAATAACCCAACACTTATCCCATGAAACAACTCTGGCTCACCGCCAAACTCGATATTGTTGAATCCCTGCGTGCACGCTGGTTTCTGATCTACACCCTGGTCTTCGGAGGCATCGTAGCGCTGCTGTTTTTGTTCGGGCTAACCGAATCCCGGGTGCTGGGCTTCATCGGCCTGTCGCGCCTACTGGTGACTTACATCCAGTTGACCATGGCCATTTTGCCGATCTTCGTTTTAATCACCACGGTGCGCTCCGTCGCGGGTGACCGGGAGGCCGGTGTTTACGAGTATTTGCTGTCCTTGCCGGTGTCGCTTGCCGCCTGGTTTTGGGGCAAGATCTTGGGGCGTTACATCGTCATCTTCCTGCCAGTGTTCGGTGCCATGGTGATGGCTGTACTGATTGCAATGGTCAAGGACATTGAGGTGCCTTGGGCCATCTTCAGTTACTACACCGCCCTGCTAGCCGTGATGGCCGCCTGCTTTTTAGGTATCGGGATGTTGATCTCGTCCGTGGCCCGAACCACCGACATGGCGCAAGGTGCGGCCTTTTTGGTCTGGCTCACGTTTTTGCTGTTCCTCGACCTGATTCTGCTCGGCGTGATGATCCAGGGGAAGATTTCACCCGAGCTGGCCGTGACCCTGGCCCTGGCCAACCCGCTGCAGGTGTTTCGCACCGCGGCGCTGGCCATGTTTGACCCGCAGCTCATCGTGCTCGGACCCTCGGCCTACGTCATTCTGGATCTGTTTGGCGCCTTTGGCTACAAAGTCTTTGCATTGGCTTACCCACTGGTGCTGGGCGTAACGGCTGCATTTACGGGCTTTGTGCTGTTTCGCCGTGGGGACCTGCCTTGAGGCGCAGGTCCGTTGGCGCCGCCCTGCTGGCGCTATCACTGGTTTTCGCCTGCATCCTGGCCCAAGCGCAAGCCAATCCCCCTATTCAGGGCGGCCTGACCTTGGAAGAACCCGGGCGTATCAACACCAGCGCCCTCTTTGGTGCCACTTTGTATGACCTAGACAACAAGGCGGTGCTGTTTTCGACCCATCGCGGTCGCCCCATGATCATCAACTTTTGGGCGCGTTGGTGCCCGCCTTGCCGGGTGGAAATCCCTGAACTGGTCGCCCTGCAGCAACAAAAAACCGGCGTGGACATCATGGGTATCAACATCGAAACAGACCCCGCACCGGTGCGCGACTTTGGCCGCGCCTACGACATCAACTACCCGGTGTTGCTCACCCGCGCGCCGGGCATTGAGTTGATGCGCTCACTGGGGAATAGCAAGGCAGGCCTGCCATTTACAGTCGTACTCAACAAGCAGGGTGAGGTGGTGGCCAGCCGCATGGGCGCCATGACACGCGCGCAGCTTGAGCTTGCAGTTGAACGGGCGCTACGCTAGCCCCATGCAAAACAAACCCTCGATCGACCAAAGTTTCGGCAAACAAACCGTTAGCAGTGACGAACGCCGTGAACGCATCCGACTGGTTTTCAACGCCGTGGCGCCGCGCTACGATTTGATGAACGACCTGATGAGCATGGGCATCCACCGCCTGTGGAAGCGCAAGCTGGCACGGCGGGTGGCAGGCATCTTGGGGCGAGTCGTCGATTTGGCAGGCGGCACTGGCGATGTGGCCCGTCTGCTGCTGGGTGTTGGCCGTGAAGTGGTGGTATGCGACCCCAGCCTGGCCATGATGCAGGTAGGTCGGGCACGCCCCGGCAACGAGGGCGTGCAGTGGCTGGCCGGTGAAGCCGAAAACCTGCCCTTGCCCGATGCCAGCGTAGATTTGCTCACGGTGTCGTTCGGGCTGCGCAACGCCACGCAATTGGCAACCGCCCTGACCGAAGTGATGCGTGTGCTCAAACCCGGTGGCCGTTTTGTTTGCCTGGAATTTTCAAGACCAGCGGCTTGGCTGGCCCCGTTTTACGATCTGTACTCGTTTTTCGTCATCCCCCGACTCGGCGCTGCGGTAGCCGGGGAACCCCTGGCCTACCAGTACCTGATCGAGTCGATCCGGCGCTTCCCCGACCAACAGGGGTTTGCCACACTGATGCGACAAGCGGGGTTTTCAGAGGTTCGCTGGGAAAACGTGTCGTTTGGCATTGCCTGTCTGCATTTCGGGTCCCGCCCCCATGGCATTTGAATCGCACGCCGAATCGCTGAACCTGTCGGCACCTGGCAGGCGGGTATGGTGGACCGCCATTCGTCCACGCACACTGAGCATCGCGGTGGCGCCGGTGCTGCTGGGCACGGCATTGGCCTGGGCTGATGGCAGCGTGCGACACTGGCCTGCTCTGCTGGCGGCGCTGGCGTGCGCCTTGCTGATTCAGATTGGCACCAATTTGCACAATGACGTGATCGACTTCGAGCGCGGCAATGATCGGCCCGACCGGGTTGGCCCGCTCCGGGTCACCGCCGCCGGATGGGTCAGCGCCCGCACCATGCACCAGGCCACCCTTTTTTGTTATGGATTGGCGCTGGTCATCGGCATCTACCTGGTGGGCCATGGTGGCTGGCCGATCCTGCTGGCAGGCGTTTCGTCCCTGTGGGCGGGTTGGGCCTATTCGGGTGGGACGCGGCCGGTATCCCACACGGCATTGGGCGAGGCGTTTGTGTTGGTATTTTTTGGCTTGGTGGCCGTATCTGGCAGTCATTGGTTGCAAAGTGGAACGCCTTCGCTGGACGCACTGTTGTGCGGCGCAACCCTCGGACTGCCGGCTGCCGCCGTATTGCTGGTCAACAACTTCCGTGACCTGGAAGCGGACCTGCGCAGTGGTCGCCACACCTTGGCCGCCCGCTTGGGGCCCAGCCGCTCGCGCACTGCCTACACCGCCATGGTGCTGCTGCCGTTTGCCTTGGTTGTGCTGCTGGCGTGGCGTGGCCACCCTGGCGCCTTGCTCGCCCTGCTGGCACTGCCACACAGCATTCAGTTGACAAACCGCTTGCGTCAGGATGCCAGTGCCGCATCGCTCAACGCCTTGCTGGCGGCTACCGCCAAAGTTGGCCTCATCCTGGCGGTGCTACTTGCACTAGGGATATTTCTGTGAGCATGTCGGTATTGACCCAATGGCTACCACTGGCCTTGGCGTTCATCATGCTGTACCTCGGGCTGACCCTGCATGTTCAGGATTTCCAGAACGTGCTGCAACGCCCACGTGCGCTGCTTGCTGGTCTGGCTGGTCAACTGCTGATGGTTCCCCTGCTGGGATTTGTCGTAGCCTGGATGCTCCATCTTGAACCCACCATGGCGGTCGGGCTGATGGTGCTGGCCGCATGCCCCGGGGGCGTTAGCTCCGGGCTGCTGACCCACCTGGCACGAGGTGATGTTGCACTCTCCATTTCACTGACCGCCGTGACCAGCGTCGCGTCGGTGCTGACCCTGCCCTTGCTGGTGGATGGCTCCATGCGCTTCTTTATGTCCAACGGCATGGGCATCGAATTTCCCATCGGGGGCATGGTGCGCAGCATTTTTCTTCTGACCACCGTGCCCGTACTGACCGGCATGGCACTGCGTGCATGGCAGCCAACCCGGGTGGCCCGCATTGAGCCCATCGCCGGGCGCATTTCCACCTCGCTGTTCATCCTGGTGGTCTTTGTCACCTTTTGGGACCAGCGCCAGGTGCTGCTCAACAACCTCTCCACCATTGGTCCCGCCAGCCTGCTACTCAACGTGACGGTGCTCGCTGGCGCTTGGTTCCTGTGCCGCCAACTGGGTTTGGTGCGGCGGGATCGCATTTCCGTGGTGACCGAATGTGGGCTGCAAAATTCCGCCTTGGGCATCTACGTTTGCGTCCAACTCCTGCAGTCACCCGCCATGAGTGTGCCCAGCGTGGTGTACGCCCTGTTGATGAACGGCGGGGCACTGGCTTTCGTCTTGTTAATGCGCCTCAAGTCTGGGCAATCCGGTTTGAGCACTACCACGGGCAACCCATGAAAACGCGGCTCACCGTGGGAGTGCTCGCTCTCGGCGCGCTGTGCATGACGCTGGTACAGGCGACTGCACAACCAGCACAACAACCGCCAACGCAAGCCCTGCAACCGCTCATTGACGCCACACCCACGGGTGGCACTCTGCATTTGGCCCCTGGCGTCTACACCGGCCCGGCCACCATCGACCGCACGATGACCCTGGAGGGCGATGGCCAGGCGGTCATTCAGGGCGATGGCCACAGCACAGTTTTAAGCGTCGCCGCCACAGCAGTCACCCTGCGCGGCCTGCGCGTGCGCGGCAGCGGTGACTCACACGACCGTATCGACGCCGGTATCTTGTTGCAAGGTGACGAGCACCGGGTGGAAAACAATGATCTAGAAGATGTGCTGTTTGGCATTCACCTCAAAGGCGTCAACCGCGCGCTGATCAAAGGCAACCGGGTCACCGGAAAACCCTTCACCACCGGCTTGCGCGGTGACCCATTGCGGCTTTGGTACAGCAACCACAATCGCATTGAAGACAACCACTTCACCCGGGGGCGTGACGTAACCCTGACCAACTCGCCGGACAACCTGTTGCTGCGCAACCGCTTTACCGATGGGCGTTACGGCATGCACATCATTTTTTCACCCCGCTTGGTGGCGCAAGACAACCACTTAAGTGATACCGGCACTGGCATTGTGGCGCTGTACTCACCGCAACTCACCCTGATTGGCAATTCCATTGAACACGCCCTAACCGACGGCGGCGGTGGCATCGTGATCCGGGAAAGTGACGGCAGCCTGATTGAGAACAACAAGGTACTGCACTGCACGGTGGGGCTGAAGATGGACGCCCCACTCGCAGGTGGGCGGCAAATCACCGTGCGGGGCAACCACTTGGCCTACAACATTGTTGGCATGTTCTTTCTGGGTGAGGCCGGTGTGGCCCAATTCAGCAACAACCGCTTTGACAACAACCTGACCACCGTGGCCATCAGCGCACCGGGCGCGGGCAGCGCCAACCAGTGGAGCGACAACCAATGGGACGAATACCAGGGTTTCGACCGCGACCACGACCAGATCGGCGACACACCGCATGACGTGATGCTGTACGCCGACCGCATCTGGATGGAAACACCCAAAGCGACCTTCTTCCGCAACACCCCCGCCTTTGAGTTGCTCGACTTTTTGGAGCGACTGGCCCCCTTCTCTTCCCCGCACCGCGTGCTGCAAGACCCCCGACCACGGATGTGACCCGCCCCCGCCACCCAACCCAGGAATTTTCCGTATGAAACATATTTCCCTCACAGTGATCGCGCTCGGGCTTGCCCAGGTAATGCTGGTAACGCCAGTCCACGCCCAAGCGGCTTCCGAGCTGGCCCTGCAAGTCGTGAATGAACTGGCCCAGGTCAATGGCCAGGCACTGGCTTGCCAAGAGCTGAAAATCGCCACACGCGCAAAGAGCCTGATGATTGCCCATGCCCCCAAGACGGCACGGTTTGGTGATGCCTACGAAGTGGGCACCCAGCAAAGCTACAGCGCACAGATCAGTGGCACAGCGGCATGTCTGGACAGCGCTTTGCTAACAAAACGCCTGGATGCCATTGCACAGCGATTGCAAACCACCCTGCCAGTCCCCCTTACAGAAAGCAAATAGCCATGAAGACCCCTGCCCTACAACACCGCTTGGCAGCCCTGACGCTCTTGGTGCTGGCTGCGCTCACTAGCCCTGCCAGTGCGCAAACAAACCAGCCCGGCCTGGCCGAGCCCGTCAGTGCGGCGGACGCTGCCGCAACCACGCACGAATTCCCCCGCTACCTGCTGCAAAACGGCCGTGGGCGCGCGGTGATGGTGGGTGACTTTCGTGAACGATTTCAGTTGATCTCGTTCGGGTTTACCGGCTGCCCGGACGTATGTCCAACGACCATGCTGGAAATGCAGCAGGTCATGGCCGCGCTAGGGGATCGCGCCAAGCAGGTGCAACCCATCTTCATTACCGTGGACCCGGAACGTGACACCGGCGCCGTGCTGGACGCCTACACCGCCAACTTCGACAGCCGTATTTTGGGCCTGACCGGTAGCCTGCAGCTGGTGCGTTGGGCGGCGGACAACTTCAAAGTGCAGTTTGAAAAAGTGCGTGAACCCGGCGCGGCGCCCAACATTTACACCATGGACCACACCGCGGGCATGTTCCTGCTGGGGCCAGACGGCCAGCGCATCACCAAGTTCATGTACGCCACACCGGTCAAGGACATGGTCGCAACGATCAATCAATGGCTCGACGTGAACGAGAAACTGCCCAAAAAATGAAGCGCCGATTGCTGCTGGGCGCAATAGGCTGCGCCGGGCTCACCTGGCAGAGTCACGCGTTGGCGGGCAGCAGCGCACCCGCCGTGGGCCCGGTCACTGGTCAGCGGGTCGTGGTCGTTGGTGGTGGCTGGGGGGGCCTGAGCGCTGCCCGTGCCCTGCGCCAAAGTGCGCCCGAGCTGGACGTCGTCTTGATTGACCGTGATCCCCAACTCCGCGCCTTGCCACTGAGCAGCCCCTGGCTGGTAGGCCGCACGCCGGAGCGACTGGCGCGTATCGACCTGGCTACGCTCGCCCGGCAATTGGGTTACCGCTTCGTCGCCGCGGAGGTGCAGTCGATTGACCGCACAGGGCGGCAGGTGCACACCACACAGGGGCGGTTTGGCTACGACTGGCTGGTGTTGGCGGCGGGCATTGACTACGACTACGCGGCCTGGTTTGGTGACGACGCGCGTGCCAGCGCACAGGCGCGTACGCAATTTCCGGCCGGTTTTATGGCTGGCGAACTGGATCTGCTCAAGCGCAAACTGGAAGCGTTTCGCGGCGGCGATCTGGTGATGACGATCCCCCCACCGCCCTACCGCTGCCCACCCGCACCTTATGAACGCGCCATGCTGATCGGCTGGTGGCTCAAAACCCGGCGCATACCGGGCAAACTCACCATCATTGACGCCGGCGCCGGGATACCCCGCTTTACCCGCCTGTTTGCGGAGCACTACCGCGACCAGATCGTGCACCAGCCGCACTCGCAAGAATTGGTGATTGACCCATTTGCCCGCAAGCTCAGCACGCTTGATGGCGAAATGGGCTTTGACCATGCCATTTTGCTGCCCCCCATGCAAGCCAACAAGCTGGTGGCGCAAACGGGCTTGCTGGGTGCCAACGCCCAGGGCCAAGCGACCCGCTGGGCCGGTGTAGACCCGCTACAGCTGCGCTCGCTGGTGGATAACCGTGTGTATTTGGTGGGTGACCTGCTGGACACGGTCTCACCGCTGTTTGGTCACTACCCGAAAACGGCGCACATTGCCACCCGGTTGGGGGCATCGGCCGCACAGCAAATTGCGCAACTCAGCCGGGGTATTGCCCCCGCTGCGGTGGCATTGCCGCAAAGCATCTGCCATGTCTGGCTCAGTGCTGAACCCGCGGAGCACCTGATCATGGACGCGCAGTACCGGCAACGGGGTGACGGGCTGATTGTGCAAACCGTACGCCAGCAAGACAACCCGCAGCCGCGTGATGAAGACCTTCAATGGGCGCAGACGCTGTACACCGAAAGCCTGGGGGTACCGGCATCGTGAGTTGCGCAGCACGGCACACGGTCAGTGCCGTGCGTAAACGCTGGTTCGCCCGTCTGGGCCCACCAGATAGGTGTTGAAAGCCTCGCGCTTGATGTCACGCTCCTGCCCCGCGTTGTCCAAAATAGTGCAGGCCGTATCGCACACGGGGTTGTAGCTCTCGCGCCCCGGCGCGCCACCCGGCAAGCCCGGCACAGCCAGCCCACGCGCATGGGGCTTCTCCTGGAGCAGCAGCAAAACATCTTCCGCTGGCACATGGCCTTCGATGAAATAACCCGCCACACGCGCCGTGTGCACCGATTCAAAGTCCGATGGCACGCTGAGCCAGCGCTTGATGCGCGGCATGTCGGACTGCAATCGCTCCTCCATGGTGACGACAAAACCGTGTTTACGCAGGTGGTCGGCCCAATCGATGCAAGACAGGCATGGGCTGGGGGCATACACCACCACAGGGGGCAACTGGGCCACGTCCGCCGCCATGGACGGACGCATCCAGCCGGTCAGTCCAACGATTGCCAGCAGCGCTGCGGGTAGCACGGACGCGCGGCGCATCAGCAGGCCCGCCCCGGCTTGCAGCCCTTGAGAATCCAAAGCGATATTTCGCCCGCCGCTTCATCCGCCCGTACCTTGCGGGCCAGGCTGAGCACATCGCGCCCCGCTTCAGTTTTCAACTGGGGGTCCGCCCCCGCCTGCAACAGTGGCATGACATGGGCGGTACGGGTGGCAAAAACCGCCATGTGTAGCGGCGTGCGTCCTTCGCTATCGCGTGCGTTGGGGTTGGCACCCGCTGCGAGCAAGGCCTTGAGCGGCCCCATATCCTGGTTCATGGCGGCGTAATGCAAGGGCGTGGCACCCAAAGGGGTGCGGGCATCCCGATTTTCCGCAGAGGCTTTCAGCAGTTTCTCAACCTCCACCTGTGTGCCCATGCGCGCTGCGTCATGAATGGGCAACTCGTTCATGCCTTGCACGGCTGGTTGCGCCACGGCCCCTGTCACCTGCAGCGCCCAACAGAGCGCCAACCCGATGGGGGTGGTTCGTGACCAAAAGTTTTTTTTCATACGGGGTTCTCCTTGAAGAAGGGGGGTGCGCAAATACGCTATAAAAACAATAGCTGCTTGCGCATATTCCACGGGGGCTAGAGCCCTAAATGACCAAAATTATTGACACCACCACTACTGCTGCACCGTCTGGATCGACGTCAGGTAGGCCAGCAAATCCTGCAAGTCCTGCTCTTTAAGCTGGCTCAAAATGCCCAGGGCTTCATCGTCGTCGTGCGAGCGCTCGCCCTTGACGAACGAGTCCATCTGCTTTCTGAGGTAGCTGGTGTACTGGCCCACCAGCCTGGGGAACTTGCCGCGCCCCATGCCGTCGCGCGCATGGCAGGTCACGCATTCCTTTTGGTAAATCGCACGGCCGTTGTCCAGATTGCCGGGTGCGCGCGGGATGATCATGACTTTCTCCACCGCGGTCAGCCGGGTCAAGGCATCGTCGCTGTCTTTGAACTCGGGCCACTGCGTGGGCAGCTCGACCGCCGCAAGGTAGGCCGAGACATCCTGAATATCGGCGTCGGACAGCTCACGTTCCTGCGTATAGGGGAACATGGGCAGGTTCAAGCGGGTGCGTTTTCGAAACGCCAGCAACTGGTCAATGATGTGGGCTTGGCGCTGCCCCGCAATACGGGGGTACTCGCCACGCTTGCCACCCTGGCCAAACTCACCGTGGCACCCGGCACAGGTGCCATTGATTTCCTTGCCGCGCTCCAGATTCTGGGTCTGCGCAGCTTGGCTCAGCCCCAACAACACCAGAAGAATGAAGAGCGCCCTCATGTATTGCTCCGGCATGACCGCCGGGCCGTCGCGGTCCACAACCCATCAAGATTGAAAAAGTTCATGGCGGCAATTTTCATACAAAAATATGCGTTTGAATGATGGGAAAACAGTCCTCCGGGCGATTCTTCTGCTTGAAGTTATCCCACATTAAGACCATTGCAAGCTCTGCCTGCGTCCTGACTTTCACCACCGAAAATCTCCGCATAATCTGCGCCCATGGCACTTAAACCCCTGAATCCGCAGCCTGCACAAGGCAGCCTGAAAGCGGCGCAACGCACACCCCAACCCTTACAGCCACCGCGACCACCATCGCCCGCTGACAACGCGTGGCGGCCCCATTGGCTCTTGGCGGCCCCGCACCGGCTGGGGTTTTTTGGCGGTGCCGTAATGCTGTCGGTCAGCGCCATCTGGTGGTGCGCCATGCTGTATGCGGGGGCGCTCGGGCTCAGCATCCATTGGGCTGTAGCCCCCGCCACCGCGCACGCCCTCGTGATGTCCCTGGGATTTATGCCCTTGTTTCTGGCCGGCTTCCTGTTCACCGCTGGCCCCAAATGGCTTGGAATGCCCGACCTTCCGACCCGCGACTTGCTGCCCTTTGTGGTGGCCCACCTGGTGGGTTGGAGTGTGTGCTTGTTCGGTTTTCACCTGTCCGCCTGGTTGGCAGGGGCCGCCATGGCGATCATTGCCACCGCCTGGACCGCCTTGGTATGGAAATTAATCCGGCTATGGCGCGCCAGCCGGGCCGACGACAAAGTCCACACCACGGTCGTGGTGTTGGCCAGCGGGTTCGGGGCATTGGCCATGTGGGCCATCGTGGTCGGTCTGCTGGTGGGCCAGGAAAGTCTGATCCGTGGCGCAACCCAAGGTGCCTTGTGGATTTTTGTCGCCACCGTCTTCGCCGCCGTGTCGCACCGCATGATTCCTTTTTTCAGTGCCAGCGCCCTGCCGCTGCTGGATGCGTGGCGGCCGATGTGGTTGCTGTGGTGCATGGTGGGCGTGCTGTGGTTTGAAGGTGCCATTGCCTGCCTGGATATCTGGCTGTGGCCCAGCCCCAGCGGCTTGCGTTGGTTGCAAGTGGCCATTGAGACGCCCGCAGCGGCGCTGATGCTGTGGTTGGCCATCCGCTGGGGCCTGGTGCAGAGCCTGAAAATTCGCCTGCTCGCCATGCTGCACGGCGGCTTTCTGTGGCTGGGTATTGCGCTGGCGCTGCAGGCGCTGTCCCACACGCTGATGGCCTTGAGTCAGGACCAGATCTCCTTGGGTCTGGCACCTATGCACGCCATGACCATGGGCTACCTGGGTGCCACTCTGTTTGCCATGGCCACCCGTGTGAGCAGCGGCCACAGTGGGCGGCCACTGGCGGCCGACAACACCGCGTGGGCTTTGTACTGGGTGCTGCAATTGGCGGTTGTGTTGCGGGTAATTTCGGCCCTGTGGCCCGCTGCCGGGCCACTGCCATTGCTCAGCGCCATCGCCGCGTGGACGCTGGCGTGCTGCGGATGGGCCTTGCGCTACGGGAGCTGGTTTGGTCGCCCCCGTGTAGACGGCAGACCGGGGTAGCGTGTGGACTACGCGGCCGTTCACACCCTGCACATCACCTGCGCAGCGCTCAGTATTTCGCTGTTTTGCCTGCGCGCAGGCCTGGCGCTGGCCGGGGTGGATTGGCGACGATGGCGCTGGCTGCGTGTTGCGCCCCACGTTACCGACACGGTTTTGCTGACTGCAGCCGTCACATTGGCCTTCTGGAGCGGTCAAGCGCCTTGGGATTTGGCTTGGCTTGGGGCCAAAGTGCTGGCCCTGTTCCTATACATCGCGCTGGGAAGCTTGGCTCTAAGGCCCGCCCAGCCGGAATCCGCCAGACGCATTTATACTGGGTTGGCCTTATTCACCGTGGCCTACATCGTCGCAGCGGCAGTCACCCGGTCAGCCTCCCTCCGTTTTTTATAACCCAAAAAACCCCGCCATGTCCCAAACACTCCAGCCCACCAGCACTATCAACCAGACCATGCCCACCCAGCCCATCAGTGAAGAAGTGCTGCTGGAAAAATACGCCAAGGACGACGAAAAATCGATTCTGGACGTGAACCTGCGCGTGGCCCGCGCACTGGCCGAAAAAGAAGACCCCGCCCAGCGTGCAGAGTGGGAAGCCCGGTTTCTGGACGTGTTGCAAGGTGGCTTTTTGCCCGCCGGACGCATCCAGTCGGCCGCAGGCACCGCACTGGCCGCCACGCTGATCAACTGCTTTGTGCAGCCCGTGGGCGACTCCATCGCCCAGGACGATGATGGCCACCCCGGCATCTACACCGCACTCACCCAGGCTGCCGAGACCATGCGCCGTGGCGGTGGTGTGGGCTATGACTTCTCACGCATCCGCCCGCGCGGCGCCTGGGTTGGCAGCACCCAAAGCAGCGCCTCGGGCCCCGTCAGTTACATGCGCGTGTTTGACCGCTCCTGTGAGACGGTCGAGTCCGCAGGTGCACGCCGTGGTGCCCAAATGGGCGTGCTGCGCTGCGACCACCCGGACATTGAAGAATTCATCCATGCCAAGGACTCGGGCGACCTGAAAAACTTCAACCTCTCGTTGGGCATTACCGATGTCTTCATGAAAGCCGTGCAGGACAACGCCATGGTCGAACTGGTCCACCGGGCCCGCCCCGGCATGGCCCAAATGGCGGCTGGTGCCTACCAAAAAGAAGCCATCCCCGGCGAATCGGAACCTGGCCTGTGGGTCTACCGCTCCATCCCCGCCAGCGAGCTGTGGGACCAGATCATGCGCTCCACCTACGACCACGCCGAACCCGGTGTGCTGTTTTTGGACCACATGAACCGCGACAACAATCTGTCGTATTGCGAAACCATTGCCGCCACCAACCCCTGTGCCGAGCAACCGTTGCCACCGTATGGATGCTGCTGCCTGGGTTCGATCGACCTGACCCGTTTTGTGAAAAACCCGTTCACCGCCAAGGCCAGCTTTGACGATGCCGGCTTTGCCGAAATCGCCCGGGTTGCCACGCGCATGCTGGACAACGTGCTGGATGTCACGGTGTGGCCACTGCCCCAGCAACAAGAAGAAGCTCGCAACAAACGCCGCATCGGCCTGGGTTACACCGGTTTGGGTGATGCCCTGATCATGCTGAACCTGCCCTACAACAGCGCACCGGCGCGTGCCAAGGCCGAACATATTTCGCGCCTGATGCGCGACACCGCCTACGAGGCCTCCATGAAGCTGGCCCAAGAACGTGGCGCCTTCCCGCTGTTCAACGCCGACCTGTATTTGAGCGGCACCAGCTTTGCCTCCCGCCTGCCCACCGCGCTCAAGGATAGCATCCGCACCCACGGCCTGCGCAACTCGCACCTGCTGTCCATCGCGCCCACCGGCACCATCAGCCTGGCCTTTGCCGATAACGCCAGCAACGGCATTGAGCCGCCTTTTAGCTGGACTTACACCCGCAAAAAACGCATGCCCGACGGCAGCTTCAAGGAATACGCGGTGGAAGACCACGCATGGCGCCTGTACCGCCACCTGCATGGCAAAGACGCCCCTTTGACCCCCGCCTTTGTGACCGCGCTGGAGATGAGCGCGCAAGACCACTCCGGCATGGTGGCCGCTGTGGCGCCGTTTATTGATACCGCCATCAGCAAAACCGTCAATGTGCCGGCCGACTACCCCTACGCCGAATTCCAGAACCTGTACATGGATGCCTGGAAGTCCGGCCTTAAGGGCCTGGCCACTTATCGCCCCAACTCCATCCTGGGCTCGGTGCTGAGCGTCAGCACCACACCCACCGCCGCGCCCTTGCAAATTGCCGATGCCAACCAGCGTCTGGCACTAGACAAGCTGCCCGCGCCGGTGCTGTCATCGCTGCGCTGGCCCAACCGCCCCGAGCTGCCCGCGGGCAACCCGGCGTGGACCTTCATGGTGCACCACACCTTTGGCGACTTCGCCCTGTTTGTGGGGGAACTGGCCCCGGGTGAAGGCCAGCCGCCCAAACCGTTTGAAGTGTGGGTGAATGGCACCGACGAGCCACGCGGCTTGGGCGCGCTGGCCAAAACCCTTTCGATGGACCTGCGCACCAACGATCCGGCTTGGCTGCGGCTCAAGCTGGATGCCCTGTCCACGGTGGCCGAAGAGCATTCCTTTGAGATGCCCTTCCCACCCCACGGCCACAAACGGCTGTTCCCCGGCGTGGTGGCGGCCACCGCCGCGGTGATTCGCTGGCGCTGTGAGCAGCTCAACGCCTTTGCCGGAGCCGACAACCCAGAAAACACCCCGGTGCTCAACGCCATGTTCAGCCGTGCCGAGCCGCTGACCGGCCCCTCTGGCACGCTAGCTTGGTCCGTGGACGTGAACAACCCGGCCACCGGCGAAGCCTTCACCCTGACATTGAAAGAAATCACCCTGCCCGGCCCGGACGGCGTTGCCGTCACCCGCCCCTGCGCGGTTGGCTTCTCGGGCAACTACCCGCGTGCCCTGGACGGTCTGGCGCGCCTGCTGTCGCTGGATATGCGGGTGATTGACCCCGCCTGGATCGGCATGAAGCTGCGCAAGCTGCTGAACTACGCCGAGCCACTGGGCCATTTCATGGCCTTTGTGCCGGGCCTGCCCAATGGCGAGCGTCGCCAGCAAACCTGGCCCTCCACCGTGGCCTACTTGGCGCGCCTGATCATCCACCGCTACGCCATGCTGGGCGTGCTGAACGAAGAAGGCTACCCGCTGCGCGAAATGGGCGTGCTGGATACGCCGCAAGGCGCGCCAGCCGTACACACCATGGCCGGCAAAGCGTGCCCGGAGTGCGGCAACCCCACCGTCATTCACAAGGACGGCTGCGACTTCTGCACCGCCTGCGGCTACGTAGGTCAGTGCGGCTAAGGCTGAATAGGCAGCTCATGTTGCTACAAAAACAGGAGCTGCTCGCGCAGTACCCACGGGGGCTAGAGGCCTATTTGACTAAAAAAATTAACCCAGGAAAGCTCAACCCTCTGCCAGCAAACGGTAGCCCACCGCGGTCTCTGTGAGCAGGTGGCGGGGTTGTGCCGGGTCCACCTCCAGCTTTTGCCGCAGGTGCCCCATGTAGATCCGCAGGTAATGGCTTTGCTCGGTGTGCGAGGGGCCCCACACTTCGCGTAGCAACTGCCGGTGCGTCATGACGCGGCCCACGTTGGCAATCAACACCAATAACAAACGGTATTCGATGGGCGTCAGGTGCACCTCTGCGCCCGCCCGGCGCACAATGCGCGCCTTCCGGTTGACTTCAACCTCCCCGAACTGGAACACGGAGTCCTGGTCTGCCAGGGTACCCGGCTGCGCGTCGCCCGACGCGGTGCGGGGCCGCCGCAAATTGGCACGCACCCGGGCCATGAGCTCACCTATGCCGAAAGGCTTGGTCAGGTAGTCGTCCGCACCGGCATCCAGCGCGGCGATCTTGTCTGCCTCGTCGGAGCGCGCCGACAACACCACGATGGGCACATTGGACCAAGCGCGCACATCGCGAATCACGTCCAAGCCATCTCCATCAGGAAGCCCCAAATCAACGATCAGCAAATCGGGCTTGCGGGTTCCAGCATCCGTCAGCCCACGCTTGGCGGTGTCCGCCTCATGGACCTGCCAGCCCTCGGTCTCCAGGGCGGCACGCACGAAGCGCCGGATTTGGGGCTCGTCTTCAATCAAAACAACAACGGGCGGGGTCATGGCATCTCGGGTGGGGGGGTTCTGGGCAAAGTCACGGTGAATTCTGCACCACCGCCCGCCGCTTGCGCAGCGGTGATGTGGCCGCGGTGGGCATCCACAATCGCTTTGCAAATGGCCAGCCCCAATCCAACGCCCGGCGTGGAGGACTCATTCTGGCCCCGGGTGAATTTGGCAAACAGCTCTTCTGTCTTGCCACCCGCGGTGCGCGGCAGGCCTGGGCCAAAGTCGCGCACCTTGAGTTGAAGCGTTGTCGCAGTCGTGTGGGCGCTCACCACCACCGCGGGCTCATGGGCGCTCTGGGAAACTCCGTATTTCGCGGCATTTTCCAGCAGGTTGACCAGCACCCGCTCGATCAGCACCGCGTCGAATTCCACCAGTGGCAAATCGGCAGGCAAGTCGGTACGCACGGTCAAGCTGCCCAAGGCATGGCGTGCCGCACGAATGGCACTGCCCACCACCTCCTCGACCGATTGCCAGTCACGGCGCAACTCCACCTTTCCGCTTTCCAGCCGCGCCATTTCCAGCAGATTGGTGACCAGTGCGCTCAGTTCGCGCGCCTCGTGGCTGATGGCCAGTGCGGATGTGTGTTGATCGACGGTCAGGGGGGTGGACGCTGCCAACGACTCGGCTTGCCCAATCAGCGCCGTGAGCGGCGTGCGCACATCGTGCGACATGGCCGCCAGCAAGGTGTTGCGCAGACGCTCGGACTCCATTTGCACCACGGCGGTTTGTGCCACGTCCACGTAGTGCACCCGCTCCAGTGCAATGGCGATTTGGCGCGCCAGTGTCTCCAGTTGCTGCACTTGCTCGGGAATTAACAGCCAGCGGGGCTGGGCGGGCTGCAGTGCCAGCACCCCGCGAATGCGCATGGGCGCGCGCAGCGGCACGTAGTGCCAACGGCTGGACGGCAGCGTGGCGGTGGCCAAGCCGGCGCGCTGACCGTGGTGAAAGGTCCAATCGGCGATGCTGGCGTCCAGTGACGCTGGCAAGCCCTCACCCAGCACCAAGCGGTCGTTGACGTCTGTCAGCAGCACCTTGGCAATGCCACCAAAGGTGCGTTGTACTGCGGCCTCTCCCAGCTCCACCACCTGCACTGTTTGCAGGGCTGCGGACAGCTCCCGGGCCAGCTCAAACAGGGCCTGCGCCCGGCGCTCCCGGCTGGCCGACACGGACGCTGAAAACCGCAAATGGGCGGTGAGTTGCCCGATCAACAACCCCACAGCCAGCATCACCCCAAAGGTCACCAGGTACTGCACATCACTCACCGCGAACGAAAACCGGGGCTGCACAAAGAAAAAATCAAACGAGGCCACCGAAAGCACTGCCGCCAGCATGGCCGGACCGCGACCCAGCCGCACAGCGACCAACACCACACACAGCAAAAACAACATGACAATGTTGGACAGATCGAACAGTCCCAGCAAGGGCAGGGTCAGCAGCGTGGTCAACAAGCAGGCTGCCACTACCCAGGCGTAACGGGGCCAGTGGTTCAACCGGGAGGCGGTGACCTCCTCATCACCCTCTCCACGGGGCAGCGCCGGTGGCAGGCGCCGCACGCTATCGGTGCTGCCCACCTCGATGATGTCCAGCGTTGGCGCCAGCGTGGCCAACTGGCGGGTGATGGTAGGACGCACCGCACGCAACAGGGCGCTCCAGGAATGTTCGCGCGGCCTTCCAAGCACCAAGGTGGCGCAATTCAGGGTTTGCGCGTGTTGCAGCAACGCACGGGCTACGTCGTCGCCGGCCAGGACAGCCGTTGCGCCACCGAGTTCCTCGGCCAACTTGAGCACCGCCAGAGTTCGGTCACGCTCGCTGGCGGAGCGCCGTGCCAGGTTGGGAGTTTCTACATAGGCGGCGTACCAGCGCACATTGAGCTGGCCCGCCAACCGGGCCGCACTGCGCACCGCATGTTCGGCACCCGCGTCAGGCCCCACACACACCAGCATGGCACCCGAGGTATTCCAGGCCGGAGTACCAAGTGTGCCGGCCTGCAGCATTGACTGGGACTGCTTGCTGCGGTAGCTGCGCACATCGTCACCCACATGCTCCGCCGTGCGGCGCAACGCAATTTCGCGCAACGCAATCAGGTTGCCTTTGCGGAAAAAGTTCTGCGTGGCCCGTTCGGCCTGCTGGGGAATGTAGACCTTGCCCGCTTTGAGGCGGGCCAGTAGTTCATCGACCGTCACGTCGACCAGCACAATCTCGTCCGCGCGGTCCAGCAAGGTGTCGGGCACCGTCTCATTCACGCGGATGCCGGTAATGGCACCCACGGTGCCGTTGAGGCTTTCCAAGTGCTGCACGTTCACAGCGCTCCAGACATCTATGCCCGCGTCCAGCAACTCCTCTACATCCTGCCAGCGCTTCGGATGGCGTGAACCCGGTGCGTTGCTGTGGGCCAACTCGTCCACTAGCACCACATCGGGTTTGGCTTGCAAGGCTGCGTCCAAGTCAAACTCCAGCAGCACGTTTGCGCGGTAAGGCACCTTGCGCAGCGGCAAGGTGTTCAAGCCCCAAACCAGCTCGGCGGTGTCGCTTCTGCCGTGCGTTTCAACCACACCCACCAAAACGTTCTGCCCGGCTTTGTGGGCACGCTGGGCTGCGCTAAGCATTGCGTAGGTCTTACCTACACCTGCACTAGCACCAAAATAGATGCGTAACTTGCCGCGTTGCGCGCGCTCGCTGTCTTCGCGCATTTGCGCCAGCAGAGCATCCGGGTTCGGGCGGGTTTCTGGGTGATTGGCCATTACAAGCAGCCTCTTGCAACAATACGATGGATAAGCGTAGCACCAGCTCGCGGATTACTTGAGCGACTCCAACGCAAGATTAAGCTGAAGAACATTGACACGGGCCTCGCCAAACCAACCCACCAGGGGCTTTTCGGTTTGCTCAGCGACCAGGGCGGACACCCGCTCCCCCGCCAGATTGCGTGCCTTGGCCACACGGGCCACCTGGTAGTTTGCCGCTGCGGGGCTGATGTGCGGGTCCAGCCCACTGGCCGACGCTGTCACCAAATCCACCGGTACGGGTGCCGTGTTGCCAGGGTCGGCGGCCCGCAGGGCTTCGACCCGGCTCTTGACCGCGTCGGTCAGCGCAGGGTTCAGCGGGCCTTGATTGGAGCCGCTGGAGGCAGCCGCGTTGTTGGCCATGGGCCCGGTCGCCGAAGGGCGGCCCCAGAAATGGCCGGGGTCGGCAAAGTTCTGGCCAATGAGGCTGGAGCCCACCGGCTTGCCATCGCGCACGACCAGGCTGCCTGCTGCCTGTGCCGGAAACAGCGCCTGTGCGGCACCGGTCACCACCAGCGGGTAAGCCACACCGGTGATCAGGGTCAGCACGGTAAAAATAACCAGTGCGGGGCGAATAATGTCTTTCATGGTGATTCCTTGAATTGTTGAGTAGGCTGATGGATGCAACAGACGGTCAAGCCAGGTTCATGGCGACCAGCAGCATGTCAATCGCCTTGATGCCGATGAAGGGAACGACCAGGCCGCCCAGGCCATAAATCAGCAAATTGCGGCGCAGCAGCACGGCAGCGCCCACAGCACGGTACTTGACACCTTTGAGGGCCAGCGGAATCAGAAACATGATGATCAGGGCGTTGAAGATCACCGCTGACAAAATGGCCGAATTCGAGCTACCCAAATGCATCACATTGAGCGCAGCTAGTTGAGGATAGGTGGTGACAAATATCGCCGGGATGATGGCAAAGTACTTGGCCACGTCATTGGCAATAGAGAAAGTGGTGAGAGAGCCGCGTGTCATTAACAGCGCCTTGCCGGTTTCCACGATCTCCAGCAGCTTGGTAGGGTTGGAATCCAGGTCCACCATGTTGCCTGCCTCCTTGGCCGCTTGGGTGCCGCTGTTCATCGCCACCGCCACGTCGGCCTGGGCCAGTGCCGGGGCGTCGTTGGTGCCGTCGCCGGTCATGGCGACCAAGCGGCCCTCAGCCTGGTATTGGCGAATCAGCTTGAGCTTGTCTTCGGGTGTGGCTTCGGCCAGAAAGTCATCCACACCGGCCTCGGCAGCAATGGCCGCAGCCGTGAGCTTGTTGTCGCCGGTGATCATGACGGTCTTGATACCCATGCGGCGCAGCTCGCCAAAGCGCTCTTTGATACCGGTTTTGACGATGTCCTTCAACTCCACAATGCCCAGCACGACACTGCCATCGGTGACTGCCAGCGGCGTGCTGCCGCGGCGCGACACCTCTTCGGACGCCCGCAGCACCTCTACCGGGATGCGGCCACCCAAGGCCTCGACGTGCTTGCGCACCGCGTCCACCGCACCTTTGCGCAACTGGCGGATGCTGCCATCGGGCCTGTTGACATCCACACCGCTCATACGGGTTTGGGCCGTGAAGGGGACCTCATGGCTCTCGCCCAGCAAGGGCTCAGCAGCACCCAGGCGCTGCGCCAGGCTCACGATGCTGCGCCCCTCTGGTGTCTCATCGGCCATGGACGCTTGCAACGCACACGACGCCAGTTGCGTCTCAAGCACACCCGGTGCCGGCAAGAACAAAGATGCCTGGCGGTTGCCGTGGGTAATGGTGCCGGTCTTGTCCAGCAACAGCACATCTACATCGCCGGCGGCCTCCACCGCGCGGCCTGAGGTGGCAATCACATTGGCTTGCATCATGCGGCTCATACCGGCCACGCCGACCGCTGACAACAAGCCGCCGATGGTGGTGGGAATCAGGCACACCAGCAAAGCAATCAGCGCCGTGATGCTCACCACGGTGCCACTGCCCGCGGCCGCCACACTGAAGATGGAGAAGGGCAGCAGCGTGACGGTCACCACCAGAAACACGATGGTCAAAGCCACCAGCAAAATAGTTAGCGCAATCTCGTTGGGCGTCTTCTGGCGTTTGGCGCCTTCCACCATGCTGATCATGCGGTCCAGAAACGACTCGCCCGGGTTGACCGTGATGCGTACCACCAGCCAGTCCGACAGCACCCGGGTGCCCCCGGTCACCGACGAAAAATCGCCACCCGACTCACGCACCACGGGGGCTGATTCGCCGGTGATGGCGCTTTCATCCACCGAAGCAACGCCTTCAATCACCTCGCCATCCAGAGGAATCATGTCTCCCTGGTCCACAAAGACGACATCCCCTTTTTTCAGGTTTTCAGCCTCCAGGGGCAGCCAGGTCGTGCCATGGAACACCCGACCGGTGGATTCCTTGTACTTTTTCGCCCAGGTGCTTTTCTTCAGGCTGCGCAGCGATGCCGCCTGCGCCTTGCTGCGGCCTTCGGCCAGCGCCTCCGCAAAGTTGGCAAACAGCACCGTGAACCACAGCCACAAGGACACCGACAGGATGAAGCCGGCAGATCCGACACTGGCATCAGTCAGCGCTTGCAGGCCCAACAGGGTGGTCAAGATGCTGCCGATGTACACCACAAACATCACCGGGTTGCGCCATTGCACAGCAGGACTGAGCTTGGTAAAGGACGCCCCAACGGCGGGCTTGAGCAGCGCCGCATCCAGCAAGACAAAAGGTTTTTTGGTAGTCATATCCATTACTTTCTTGTCGTGCGGCTCAACGGCCGGACCACAACATCAAATGTTCAACCATGGGGCCGAGTGCCAGCGCCGGCACGTAATTCAGCAGGCCCACCAGCAGCACGGTGCCGATCAACAAGGTCACAAACAGCGGCCCATGGGTTGGCATGGTTCCGGCGGTCACCGGCAGACGCTTTTTGGCGGCCAGGCTTCCCGCAATGGCCAGCACCGGCACGATCACGCCAAAACGACCAAACCACATTGCAAGACCCAACAGGGTGTTGTAGAACGGCGTGTTGGCTGACAGGCCCGCAAACGCACTGCCGTTGTTGTTGGCGGCCGAGGTCAATGCATACAAAATCTCCGAGAAGCCATGCGCGCCGGGGTTGGCGATACCGGCCTTGCCTGCCGTGGCCATCACCGCAATGGCCGTGCCCGCCAACACAAGAATAGGCGTCACCAGAATGGCAATGGAGGTGAGCTTCATCTCATGCGATTCGATCTTCTTGCCCAGGTATTCGGGTGTGCGACCAATCATCAGCCCGGAGATAAACACCGCCAAAATGGCAAAAATCAGCATGCCATACAGCCCGGTGCCGGTGCCACCAAACACCACTTCGCCCAACTGCATCATCACCATGGGCACCATGCCGCCGATGGGGGTGAGCGAGTCGTGCATGGTGTTCACCGCACCGCAAGAGGCCGCTGTCGTGATCACGGTAAAAAGGCTGGAGGCATTGATGCCAAAGCGGGTTTCCTTGCCCTCCATATTGCCGCCCGCCTGCTGCGCACTGGCGGTTTGGTCTACACCCAAGGGGGTCAGCAAGGGGTTGCCGGTTTGCTCAGCCGGCGTGATGACCATGACCGCCGCTACGAACATCACCGTCATGGCCGCCAATACGGCCCAGCCCTGGCGCTTGTCTCCGACTTCCATGCCAAAGGCAAAGCACAGCGCGGCAGGAATCAGAAAAATGGCCAGCATCTGGAAGAAGTTGCTCAGGGCGGTTGGGTTCTCATAGGGGTGGGCCGAGTTGGCGTTGAAAAAGCCACCGCCATTAGTGCCCAGCATCTTGATGGCCTCTTGTGAAGCCACCGGCCCCATGGCCAGCGTCTGCTGGTCGGCCTGTACGGCTTGCATCACGGGTTGGTCTTTGTCGTCTTTCAGGGCTTGTCCGTCTGCCCCCAGCTTGGCTTGCTGGAAGGTATTGATTTCCAGCGTGGTGACATCTTTGTACGCATCAAAGTTCTGGATCACCCCTTGGCCAACCAAAAATACCGCGAACACCAGCGACAACGGCACCAGCACCCAGGCGGTGATGCGCGTCACATCCACCCAAAAGTTGCCAATCACACCGGTAGAGCGCGCCGCAAAGCCCCGAATCAGGGCAAACACCACGGCGATGCCGGTCGCAGCCGACAAGAAGTTTTGTACCGCCAGAGCCAGCATTTGTGTCAGGTAGCTCATAGTGGCTTCACCGCTGTAGCCCTGCCAATTGGTGTTGGCGACAAAACTGATGGCAGTATTGAAGGCAGAGTCTGGCGACACGTCCGCCATGCCCGCCGGATTAAGCGGCAGTGACAACTGGAAGCGTTGCAGCGCGTACACCACCAACACCCCCAGCGCATTGAATGCCAGCAGGGCCACAGCGTAATGCGCCCAGTGCATGGATTTATCCGCCGAGGTGCCGGCCAGGCGGTACAGCGGCGCCTCCAGGCGCAGCATCCACCCCGGTAAATTGCCAGCACTCACGCGGGCCAGCCACTTACCCAGCGGCCAGGACAATGCCAGCAAGCTGGTGAGAAACAGGGCCAGCAGCCCCCATGCCGAGCTAGTCATCAAAACTCCTCTGCGCAAATCAGCGCATACACCAGGTAGGCCAACAGCAGGATGGCGAACACGCCGCCTGCGCCATACACCACGTCAAGGCTGATCATGCGCGGCCTCCTTTGGGTGATTCAAGGCGTTCAAACCCCTTGACCAGCAGAACCATTGCACCCCACACCGCGATGGCTAGGGCAATAAATACAGCATCCATGAACAACTCCCAAGTCAAAATGAATGACTTCAGTGTGGCCATAGGCGCGTAAAAATGTCGGTGTGATAAGTCATACAAACATAAAAAAAGCGTAAAAATGGCTCAAAGGGCCAGCACTGAAGCCCGCCGTATGGCCCGCCTGCTATCGCCGAGCATGTGGAAAGGCACTATCAGCCAGCCCACGACGCTACAAAAACAGGAGCTGCTCGCGCAGTACCCACGGGGGCTAGAGGCCTATTTGACTTAAAAATCTTACTAACCCCTAGGGCGCTGCTCCTAAGCTGCACCAACTGCTTTTGCAGGGGGATTTAAATCCTCGCTGGGCCCGTTGCGGACTGTCACATTGCAATAGGGGTCTGCCATTTGCTGTCGTTCAGTTAAAGTCCGTGCCCTCAGGGTGAGGGTTGCCCATGTCGAGGACTTCGCATCTCAAGGGGCATCGGTTCCAATGTGGCTTGGTTTGAAAAAACATGATCTGGAACTTTCGTGGGATGGCGGCTGATGCGGCTGTGCAAGCTATGGCTTAAAAAAATGAGGCAAACAAGATGCTGTTAACTGATATCGCTATCGAGCACACACCGGTGTCAAAAACGAGTGGGGTTCGTCAGACTTATCTGTTGCATCCGTTTACCAATACGCAGCGAGATACGCTGGGTAAATTCGAGATCGTTCGTGACATCCGTGAGCCAGGGTTCAAAGTTGTTAAACGCTCAGCCTTCGTGACGTTCCAACAATTGGCGGAGTTGTATGCGAAAGGCGTACTCGAAGAATTCGGGTTTTCCGTTCGCATGTGTCCGGGTCAGGGCACGCTCCCCACTGCGAATCCCACAAAAACGATACTGCCCACCAGCATCAGGCCAGGCTCATCATTCGACCTGGCTACTCGAAAGGTGGATGTTTCAAAACCTGCTAATCGCGAATTGAGAACAGCTTTGCTTCGCACCAACGTCAAACTCTCAGAGTAATGACGCTATTTAGTTTGGGAGTACCTGTGAATCCATCCGTTGACCATACCGAACTCATCGCCGCTTTCAAGCGGGCGCAGGCAGATGCGGCTCACAAGTTCGGATTGATCAAAGCTGCTGCGCAAAAGGGGCCCAAGGCAGTCCAAGCGGCCTCCGAAACTGCTGCAAAGGCAGCAAAACGCATGGACTCGATTGCAAAGAAGCTGGATACCCTGGGGGTGAGCCTCAAGGATTGAGCGCGGCCCAGCCTACTGCCCGACACCAGTCAGTTGCGGCTACCCCCAACTGGCCCCAAGTGGTAGCAGCAACCGCCCCGCTGCCGAATTACATCAAACTGCAGACCCTCTCGTAATTGGCTGCGATTACGGATGCTCAAACAGCGCAGGTCAAGGGCGCTTGGCCGCCTAAACCCATGCCATACTTGGTCACATGTAGTCGACATGCCATGGCCCCCGAAGTTGTAGCTCAATGAGACTTGGACGTAAATTTGTTTCGATCGTTACCGCCAGCATCTTGCTGACGGTGGTGCCGGGTACGGCACTGGTGTCCATCTATGCACAGCGCAGTATCCTGGAAAGTCAAACCGATGCGTTGAAGAATGACACACAGCGTATGGCGGCAGCAGTGTCGCATCGATTTACACGAAGCGAACCTAAACTCAAAGCGCTGGCCAACTTGCTTGACAAGGAGTTGGCAAAACCCAGTCGCGAAGGTGAACTGGCGGCGTTACACAAACTGCTGGAGCGCAACGCCGATGGTGTATGGCGCAACCGCAAGAACCAGTTTGACGGCAAAGAAGCGGCAGGCGTTTTTTTGCCCGACAGCGCCTCGCTGAGCGCATCCACTATGGTCCGGCATCTGCGCATCAAAAACGTGATGGATTCCTTTGGGGCTGCGGCGTCAGAGCCGTTGGAAAATGTCTGGTACCTGTCTCCGCACCGAAGCGAAGTTATTTTTGATCGCGCCTTCCCGCAATTTGTATTTGAGCAGCAGGCTGATAACGACTACACCCAAACCCCCTGGGTGCTAGAGACCGCACCCCAGAACAACCCCTCAAGGGAGTTTCGCTTTACACCGGCGCTGTTTGATCCGGTTCCAAAAGTCTGGATGGTCAGCGCGTTAATGCCCCTCTACCAGAACGGCCAGTGGATCGGCTCGCTTGGTGAGGACATGCAACTTACGGGAGTGCTGGAGAACTTGTTCAAGGCAGGCCAGCTTTATCCTGGTATGCAGCACTTTTTGTTGGACAAGCGAGGTAACTTCATTCTGGCCGGGCCCTGGCAAAAGCAGCTCGAATCCACGCCTGAGGCCTTTCACCCCGACCTGCATCTCGAGCCCGAGCTGGCGGACTTGTTGAAGCAGCGCCTTACAACGGAACCACGCTTGTTGGGTACTGAAACCACCATGCAAGGCCAGCGCTACCTCGTCATTGGCATGCAGCTAGCGCCTCTTGGCTTGCAGTATTTCCGCCTGACACCGGTAGCCGAGGTCTTGGCACCGACGCGGCGACTGGTATGGGCACTCACGGCCATGATTTTGCTGATGACGTTGCTGGCCGGGGCCGCCATTGCGCTATTCGTGCGCCACGGCATCACGCGGCGTATCGAGTTGTTGCGCGATGTGATGCGGGAGTATTCCACCGACCACAGCCTGCGCGTCGCGGGAGAGTCAACTGGCAAAGATGAGTTGAGTGACGTTGCTGCAGTGTTCAACGAACTTGCCGATGAGGTTCAACGCCACACGGTGGCGGTTTCAGAATCCAGCAATCTCCTGCGCACTGTGATTGATACGGCGCCGATGCGGATTTTCTGGAAAGGGCCTGATTTGCGCTATCTGGGATGCAACGCGCCGTTCGCCCGCGATGCCGGCAAGACAAATCCAGCCGACTTGATCGGACTTGACGACTATGCGTTGGGCTGGGCCGAGCAGGCGGATGCCTATCGCGCCGACGACCGCTCTGTGATGGAATCTGGCCAGCCGCGGCTCGACTTTGAAGAATCCCAAACCACCCCGGACGGCAAGCAACTCTGGTTACGTACCTCCAAGGTGCCGTTGAGGGACGCGACTGGGCTCGTAATTGGCGTGCTGGGCCTCTACTACGACATCACCGAGCGCAAACAGGCCGAAATCGCACTAATGCACGAAAAGCAGTTCTCCGAGGACTCGCTGAACGCCCTGCCCGGCGTGTTCTACATGTTCGACGTTGGCGGCCGCTTCGTACGCTGGAACCATCAGTTCAACCAGGTGAGCGGCTATTCCGATACCGAATTGGGCGCCATGCGGGCCCCAGATTTTTTCGCTGGGGAGGATAAGCGCCTGGTGGGCGAGGCCATGCAGCGGGTGTTTGTCCAAGGGCAATCAAGCATCGAGGCAGATTTTCAGACCAAGGACGGCCGCAAACTGCCCTACCACTTCCAAGGGCAACGCAGCACTATCGGGGAACAGACCTACCTGCTGGGCGTTGGTGTCGACATCAGCGTGATGCGCCGGACGCAGCAAGCGCTTGAAACCGAAAGGACGCACCTGCATACCCTGGTGAACACGATCCCCGATCTGATCTGGCTCAAAGCGGTAGACGGCACCTATCTCGCCTGCAATCCGGAGTTTGGACGTTTCTTTGGCGCAGCAGAATGTGAAATTGTTGGCAAAACCGACTACGACTTCGTGCCTGAGGAACTAGCCGACGCCTTTCGCGAGAACGACCGCATAGCCCTCGCAAGTGGCCAGGCAAGCCGCAACGAGGAGTGGATTACTTATGCCAGCGACGGCCACCGCGCCCTGCTCGAGACCACCAAGATGCCGATGCGAACGCCAGACGGCCGGTTGGTGGGCGTTCTCGGGATCAGCCATGACATCACGGAGCGTGATGTGCACCAGCGCCAACTCGAGCACATTGCCCATTTCGATACCCTGACAGGTCTGCCCAATCGAGTTTTGCTTGCAGACCGCCTGCACCAGGCCCTGGCGCAAGCGCAGCGCCACACCAAGGTACTGGCGGTGGCCTATATTGATCTGGATGGATTCAAGGCGATCAATGACCAGCATGGTCATGATGTAGGAGACCGCTTACTCACCGCCCTCGCCGCCCACATGAAGAAATCATTGCGCGAAGGCGACACGCTAGCGCGCCTAGGGGGTGATGAATTCGTCGCAATTCTCCTTGATTTGCCGGATGTCGAATCCTCTGCACCCATGCTTTCGCGGTTGATCGCCGCGGCAGCCGAAGTGGTGTTCGATGATGGCCATGCACTGCGGGTTTCGGCCAGCGTGGGGGTCACTTTTTACCCTCAGGAAGAGTCGATCGATGCCGACCAGTTGCTGCGCCAGGCCGATCAAGCGATGTACCAAGCCAAGCTGGCGGGCAAAAATCGCTACCACGTCTTTGATACCGTGCACGACCGCAGTGTGCGCGGCCATCACGAAAACCTGGACCGCGTCAAGCGGGCGCTAGATGAGCGGGAATTTGTCCTTTACTACCAGCCCAAGGTGAACATGCGTACCGGCGTCGTTATTGGTGCCGAGGCCTTGATCCGATGGCAGCACCCAGAGCAGGGCTTGCTGCTGCCGGCGGCCTTTCTGCCGCTGGTTGCAGACCATGCAATGGCGATAGAAATTGGCGATTGGGTGCTGCTTACGGCGATGACACAGATCGAGAATTGGAAAGCTGCTGGTTTGACGCTGCCGGTTAGCGTCAATATCGATGCGATCCAGTTGGAGCAAGTTGATTTTGTCGCTCGCTTGCGGCAGCTTCTTGCTGCACACCCCAGCATTGTGGCTGGCGACCTGGAACTGGAAGTGTTGGAGACCAGCGCACTACAAGACATTGACCACGTCTCCAGCGTGATCTTGGCGTGCCACGAGATGGGGGTTGGGTTTGCACTAGACGACTTTGGAACCGGCTATTCTTCGCTGACTTACCTGAGGCGTCTGCCAGCACGCACATTGAAGCTTGATCAGAGCTTTGTCCGCGATATGCTGGATGATCCCGACGATCTTGCGATTCTGGATGGCGTGCTTGGCATGGCCAGTGCTTTTCGCCGCCAAGTGGTCGCTGAGGGGGTCGAGACCGCGTCCCATGGAGAGGTCCTGCTGCAACTCGACTGCCCGCTCGCTCAGGGCTATGCCATTGCCCGTCCTATGCCGGCCGCCGCCATTTCGAATTGGCTGGCGTCCTGGCGTCCGGAGGCAGCGTGGTTTGGCCTTGCCCCGATCAGCATCAAAAATAAACCAGTTCTGTACGCGTGCGTGGAGCTTCGCGCCTGGATTGGCAGCGTGTTGGACTACTTGCAGAGCGAGCAAAGCGACCGTGCGCCCATGGATGCTCATACATGCCGTGTTGGGCAATGGCTCACCCATGCCCCCGAGCAGCATGCCGATCGTGCCGCGGCCATCGCGGACATCAAGCCTTTGCATAGCGCAATCCACGCTTTGGCAACGGAGATGATTGTCCTCAAGAAGGCGGGCAAGGCGGACGCCTTGTTAGCGCGAACCGAAGAGTTCAACCATCTGCGCGACCGCTTGCTTGCGCAGCTATCGGAGATGCTGCGGTAGACCACCGTGTCGCTGGGGTGGATGGTGCAGCGTGGACTTGGGGTTTTGCCAAATCAAGGAGGAGACCGCAGGGCGGGGGACAGTCGCACAAAAATCAATCTGGCAGTGCCACAACGACAGCCGACTCATCGACATAGGCCACCGCAACCGAACGCAGCTTCAAGCCGCTGGCCGGGCCCGAAAAGCCCACCACTTGCAGCCCGCCCTCCAGCGCCATGGCCACCTCGCCACCCCCTGCGGCGCGCGAGGCCCGGGTCACTTGACCGCAAAGCCGGTTGCGCCCCGGCACCGGCTCGCCCACGGCCAGCACATCGACCGCCGTGGCCTTGCACAAGGCCAGCACCGCCAGCCCGGGTGCCAAGCCCAGCAACTCGGCGCTCTCACGGGTGATCCGCGCAAACAAGGCCGCGCCACCGGCCAGCACCAGCTCGACCCGCACCGCCTGACCTTGGGGCCGCAGTGCTTTCACGCTACAGGGCAACTGGTTGCGCATGCTGGTCCGCAGCCCCAGGGCCGCCAGCCCCGGCGCGCCCGGCATGGTGCTGCCCAAGTGCGCCGTCATCTGGGCCGTAATCTGGGCCAGCACCTGTGTGCGCGCCGCACTCAACAATTGCGCAGCCTGCAGAAGCTGTATTCCGGCGGGCGTCAGCTGCGC